>RCUI01000545.1_pt1 | contig 12642 bp, 8 predicted proteins | sample 2166121 | NCBI WGS metagenome assembly RCUI01 (sample SAMN09932700, study PRJNA488358) | compost metagenome | feature: garden; material: soil; isolation source: compost soil in succinic acid-enriched culture | place: Germany: Experimental Botanical Garden Goettingen | collected 2016-01-27
TGGGCAAGCGGCAGAACCCCGGCTTCATGGTGCAGGCGGGCTCCACCGCCAACGGCGAGGATGCCGCCTCCTTGCGCGAGGCGGTGATCGAGCTGCGCCAGGAGCTGCTGGCCAAGGGGGTGCTTGTGCCCCGAGCCGAGGGGGGCTTCGTGTTTAGCGCCGATCAGCTGTTCAACAGCCCGAGCCTGGCCGCCAGTCTGGTGGCGGGCAACAACAGAAGCGGGCTGGATGCCTGGCAAAACAGCGCTGGCTACACCCTCAAGCAATCCGGTTTCGGCAAAAAATCCCCCTGATGCCCCCTGAGCCACGCCGCCTGCCCGGCCGAGGCGGGTGGCTCGATCATCCGGATAGGGATGAGGGTGACTTCCCTGTCCACTGCTAGCCTCAATGCCAGACAGTTCTCAAGAGACGCGCACTCATGTCTGGATCCTCACGCCTTGCCCCCTTGTCCGGGCTCTGCCTGTTTTGCGGCCCCGCCCTGGCCGAGGGCGGCCCCCTTGCCCTGACCCACTGCGGCGTCGGCCTCTTTGCCCTCGTCATCTTCGTGCTCGCCTACCTCCTGGTGATGGCCGAAGAGTACCTGAAGCTGCGAAAATCCAAGCCGGTGCTGATCGCCGCCGGCATCATCTGGATAGCCATTGGCGTCGTCTATGCGGACGCGGGGCAGAGCCCCCTGGCCCACGAGGGGTTTCGGCAGAACCTGCTGGAATACGGGGAGCTGATGCTGTTCCTGCTGGTGGCCATGACCTACATCAACGCCATGGAGGACAGGCTGCTGTTTGCCGCCCTGCGCGCCCGCCTGGTGCGGGCCGGGCTCAGCCTGCGCACCCTGTTCTGGCTCACCGGGTTCCTGGCCTTCTTCATCTCCCCCGTAGTGGACAACCTCACCACTGCGCTCTTGATGTGCACAGTGGTGCTCAATGTGGCCAACGAGGATCGCCGCTTCATCAACCTGGCCTGCATCAACATAGTGGTGGCGGCCAATGCCGGCGGCGCCTTCAGCCCCTTTGGCGACATCACCACCCTGATGGTGTGGCAGGCGGGCAAGGTGCCCTTCGGCCAGTTCTTCGCGCTCTTCATCCCCGCCCTGCTCAACTTCCTGATCCCGGCCCTCCTGATGAGCCTGATGGTGCCGCGCCATGCCCCCAGGGTGCTGGACGAGGAGGTGACCCTCAGGCGCGGGGCCGTCGCCATAGTGCTGCTCTTCCTCCTCACCATAGGCACCGCCGTCGCCTGCCATCACTTCCTGCACCTGCCCCCGGTGCTCGGCATGATGACGGGGCTCGGCTATCTGCAGTTTTTCGGCTTCTACCTGCGCAAGACCCAGCCAGGTGCCCTGGCGCGGGAGCGCGCCCTCTATGAGCGCACCGGTGACGAGGCGCGGCTGCTGCGCCTCGGCTCCATAGTGCCGTTCGACGTGTTCAACAAGATTGCCAAGGCCGAGTGGGACACCCTGCTCTTCTTCTACGGGGTGGTGATGTGCGTCGGCGGGCTCGGCTTCATGGGGTATCTGGCGCTGGCGTCCCAGCTCCTCTATCAGGGGGATCCGACCCAGGCCAATGTGGTCATAGGCCTGCTCTCCTCCGTCATCGACAACATTCCGGTGATGTTCGCCGTGTTGTCGATGGAGCCGCAGATGTCGACCGGGCAGTGGCTGCTGGTGACCCTGACCACGGGGGTGGGGGGCAGCCTGCTCTCCATCGGCTCCGCCGCCGGGGTGGCCCTGATGGGGCAGGCCAGGGGCATGTACACCTTCCTCGGTCACCTCAAGTGGTTGCCTGCCATTTTGCTTGGCTATATGGTCAGCATAGGGGCGCATCTGTGGCTCAACAGCGCCCTGTTCTGAGCACCATGAAGATTGCAAGGGAAGGGACTATGGGACAACTGTTCGAGGCGCTCTCGCCGCGCCATGTGGCCTTTATCGAGGCGCAGAAGATCTATTTTGTCGGCACGGCGGCGGAGGAGGGCACGGTCAACCTCTCCCCCAAGGGCGGGGATTCGTTGCGCATTCTCGATGCCCATACCCTGGCCTGGCTCAACCTGACCGGCAGCGGTAACGAGTCGGCGGCCCATGTGTTGCAGAACCCGCGCATGACGGTGATGTTCTGCGCCTTCGAGGGGGCGCCCATGATAGTGCGGGCCTATGGTCAGGCGCGGGTGCTGCACCGGGGCGACCCGGACTGGGAGACGGCGCTGGCGCGCTTCCCGGCCAGCGTGGCGGCCCGCCAGATCTTCCTGCTCGACATTGAACGGGTCCAGACCTCCTGCGGCATGTCGGTGCCCCTGTTTGACTACCAGGGGGACAGGGAGGATCTCGCCAACTGGTCGGCCCGCCAGGGCAAGGAGGGTATCGAAGCCTACTGGCGCAAGAAGAATCAGCTGAGCCTGGATGGCGTGGAGAGCGAGATCCTGGCCCGCAGCGGCTTGCCGGCAGACGCCTGAGGAGCCGCGTCCCTGATGCAAAAAGCCCTGTCCGGTGGACAGGGCTTTTTCGTGTCGGCATCGCGGTGAGCCGAAGGGAGCGTCAGGCCGCCCTGGCACGCTTGCCGGTGAGCAGCCAGTAGCAGAGCGCCGAGCTCAGGCCACAGGCGGCGATGGCGATGGCCATGGGCAGCGGCGACTCGGGGGGATTGAGGTTGACCAAAATGCCCACCACGGCGCCTATGCCAAAGCGCAGTGTGCCCGCGAGCGCCGAGGCGGTGCCCGCCGACTGGGGGAAGTGGCCCATCAGGCCCGTCATGGCGTTGGCCCCCACCAGGCTGATGTGCCCGACGAAGAGCACCACGGGGATGACGATGCCCCAGAGGCCCCCGGTCTGGCTCCAGGCGTTATAGATAAGCAGGGCCCCGGCCAGCGGCAGCACAGTTAGGCCGTATTGCAGCATGCGCTCGGCGCCCACCCCCTTCACCAGGCGGCTGTTGACGAAGGTGACCACCATCATCAGCAGGATATTGAGGCCAAAGAGCCAGCCGTAGTGCTCGGTCGGTACCTTGAAATACTCGATATAGACATAAGGGGAGGCGCTCAGGAAGGCGAACATGCCGGAGCTCGACAGGGCGCCGCACAGCACATAGCCCATGGCGCCGCGGTGGGAGAGCACGCCCCAGTAGTTGCGCAGCACCTGGCCAAGCTTGAGGGGCTGCCTGTGTTCGGGTTTCAGGGTCTCCTGGATCTTCCACTGCATCACCACGCAGATGAGCAGGCTCACCCCCACCAGCAGCCAGAAGATCACCCGCCAATCGCTGTGGGCGCTGATGTAGCCGCCCACCACCGGGGCCACCAGGGGGGCCAGCGTCATCACCAGGATGACGAAGGACATGGCCCGCGAAAACGCATCCTTCTCGAACAGATCCCGCAGCAGGGCATTGACCACCACGGATCCCGCCGCCCCGCCGGCGGCCTGCAGCATGCGCCAGGCCAGCAGCTCCGGCAGGGAGTCGGCCATGGCGCAGCCCACAGAGGCCACGGCGAACATCGTCAGTCCCGCCAGGATCACCGGCTTGCGGCCGAAGCTGTCGGCGAGCGGCCCGTAGAACAGCTGGCCGATGGCGAAGCCGCCCAAAAAGGCGCTGATGGTGAGCTGGGCCCCGTCGATGCTGGTGGCCAAGTCCCGGGCGATGGCCGGAATGGCGGGCAGGTACATGTCCACCGCGAGCGGGGTCAGGCCCGCCAGGGCGCCGAGCAGGATGAACAGGAAGCGGGGAGAGAGGGGCGTGGCTTGAGGCATAGGGTATCCGAGTCGTGGCAGGGCCGGGAAAAGAGGGCGAGTGTTGAGTCTATCAGCTTTGGCTGGCTTGAGCAGGTCTATCCTGCCCCGGCCCTTGAGGTCAGATCTGCGGCGGGATCAGCGAACCGGACGCCTCGCCCTGTGGTGGCACAGAAGCAGCAGCCAGCCCAGCCACCCGAGCAAGGAGAGGGCATTGCCTGCCCGCTCGGGCCAGCGCGCCGTCAGCCTGAGGGTGAGGCTGTGGCTGCCCGCCGGCACCCAGAGCTGCATCAACCCCTGGGGGTTGGCGCTCACCGTCAGCATCAGGTGCTCGTCGAGCCAGGCCTGCCAGCCGGGGTAATCATACTGGTGCAGGACCAGCCGGGTCGGCACGGTCGCCGTCACCGCCAGGGTCAGGGCCCTGGGTTGCCAGCGGTGCAACGTCCAGCTGGCGCCCGGGGGATCGGCGCTCACCGGGGGCTGGAACTCGTCCTTCCAGGCGAGCAGGGTCGGGGCGAACATGCCCCCCGGCACCATTCTTGGTCTGTACTCCCGGGCGCTGCGCTTGCTGTCGAACTCGAGGGCCATGGCCTCCCGGGTGGGGGCCTGGGTGAGGGGGGCGTGACGGACATAGGCGAGGGTGGTGATCAGGGTCAGCAGGAGTGTTCCCCACCAGAGCCACTGCCAGGGGCGGTGAGTGGGGGTGCCGAGCGCCACCACGGCGACCGTGGCCAGGGTGAGGATGAGATTGAGCCGCCAGGGAAACTGCACCCGTTGCAGGGGGGGCAGCAGGCTCCAGAGGGGCTGGCTCAGGGGCAGCATCATCAGGAAGGCCCCCACCCCGAGCACCCCCCAGCACAGGAGCTCTGGGTGGCGCGGCTCGCGGGCGGCGGCCCAGGCGATGAGCAGCAAGGCCAGGGTCAGCAGGCTCTGCCACGCCAGGTGGCCGCGAAAGCGCCAGTCCCCCCAGCCCGAGGGCAGGCGGTCGAGGAAGTTGCGCCGAAAGTCGAACATGCCGCCGCGCATCAGCTCCATGGAGATGGCCCCCTGATCCGCCAGGGCGGGCAGCAGCAGGGCCGCCGCCATGCAAAGCCCCAGCCCCTGAGCCCCCAGGGCTATCCAGCAGGGCGCCAGGGTGCGGGATCGCCAGGCGAACCAGAGGGCGCGCACGCTGACCAGACCCATCATCAGCAGCAGGCTGGGCAGGTGGGAGAAGGCCAGCAGCGCCAGCCCCAGGATCAGCAGGGGCAGGCCCTGGCGCAGGCCGCGATGGGCGAGATCCTGGCCAAGCAGGATCAGCGGCGCCCAGGCGAAGGCCCAGAACTCCGCCAGGGCGAAGCGGGCATAGAGATCCATGGCCAGGTGATAGGGCAGGATCAGGTAGAGCAGGCTGACCGCCAGGGCCCGGCCCGGGGGCGTGGTGGCGCGCAGCCACAGATAGGCGAACGTGCCCGAGAGCAGCAGCGCCAGGGTGGCGCTCCCGAGCAGGGGGTAGATGGCCTGCTGGGCGGGGGCACCGGGGCCGGCAAAGAGGGCGCTGACATAGTAGGGGAGCGGGGGATAGAAGAAGAAGGTGGGGCTGCCAAAGCCGCCATTCATGGCCATCAGCCAGCGGGGATAGAGCTCCCCCTGCCACAGCTGGCGGGCAAAATAGTGGCCTGAGAGCAGGTGGTGGAACAGATCGTGCCCCTGAGTGCCCCCCTGCAGCCAGATTGGCAGCACCAGGAGCGCACTGGCCAGCGCCAGAACCAGGGGCACCAGTGCCCACTCCTTGCCTCCCTTCATGCATCCTCTCCCTGCCACGCCCATGCGCAGTGAGTGTAGACGAGTCAGCTGGCGCAGCGACGCGTTTGGGCCAGAGCCCTGCGCCTGTCAGCGTGGTATGGCGAGCCAGAGGCCGGGTTCGGCGCCAAAGCGGGGGGCAAACCAGTGCGCCTGGTGGGGGAGCGGCATCTCGCTCTGCGCTATGGGGCGGCGGCTGAGGCGGCAGGCCCCCTGGGTGAGCGCAAGGGCCGCATCCCCCTGGTACCAGCCATCGGTCACCGGCAATGCAGTGGTTTCCCTAAGCAGCCGTACTCCCCACTGGGTCACCAGGGCCGGGCAGGTCCGTTCGGCCAGTCGGGCGGCCTGCACCATGGCGGGCGGCGCCGCAGGCGTGAGTGTGCTCATCAGCAGCAACAGGGCCCCCAGCATGGCAGGGCGCTCGCCCCATAGGGGCAGCCTGCCCGCCAGCAACACTATGCCGAGCAGGGTAATGGGCGCCAGATGGCGGGGATTGTCCGGGTTCTGGCCAAACAGGGTCCAGAGCAGCAGGGCGAGCCAGTAGAGGGTCCAGAGCGGGGAGAGGGCGGTGGCTTGGCCTTTTGATCTTTGCCAGAGCGGTAGCACCAGCAAGGCTCCGACAGCCAAGGGCCAGAGCGGAGTGAGCTGATCATGGAAGGTGCGTGCCCAGCTCAGCAGCCGATCGCCGTGGGCCGCCGCCGTGTTGCCCCAGAGGGTGAAGTGGCCGTCGGTAAAGCGCCGCCCCTCGCCAAAATAGGCCCAGCCATCGGCCTGCCAGACAAAGAGCAGACTTATCAGCCCCACAAGGGCGATGGGCAGCAGAAACTTGCGCCGCTCACCCTTGTGCTCTATCCCGAGCCAGAGCGGCAGCAGGGCCAGCACAAAATAGGAGGGGCGCAGCGCCAGCAAGAGTCCCAGCAGCAGACCGGCCAGCGCTGGTTTGCGATGCTGCAAGGCCAGCAGCGCCCCGAGCCAGGCGGCGAGCGCGGGCCCGTCCGAGAGGCCGGAGAGGGCCAGTGTCGGGGTGAGCGGCAGGGCCAGCACCAGCAGCCAGACGGGGGCGAGTAGGCTTGGTCGCTGCCACACCGTGACTGCCAGCCAGGCGGCGAGCGGCGCTATCAGCGCTGTGCCCAGGAGGCTCGCCCACTGCACCGCAGCGGCGGGGTTGTCCACCGTCAGATTGATCAGCCGCGCCAGCCAGATAAAGGCGGGGTAGCCCGGAAAGTGGGGGGAGAACTCCAGCACGCTAAAGCGCACCACCCCGTGGGCGAAATTCAGGGCATCGTCGGAATCGAGGGCCACAGGGAAGGTAAATAGCCAGCCCGTCCAGACCAGTTGCAGAAGGATCAGCAAGTAGGGTCGATTAGCGAAGCGTAATCGGCCGTGGTGACGCCCCCCTTCTCCCCTTGCGGGAGAAGGGCCGGGGATGAGGGGGGCCGTCATCATCGATGAAATGTCATCAGAGCGGCGCCAGCACGGCCATCAGCGCTTTCTCGGCTTCTGCGAAGGCGGCAGCATCGGCAGGCTTGGCGCCCACCCCGAATACCCCAGGGTTGCCGATGGCGTCCAGCACCCTGGCCAGGGCCTGTTCGGCGGCCTTGCGATCCCCTTCGCTGAGGGAGGGGAGGATCAGATCCAGGAAGCGCTTGCTCTTGACCACCAGCACCTTGGCGGTCTGGTAATCGCCGAGATTCTGGCTAGCCCCCTCGAGGCGACGCTCTATCTCCGCCTTGTAGGCACGGTTGAGCAAAGCGGCTGTGGCGGCGGCATCTTTCCCCTTGATGGCGGCGGCCAGGGGCGCTTGCAGTGTCACCTTGTGGTGCTCTTCCAGATAGGTCAGCTCGTCGGCAATCTCGCTCAAGGTGGCGCTGGCATCCTTGCCGTCAGTGGCGGCGCCAAGCAGCGCCTCACGGGCGTCGATCAGCGGCTCCTTGCCGGCGGCGGCGTAGGAGTAAGCCTGCGCCTGGCCGCTGAGGGTCAGCAGCGGGCCCGTCAGTAGGGCGAGGGCGATCAAGCCGTGGCGTATGGTCATCCTGTTCTCCTTGTTGATTTGTCCTGGCGGCATGGCGCCAGTCCTGATGAGTTGGACCCCACCCCGACCCTCCCCTGACAAGGGGGAGGCCGGGAGGGGGTTGTTCCTGTTGCTACGCCACGCTCTGGGTCTCGATGACGGTATTTTCGTTGCGATGATTGAAGATGGCGTGGCGTCTGTCCACCCCGTCGATCACCATGTCGGCGGCCATCATCCCCATCTCCATGGCGGTGTCGGTGAAGATGTAGCGGAATGTCCCCTGACGGCCGGTCATGATGAGGTTGGTGATGGGCATCAGCGCCTTGATGGCGTCGTTGCGGCGGGCCTGATAGCCGAGATCCATCAGCGGATAGGCGTACTCGCTGCGGGCCTCGAAGGTCTCGTCGCCAAGTTTGGCGGTATCTACACCAAGCGTTGCCAGATCCTCTGTCACCCGGCCCCGGAGCTCGGCCAGCGGCGCCTGCCAGGTGGCATCCCCCGGATTGCAGGGGATCTCCAGCATCACCGAGCTCTGGCCTTCTGGCGCCATAAAGGGGCTGCGCCGGCGCGGCTCCTGCAGACGGGTGGCCAGAATATGGGGGTCGGAGAGGTACTGCCAGGTGTTGTCCGACAGGTTCTCCTGTTTAAGCGGCATGTTGACGAAGCGAAGCGACCGGTAGTGCAGATCGCACGGCAAGCCCAGATGCTGGCAGGTGAGCGGCAGCGGCAGGGTGGAGATCACCTGATCAAAGTGCTCGCTCTGCTCAATACCCTCTTGTTGCCAATAGACCCGCTCAATGCGGCCATCGACCTGCTCGAGGCGGCTGATGGTGGCGCCTGTCTTGACCGTCACGTCTTCTGCTACCAGCCGCTCCCCCAGGGTGGTGAAGATCTGGCCGAAACCATACTTTGGATAACGGTATTTGCGGGCATAGGTGCGCACCGAGAGGTTGCCCTTGCGTCTTGGCAGCAGGCGGCGCGCCACGTCTTTAAGGTCGATCAGGCTGATGCGCTGGCCGGCCCAGTCGGCGGAGAGCTTGTCCGGGTTGATGCCCCACAGCTTGCCGGTGTAGCCCTCGAAGAACTGGCGGTAGAGGGTGCGGCCGAAGTGGCTCTGGATCCACTCGGCAAAGCTCGCCTTGGCGAAATCGTCCGGCTTCTTGGCAAAGGGCAACAGCAGCAGATCCTTCACCGCCCCCGCCATCAGGGTTAGGGGGGCAGTCCTCAGCAGGTTGGTGAGGTTCAAGGGGTAGTCATAGGTGCGCCCGCCGAAGCGGATCACGCTCTTTCGCTCGGCGTGGAGCAAGTCGTCCCCCATCAGCTCGTCGATAAAGGCGAGCAGCTCGGGGTTCTTGGTGATGAAGCGGTGGCCGCCGTAGTCGAAGCGATAGTCGCCGTCGCGCCCCTTGAAGGTCTGGGTGGCGCACATGCCCCCCACCACGCTCTCCTGCTCGAACAGGGTGACCGCAAAACCGGCCTGGCAGAGGCGCCAGGCGGCCATCAGACCGGCGGGACCGGCACCCAGTACCGCAATCTTCTTGTTGTTGTCGCTCATGAGTGTTCCGAAACGGCTAGATATCTAAGGGGACCGCGCCAGGGCGCGGCCCCCGAATGGGGTTGCAACCGGGGCGGGTTTATCCCTGCACCCGAGGGCGATAGCTGCGATGCCAGAGGGTGACGAAGATGGCCAGATAGGTGGCCCAGGTCAGCAACTGCAAGCCGGCCGGTGAGGCATTGTAGCCAAACAGGGCGCGCAGGAAGGTGCCGAAGACCCCCTGATCGTCGAGGATGTGGCTGATGTTGAACACCGGTGTCGTCCAGAAGGTGATGACGTCTGCCGCCTGCAACATGTTGACGGCGGACGACAGCAGCCCCGCGGCGATGATGATGATGAGCAGGCCGGTCCAGCGGAAGAAGGGGGCCAGCGCCACCTTGCGGGTGGAGCGCAGCAGCCCCCACACCAGCACCACAGAGACCAGCAGCCCCGCCAGCGCCCCCATCAGTCCCTCGTGCAGATCCACCCCTTGCCCGGAATAGACCAGGGCCGAGAAGAAGAGCACGGTTTCAAAGCCTTCCCGCATCACGGCGAGGAAGGCGAGCAGCACCAGACCGAACAGGTTGCCCCCGTCGATGGCGGCATCGATGCGCGCCGTCATGGCCCCCACCTGGGATTTGGCCTGCTTCTGCATCCAGACCGCCATGTAGGTGAGCACCAGGGTGGCGAAGATGAGGATCCCCGCCATCAGGAGGTGGTTGTAGCGCTCGCTCTCGAACTGGCTCACCACCACCTGGAACAGGAAGGCGACCACGAGGGAGGCGACAAGGCCCAGCCCCACCCCCAGATAGATGAACTTGTTGTAGCGGCTCGCCCCCAGCTTGGCGAGGTAGGAGAGGCAGATGCCCACCAGCAGGAAGGCTTCCAGCCCCTCGCGCAGGGTAATGAGAAAACTTGCAAACATCAGGATTGAGGCTCCGTATCGGGCGTGATGGGGAGGGGCTGCAGGGTCAGTTGCAGCCGATTAAGTTGTAGCCGAGCGAGTAGCACTATGGGTGGCGCCGGCAGGTTCGGCTCGGCGGCGCGCACCGCATCACTGACCCACTTGGGGTAGGTGCGGAAATTGAGTCTGATATCGGCCTGGAAGGGCCCTTGGGCATCTGCGGGTAGCGGCCAGGCTTCATCGCGCCAGCCATCGGCCGGGATGCGGGTGTCTTCCAGCAGTTTGGCGTAGCGCCAGAACTTGAGCCCCACCGGCTTGCCGTCGGCATCGCCAAATATTTTGCGGAACAAGCGCGCATCCTCAGGCACGGCGCCCTCCACCGGCTGGCCGCTGGTGAGCACTATGTTGCCGCTGGCGTCTGTGAGGGTCAGCTCCAGCCAGAGTTCGCGGAAATCGGCCACTCCGGTGGGCAGGGCGTGGCCCGCGCCTGTGTTGGCGACCCGCACCACCAGTTGCTGCCCATCGGCAGCCTGTTCGATGCGGGCCGAAAGGGTAGCGCTGGATCGCAAGAGCGCCAGGCTCTCCTGCTCAAGGTCTGGATTTCGTAACCCCACCAGCTGGTGCTGGGCGCCGGTAAAGTTGTGGCGATAGAGGCGCGCCTTCATTGTGCCGTTTTCGGTGGACTGGCCCGCCACAGGGGCGCCGCCGTTGCCCGGCTCGGGGTTCATATGGCAGTCGATGCAGCTGCGCCGCTTGGCGGGATCCTCCGCCTTGGCGAAGCTGGAGTTCTCCCACTCGTCCCAGGTGTTGACGATATTGGCGCCGCTGCCCGGGGCGAACTCGTTGTGGCAGGACTTGCACAGGGCCGCATCCTGGTAGAAATCCTTCTGGTAGGAGGCCTTGTGCATGGCGGGGCGGGCATTGATCTGCCGCTCGGCCAGCCAGTGCTTGAGGCTGCCACCCGGGGCATCCTCGAACACATAGCTCTCGCGGTCTTTCAAATTGACCGTAAAGGCGCTGTTGCCGCCGGCATCTTCGAGCCTTGTGATGCGATGGCAGAGCACGCAGCCTGTCCCTTCCTCCACCACGGGCTCGCCTGCCTTGTGGGCGGCAATGAGCGAGGCGCCCCCCTGCTCGAACATGTGGGAGCCCTTGGGCAGCTCCGTCTGGCCGTTCAGCACCTGCTGGGGCATGTGGCAGCCCTGGCACCACTGACCGAAGGCTTCCCCCTCGGTTTCGCGGGCCAGGGCCTGCACCACCTTGTAGTAGGGGTGGGAGTTGCCCATCAGCCTGTGGTTGCTCTCGCTCCAGTCCTTGAACGCCGCCTGGTGGCAGTTCTGGCAGGAGGCGGAGTTGAGCCATTCCTTGGGGTGAGTGGTCGGCGCCTTGGCAGGATCCGTGCGCGGAGCATCGAGCCGCAGCCAGTTGGCGAGATAGGGGAGGTTGCCATCGGCGGTCACGAAAGCATGCAGATCCTCCATCATGGCCTTCACCTCGGGCTGGGGCTTGGCGGGGTCAACCGCCTCGGCACCATCGCGACCGTCGTGGCCCATGCCGCCCTGGGTCTGCTGGGTCATGCGCAGGTATTCGCCGACAAAGTCCCCCGCCACCATGTTGGCGAGGTTGGCGTGGCCGTTGATGGCGTTGTCGCCGCTCTTCTGGCGATGGGCCGCCATCAGATGGCGGTTGGTGAAGTTGAACCCGTCCAGATGGCAGGAGTTGCAGCTCATCCAGTTGTCCCCGGCCATGGGGAAGCGGGCATTGGCGGCGGTGTTGCCCAGGTTGAATAGCCGCTCGCCACGCTTGAGGGGCTCGGGGCGCGGATCCGTCTCTACCAGCTTGGCGAAGTGGGGTACATCCACCGTGACCCTGGCGAAGGGGCCGCTGCCGCCGGTATGGAGGCGGGTGAGATCCTGCCCCATGACGTTATGCACCAGGATGTGGTCGCCGTCGATCAGCAAGTCCCTCGGGTTCTGGCCCGGCAGGTGGCGCAGCAGCTGGGTCGCCTTGGCGCCCCCCTGGAACTTCTTGCGTCTGTGACGGTTGCTGTTGGATTTGCCGCTGCGCGACAGGTCGAACACCAGCAGATCTTCCGAGCCCGCCAGGGTCAGATAGACCCGTTTGCCATCGGCGGCGAAGCGCGCGGCGAAGGGGTTGGAGACGATCTGGCTGCGGTTGCCGACGCTTGGCAGATTGATCTGCAAGAAGAGTTGTTTTCTTTCATCTACCCGCTCTTTCTCTTCATCGAGATCTATGATGGAGACGGCCGGAAAGACGGTGCTCTGGAACTGGAAGGGGTGATCGAAGCTCCAGAGCACGTGGGGCAACCAGGCTTCGCTGCCATCGGGGGAGAGGGCGATGCCGTCCAGCAGACGCGGCAGACCCTGGGAGTCGCTCGCTTTTCCAGTAGGGGGCGCGCTGTGGGTCTCGGCCAGGGTGATCAGGCGTGGTTTGGGCAGGGTGGCGCCCGTGAGCCCGCTGCCCAGCTTGGCTAGGTCATAGATGGCAAGCTGGCCGGTCATGGCGTGGGTCAGCAGCAGGCGATCGTCGTCGGTCAGCGCCAGCCCGCGGGGTGTCTCGGCAACGGTCACATCCAGCTGGAGCTTGCCCGAGCTGTCATAGGCCTGCAGGCGACCCGATTCGAACAGGCTGACCCAGAACCAGCGCCGCTTGGGATCGAAGATGACCCCATAGGGTCTATGGCC
>RCUI01000546.1_pt1 | contig 12631 bp, 8 predicted proteins | sample 2166121 | NCBI WGS metagenome assembly RCUI01 (sample SAMN09932700, study PRJNA488358) | compost metagenome | feature: garden; material: soil; isolation source: compost soil in succinic acid-enriched culture | place: Germany: Experimental Botanical Garden Goettingen | collected 2016-01-27
AGCCTCGTTCCTCCTTCCAGATTCAAAAATCAGTCATCTTTGCCCTGGTTCTCCGTGAAGCGCGCGCGCGTTTTGGTGTTCGCCGCATGGGGGCTGTCTGGACGTTGATTGAACCGATGTGCCACCTCCTACTCTTCTCTCTCCTTTTCGCATTGATAAGGGGGCGTACGGTCGCAGGCGTTGAGTATCCGGTGTTCGTTCTGGTCGGCATGGCCCCTTTTCTGCTTTACCGTAATACCGCCTTGCGCCTGATGGACAGCTTGCGCGAAAACCGCTCCCTGTTTGGCTACAAGCAAATCAAACCGCTGGACACCTATGTTGCGCGGGTGCTGGTAGAAACCTGCATCAGTGCAACGGTATATGCGATTTTGGTGTTCGGATTTGCCTGGTACGGCTTTGATATGTCAGTACACAGTCCTCTGCAATGGGTTGCGACTTTGGCCCTGGGCCTGCTATTCGCCTTTGGCCTGGGAATGCTCCTCGCGTTGGTCACCCACGCCTTACCCAGCCTGAAGATGGTGATTCGCATGGCCTTCTTCCCGCTCTACTTCATTTCTGGCGTGCTTATGCCAGCGGCGTACCTTCCACCCGCAATGATGCCAGTGCTGCTGCTCAACCCTTTCCTGCACCTGGTGGAGTTGATCCGCGCAGAAGTACTGCCGCATTACACCCCGGTTGATGGTGTATCTGAAACCTACGTGATCACGTTCACGGTGGTGCTGCTGTTTATTGCTCTGGGCAGTTACCGCGCCCGACGGTTGCACCTGATTTCGACCAAAAACGGATAAGGACGACCAACGTGTTCGAGCTTAAAAACGTCACCAAGTCTTACCTGACCCCCAAAGGTCGCCGATATATTTTTCGCAACTTGTCAATGGCCATCCCACCGGGCAAGAACATCGGCCTGATCGGTCGTAATGGTGCCGGCAAATCGACGCTCATGCGGCTACTTGGTGGCGCCGACATCCCCGACTCAGGCTCCATCGTTACTGACCGTAGCATTTCTTGGCCAGTGGGTTTGTCTGGCGGCTTTCAAGGCAGCATGACAGGTCGTGACAACATCAAATTCGTCTGCCGGGTATACGGTGCCGAAGGCGAAGCCATGCGTGAGAAAGTTCGTTACGTCCAGGAATTTGCCGAAATCGGAGACTGGATCGACGAGCCGATCAAGACGTACTCCTCCGGTATGCGCTCACGCATAGCGTTCGGGTTAAGCATGGCCTTCGACTTCGATTACTACCTGATCGACGAAGTGATGTCGGTGGGCGATGCCCAGTTCAAACGCAAATGCACCGAAGTTTTCCAAGAAAAACTGCAGAAGTCGAACGTCGTGCTGGTCTCCCACTCCATGCCGGAGATCGAGAAGCTGTGCGACATCGTCCTGCTGGTACGTGATGGCGGCATCCAGGTCTATGACGACGTTGCCGAAGGCATTAAGGCCTACAACACCTGATCTACTTCCCCCTTACATCGCAGCACCGTTCCACTTCAAGGATGCATCACATATGAGCAGTACGGGTAAAAACAAGGGCTGGCGCCTGGCGATTAGCATGGTGATCGTGCCGATGATCCTGGCGGCCATCTACTACGGCGTATTCGCCTCCGACCGCTACGTCAGCTCCGCCCAGGTGGTAGTCCGCCAGGATGGGGGCAACCAGGGTTCTCAAGTACCAGGGCTTGCCACCTTGCTGACCGGCACTAACCCTGCCTCCCGGGAAGAAACCCTGTACCTGCGTGAATACATCGTCTCGATGGATATGATGTTACTGCTCGAAGAGCGCCTGCACTGGATCGAGCAGTACGCTGCCCAGCGCAGCGACATCTTCTTCTGGTTGGACAAGGACGCCGAGCGCGAAGACCTACTCAAGTACTATCAGCGCATGGTGTCGGCACACTACGACGAAACCACCGGCCTGCTGCGCGTCGAAGTACAGGCCTTCACCCCTGAGATGTCGGAGCAGATGCTGCGTACAATCCTTCAGGCTAGTGAGCATTTCGTTAACGAAGTCAGCCACAGCATCGCCCGCGAACAAATGAAGTTTGCCAAAGGCGAACTGGAAACCGCCCGCGTCAACTACGCCGAGCGCAAGACTGAGCTGCTCGACTTCCAGAACGACAATAAGGTACTGGACGGTGGCAACACCGCACAAAACCGCGCCACCATCATTGCTGACCTTGAAGGCCAGTACACCAAAGAACAAGCCGTACTCACCGAGATGCTGTTCAAGCTGCGCGCCGACTCGCCGCAGGTAAAACAGCAGAAACAAAAGGTCAACGCGATCACCCAGCAACTGGCGAAAGAGAAACGCCTGCTGGTCTCCTCGCCTAACGGCTCGCAGTTGAACGTGGTCGCCTCGCGCTACCAGCAACTGACCCTGGACGCCGGCATCGCCGAAGAAAGCTACAAGACCGCGGTTGCCGCCCTCGACAATGCCCGTATCGAGGCCAGCAAAAAGATCCGCACCCTGGTCACCGTAGTCAGCCCCAACACCCCACAAATGGCCCTGTACCCAGAGCGCTTGTACAACCTGGCAACCATCCTGCTAGGCCTGCTCATGCTGTACGGCATCACCCGCTTCATCCTGGCTTCGATCGAGGATCACCGTGATTAAATCCCTTGCTGTCTCTCACAAGTTCAACCTGAAACTGGCGGCACTGACTCTCGCGACCCTGGGCCTGGCGGGATGTGGCGGTACCCTTTCCGGTGCCGGCCCATACAAAGGTGACATCGAGGCCAAAAATCAGCCGTACAACCTGGTCGAAATCAACGCAAACACCATCGCGCCGTACATGCGTGGTGCAGTGCGCCCAGTACAGTCGAACATCGCCAAACCGGTCGCGCCAACTGCGCGCCTGATGTCTGGCGACATCCTCAACGTGCTGATCACTGACAACGCACCAGAAGGCTCGGCGCTGTTCGCGCCGCTAGCGTCTGGCGGTACCCAACTCAAGACTCGTATCGACGACCAGGGCATGATCTCCCTGCCCTACGTAGGTCGCCAGTTTGTTGCAGGCATGACCCTCAACCAGGTTGAGAACATGATCCGCAAGCAACTCAAGGGCGTGACCACCGACGTGCAGACGCACGTTGAACTAGTGGGTGATCTGTCGGGCTCGGTACTGGTCGCCGGTGCGGTCAAGTCGCCCGGGCGATTCAGCACCCTGCAAGGCCCGTTGACCCTGCTCGACGCTGTCAACCAGGCTGGGGGCCCAGTACTGGAACCGCACCTAGTGAATGTCACCGTGCGCACTGGCAACCAAGTTCAGCAGTTCAACTACGAAGATGTGCTGGCCGGCAACAACATGGTGCTGCGCCCGAACTCTGAAGTTGTATTGGATCGGGCTCGTCAGCGATTTGTTGCCATGGGCGCCGTTCAGGAACCAGGCCTGAAAGACTTGCCCTCCCAGAACACCAGCCTGCTGGATGCACTGGGCAGCGTCGGTGGTTTGCGTGAAGCAAACGCCAACCCGGAAGGTGTATTCGTGTTTCGCATGGCTGACGGTAACAGCTCCAAGCCAACAGTGATGCGTCTGGACATGCGTGACCCGGCAGCGATTTTTTATGCCCGCCAGATCGTCATCAAGCCAGATGACACTATTTATGTGACCAACGCGGCGGTGTACGAGTGGCAAAAAATTATCTCGCCAATTGTACAGACCATGCTGCTGGGTAACGCTACTGGCGCTTACAAGTAACTTTAAATAGCCCCGAGCCTTGAGCACGCTTCAGCGTGAACAAGGCTCGGGGATGTAACCGCAGATTCAGATGTCACAGGATAAACTGGCATGCAGGGCGACTTCGTAAAAATCGCGAAAAACTACAGCGCTAAAACCGCTTACTTAGTGTTCTCTGCGATGAGCACGCCCCAAGGCAGCTTTCAGATGAGCAAAGCGTTAGCTAAATTTTCTGGCCTGATGCTTTTCTTGAATGACCAAAACAATAATTGGTACCAACACGGTATTCCCGGCATCGCACAGAGTACGGACGAAACCGTAGCCAAACTGAAAGCTGAATTCGCATCAGAAGGCATTGAGCGGATCGTTTGTATTGGGGCTTCAATGGGTGGCTATGGTGCCGCACTATATGGGGAGATGCTTGAAGCAGACTTGGTCATTTGTTTTTCATGCGAGCTAGAGCTCGGCCTTCCTTTCAGCCGTAGCGCTCTGCATTCGGCTGTAAACAAAGACGATCCACGCTATAGCATCGACAAAGTCATACGCCACAACACGAAGACAAAATTCATTTTCGTTGTTGGCACAAGCGACATTATAGATTTGTACAACATCAGCCTGATAAAAGACTGCGGTTTTGAAATCTATTTCCTTTCAAGTAAAAACCACTTCCTGACCCAGGATCTTCACACTGCATTTTCACTTGAAAATATCATCCGGGATTTTGAAGCAGGCCAAGGTTTCCCCGACCACACCTGGCTCGAAAATTCTGAGCAATTCCAGCAAGACTTTGCACACATCGACAAAGTCTACGAGCTCTATGTTGCTGTACGACGCCGAAACCACGAGCGCTGCGCCGAGCTCATCAGCCAGATTCCAGCGCACAACTCCTTGGAAACCGCAAAGCTGTATACGGGAATGTATTACTCCCGGATGAAAAACTACGCAGAGGCGGAAATTCTCCTAGAGCAAGCGATGGAGAAAAACCCTGTCAATCGAGAAACCCTGTTCCAATTGGCTATATGCAAAAGGGCTCTTGGCAAACTCGAAGAAGCCGCCAAGCTGTACGTACAAGTCCTGGAGCAAGATCCTGGGTATGCAGCAGCACACCATCATCTGGGAATGATCGAGGAGCGCTACAAAAACCTTGATAAGGCAGCATTTCACTTCGAAAGTGCGATGGCAATCAAAGCAGAACCGCAATATGCAGCCAATCTTGTGAGCGTTCTTGAGAAACAAGTCGTTGAAATCACAAATCGTATTCAAGAACTCACCCCTATCTCTTCACAAGCTTGATTAATGGACTACTGATATGTACTGGATCGTCAGCCCTTTTTCGTCGAAAAATAATGGAATATCAAATTACTGCCTTAATGCGAAAGAGCTACTTCTCGCCAAAGGTATTGAGGCTCAGATCCTCGACAATGATGAAGGGCTGAATGTGTCATCCCTGGAAGAGAAAATTCTTTCTACAATCTCTGCAAATGACACCATTGAGATCCCAGACGCCTGGGGGCTATTCAGCAAGAAACGGCCATTGAATAAAGTACACGCGCGCCTCCATGCCCCCTCTTTGTACCTGCAAGAGCTCAATGGCTCGCCCTTGAATAAGGCACGATACCATCGCGAAATCGCTGCCGTAAGTAATGCCGATTTTGTATCATCACCAAGCGCCGCGAATACCGAAAAATACGGATTACCCGAAGACCTGGAAGTCGCTACATTCCCCAATCCTGTTATTTTTAGCGGCGATGTTGCCCGCGTAGAAAAAGACATAGACATTATATTTATCGGCCGATTCGACAAGGTAAAAGGGGCCGACTATCTCTACAATCTTCTGTTCTTGCTACCCAAGGACCTGCGCATATCGATTGTGGGCATTGATCCGAGTGAAGCAGCCAAGTACAACAAGGCCTGCGCTCACCTACAGATCACTTTCCATGGTTGGATTGACAACAACGAAAAAGATCAACTTTTGAGCCGAGCCAAGGTTTGCGCCGTGCTCAGTCGTTTTGAAAGTTTCAGTTTGGTCTGCTTCGAGTCCATCGTACACCGAACACATGTAGTTGCTTGGCATGTCGGCGGTATACCTGAGTGTTTCCCGAGCCATTTCGTTTCTACAGTGGAGCTTGGCAATGTAATTGGGTTCGCAGCGACCTGCGTTCAACACCTAGCCGAAAGCCAGTACTGCGAACAAACAGCCGAATCGTTCATCACCGAAAACAACGAAAAGTTTGTTGCGGGTGTACAGGCGTTTTTGAATGGCAGCACCATTGAAAGCCACATACAAACCCGAAGCCCCTCCCACGGCGCCCCTCACCTTATCCGGAAAATCAAGGCAGACGCCACCTCTCGCTTCTTCCAGAGCCCTACACTCAAGGTGTTTGGTTACTCTGTGATGAATGAGCACTCTGAACAAATGTGGGGCAGCATTCACAATTTGCTCGCAGACTATAAATACGTAAGCCGCAAACCGCTTGGGTATAACAATAAATTCGACAGAAGCTTCCCTGTCGACCAGACAAAATATCATATTTACGATTGGCGCTTTGAAACTCAGCGACTGGCTGAAGACATCAAACAAAGCAACCCAGACATGATTTTTGTGTTCAATGGTAACAATGAGCACTTCCACAACGCCAAACAATCCATCAGCGCAGTAACCAATAAGCCTTTCGTATATAGCGAGCTTGGATGGCTACCTCAATTTGGCCACATCTACTTTGATGCTGACGGCGCAAACAACAACAGCAGGCTTTGCCGCGTAACACTTGAAACATTGGTTGGCGATCTACCCGAAGAAGATGTGACCTGCAGACCGTTCCAGAAAAATAAGGCATTACTCGCCTTACAACTTCCCGGTGACACGACCCTGGCAGCGGAATCGTTCCCACTGCAATACTCTCATAGGGCCTTCATTGAGGCCGTGCGCAGCGTTGTGCCGGAGCATATACACCTCGTGGTTCGAAAACATCCACGTGACAAAAACGAATATAACGTCGACGATCTCCCAAATGCGTCGCTGGATATCAATGAGTCCGGCGAGGATACTCTCAATGAAGTTGACGCAGTTATCGCCGTTAACTCCACCTTCCTCCTGGAAGCCTTAAAGTACGATGTGGCCGTTTACCATTTTGGGCACGGTGTCATTTCCAACAAGGGCGTTGCTATCGATTGCTCTTCTGGTGATTTTTTAGAGAAATGGACAAGCACCGTCGTTTACAGTGGCACGCGACGCGATATTTACCTCGACTACCTTTCACGACGCCAGCTAAACGTATCTAAAATCTATGACGACGGCCTGAGCGAAGAGTTTTCTGAAGCACTTTACCCTTTGATTGAGAGCAAAATGGAGCATGAATCAAGTATCGTCATTCCCATGACGAAACCCGCATTGGAAGCGCCAAAAAAAGTCGTCGCAAAACCAACTAATGCCAAGCCAGCGAACAGCAAAATTGAATCACTGAGCCTATATGAAAAAGCACTAAAATTTGTTAACGACAAAAAACTTGCGAACAGCCTAGCGGCTCAACTGTTTTTCAAAATCCCTGCTGTCCGCCGTAACGCGACAAAGAACCTGTTCACCAGCGCGCTTAAAAACAAGCGCTTCGGGGCAGAGCTTGACAACGAATTCAAGAAAATTCGCAATATCCAGAAATTTTTCCCTGAGAAAGTCTTTCTTTACCACAGAACAAAATGGGTCTATTTCGGCGTATCGAAAGCTATCGTAAATTATGCCAAGTCGACTTTAATTAGCACGCTAACAGTCGCCCAAAAGATGGATGTCGCCGCAATGCTCTGCGAGGCGGGGGCGTACGCCAACGCCCTGGATCTTGTAAAAGAATGCCTAAAACACAACCCCAGTGCATTCCGTAAGAAGCAATACCTACGACTTGCACATTTGATTTCTTTTGAAACCAACTATCTCAGCACGCTGCCCTTCGACGAAGCGCAGTACATCGCCCGCCTGAACGATTGCTTTAACAGGGTCAATAGTGACCAGCCAGCATTTATGGCTTACCTGAAAAAACATAAAACAAATTATGTAGTAATTGGTAACTCGCCTAACAGCCGCGGTATCAAACAAGGTAAAGAAATCAACACCAAGGGAATGGTAGCTCGATTCAACTCCTTCGATACCGCTCTGGAACGACGGAACGATATCGGCCAAAAGACCACAGTCTGGATCAAAAGTCCCACATTTGAAGAGGTGGACCGTAAACTGACCCATGAAATCGATGTGGTCCTCATTACCGGGACGAACCACCTTGATCGCTCGCCTTCCGCGTATGATTTCTTCAAGGATTTCTTGGACAGGCCTGATCTGATCATTGCCATCACACCTAGCGACACTTATCGCAAGCTTTCAAATGAGCTAGGAGCCCCGCCGAGTGGGGGCATTCAATTCCTTTCTCTGGTGAAAGAAGCTGGCGGCCGGATCAACAAACGAAACATCCCCGGCTTCAGCCTCACCCTGCCCGACGCATTGAAGGGGGCAAATGGCGAGGCTAACCAGAAACAAAAATATGCACACAACTGGGTGAAAGAAGTTGAGTTCATTGAACGTCGACTGACAGCCTAATAAAGGTATCTACCGGTTGCGCTCATCGATAGACGGTGAGCGATAAATTAATATTTTGCGAGCCCTACGATGATTACTGTAAACAACAAAATTCAAGTCTCCAATGAACTGCCATTCACCCTTTTTGGTGGAGTCAACGTCCTTGAATCCCTGGACCTGGCCCTGACCGCCTGCGCCGAATACGTACGCGTCACCGAAAAGCTGGGCATCCCTTACGTGTTCAAAGCGAGCTTCGACAAGGCCAACCGCTCCTCCATCCACTCCTACCGTGGCCCAGGCATGGAAGAAGGCCTGCGCATTTTCGAGAAGGTGAAGGCCGAGTTCGGCGTGCCGGTGATTACCGACGTCCACGAAATCTACCAAGCTGCCCCCGTTGCCGAAGTGTGCGACGTACTGCAGTTGCCTGCGTTCCTGGCTCGTCAGACGGACCTGGTCATGGCCCTAGCCAAGACCGGCAAGCCAGTCAACATCAAGAAGCCGCAATTCCTGAGCCCGTCGCAAGTGCAGAACATCGTGCACAAGTTCAAGGAAGCCGGTAACGACCAGCTGATCCTGTGCGACCGCGGTACCTGCCTGGGTTACGACAACCTGGTGGTAGACATGCTCGGCTTTGGCGTGATGAAGCGCACCTGCGACAACTTGCCAATCATTTTCGACGTGACCCACGCCCTGCAACAACGCGACCCATCGGGCGCAGCCTCCGGCGGTCGCCGTGAGCAAGTGGTCGAACTGGCACGCGCTGGCATGGGTGTTGGCCTGGCGGGTCTGTTCCTGGAAGCCCACCCTAATCCGGACCAAGCCAAGTGCGACGGCCCAAGCGCCCTGCCGCTTGACCAGCTGGAACCGTTCCTGGCGCAGATCAAGGCACTGGATGATCTGGTCAAGTCGTTCCCACCGCTGAACATTGCCTGACGCTGCGTCTGTTAAAGCAAGGATTGTGAACATGACTAGCACAGAACAACGGGTCGCGATTGTCATTCCGGCCCGCTATGGCTCCACCCGCCTCCCGGGCAAACCTCTGGCTGACATAGCCGGCAAACCGATGGTGCAGCACGTGTATGAGCGCGCCCTGCAGGTCGCCAATGCCCAGGTAGTAGTCGTTGCCACTGATGACGAACGCGTCGTCCAAGCCGTGCGCGCGTTCGGTGGCGAATGTGTGATGACCTCGCCGGACCACCCCTCCGGCACCGACCGCCTGGCCGAAGTCATGGCCCAGGTCGAGGCAGACATCTACATCAACCTGCAAGGCGATGAGCCGCTGGTGCGCCCGGCAGACATCGAAGCCCTGGCCGCCGGCATGCTCGCCGATGCCAGCGTGAAGGTGGGCACTCTGTGCCATGCGATCGACAGCCACGAGGCCGCCAACCCCAATACGGTAAAAGTGGTGCTGGCGAACCACGGCAATGCGCTGTACTTCAGCCGCTCGCCGATCCCCTACCCGCGTGATGGCGAAGTGGCGAACTACCTCAAGCATGTGGGCGTCTACGGTTATCGACGCGATGTACTGGCCGACTACAGCGGCTTGCCACAGCCAATGCTGGAGCACGCCGAGAAGCTTGAGCAACTGCGACTGATGGCCGCCGGTTACTGCATTCGTGCCTATCAGGTCGAGCCGACCGGGCCGGGTGTTGATACCCCGGAGTGCCTGGAGCAAGTGAGAGCACTGATGAGCGGCCAGGTGCCGGCTGCAAAGCCGACGCTGAGTGACGTTCGCCTGGTGATTACCGATGTCGACGGCGTCCTCACGGACGGTGGCATTTACTACGACGCCACAGGCGAATGCTTGAAGCGCTTCCATGTGCGCGACGGCATGGGCATGCGCCTGCTGGAAGAGAATGGTGTGCGCGTGGCGGTGTTGTCGGGTCGTGACTCGGCGACGCTGCGCAAGCGGGTTGCCGACCTGGGTATCACGCTCTGCCAGTTCGGCGTTAAGGACAAGCAGGCAGCCTGCAATCAGTTGATGGCCGAAGCCGGTGTCAGCGCTGCGCAAACGGCGTGTATCGGTGACGACTGCATTGACCTGCCTGCGTTCTCCGCATGCGGCCAATCCTTCGCTGTAAGTGATGCACCAAGCTATGTTCAGGCCCATGCAACTGGTGTCCTGAAAGCGGCAGGAGGAACAGGCGCCTTCAGAGAACTCGCAGATGCAATTCTTAATGCCCAAGGTAAATCCGACGCACTAACATCAGCCGCGGGATATTCGCGAGTTATGGCTAAAATGGCTCAGTAAATACTTTGCCGGGTGGCGTCACCACCCGGCACTTACTCGAAAGTTTGTTACAGCCACCCAATGTCAAATACTCCCAGTGACTTTGACATGGTCGTTCGCCCATGGAAAAAACCATGAATGATTACTGTCAAATAGTTGAAAAAAGCAAAAACCTGCCGACCATTATTTCATTTTCGGCTATTAATACTCCACGCGGGAAATTCAAACCTTACAAAACTGTCGTAGAGGCAAATGCCAACGTCATCTTCGTGAACGACTGCGACAATAGCTGGTATCAAAATGGTGTAGTTGGGGTTGGATCCTCCCCCCAGGAAGCTGCCCGCGCCTTGGTTCAAATGGCTCGCGAAATTGGCAATGGCCGTGTGGTGACATTCGGCACATCCATGGGTGCTTTCGGTGCAATGCTGTACGCAGCCTTAGGCAATGCGGACGGTTGCATGGCTTTTGGCCCTGAACCTGTTCTTAATTTGGCGGGTAGCCGCAGCAAAATCCACATTCCTCAATCGACAACTGTTCGATATGAAAGCCTTGTAGAGACGATCCGGGCAAGTGCCGCATCCTTTTACGTTTACTTCAGTGAAGCGGACGAGATGGATATCATTGGTGCGTATTTGCTCAGGGATTTGCAAAACGTCACGCTTACTTCCGTCCGAGGAGTTGGACATCCTGGTGTGCAAGCCTTCGATTTAGAAAAGTCCATCCCGATTCATCTAACTACTTTCGCCCACAGCGGAATAACTCCACAAAATTTTGAACGTAAAGGAAGCATCCTTGACTCTCATGGTGCTATCTCGAAATTATGGGACGCGTTCAATGCGCGCAATGCCAAAGTCAGCATTGATGAACAGATTTCCATACTCGAAAGAGCCATAACCTCATGGCCACATCTGCCATTCACTCGGCTTAAGCTCGGGAATGCTTACGCTTCTGCTAAACGCATTGATGAAGCAAATGTCTCCTGGCGTTTGGCGAGTGAGCTTTGCCCATTTCAATTCGATGCCCTGACCCGAATGGGAGAGCTTCTGGTCGCAAAACCGGCACTTGTTGACGCGATCGAATACCTGAAGAAGGCCATCGATATAAACCCTTGGCACGCAACGGCCCACTACCAACTCGCCATTGCTCACAAGAAATCAAAGAGATACGACCTGGCGGAACAGCACTTCAGACTGGCCAATTCAACAAGCGGTGGCCGGACACTGTTCAAGAAGGGCTTGGCAGACTTTCTTCATCAGCTTGCCAAAATTAAAAATAGTGAGGCTGACTTGATTTTTGAGCAACTTGCTCAAAAAACCGCGCCTATCACATAAATCGGAAACTTCTCGACCCATTCTGACATTGTAAAAATGCGACCTTTCTGGACGTTTCGTCATTAGCCGGGGTCAAAATAGTGTTGTAATCACACCCAAGCAAACGGGGCCTTTTAGGCCCCGCTTTTATTGTCTCGCAGATAGAAAGTTAGTCGAAAATTTCGACCACACCCACTACCGCATTGTCGTGATCGGTAACAGCCAAAGCACGGATCTTATTGTCGCGCATGTAGGCTTCAGCTTCCGACAACTGCGCATCCGACTTGATGGTATGCGGATTGGCGGTCATGAAGTGGGCCACTGTAGTGTGGATGATCCCCTCGTCTTCCAGCAGTGCACGACGTAAGTCGCCGTCGGTAACGATACCCACCAACTTGTTCTCGTCCATGACCACGGTCAGACCCATACGACTTTGGGTCATGACCATCAGGCAGTCGTGAAAGCTGGTGGCCGGGGCAACGACCGGTGCTGGCGAGTGCATGACATCACTGACGCGGGTCAGCAATTTACGGCCCAGGCTGCCGCCGGGGTGGTAACGGGCGAAGTCCATCGGTTTGAACTGGATGGCTTCGATCAGCGCTACCGCCAGCGCATCACCCATGGCCATGGTCGCCAGGGTGGACGTGGTCGGCGCGAGGTTGTTGGGGCACACTTCACGCTCGACGGAAATGTCCAGCCAGATGTCGGCGTGCTTGGCCAGGGTCGAGTTGCCATTACCGGTCATGGCAATGAACTTGTTGCCAAAGGATTTGAGGCTTGGGATCAGCTTGATCAACTCATCGGTCTCGCCGCTGTAGCTGATCAGAATCAGCACATCGATCGGCTTGAGCATGCCCA
>RCUI01000548.1_pt1 | contig 12586 bp, 9 predicted proteins | sample 2166121 | NCBI WGS metagenome assembly RCUI01 (sample SAMN09932700, study PRJNA488358) | compost metagenome | feature: garden; material: soil; isolation source: compost soil in succinic acid-enriched culture | place: Germany: Experimental Botanical Garden Goettingen | collected 2016-01-27
TGTGCGGGTACATCGGCACGATGACGATGGCATCGAGCTTGGGGTGCATGATCGGACCGCCCGCCGACAGCGCGTAGGCGGTCGAGCCGGTCGGCGTGGCGACGATCAGGCCGTCGGCCTTCTGGCTGCAGACGAACTGGCCGTCGATGTAGATCTCGAACTCGATCATGCGCGTCGATTTGCCCGGGTGCAGCACCACATCGTTGAGCGCATCGCCCTGGCCGATGGCTTCGGCATGACGGCGCACTTCGGCCTGCAGCAGGAAGCGGTTTTCCACCAGGTAATGACCGTCGAGCACTTCGGCGACCTTTACCTCCAGCTCGTCAGGGCGGATATCGGTGAGAAAGCCCAGGCTGCCGCGGTTGATACCCAGCACCGGGGTGTTGTGCTTGGCCAGGGCACGGGCGGCGCCGAGCAGGCTGCCGTCGCCGCCTACCACGATGACCAGGTCGCAGACCTCACCCAGCAACTTGCGCGAGGACGTCTGCAGGCCGTGGCCGGGCAGGACTTCGGCGATGGTGTCCTCGAGGATCACGTGCAGATGCCGCTGCAGCAGGAATTTTTTCAGTCGGCGAATGGTATCGAGCACCTGGGAGCTACCGAGGCGGCCGATGATACCGATATTGCGAAATTGCTCCATGGGGCTCCTGCTAGGCGCTACGGCGGGTAAAGAGGCGAAGTTCGCCAAAGAGTTCGATTATGGGCGAAAGCCCCGGGCAGCGGCAAACGCAGGAGAAAATCGTCAAGGTGCGCGGCTGAAGGACTATGCTCGCTGGATGAACCCTTTTCCCGGCCTGATCGACCTGCCCCGCCAGTTGCGCCACCCTCAGGTGCGCGACCTGGCCTGGGTCATCCTTGCCCCGCCAATGCTGCACGAGACGCCCTGGCCCCAGCGTCATCCACTGGCGGCCAGCGATTGGGTCGCCGATCCTGAACAACTGCGGCAATGGCTCCTGGATCTGGATCACGACAGCAATGCCCTGCAGCACTGGTTGGCCCAGGCCGCCACACGGCGCCTGGGGCTGTACTACGAGCGTCTATGGCAGTTTGCCCTGCAACACGCGCCGGGGGTGACGCTGCTGGCGGCCAACCTGCCGATCCGCACTGGCGGGCACACGCTGGGCGAACTGGACATCCTCCTGCACGACAGCGAAGGGGTTCACCACTTGGAGCTGGCCATCAAACTGTACCTGGGGCCGCCGGGGGGCGATGGCAAGGATCCTGCGCACTGGTTGGGGCCGGGCTGTCATGACCGTCTGGACCGAAAACTGGCGCACCTGGCTGAACATCAACTGCCGATCTCGGCGCGGGAAGAAAGTCGAGAAGTGCTGGCGGCGCTGGATATCACCCAGCTCAGCGCCCAGCTCTGGCTGGCGGGCTACCTGTTCTACCCCTGGCCCGGGCATGCCGATGCTCCCGAAGGCGCCCATCCGCAGCATTTGCATGGAAGGTGGTTGCATCGACGAGATTGGCCGGCATTCATCGCCCAGGACCCACAGGCCTTTTGGCAGCCCATCCCGCGCCATGCCTGGCTGGCATCGGCCCGCTGCAGCGAGCAGGAACGCTGGTCGCGGGAACGGTTTGAAGCGTGGCTGCAGCTACTGGATCCGTTGGCGCCTGCGCAACTGCTGGTGCGCTGGGTAGCGGGCGAAGATGGCGATTGGGAAGAGGCGGAGCGACTGTTCCTGGTAGCCGATGCGTGGCCGGACTTCCCGGCGTGATCGCACCTGCAGATTGCTGCGCAAGACAGTTACGTCTATCGGGCGACTGCTGCGCAATCGATCGCTGCCTCGTTCCTCGGCAGCGGCTACGGATAGCAAGCCGAACCGGGGTAGCCGCTGGCGATAGCCTGCGATCGACCGCATAGCGGCCGTGGTGCAAGGCCGTTGCCCCTACCCCAACCGCAGCGCCAACGCTGCCAGGGTCACCAGCAGCACCGGCACCGTCAGCACAATCCCCACCTTGAAGTAATACCCCCAGCCGATCTTCACCCCCTTGCGCTCCAGTACATGCAGCCACAGCAAGGTTGCCAGGCTACCGATGGGGGTGATCTTCGGCCCCAGGTCGCTACCGATCACATTGGCATAGATCATCGCCTCCTTGACCACCCCACTGGCCGAACTCGCATCAATCGACAACGCACCGATCAACACGGTCGGCAAGTTGTTCATCACCGACGACAACAGTGCCGCCAACAGCCCCGTGCCCATGGCCGCGCCCCACACCCCGCCGGTGGCGAAGCTGTCGAGCCACCCCGCCAGGTTGTCGGTCAGCCCGGCATTGCGCAGACCATAAACCACCAGGTACATCCCCAGGGAGAACACCACGATGTGCCAAGGCGCCTCCTTGAGCACTTTACGTGTGGAGATTTTGTGACCGCGCGCCGCCACCAACAGCAACACCAGCGCACACAGCCCCGCGATCGCGCTGATGGGAATCCCCAGCGGCTCCAGGGCAAAGCAGCCGACCAACAGGATCGCCAGCACCAGCCAGCCGGCCACAAAGGTCGCCGGGTCGTGTACCACACTGCGCGGCCGGTCCAGTTGCAAGGGGTCGTAGTCAGCCGGGATGTCGCGGCGGAAGTACCACAGCAGCACTGCCAGGGTGGCCGCCACACTGACCAGGTTCACCGGCAGCATCACGGCGGCATAGCGGTTGAAACCGATACCAAAGTAGTCGGCCGAGACGATATTGACCAGGTTCGACACCACCAGCGGCAGGCTCGCCGTATCGGCGATAAAACCTGCCGCCATGACGAACGCCAGGGTTGCCGCCGGGCTGAAGCGCAGGGCCAGCAGCATCGCCACCACAATGGGCGTGAGGATCAGCGCCGCACCGTCATTGGCGAACAGCGCCGATACCACCGCCCCCAGCAGGACGATATAGCAGAACAGGCGCCGCCCGCTGCCCCGGCCCCAACGCGCCACATGCAGCGCGGCCCAGGCGAAGAAGCCTGCAGCATCGAGCAACAGGCTGATGATGATCAGGGCGATGAAGGTGCCGGTCGCATTCCAGATGATCTGCCACACCACCGGGATGTCGCTCCACTGCACCACCCCACACAGCAGTGCCAGCAGCGCACCGCCGGTGGCACTCCAGCCTACGCCCAGCCCTTTGGGTTGCCAGATCACCAGGGTAATGGTCAGAAGGAAGATCAACGACGCCATCAACATGAACACAGCCTTGCTTTCGAGGAAAAGACGCGGCGAATTCTAGCGACAGATCAATACCGAAGTGGCCATATTTTGTTGCAATAGCCCGGTAAACGGCACGCAAGCGTTTACAGTTATGTCCATGCGCCACCAAGAGCGCGAGCCCAGACCTGAGAATGAGGAATGACCATGACCCTGAATCCCCCCCAGGCTCGCTACGGCAGCCTGTCAATTGCCTTGCACTGGCTGATGCTGGTGCTGCTGGTGGCGGTCTACGCCCTGATCGAGTTGCGCGGCCTGTTTCCCAAGGACAGTGCCGGGCGCAACCTGATGAAGGAGCTGCACTTCATGCTGGGGCTGACCGTATTCGTGCTGGTCTGGCTACGCCTGGCCCTGCGCTTGAGCCGCCCTACTCCACCCATCGTTCCCGCTCCACCCGCCTGGCAGACCGGCCTGGCCCACCTGATGCACCTGGCCCTGTACCTGATGATGATCGGCCTGCCGATTGCCGGCTGGTTGATTCTCAGTGCGGCGGACAAGCCGATTCCGTTCTACGGCCTGGAGCTTCCCGCCTTGATCACACCGGACCCGGACCTTGCCAAGTTCATCAAGGGCTGGCACGAGCGCATCGGCACCTGGGGCTATTGGCTGATCGGCCTGCACGCCGTGGCCGGGCTCTTCCATCACTATGTGCAACGTGACAACACCCTGGTGCGCATGCTTCCGGGCCACCACTAGGCAAAGCCGCGGCGGCCCTGCAGGCCGCCGCTGTGCAGGAAGATCAGGCGAGTACCCGGGGCAAAGACGCCCGCCTCGACCTGCTCGCACAACGCCAGCAATGCCTTGCCGGTGTACAGCGGCTCCAGCGGCAGGCCAGCTTCGGCCTCGCAGGCTTCGATAAACGCCTGCAACTGCGCATCGACCTTGGCAAAACCACCGCGACTGGCATCGTGCAACACATATCCCTGCCGCCCTGACAGCGCCTCGACCGCCACCTTCACACCATGATCCTTCGGCACCGCCAGCGCGCCGAACACCGGGTGTACGCCGGCTTCAGCCTGCACCAGCCCCGCCAAGGTAGTACCCGTACCCGCTGCCAGCCACCAGCCGTCGTAGTCGGCCCAGCCCAAGGCTGGCAACTGTGCCCGGGCCTGTTTGACGATCAAGGCGCAGCCCTTGGCGCCCAACGGGCCTCCACCGCCTTCAGGTACACAGTGCCAACTCGGATACAGAGCCTGCCAGGGATGCCAGAAATCCGCTTGATGCCGAGCCCGGTAGCCGGCGTAGCCCAGCCAGTGCAACTGCATGCCGAACGCCTGCAAGTCGCGCACCGTGGGCGTGTCCTGGGCATGCCCGCGCAGCAGTCCTGCCGTGGCAAAGCCGAAGCGTTTGCCGGCAGCAGCCAGGGCATGCAGGTGATTGGAATAGGCGCCGCCCAAGCTGATGACGCCCGGCGAGCCTGCGGCCTGGGCCAGGCGCAGGTGTTCAAGCAGCTTGAACCATTTGTTGCCACTGATCAGCGGGTCGATCAAGTCCAGGCGCAGCACCGCCAGCTCGATGCCGAACGGGCGCAACCAGCTGAGTTCGAGGCGTTGCAAGGGGGCTTGGGGGAGGGAATCAAAACCGGTCATGAACAGTTCACTGGCGCAGGGACGCGCCAGTTTACCAGTGCGGCGGGGTGGGCTCCCCGCCGCACGCAACGCTTAGAGCTCTGCCGCCAGGCGCGAGCCCTGGTTGATCGCCCGCTTGGCATCCAGCTCGGCTGCCACATCGGCGCCACCGATCAGGTGAACCGACTGCCCGGCCGCCTGCAGCCCCTCGTGCAGTTCGCGCAGCGGATCCTGCCCTGCACAGATCACGATGTTATCCACAGGCAGCACCTGCGGCTCGCCCTCGCCGATGCGGATGTGCAGGCCGGCGTCGTCAATGCTCAGGTACTCGACGCTGTTGAGCATCTGCACCTGCTTGTTCTTCAGCCCCGTGCGGTGAATCCAGCCGGTGGTCTTGCCCAGCCCGTCGCCGACCTTGGATTTCTTGCGCTGCAGCAGGAACACCTGGCGCGCCGGGGCATGGGGCTCGGCCTTGATCCCGGCAACCCCGCCACGGGCCTCGAGTGCCGTGTCGATACCCCACTCCTTCCAGAACGCCTCACGGTCCTGGCTGGTGGCCACGCCCTGATGCACCAGGTACTCGGAGACGTCAAAACCGATACCGCCTGCACCGATCACCGCCACCTTCTGCCCCACCGGCTTGCGCTCGAGCAGCACGTCCAGGTAGCTCAGTACCTTGCTGTGCTCAATGCCAGGAATCGCGGGCAGGCGCGGTGCGATACCGGTAGCCAGGATGATCTCGTCGTAACCCCCAGCTGCCAATTGCTCGACATCGACACGGGTGTTGAGGCACAGCTCGACCCCGGTGGTCTGCAGCTTGCGTTTGAAGTAGCGCAGGGTCTCAAAGAACTCTTCCTTGCCCGGCACGCGCTTGGCCACGTTGAACTGGCCACCGATTTCGCTGGCCGAGTCGAACAGCGTCACCTGGTGACCGCGCTCTGCCGCCACCGTGGCAGCCGACAGCCCCGCCGGGCCGGCACCGACCACGGCAATGCGCTTGAGCTGAGTGACTGGCAGGTAGTTGAGCTCGGTTTCGTGGCAGGCACGCGGGTTGACCAGGCAACTGGTCAACTTGCCGCCAAAGGTGTGGTCCAGGCAGGCCTGGTTGCAGCCGATACAGGTGTTGATCTCATCGCCCCGGTCGGCGGCGGCCTTGTTGACGAACTCGGGATCGGCGAGGAACGGGCGAGCCATCGACACCATGTCGGCATCGCCCTCGGCCAGGATCTGCTCGGCCACTTCCGGGGTGTTGATCCGGTTGGTGGTGATCAGCGGGATCTGCACCGCGCCACGCAGCTTGGCCGTGACCTTGCTGAATGCCGCGCGTGGCACTTTGGTGGCGATGGTTGGAATCCGCGCTTCGTGCCAGCCAATACCGGTATTGATCAGGGTTGCACCGGCCTTTTCAATGGCCTGGGCCAGTTGCACGACTTCTTCCCAGTTACTGCCACCTTCGATCAGGTCCAGCATCGACAAGCGGAAGATGATGATGAAGTTCGGGCCAACCGCCTCACGCACACGGCTGACGATTTCCACCGCCAGGCGCATGCGATTCTCGTAGCTGCCGCCCCAACGGTCGGTACGGTGGTTGGTGTGGGCGGCGAGGAACTGGTTGATGAAGTAGCCTTCCGACCCCATGATCTCGACGCCGTCGTACTCGGCGCTTTGCGCCAGCAGCGAGCAGGTGACGAAATCCTGGATCTGCTTCTCGATGCCCTCTTCGTCCAGCTCGCGCGGCTTGAATGGGTTGATCGGTGCCTGGATGGCACTCGGCGCCACCGATTTGGGGCTGTAGGCATAGCGGCCAGCGTGAAGGATTTGCATGCAGATCTTGCCACCGGCCTCGTGCACGGCCTTGGTGACGATGCGGTGTTTGTCGGCTTCTTCCGGGGTACTGAGCTTGGCGGCACCGGAATACACCCCACCCTCCACGTTCGGCCCGATGCCGCCAGTAACCATCAGACCGACGCCGCCACGGGCACGCTCGGCAAAATACGCGGCCATACGCTCGAAACCGCCCGGCTTCTCTTCAAGACCGGTGTGCATCGAGCCCATCAGGCTGCGGTTGCGCAAAGTGGTAAAGCCCAGGTCCAGCGGGGCAAGCAGGTGCGGGTAACGAGCGGCGGCCATAGTGAACTCCACAACAGGCGTAATCACGGAATGCGGGCGCCTCACCGGTGTGGCGGGGCCCGTCAGTTATCTGTGACCGACATTAAAGAGCCTGCGTGCGGGGTTCAATGATCGAAAGTGACAGGTTAATGACCCTGTAGTACAGGAAGCCTGCCCTCCTGCCTGAATGACAGGAGGACGCGCTGCCCCTCAGTCAAGCGTCGGCGCTTACCATTGGTGGGTGTAGCTGGCCGTCAGGACGGTGCCGGGTGCCGGCAGGTGGCTGGTGTTGTTGCTGCTGCGCATCAGCTGGCTGTACAGGGGGTAGTAGTCGCGATTGAACAGGTTCTGCAGGCCTACGCTGACCTGGTCGTCCTTGCTCAACTGGTACTGGCTGATCAGGTCCACGGTGGTATAGCCATCGACCTTGCGCCGGCCGAAACTGGCAACGCCATCCAGGCGGTAGTCATCACCGTCAAAGTAGGTGGCCTGCAGGCGGTTGCTCCAGACGTCGCTCGGTTTGAACTGTACGTAGGCGGTCAGCTTGAGTGGCGGGATGCGATACCCGGTCATGTCTTGCCAGTCTCCCCCATCCGGCTGCTCACGGCCCTTCATCCAGGTGAAGGTACCACCGGCTCCCCAACGCTCGTCGCTGTTCAGCCAGTCGGCGCTGCCTTCCACACCGTAGATCCGCTCCTTGGTGCGCGTCAGGATCAGGCCGTTGTTGAAGCTCTGCACATCGCCAAGCTTGGAGGTGGTGTAGAACACTGCCAGCGTCGCCAGGGTCTGCTCACCCAGGGCGCCCCGCCAGCCCAACTCGTAGTTGTTGGTCTTCACTGGCTCCAGGTTCGATGAGTCGATATCAAAGCCGCGACGGGCATTACGCAGTTGCACGCCAATGTCGGGTAACTGGAAACCCTGGCTGAACGCCGCATAGACTTCCTGGCCCGCCACCGGGGAGTAAGTCACGCTGAGGTTGGACAGTACGGAATCGTACTGGACGTCACCGCCCTGGACCGTAGCCGGCTGGACAGCGGTGGATTCCGATAGCGGGATGAAGTCGTCGTATTCGGCGGTGGCGTACTCATAACGAACACCGCCCTCCATCGACCATTGATCGTTGAACTTGTGCTGCAGTTGCGCAAAACCGCCGACACTGCGTGTGGTCAGGTCGGGCATGTACGTCAGCTTGCCGATCTTGTCGAACACCCTGCCGCCGCTGGCGTCATATGCCTGCGGGTCGAAGATGTCGATGGGCATGTCGCTGCGCTCCTGGTTGAAGTCAGCGCCCCACAACAGTTCTGTATTGCCCTGGTTGCCGAGCGGGGTGCGCAGGGTTACACGACTGCCGAACACTTCGCTGTTCTGCATCACCTGATCGACATTGCGTCCACGCGTGGCCACCGCCCGTGCATCGAAGGGTGTAAAGCGGGTGAAGTAGTCGCGGTAGTAGAGCTGCGCATTGAGCGAGCCGCCGAGGATATCGGTGTGTGCGTACTCAAGATTCAGCAGGGTGTTCTTGATCTGGTTCTGCTCATCCAGCGACAAGCCGGACAGCGGCCGCGCCGGGACCGAACCCGGCGGCAGGCTGGCCACGGACGGATCGGAGGTGTAGTCGGTGTCTTGCTCGGCGTTGTAATGGCTGGCCGACAGCTGGATGCGCTGGACCTCATCGATGCGCAAACCCAGTTTGCCGCCGATGTTGTAGGTGTTCGAATCAAACAGATCACCCTGGCTGGGCTCCGGCGCGATGCGGTGCCCGTTGGCATCATAGGAAGCGCCAATGTGTCGGGCGCCGAAGTCCATGGCGTAATCGACCTGGCCCTGGGAGCCGGACAGGTGATGCTGCAACTGGCCGCCAAGGCCATCGCTGTCCAGTTGGCTCAGGGGCGACACCGCGGTCAGGCTGGTCTGCGCACGCGGCTCACCACCGGCCGGGCGGGTGGTGATGGAGATGATGCCACCCGTTGCACCGGCCCCATAGATAGCACTGCTGCCGCGGATCACTTCGATGCGCTCGATCAGTGCCGGGTCGATGTTCGCCAGGTTGCGTGAGGAGTCACGGTTGGTGTTGAGCGGCACCCCATCCACCAGCACCAGCATCGTACGTCCGCGCAGTGTCTGGCCGTAGTCGGTGATAGTACGGCTGGAGTCGGCCATGCCGGGAATGCTTTTGGCCAACAAGGTGGCCAGGCCATCGGAGCCTTGGCGCAGTTGCTCAATTTGCTCGCGCTCGATGACATTGACCTGCCGGGCTTGCGGCACCAGGTCGCTGTTGAGTCGGGAAGAACTGATTTCCAGGCTGGCCAGCTCTACTGCACCGGTTCCGCTGGCAGCCGCCTCGGTGACTGGCGTGGACGCGCTCGGCACCACCAGGTAGGTGTGTTCGTCTTGCAACTGGGCGGTCAGCCCGCTCTTGCCCAGCAGCCGTTCAAGTGCTTCCTGCAAGGTATAGCGGCCGTGCAATGCCGGTGCGGTCTTGCCGGCAGTGACTTCACTGGCGAACAGGATCTGTGCCGAGGATTGGCGGGCTACGGCATTGAGGGATTTCTCCAGCGATGTGGCTGGAACATCGAAATCGACCGGTGCAGATTGCGCCAACGACCATTGGCTGAGCAGCAGGCTGCTGGCCAGCAAGGACAGGCGCACAGGCGCACGCAGGAGGGGCTGACTCACGTTTTTATTCTCCACGGATTAAGGTTGCATGGAGATAGCCGCCAGCAGTGCCGCGTAACCCTACCTCGGTGGACAATTATTTTTTCGGGTCGCGCGATTTGATCAGCACCGCACCATCGGCTGCGCTGGCAACACTCACCGGCAAGATGCCGGGCAACAGCGCCAGCAGACGGTCAACGTGATCGCTGTCGAACACACCGGACACCGGCAACCGGGCGAGGCTCGCGTCCATGAGCGTGATCGGCTGGCGGTGGTAGCGCTGGAGCGTGCCGATGACCTCGGCCAGCGGGGTGCTTTCAAACACCAGCCGGCTGTCTTTCCAGGCACTGACATCGTCGGCGCTGACCTGCGTCACCTGGCCTGGGACACCTTTGCGCATGCGCAATTGCTGGCCTGGCCCGAGCAGCGCAACGGCGTCGGTAGCAGCTCCCCGAACAGCCACCTTGCCTTCGGCCACGGTGACCTGCACCTCCTGTTCGAGCCGATTGACGTTGAAGTGCGTCCCCACTACACGCACTGCGGCCGACCCGGCGTCGACCAGGAACGGGCGGTACACCATCGGCGCGACGTCAAACAGCGCCTGGCCCCTTTTCAAGGTGACCTGGCGCGTGCGCAGGTGCCAACTGACCGTCATCTCACTGTCGCTGTCGAGCAGGATCGTACTGCCATCGGCCAGTTGCAGCGCCTGGCGCTGACCAACCTGGCTGGCGACATGCTGGGATTGGTAGGCGGGGTCGACCCAGGCCGCGCCGGCAGCCATCGCCAACAACAGCAAACCGAGGGTCTTTGCAGTGCTGCGCTTGTTCTTGGCCGGGGTGGGCACGGGCAGTGGAAAGCGCTGCTTGAGCGCTTCACGAAAGCGGGCGATAGCCTCGTCTTCCTGGCTGAAGTCCTTGGCATCGCGCGGCGGCCGGCTCATGACAACACCTCGGCACCCAAATACTCTCGGCAAGCGTTCATGCCCAGGCGAAGGTGCTTCTCTACAGTTTTCAGGGAAATGCCCATACGTTCGGCAACTTCGGCCTGGGGCAACTCGTGCACCTTGTGCATGACGAATACCATCTGGCAGCGCGGCGGCAGTTTGGCAATCGCTTCAGTCAGTAGCTCCAGGGCCCTGGCCCCCTCAAGATGGCGTTGCTGGCTCGGCGCAGCGCTGGCGACCTCCGGCAATGCTGGCACCGCCACCATCCAGGTCTCGCGCCGGCGATCGCTGCGATAGCGAGTGACGGCCGTGTCGTGGGCGATTTTACGCAGCAACGCCAAAGGCGCGCGCACATCGTCCTTTTCATCCTTTTCGAGCAACTGGATACACAGGTCATGGACCACATCACGTGCGAATACCCGCTCGCCAAAACGCCGGCGAACGTGATCCACCAGTTCTTCATAATGACGAACCAGCGTAGCGAGCAGTGATGGCTTGGGAGGGTCGACCTGCACGATGACCTGCGCGAAAGAAAGGACAAGAGCCTGGCGTGGAGAAATTTGTCGGGGAGTATAAATGCGAATACATTTCATTTAAAGCATCCCTACACTCAATGGCTTGCGGGACAAACACAGGTTCCCCGGTAAAACCCGCCGTTATGCCCTTGATCTGCGGTATTGCTCTGTGGAATTTTCAGTGCAAACTATCGCCATGCGAAAAATTCTGTTGAGCGCACTGGCGCTGGTTGTCATTGCTGCGATGAGCGGCTACGGGTTCTGGACCGAGCAGCGGCCGGCGGGGCATTACCTGTCGGATTTGCGTATCGAGCTGGCCCTGAGCGAAGGCACCCCCACGGGCAAAGGCAATTTGCTTGGGGTCGAGCCGCAGCTGTACCCGGGTGACTACCAGAACCTGCATCGCCTGCACCGCAAGTTGGCGGCCTATCTGGAACAGGCGCGCACCCAGGGCCTGATCAATGCCCGCACCATTGTCATCCTGCCCGAGCACATCGGCACCTGGCTGTGGGCTCGGGGCGAGAAGAACGAGCTGTACCAGGTCACCGAGCGACGCGAGGCCTGGCAGTGGCTGGAGCTCAGCAACCCGATCCGCTATGGCCTGGCCATGCTGGGCGCCGAAGGCGATGACTGGCGCGCCGATGCCCACCTGCGCATGAAGGCGCAGCAGATGGCCAATGACTACCAGCAACTTTTCGGCGGCCTGGCCAAGGAGTTTGGCGTCACGCTGGTGGCAGGTTCCATCGTGCTGCCCTCCCCCTATGTGGAACACGGCACCCTCCAGGTCGGCACCGGCGCGCTGTACAACAGCACCCTGGTGTTCGCCGGGGACGGCTCGGTGCTCGGCCAGCCGCAACTTCAACAGCACCCTGACGGCGACGTGCGGCGCTACATCGACAGCGGCACCGACCAGCCCCCGCAAGTACTGCAGACCCCGGCCGGACGCCTGGGCGTGCTGATCGGCAGCGACAGCTGGTACCCGAGCAACCAGCAACAACTGGCCAACCAATCGGCGCAGTTCATTGCCAATCCGGCGTTCCTGGGCGGCAAGGACAGCTGGAACGGCCCCTGGCGCGGCAACCGTCACCAGCCTCTGGCGGCCACACTGCCGTTCAAGCCGGGTGAAGTCAGCGAAGCCCGGGCCTGGCAGCAACTGACCTTGAACGCCAACCCCGGGGGCATGAGCAGCATGAGCGTGTTTCTGCGCGGACGCTTCTGGGATGTCGTCGCCGACGGTCAGGGCTTTGCCAACCGCGACGGGCTGAACCTCAACGGCAACAGCGCCCACGGCGCTCGTTTGCTCAACTTGTGGCTGTAGCCCGGCCATGACCCGCCCACGGATGCGCCTGGGTGATCTCTCGGTGGGTTTTGTCCAGAGCCTTGAAGATGCACTGAAGCAACACGGCATCGAGCCCACAGCGCTTCTGAAGCGCTATGGGCTCGATACTGTGCGCCTGGCTGAAGCGGGTGGACGATTGTCCATCCCGCGCTACATGCACCTGGGCCATGCCGCCATCGAGCTGACCGGCGACCCGGCACTGGGCCTGCAGATGGGCCGCCTCAGCCGCTTGAGCCAGGCGGGCCTGGCCGGCGTCACGGCGG
>RCUI01000551.1_pt1 | contig 12493 bp, 14 predicted proteins | sample 2166121 | NCBI WGS metagenome assembly RCUI01 (sample SAMN09932700, study PRJNA488358) | compost metagenome | feature: garden; material: soil; isolation source: compost soil in succinic acid-enriched culture | place: Germany: Experimental Botanical Garden Goettingen | collected 2016-01-27
GGCAACGCTTTCTCGAGAAGATCATCGATATTTCCATCACCCTGCCGGAGCCTACTGAGGAGCAAGCCAGGCGCCTGGCATGGCGAGCGTTTCGCGAATGTTGCCCTTTCATTCCAGAGGCATCTTTCAAACAAGTTGCTCAGTGGTTTCCTCGCAACCCTCGCCTGGTCAAGGCTATAACCCGTGACCTGGGGCAATTGAAAACCGTCGCGTGTCGCCACGGCAATGACGAGCTTGCGTGGGATGCAATCATTTTGCAGACCATAATCAGGCATGAAGCACCGGCGACCCTTGAACGTCTCGAGCCGTCCCTGCTGGGCCGGGACCGTCAGTCGCTACGCGGAGAAACCGATGAAGAGCGGGAGACGTTTCAGCGCGAAGCTATTCAACTTACGCTGGGATCAACAATGCCTGATCATGCGCCGGCTTTCGTGCGGCTTAAGAATCAGCTTGCAGCCTTGCACGATCTGCGTAAATCAACCTATCGCGCCCGCATCCGTTACGAGATGGGCCTATTGGCACAGGAGCCGAGCATCACCAGTTATGAACATCGGCTTTTTTTGAATGAATGGGCCGAGGATTTCGACGATCTGCGAATCGATCAGCTTCTTGCTAGCGGGACTGACGCTGCTCAGACCGAAAAGCCGGCAGTTGCCTTGAATCTGATCTGGTTGACCATCGGTTCTTATTGCCAGGGAATGCGTGAGTTGGTCTCTCAGGTTGACCAGCATGTCTATGATCAGCAGCTGGAGTACCTTGGGGTTCAACTCAACCTGCTTGAAAAAGTCTGGGGGGATACGCCGCACGAAGCGCTCCAGGAGGTATCCGGCCATTACGGTTTGTGCTGCAGCTTGATCGACGGTTTGTTGTCCCTGCGTGAACGCGATACAGATCAGTCAATGCACGCACAGTACCAACGGGAAATCGCACTGGTGACGGCAGCGGCAACCACTTGCAGTGATCGAGTTCGACTACACGATTGGGCGATGGAAAGGCTGCTCGCCGGTGGGATCGCGCATCTGTATGACTCGTACAAAAGGGCACGACTCGAAGGTGTCGCCAACCTGCTCAAGGATGATGCGGTATCGGATTTGTTGACGGTGTTCGAGGCCCCAATGGGCGTCGAACGGTTGTTCAAAGACCCTTCGCCAGCGGCCATTCAACGACAGTGGCGCTTGTTCAATGCCAGGTCACCCTTTTACCAGGAGGCTGGTCAGGCCAAGCTGATCGCATGGCTGGAAAGCACTGCCAATGACAGGCAGGCCGAAGGCGTCGCCGCTGGTAACATGCTTGATTATCTTGTGGGATTGGCGGTTCACAACCATACCGGCGCTGAGGGTGGAGGCCATGACGTGCAAAGGTTGCAGGCGCTGATTCCTGTTGCCTGGGACGCGGCGATGAAGCGTAGCGAGTACCACCGCTTCCCCAAACAGTTGCTCGATAAATGGGACAGTCTAGTCAATGCGGGCATCGACAAGAGCTGGATTCCACTGCCGTCAAATCTGGCAGAACTGGACAGGCAACGAAGCAACTGAGTTATGCCCGTTACCTGTAGAAAGCGCTCACGGCAGCAATGAAAACGGAGCAGCAGCACAGCACTGCTCCCAGTGCCTGCCCCCATCCGGCCAACGCCAAGCCCGCGCCAATCAACCCGTAATACAACAACCCAAACAACGCTCCCGCCGTCCCCCGGCAATCCCCGTACTCAACCAGCGCCGAGCCCAGCACCAACGGAATCGCCATGGCAAAGGCGCCGAGCATAAAGGCCATGGCCACGGCGATCAGCCAATGTTCGCCCAGCAGCAGTATCGCCAGCGCTGCCAGCAGGTTCACTGCGCACGCCAGATTGAGCAGCGTTGCCTGGCTGACACCACGCGCCAGCAATCGCGCATTGAGGCGCGCCCCGAGCAGCGAGCCCAGCGCCAGCAACACGCCGCTGTAGCCAAACAGACTTTGCAGCTGCAAACGCTGGAAAATGAACGGCGCCAAGCTGTACCAACTGAACACGCCGATGTTGAACAACGCCACCAGCAGCGTCGCCAGCAACACCCGACGATCACCGAGCATGCGCCGCAAGGTGCCGATCAAACTGGCGCGATGGGGTACCTGTGGGCGGGTTTCCGGCATGGTTCGCCAGCTCCATAACAGCAACGCCAGCGCCAGCAGCAACTGCGCGGCCAGCACGCCACGGTAACCCAAAGCCTCGGTCAGCAGCGATCCACCGAGCACGCCAATCGCCGGGCTGATCGCCAGGAAAACGCCGATCAGGGAAAACACCCGCGCCAGTTCCGCACCGCTATGCACGTCCCGCAGCGCGGTTTGCGTCACCACCGAACCGACCGCAGCGGCAAAGGCGGCAACCATGCGCGCGGCGAGCAGGCCGCTGAAGCTTGTGACCAGCAAGGCTGCCAGCGATGCCAGGCCGTACAGCAGCAAGCCGGCAAGCAATGTCGGGCGGCGGCCCCAGAGGTCGCACAGCCGACCCCAGACCAGCACGCCAATGGCAAAGGCGGCGAAGTACAGCGACAGGGTTTGCGCCGCCTGCGCAGGCGTTACCCCGAAGCCCTGGCCGATATCCACCAGGGCGGGGCTGTAGAGGGTTTCGGCGATCTGCGGGAACATCAGCAGGGCCGTGGCCAGGGTCAGCCAGGTGCGGTGGGTCATAAGTAGCGCCCGGTGAGAAAAAGGGCGCTCATGGTAGACGGCAGGCGATGGGTGTATTGTCGCGGTCTGGTCTAAAAATAGTGAATATCGGACAACCTGCATGGCCTGGCTGGAACCCACCGCCACTTTCGACCCGGACCGCTTCGGCGCGCCCATCGTCGGCATCTGCTCGGCCCTGGGCGAACACGATTCTGGCGTCCATCAGCACCGCATGGGGCAGGTGCTGTTCACCCGCCAGGGCTGCGTGCGCATCGACGCCCAGGCGCCGGATCTGCTCTGTCTGCTGCCGCCGACCCGCGCGGCATGGATTCCCGCCGGCATAGCCCATCGGGCGCGGATGCGGGCGACCGTCGATTATCGCTCGGTGTACCTGGACCCCCGGCACTGGCCGCATTTGCCTGCTGAAGTGGTGATCCTTGACGTCAATCCGCTGTTGCGCGAACTGCTCGAGCGCATGGCCGAGGCACCGTTCGCAACCGACTGGAGCCAAGGCGCCGCCGCGCATCTGGCCGGCCTGTGCATCGCCGAACTGCAGGCCGCCGGGCAGCAGCCGATGCGTTTGCCGCTGCCCCGGGATCGACGCCTGGCCAGCCTGGTAGAGGGGCTTGAGCAGTTGCCGCCGCCGCTGCACGAACTGGCTCGCACGGTCGGCGCCAGTGAGAAAACCATCGGCCGTTTGATCCGCCGTGACACTGGTATGTCATATCAGCAATGGCGTCAGCAGTGGCGGCTGGTACGTGCGGTAGAGCAGTTGGCGATCCATCAACCGCTGTCCCAGGTGGCGCTGGAACTGGGCTTTGCCAGCGACAGTGCCTTCATTGCTTTCTTCAAAAGCATGACCGGCAGTACGCCTCGGGTTTATTGCCGCTGAGGCAACTGTTGCGCAATAAATTCGCTGCGCTGTAGCGCTTGTCCCGGCTGGAGATCCGTTACTGTCGTCACTCGGAGCTTAGCCAGGAGGGTGTGCGATGCTCGATATGCAAACGCTGGTCATCTTTGCTGGCGCGGTAACCCTGTTGCTGCTGTCGCCCGGGCCGAACATGGCTTTTGTCATCAGTCATGGGCTGTCCATGGGTTGGCGTGGCGGGCTGGCGGCGGCGCTGGGTATCAGCCTGGCTGACCTGTTGCTGACTGTGCTGACGGCTACCGGTGTCACCGCACTGATCGCCGCCTGGCCGCCGTCGTTCGACATCATCCGCTACAGCGGCGCGGTCTACCTGTTATGGATGGCCTTCAAGCTGTTGCAGCCGCGCACGGTGGGCATGGGCGAGGGGTCGCGTGAGACATCGCTCGCGGCGGTGTTGGTTGCAGCGACCTTGAACAGCCTGCTCAACCCCAAGGCGCTGCTGTTTTTTATCGTGTTCTTGCCGCAGTTCGTGGTGCCGGCCAAAGGCGCAGTGGCCCAGCAATTGTTGCTGCTGGGGCTGGTGCTGAGCGTGATTGCCCTGGTGTTTCATGTGGTGCTGGGGGCGTGTGGCGGGGTGCTTAGCCGTTGGTTCAGTGGCAAGGGGCGCCTGGCCAGGTTGCAGCCGCGCTTGCTGGCCAGTGTGCTGGCGTTGCTGGCGCTGCGGTTGATGTTGATGCAGCGCCCGGCGTGAATGCCCAGCGAGCGCTTTGCGCTCGATCGCCGGCAAGGCCGGCTCCCACATGTGGGGGCCGGCCTTGCCGGCGATGGTCTGCAGAGCAGCCCCAGATTCAATCCTGCAGGTCGTCCTCGCTCATCCACTCAAGCGCATCCGCCAGCGCCACCTCGGCCACCCATTCACTGAAGCTGCGGGTCACTTGTTCATAGCTCAACCGCGAGCGTAGCTCGAGTTTGTCGGCAAACGACAAATGCACGGTGATGACCTTGTCTTCAATCACCCCGTCGCGCACCACGAAGAAGGCAAAGTCCTCCCGATCCTGGCGGCGGGCGAACAGGTAAACCTCGAAGTCCGCCCCGGTTTCCTTGGCAAAGGCCCTGGCGGCGAAGGCGTTCCTGGTCAGGTCAGGCGCTTGTTGCAGCGACGCCTGGGTATCGCAGAAATACCAGGGCTCCCAGTCGGTCAGGCCTTTGTGAATGAACCAGCGGTAGGCAAGCGGGTAGGGCATTGGCTTAGTCCGTTAATGAGTGCAGGCGCGCCGGTACTCGCCCGGCGTTACGCCATAGGCTTGCTTGAACTGCCGGTTCAGATGGCTCTGGTCAGAAAAACCCAGGGCGAAGGCGACGTTGAACGGCAGGCAGTCGTTTTTCAGCAGTTCACGGGCGCGGCTCAGGCGCCGTTGCTTGAGCCAGGCATGGGGCGGCAAGCCGGTGGCCTGGCGGAACACCCGGGCAAAGTGGAAGGGCGAGAGATTCACCGCTGTGGCGAGTTCTTCCAGCGATGGCGGATAGGCCAGGCGGTTGTCCATCAGTTCCTTGGCCCGGGCCACGGCGCACGGTTCGTTGCCGGGCGTGCGCGCCTCGCCCGCGCGGGCATGGCGCTGCACCAGCAGCAACACCGCCTCGCGCCAGGCGGTTTGTTGTTCCAGGGCGCTGGCGCCGTGCTCGGCCGAGCAGTGCAGCCAGCTGAAGGCCTTGGCCAGTTGCGGGTCGTGCAGCACGCTGGCGTCAAAGCGCGGCAGGCCGTCGCGCTTGAGTTCCAGTTCGTCGAGCACGCCGGTGATGCGTTCGCTGTCGGGGTAAAAGCCGCGATAGCGCCAGCCGTCTTCGCTGGCCTTGGCGCCGGTGTGCAGCTCGTCGGGGTTGATCAGGACCATGCTGCCGACCGGCGCCAGGTGTTCGCTGCCGCGGTGCCAGAAGCGCTGGGCGCCGGACTCGATGATGGTGATCACGTAGCCTTCGTGCACATGGGGGGCGAAGCGCTGCTGAAAATAACGCGCATGCAGCATCTCGGTGTCACCGAGCGCCGAGGCTTGCCAGAAACGGGTCTGTTCCTTGTGTGCAGGGTTCATGGGCTGCCGTTCAACCACCAACGAAAGACAAAAAAGAAGGCCATGCTCAGCAGCATGCTGATCAAGGTGCTGCGGGTCAACAGCACCAGCACTACGGCCACCAGCGAACCGATCAGGTACGGGTTGCTCAGGCTCAGGTCGAGCTGGTGGCCGGGCAGAAAGACGATAGGCCCGCAGATCGCGGTAAGCATGCCCGGTACGGCGAAGCCGAGGAACTGCCGGGCATTGGAGCTCAGGCGCAGGGGCAGGCGCGGTTCCAGAAAGGCATAGCGGTTGAGGAACACCAGCAGGCCCATGCCGATAATCAGGGCGAAGATCATGAGCGTGCTCCACTGAATTTCTGACAGATGAAACCTGCGCTCATGCCCAGCAGGCCGGCGGCCACCAGGCCGATGTCCCAATGCCAGGCACTGAACAGCACCGAGCAGAACAACGACACCGCCACGCACACCACGGTGGGCAGGTTGCGCACCAACGGCGCGATCAGGGCGACGAAGGTGGCGACAATCGAGAAGTCCAGGCCCAGTTGGTCGAGGTGCGGAATGTTCTGCCCCAGGATGATCCCGGCCAGGGTGAACAGGTTCCAGGCAATGTAGAACGTCAGGCCCACCCCCAGGGCGTACCAGCGATTGAACTGCTGTTTGTCGTACTGGCTGGTGAGGGCGAAAAACTCGTCAGTGAGCAAGAAGCCCAGGCCCAGCCGCCAGCGGGTCGGCAGGCCCGACAGCACCGGGCGCATCGACAGCCCGTACAGCAGGTGCTGGGACGTCAGCAGCAGGGTGGTGAGGAGGATCGAAAACAGGTTGGCGCCGCCCTTGAGCATGCCGATCGCCACCAGTTGCGCCGCGCCGGCAAAGACGATGGCCGACAGGCCCTGGCCTTCCCAGGGCGTGAGGTTGGCTTCAATGGCCATGGAGCCGGCCAGCAACCCCCAGGGGGCAACGGCAAGGGACAACGGCAGGATGGCGATGGCGCCACGGATAAAGGCCTGGCGGGCGAACGGCGGACTGGGCATGGACGGCAGCAACAACCAATGAACACGGTTGTACAGCATGCCAGAGCCGGGCGCCGCTGACTTGAACGATCTTGCTGTCAGCGGCGGCGCAGTGCGCTCAGCTCAGTAGTGGTTGCTGGCCAGGCGCCGCTGCGCCGCGATGCAGCCATTGATGTCCACTGCTTTTTGCCAGTAAGCCTTGCTTTGCGCCGGGTCGGCGCTGGCCAGCAGGCGGTAGACCTCGGCCTGGTAGTCGCGCTGACGGCCCCACTGCATCGCCAGGCCTTGCGGTTGCTCGCGATGGCACAGCAGGCGCACGGCCGGTTGCGGGTAGTAGGGGGCGTAGAGGCTGGCCAGGTTCGGCACGCTTTCCAGCGCAGTGCGGTATTCGCTACGGCTGTAGTTCGGGCACCAGTTTTCGATGCCCAGCGCCGCCGGGGCGAAGCCCTGGCCCATGCTCGCTTCGAGCAGCGGGCAGGCGGCAGCCGGGATCTGCGCTGCCGGCAGGTAGGTGATGTAGTAGAGGGCCAGGCGGTACTGGGCGGCCGGGTGGTCAAGCTCCACGGCTTTTTTCAGCAGGCTCACCGCGGGCGCCAGGGTGCGGCCCAGGGCCTGGCCTTGCTGGGCGAGGTCCTGGTCGGTGGTGCTGGTCTTGAGGGTGAAACTGGTGTTCTGGTTGTCGGCCTGTTCCAGCAAGGTCAGGGCCTGGCGGTACAACAGGTCGGCATGCGGGTCGATCCGTACGCCGGCGGCCAGCGCCGAAGTTGGCAGCACGACGGCGAGCAGGCCGTGCAAAAGGGGCGAGCGGATCAAGGAAGTGCCTCTGGAATTCGGGGCCGGGCGGGTATGCATGGTGGTTTCGAGACGACTGCGCTGTTCAGGGTTCAATCCGACTGTCCATAGTGTGGCTTGAGGCTGGCCTGGAGGTATAGCGCATCATTCTAACCGCTCTCGGCCTACACCCGAAAGCGTAGCCCGTCAGGGCAACAGTTGCCGGAGGTTGTAGGCCAGCCCGGCGACGGCAATGGCCAACAGCACCACGGCACTGATTGCGCTGATCAAGCGTCGGTTGAGACGCTCGGCCAGGCGGCCGATGACCAGGATGTACAAGCCCAGAATGCCCAGGTCGAGCACCAGCCAGACCAGCCCCAACACCATCAGGCTTTGGCTGAACTGCTCGGTAACCTGGATGAACTGCGGGAAGAAAGCGACGAAAAACAGAATGTCCTTGGGGTTCGACAGGCCGATGGCAAAGCCTTGCCACAGCCCGCCCTGGCGGACGGGGGCCTGCTGTATGGCGAGCGCGGGCTGGCGCAGTTCAGCCAGTGCGCCGAGGCCCAGGTAGCCGATGAACAGGCAACCGAACATGCTCAGGGCGCTTAGCAACAGTGGGTTGACGGCTGCGCTGCTGAAGATCAGCGCAGCGGCCAGGGCAATCAGCACCAGCGAAGCACCGTTGGTCCCCAGGGCGGTCAGCAGTGCCTGTTTGCGTCCGGCGCGGGCGGTGGTGTTGACCACCAGCGCCACCACCGGGCCGGGGCTGGCGATCAAGAGCAAAACAGTCAGGGCGTAGGTGGCAAGCAGGGCACTGTTCACGGGCATTTCTCGATGGTTTTTACCGGGAGCGGCATTCTCTGCAGGCGCGGTTCGGTTGTAAAACGCCTGTTACTGTGGCCTTCTATTAGTTTTACTCATGCTTGAGGCGGCCATGACCGAACGCATTCCCGCATTGCAGGCGCTCAGGGCGTTCGAGGTGGCCGCACGCTATGGCTCCTTCACCCGCGCGGCCGAAGAACTGGCCCTGACCCAGGGCGCCATCAGCCATCACATCAAAACCCTCGAAGGCTTGTTCGACTGCGCATTGTTCGAGCGCCGCGGGCCGAAAGTGGCGCTCACCGAGCCGGGCCGGCTGCTGGCCCAGGAGCTCAAGGTCGGCTTCAAGATCATCGAGAATGCCTGCGGGTTGCTCAGGCAGGACCGTCAGCACCTGCGCCTCAAGGCGCCTTCGACCCTGACCGTGCGCTGGCTGCTCAAGCACTTGGCGACGTTCAAGCAAGGCGAAGAACACCGCAAGGTGCAATTGAGCAGTGTGTGGATGGACATCGACACGGTGGACTTCTACAGCGAGCCTTACGATTGCGCGATCCTGCTGGGCGACGGCCATTTTGCCGCGGACATCGCCAGCCTCAAGCTGTTTGACGAATGGCTGGTGCCGGTGTGCCAGCCCGGTTACCCGGCAGACCTGGTCCACTGCGAACTGCTGCACCCGTCGCCCGATCGGCGTGACTGGCGGCGCTGGTTGAATCGGACTGGGGGCGCTGCAATCAGCCTGGACCGCGGCCAGCTGTTCGATACCCTGGATCAAGGCATCGCTGCCGCCCAGCAAGGCCTGGGTGTGGCCGTGGTCGACCTGCTGCTGGCCAGCGGCGAGCTCGACGCCGGCCGCCTGGTCACGCCCTTTGCGCAGGCGGTGGCCACCGGCGAGGGTTATTACCTGACCTGGCTGCAGGCTAGCCCCAAGGCGCGCCAGGCGCAGAAGCTCGGCGAATTCCTGCAGCAGCAGGTGCCGCGACTTCCCGCTCAGGGGCTTGATTATTTATATGACTAATACTGCGGCGCGCCGGCATCCAGCTGCAGTCGCGTGCTCATGAAGTCGATGAACACCCGCAGCCGTGGCGGTATTTGCCGCCCCGAGGGCCACAGCAGGTAGAAGCTGCCGCGCCGCTCCATGTAGTCATCGAGCACGGTCACCAGGTCACCGCGTTGCAGCTGCTGGCGTACGGTGAAATCCGGAGTGCAGGTGATGCCGCGATCGCGGGTGGCAAAGCAGATGCGCGTGTCGACGTGGTTGCAGACCATCGACACCGGGATGTCGTATTCGCGCCCGGCGGGCTCCTGGCGCAACGGCCATTGCTCGAGCTTGCCGGTGCTGGGGAAACGGTAGTGCAGGCAGGTGTGCCGGGCCAGTTCATCGGGATGAACGGGGGTGCCATTGCGCGCCAGGTACGCCGGTGAGGCGACCAGTACATGGTGGAAATGGCCCAGAAAGCGCGCGCTCAAGCGCGAGTCGCTGGGGGTACCGCCGCGCATCACCACGTCGAAACCTTCGCCGATGATATCGACCAGGCGATCGTCGAAATCCAGGTCCAGTTCGATGGCCGGGTACTGCGCCATGAACTCGCTCAAGGCCGGCATCACCAGGGCGGTGACTTGCGGCAGGCTGATGCGCAAACGCCCACGCGGCACCTCGCTGGCCTGGGACAGTTCAAGTTCGGTGGCTTCGATCTCGGCCAGGATGCGCCGGCTGCGTTCCAGGAACAGGCTGCCCTCGGCGGTCAGGGTGATGCTGCGTGTGCTGCGGTGAAACAGGCGCACGCCCAGGCGGCTCTCCAGGCGCGCCACGCGCTTGCCGATGGCCGAAGCGCTGACCCCCAGCGATTGCGCGGCGCCGACGAAGCTGCCGGTTTCTGCCACCCGCACGAACACCACGAAACCGCTGAGGCTATCCATCTGCTTTCCCTGATTGCGGACATCAATGTCCGTTATGAGCGGAATTGTACCCGTCTTTTTCCGCAGTGACCGCAGGCTTAAGGTTCGCCCATCTTTCCTACAGGAGTTTCACCATGACCCCGATGAGTTGCACGGCGGACGGGCCAGCCGCACTCGAACAGCCCTTGCCGGTCAGCGGCCTGCTGGCCCTGGCCATGACCGGCTTTATCGCCATCCTCAGCGAAACCCTGCCGGCCGGCCTGCTCGGGCAGATCTCCAGCGGCATGCAGGTCAGCGAGGCCATGGCCGGGCAGATGGTCAGCGTGTATGCCCTGGGCTCGCTGTTGACCGCCATCCCGCTGGTGACCCTGACCCAGGGCTGGCGTCGGCGGCCGGTGCTGTTGCTGGCGATTGTCGGTTTCCTGCTGTTCAACACCGTGACGGCGCTATCGAGTTCGTACTGGCTGACGCTGGTCGCACGCTTCATGACCGGCGTCGCCGCCGGCCTGGCCTGGGGCGTGATCGCCGGGCATGCACGGCGCATGGTCAGCCCCGAGCAGCAGGGCCGGGCCATGGCAGTGGCGATGATCGGCGCGCCGGTGGCGTTGTCGTTGGGGGTGCCAGCCGGCACCTGGTTGGGCGAACTGGTGGGGTGGCGCATGACCTTTGCCCTGGTGTCGGGGGCGACCCTGGTGCTGGTGGCCTGGGTGCTGTGCAAGGTGCCGGACTTCGACGGTCACGCCCCGGGTCAGCGTCCCGGCATCGCTCAAGTTTTGCGTACCCCGGGAGTGCTGGCGGTGTTGCTGGTGATCCTCACCTGGGTGCTGGCGCATAACGTGCTGTACACCTACATCGTGCCGTTCCTGGCTTCGGTGGGGCTGGCAGCCAGCACTGGCATGGTCCTGCTGACCTTCGGTATCGCCGCCCTGGCGGGTATCGGCGTGGTCGGTGCGTTGATCGACAAGCACCTGCGCAACATGGTTTTGCTCAGCCTGTGCGGATTTGCCGTGGTGGCGCTGGTGCTGGGTTTTGTCAGCCAGTCGGCGCCGCTGGTGTACGTCAGTGTCGCGCTCTGGGGCCTGACCTACGGCGGCGCGCCGACCCTGCTGCAGACCGCCAGCGCCGATGCCGCCGGGGAGGGCGCCGATGTCGCCCAGTCGATGATCGTCACCGTGTGGAACTCGGCGATTGCCGCAGGCGGTCTGCTCGGTGGCGTGCTGCTCAGCCAGTGGGGCGTGGGCAGTTTCCACTGGGTGTTGCTGGGGCTGATCGCCTTGGCCTTGCTGATTGCCGGTCGCGCCCATGGCCACGGCTTTGCCCCCGGTGCACGGGTAGCGCGCTAAGTTCGGCAGCCAGCGGCACAGGCAGGTAGAATCGCCGCATACACAGGTGTTTTCGAGGTTGCAGCGGTGGAGTTACAGCAGGGCTTTGTCCTGACCCGGCATTGGCGCGATACCCCGGCGGGGACCAGCGTCGAGTTCTGGCTGGCCACCGATCAGGGACCACGGCGCTTGCGCTTGCCGGTGCAGACGTCCGTTGCGTTCATTCCGGCCGAGCAGCGTGGGCAAGCCGAAGCGGTGCTGCGCGGTGAGCGCGACGTCGCGTTGCGCGAGCTGGCCCTGCGCGATTTCGAACAGCGGCCGGTGCTGGGCTTGTACTGCCGCCAGCACCGCCAGTTGATCCAGCTGGAAAAGCGCCTGCGCGCCGCCGGGGTGCAAATCTACGAGGCTGATGTGCGTCCGCCGGAGCGCTACCTGATGGAGCGTTTCATTACCGCGCCGGTGAGTTTCAGCGGCACACCTGATGCCAACGGTGTGTTGCTCGATGCCCAGCTCAAGCCCGCCCCCGGCTACCGCCCGAAGCTCAGGCTGGTATCACTCGACATCGAAACCACCGAGCGCGGCGAGCTGTATTCCATCGCCCTCGAAGGCTGCGGCCAGCGCCAGGTGTACATGCTCGGCCCGGCCAACGGCGACGCCGAGGGCGTGGATTTCGATCTCGAATACTGCGACAGCCGTGCCCGCTTGCTCGAGCGCTTGAACGACTGGCTGGCCGTGCATGACCCCGATGCAATCATCGGCTGGAACCTGGTGCAGTTCGACTTGCGCGTGTTGCAGCACCACGCCACCCAGCTCAAGGTGCCCTTGCGCCTGGGGCGTGGCGGTGAGGAAATGGACTGGCGCGAGCACGGCAGCCGCGCGCATTTTTTTGCCGGGGCCGCCGGGCGCCTGATCATCGACGGTATCGAAGGGCTGCGTTCGGCGACCTGGAGTTTCCCCTCGTTCAGCCTGGAGAACGTCGCCCAGACCCTGCTCGGCGAAGGCAAGGCCATCGACACCCCGTACCAGCGCATGGACGAAATCAACCGCATGTTCGCCGAGGACAAGCCGGCCCTGGCCCGCTACAACCTCA
>RCUI01000554.1_pt1 | contig 12482 bp, 8 predicted proteins | sample 2166121 | NCBI WGS metagenome assembly RCUI01 (sample SAMN09932700, study PRJNA488358) | compost metagenome | feature: garden; material: soil; isolation source: compost soil in succinic acid-enriched culture | place: Germany: Experimental Botanical Garden Goettingen | collected 2016-01-27
TGTTGAAACCCCTGCAACTGGTCGCAGGCGTCGTCGAGCGCCGCCAGACCTTGCCGGTACTGTCCAACGTACTGCTGGTGGTACAAGGTCAGCAATTATCGCTGACCGGTACCGACCTGGAAGTGGAACTGGTAGGCCGTGTGCAGCTGGAAGAGCCGGCTGAGCCTGGCGAGATCACCGTGCCTGCGCGCAAGCTGATGGATATCTGCAAAAGCCTGCCCAACGACGTGCTGATCGATATCAAGCTCGATGAGCAGAAGCTCGTGGTCAAGGCCGGCCGTAGCCGCTTCACCCTGTCGACCCTGCCAGCCAATGATTTCCCGACGGTGGAAGAAGGCCCTGGCTCGCTGACCTGCAACCTGGAGCAAAGCCGCCTGCGCCGCCTGATCGAGCGCACCAGCTTCGCCATGGCCCAGCAGGACGTGCGCTACTACCTCAACGGCATGCTGCTGGAAGTGTCCACCGATACGCTGCGCGCCGTCGCCACCGACGGTCACCGTCTGGCCATGTGCTCGATGCGTGCCGATATCGGCCAGGCTGATCGCCACCAGGTCATCGTACCGCGCAAAGGTATCCTCGAACTGGCGCGCCTGCTCACCGAACCGGATGGCATGGTCAGCATCGTTCTGGGTCAGCACCATATTCGCGCCACCACCGGTGAGTTCACCTTCACCTCCAAGCTGGTCGATGGCAAGTTCCCCGACTACGAGCGTGTACTGCCCAAGGGCGGCGACAAGCTGGTGGTCGGCGACCGTCAGGCACTGCGTGAGGCCTTCAGCCGTACCGCGATTCTGTCCAACGAGAAGTACCGCGGCATCCGCCTGCAACTGGCCAATGCCCAGTTGAAGATTCAGGCCAACAACCCTGAGCAGGAAGAAGCGGAAGAAGAAATCAGCGTCGAGTACAACGGTAGTTCGCTGGAAATCGGCTTTAACGTCAGCTACTTGCTCGACGTACTGGGTGTCATGACCACTGAGCAGGTTCGTCTGATCCTGTCGGACTCCAACAGCAGTGCCCTGCTGCAGGAAGCTGACAACGACGACTCCGCTTACGTTGTCATGCCGATGCGTCTGTAATTTGTCCAGCAGACTCTAGATGTCCCTCAGTCGCGTTTCTGTCACCGCGGTGCGTAACCTGCACCCGGTGACCTTCTCTCCCTCCCCCCGCATCAATATCCTGTACGGCGCCAACGGCAGCGGCAAAACCAGCGTGTTGGAAGCCGTTCATCTGCTCGGCCTGGCCCGTTCCTTTCGCAGCACTCGTCTGACGCCAGTCATCCAGTATGAGCAATTGGCCTGTACGGTTTTTGGCCAGGTTGAATTGAGCGAAGGTGGTTCGAGCAACCTGGGTATTTCGCGGGATCGGCAAGGCGAGTTCACTATTCGCATCGACGGGCAGAACGCCCGCAGCGCTGCTCAGCTGGCAGAGATTCTGCCACTGCAATTGATCAACCCGGACAGCTTTCGCTTGCTCGAAGGTGCGCCGAAAATTCGCCGGCAGTTCCTTGATTGGGGTGTGTTCCACGTGGAACCACGCTTCATGGCCACATGGCAACGCCTGCAGAAGGCTTTGCGGCAGCGGAACTCATGGTTGCGGCATGGTACACTTGACGCTGTTTCGCAAGCGGCCTGGGACCGGGAACTGTGCCTGGCCAGCGCGGAAATAGATGAATACCGTCGCAATTACATCAAGGCCTTGAAGCCCGTCTTTGAGCAAACCCTGAGCGATTTGGTCGAGCTCGAAGGGCTGACCCTGAGCTATTACCGTGGCTGGGACAAGGATCGCGAACTCAGTGAAGTGCTCGCCTCCTCCCTGCAACGTGATCAGCACATGGGCCATACCCAGGCCGGCCCACAACGTGCCGACCTGCGCCTGAGACTCGGCGCCCATAACGCGGCTGACATTTTGTCTCGCGGCCAGCAGAAGCTGGTGGTCTGTGCATTGCGTATCGCCCAAGGCCATCTGGTTAGCCAGGCGCGTCGCGGCCAATGTATTTATCTGGTGGATGACTTGCCGTCGGAACTCGACGACCAGCACCGCCGCGCACTTTGTCGCTTGTTGGAAGACTTACGCTGCCAGGTGTTTATCACCTGTGTAGATCACGAATTATTGAGGGAAGGCTGGCAGACGGAAACGCCAGTTGCTTTGTTCCACGTGGAACAGGGCCGTATCACCCAGACCCACGACCATCGGGAGTGAAGGCATGAGCGAAAATCAAACGTACGACTCCTCCAGCATTAAAGTGCTGAAAGGGCTAGATGCCGTGCGCAAGCGTCCCGGTATGTACATTGGCGACACCGATGATGGTAGCGGCCTGCACCACATGGTGTTCGAGGTGGTCGATAACTCGATCGACGAGGCACTCGCCGGCCACTGTGATGACATCACCGTAATTATTCACCCGGATGAATCCATCAGTGTTCGCGACAACGGTCGCGGCATTCCGGTCGACGTGCATAAAGAGGAAGGCGTATCCGCCGCCGAGGTCATCATGACCGTCCTGCACGCTGGCGGTAAGTTCGACGACAACTCCTACAAAGTATCCGGCGGTCTGCACGGTGTAGGTGTGTCGGTAGTGAACGCCCTGTCCGAGCAGTTGATCCTCACCGTTCGCCGCAGTGGCAAGATCTGGGAACAGACCTATGTTCACGGTGTGCCTCAAGCCCCGATGAAAATCGTAGGTGAGAGCGAAACCACTGGTACCCACATCCACTTCAAGCCGTCGTCTGAAACCTTCAAGAACATCCACTTCAGCTGGGACATCCTGGCCAAGCGGATTCGTGAACTGTCCTTCCTCAACTCCGGCGTTGGCATCCTGCTGAAGGATGAGCGTTCGGGCAAAGAAGAGCATTTCAAATACGAAGGCGGTCTGCGTGCCTTCGTTGAATACCTGAACACCAACAAGACTCCGGTCAACCAGGTATTCCATTTCAGCGTTCAGCGTGAAGACGGCGTGGGTGTGGAAATCGCCCTGCAGTGGAACGACAGCTTCAACGAGAACCTGTTGTGCTTCACCAACAACATTCCGCAGCGCGACGGTGGTACTCACCTGGTCGGCTTCCGCTCGGCGTTGACCCGTAACCTGAACAACTACATCGAGCAGGAAGGTCTGGCCAAGAAGAACAAGGTTTCGACCACCGGCGACGACGCCCGTGAAGGTCTGACCGCGATCATCTCGGTGAAGGTGCCAGATCCTAAGTTCAGCTCGCAGACCAAGGACAAGCTGGTTTCTTCGGAAGTGAAAACTGCCGTGGAACAGGAGATGGGCAAGTACTTCTCCGACTTCCTGCTGGAGAACCCGAACGAAGCCAAGGCGGTTGTCGGCAAGATGATCGACGCCGCGCGTGCCCGTGAAGCAGCGCGCAAGGCGCGGGAAATGACCCGCCGCAAAGGCGCGCTGGATATCGCTGGCCTGCCAGGCAAACTGGCGGACTGCCAGGAGAAGGACCCTGCCCTTTCCGAACTGTACCTGGTGGAGGGTGACTCCGCAGGTGGTTCGGCCAAGCAAGGTCGTAACCGCAAGACCCAGGCGATCCTGCCGCTCAAGGGCAAGATCCTCAACGTCGAGAAAGCACGTTTCGACAAGATGATCTCGTCCCAGGAAGTGGGCACCCTGATTACCGCACTGGGCTGTGGTATCGGTCGCGAAGAGTACAACATCGACAAGCTGCGTTATCACAACATCATCATCATGACCGATGCTGACGTCGACGGTTCGCACATCCGTACCCTGCTGCTGACGTTCTTCTTCCGTCAGTTGCCGGAGCTGGTCGAGCGTGGCTACATCTATATCGCCCAGCCGCCGCTGTACAAGGTCAAGAAAGGCAAGCAGGAGCAGTACATCAAAGACGACGAGGCCATGGAAGAGTACATGACCCAGTCGGCTCTGGAAGACGCCAGCCTGCACCTGGACGAATCGGCACCACCGGTTTCCGGCGTCGAGCTGGAGCGCCTGGTCAACGAATTCCGTACCGTGATGAAGACCCTCAAGCGTCTGTCGCGCCTGTACCCTCAGGAGCTGACCGAGCACTTCGTCTACCTGCCTGCCGTGTCCCTGGAGCAACTGGGTGACCACGCGGCCATGCAGGAATGGCTGGGCAAATTTGAAGAGCGCCTGCGCACCAGCGAGAAGTCCGGCCTGCTGTACAAGGCCAGCCTGCGCGAAGACAAGGAACGTAATGTCTGGCTGCCGGAAGTGGAAATCACCTCCCATGGCCTGGCCAGCTACGTCACCTTCAACCGCGACTTCTTCGGCAGTAACGACTACCGCACCGTCACCGCCCTGGGCGCCCAGTTGAGCACCCTGCTCGGCGAAGGTGCCTATGTGCAACGTGGCGAGCGCAAGAAGGCGATCACCGAGTTCAAGGAAGCGCTCGACTGGCTGATGACCGAAAGCACCAAGCGTCACACCATCCAGCGCTATAAAGGTCTGGGTGAGATGAACCCTGACCAGCTGTGGGAAACCACCATGGACCCAACCGTGCGCCGCATGCTCAAGGTGACCATCGAAGACGCGATCGCTGCCGATCAGATCTTCAACACCCTGATGGGCGACGCCGTTGAGCCACGTCGTGAGTTCATCGAGAGCAACGCTCTGGCAGTGTCCAACCTGGACTTCTGATCAGGTGTAGGTTCAAAAATGCAACATCATCAAGCCCGCTCACGCGGGCTTTTTGTTGCGTTGGCTTCCATGTGTTGAGCTGCTCGGTTCAGCGCGCCTCTTCCTCGTCCTTTACTTCGCTCCAACTGCTGTCGGGGTCGAAACGCGTAATCGCAGCAGCTTGCTTGGCGCTGTCACGGCCGAGGTCTTTCTCGAACAGTTCGCCGTCGTGGCTGATCATGAAACTCATCACGCCAGTGTCGCCGTAGTCTGCCGGCCAGGCGATCACGGCAAAGCCGCGCGTCATGCGATCGCCAATCATGTAGTCATAGGCGCCGCCCGGCGCCGAAGGGCCTTGGCCAGTGAGGATGCGATAGTGGTAGCCGTGCCAGTCGTCGCCAGTCGCGGTATCTCCAAAAAGCGGTCCGAGCGGACTTTCTTCGACACCGCCCTCTTCCGGCCAGTACAGGCCGTCGAACTGCCCGTCGCTACTGATGAACTTCTGCGCGTATTCGAGGACCCCATCGTCATTACGATCAATCTCGGCGTAATCCATCTGCGCGTCGTGATAGGCACGCGCCGCTTGAATTGTCGCCAGTTCGTCGCGTCCGATGCGGCGCTGGCGGATTTCATCGGCGCCAGCTTTGGTGTCGAATGCCCAACCGCCAGGATTGTGTCTGATGGGAATCGGGAACATCCAGGGCGTGTCGCCGACGACCAGATGTGCACGCTTCGGGTTGTCGGACTGAACCTGATGTTTTTCCTTGTAGAGGGAGAGAAAGGCATCAACATCTTTACGATCGACGTTCTTGGTCGGGATATAACTCTTCCAGTCGTTGCCGAGCAAGTTCGCCAACTGTTGGCTATCGGCCTTTTCACTTCCAAGCGCCTGCACCAGTGCTTCGCCGGCGGCCTCCGGGGTTGGGAAGTGTTTCTGAGCGAAACTGCTGGATGTCCAGAACAGGAGCAGAACCAGCACAATTCGACTAGCAGCATTCATGACTGACTCTCCTCTCAACGGCGACGGCCGCCACCGCTGGGTTGCATCCGCGCGGGTCGTTGCACCTGGTGGCCCGCAGACGCTGCGGACGGTCGGCTGGCGCTCCGTTGGCTGATCTGGCCACGATTACTCGCGATGCGTGACTGCGAAGGGTTGCGCACCCCGGCCAACGCATTGTTGCGGGGCGCCTGGGCGCTAACATGTTGCTGGCGAACTTGTTGGCGGACTTGTTGGTTGCGCCCCGGCTGCTGAGGCTGGCGGTTCTTCTGGGGCGCCTGCGCACGTTGGCGAGCCTGACCGTCATTTTTCAGTTGGCGGTCGGCGACCTGGGCGCGCTCGCGTGCGTTGCCGGACGGGTTGATGCCCTGCTTTTCCAGGCGCTGTTGGGCGCGCTCGCGGTCGGCACTCTGCACCCGTTGGCGGGCTTCAAGGTTACTGGTTGCCGGTGCTTCGATGCCGCGCTGTGCCAGGGTTTCACGGGCTCGCGCGCGATCTTCGACCCGGGCCGGCGTGTCTCCGCGGTAGGCAGTGCGCTCTGCGCTGCCGGGTAAGCGCCGGTCGAACTGGGTTCGACTGGCTTGGTCGCGGTACGGGACGCCGTCGCGATACGCAGGATTATGGCGCCAGTTGTTCTGGTTGGCATCGAGCCTGCGGTTGACGTTGTTGATATTGTTGTAGCGATTGACATCGATATCGACGTCATGATCATCCCAGTCGCAATCCCCCCACAGTGAATTGACGATCGCTACGCCAGCACCGAAAGCCAGGCCGGTGGCCAATGCCGTACCGATGGCATATCCCGGTGACGGCGGGTAATACGCCGGTGGGGAGGATGGATAGGGCCAACTGCCGTACACCACTGAGGGGTTGTAGCTTGGGACGTATACAACCTGCGGGTTGGTCGGCTGGATAACGATGGTTTGTGCCGGCGCGGCACCTTGCACCACCGTGGTCGTGCCGCCTGCGGGGGCGCTTGACGGTTGCACGATAACGGTCTGTTGCTCGTTGGACTCCAGGTGGCCAGAGGCCTTGGCTTTAGCCCGCAGGCGCTGTACCGAGTTCATGACCGCGTCGGGCTGGGCGAGGAAGGCATCGCCGACTCGCTGTACCCAGACCGGGTCCTGGCCAAGGGTGGCCAGCACCTGTGGAAAAGCCACCAACGATTGCACGCTGGGGTCCCAGGGTTGGTCGGCGACCTGCTTGACGGCGGCATCACCGCTGACGTTCGGATGCGCCTTGGACCAGACAACCGCGTCGGCGACATTGCCTGGATAGGTGGTGGCCATCAGCACCTGAGCCAGTAAAGCGTCCGGATACAACGCCAACGGTGCAAGCATTTGATCAAGCTGTTCGGCGTTGAACACCGCCTCGCTTGGCGTCGTCGGAGCGGCCGGTACAGCCGGTACAGCCGGTACAGCCGCTGCAGCCGTTGCAGGCGCCGTGGCGGTTGCCTTAGGTTGCGCATCCTCTTCGGAACAGCCAAAAAGCGCGAGTATGGCGATGGTGAGCAAGATCGCCCTGTGAAGGCAGGCAGACATGACGATGCTCCTGTGGCAGAAAAGACAGAGCGGAACGTCAGGCGCCCTGGCACCTGGTTACCGACTCGGCAATCGACGCATGGAAAGCTCTTCGCAGCGGGTGAGCAGTTTCAGCGTAGAAGAAAAAGCCGGGGTTTGTTGTTTCTGCGTCGGGCTCAAAGGCCCAATTCGCGCAGGCGTCGGTACAAGGTGCGTTCACTCATCCCCAGATGACGCGCCAGCTCACTGCGCGATCCATTGAAGCTGTCCAGGGCCTGGGCCAGCTGCCCGAGGTTGTCTTTGGATCGACGGCTCATGCTTGGCATCGGCCCAAGCACCGAACCGAGCTCCGTAGGCAGATGCTCGGCACGAATCAGTCCGTCGTCGGCGAACAGCCGCGCCCGCTCGAGGATATTGCGCAGCTCGCGAATGTTGCCGGGATAGGCGTACAAGTTCAGCCGTTTCATCGCTTGTGGATCGACCTGCGGCGCTGCAGAACCTGCCATTCGTTGCAGCAGGCTCTGGATCAACAACGGCAGATCATCGACCCGCTCGCGCAACGCCGGCAGGCGAATGGGGAAGCCGCTAATGCGGTAGTACAGGTCTTCACGGAAAGTGCCCGCCGCTGCCATTTCCTTGAGTGGTTTGTGGGTGGCCGAGACCAGTCTGAAATCTGAGTGAACCGTGCGCAGGCTGCCAACCGGGCGAAAGCTGCCGGACTCGATCAGGCGCAGCAGTTTGACCTGCATCGGCAACGGCACTTCGCCGATCTCATCGAGGAACAAGGTGCCGCCATGGGCGGCTTCCGCCAGGCCGATCTTGCGCTGGTGGGCGCCGGTAAAGGCACCCTTCTCGTAACCGAACAACTCACTCTCGAATAATGACTCGGTCAGGCCGGTGCAATCGACCACCACCAATGGGCCGTTTGCCCGTGGACTGCCCAAGTGCAGCGCGCGGGCAAACAGCTCCTTGCCGGTACCGGATTCGCCCTGGAGCAATACCGGGATTTGCGCAGGTGCCGCACGCTGAAGGCTCGCCAGTGCGTCCTGGAACGCCGGTGAGCGCCCGACCAGGCCGTGTTGTTGGGGCTGAGCCGAAGCGACGGTGATGCTGGTCAGGCGCTCGACAAAAGCTACCACCTCACCCTGCTTGTCGAGGATAGGGCGTAACTCGACGTCCACATGCTCCGGCCCGCGAGGGGTGTGGTGCACATGCAACACACGCTCGGGCAGCCGACTGTCCCAGGCCTTGCGCATCGGGCAGTGTTCACCGGCCTGGTCGCAAGGGACGGCGTAGTGGTGGGACACCCGGTGGCACTTGGCGCCAATGGGCGGCTGGCCGTCAATGCCGAACTGGCGTCGGTAGGCACCGTTGGCGGCAAGAATGTTGTAGTCGGTGTCCAGCACGATGGTCGGCTGGGCGTCGTGTTCGAGGTAGGACACCAATGCCTGTACGGCAGGATGAGGAGCAACAGCAGTAGAGAAAGACATGGCGACACCTGGGCAAGCACGGGCAAAGCTTAACTGAAGGTGCCAGGGACTGCCAAAAACTGCCAGGTGCTGCCATGTCACTGCCAACTATGCTGACAGTCTGGCAGCGATGAGCGATATGCCGCCTGAAATACCGCCGTAACCATTGGGAAAAGGCCTACCTATTCCGTGGCACATATCTTGATGACAGCCTGTCCACTGCCAGCAAGGCTTCATACCTGGCACCTGTGATGAATTCGGAGCGTAGTAAATGATCATCGGCGGCAACTTGTATGTGGAGGCACTGTTCGACAGTGTGACTTCGACCATCAGCTACCTGGTGATGGACCGTAGCAGCGGCGACTGTGCCTTGATCGACAGTGTGCTGGATTACGATCCAAAGTCCGGGCGCACCACCAGTGCTTCGGCAGACAAGCTGATTGGCCGGGTGACTGAACTGGGCGGCAAGGTTCAGTGGATTCTGGAAACCCACGTACACGCAGATCACCTGTCTGCGGCGGCTTACCTCAAGCAGGCCCTGGGTGGCCAGATCGCCATTGGTAGCCAGATCACCCAGGTGCAGAAAGTCTTCGGCGCGCTGTTCAATGCCGATACCGGTTTTGCCCGCGACGGTAGCCAGTTCGATGTGCTGTTCGACGATGAGCAGCCCTTCACCATCGGCAACCTGCAAGCGCGTGCCCTGCACACGCCCGGGCATACCCCGGCCTGCATGACCTACGTGCTGGAGATCGAAGGACAGAGCATCGCCTTCGTTGGCGACACCCTGTTCATGCCTGACTACGGCACCGCCCGTTGCGACTTCCCTGGCGCCAGCGCGCGCACCCTGTACCGCTCGATCCAGCGCATCCTCGCCCTGCCCGCCGAGACGCGCTTGTTCATGTGCCACGACTACCTGCCGGGTGGCCGAGAACTACGTTACATGACCACGGTGGCCGAACAGCGCGCCAGCAATATCCATATCCATGAAGGCATCAGCGAAGACAGCTTCGTCGCCATGCGCGAAGCCCGCGACGCCACCCTGGAGATGCCGGTACTGATCCTGCCCTCGGTGCAGATCAACATGCGCAGCGGCCAGCTGCCCGAACCTGAAGAGAACGGAGTGCGCTACCTGAAGATCCCGCTCAACGTGCTCTGAGCTTCACCCCAGAATTATTATTAGAAGGACCCTGCCATGCATGCTCAACCCTCCCCTGCCGAGGTGCCGAAAGGCGACCATCATAAAGTGCTGATCGTCGGTGCCGGTGCCGCCGGTATCGCCGCCGCTTCCAGCTTGATCTGCCGCGACCCTTCGCTGGATGTCGCAATCATCGACCCGGCTGACGTTCACTACTACCAACCCGGCTGGACCATGGTCGGCGCTGGCATCTTCCAGGCCCCTTCGACGGCACGTACCATGGCTTCGACCATTCCTGGTGGCGTGCAGTGGATCAAGGCGCGGGTCGAGACCTTTGACCCGCAGGCACAAACGGTCACCCTGAATGACGGCCGTCTGCTCAGTTACGAGCAATTGGTGGTTTGCCCAGGGCTGAAGCTCGATTGGGACGCCATCGAAGGCCTGAGCGAAACCCTCGGGCGCAATGGCGTGACCTCCAACTACCGCTACGACCTGGCGCCCTACACCTGGCAATTAGTGCAGAATCTTCGTGAAGGGCGGGCACTGTTCACCCAGCCGCCGATGCCGATCAAGTGTGCCGGTGCACCGCAAAAGGCCTTGTACCTGTCTTGCGATCACTGGTTGCGCAACGGTCGCCTGGGGAACATCCAGGCACAGTTCTTCAATGCCGGTGGCGTACTGTTCGGTGTGCCCGACTATGTTCCAGCGCTGATGGAGTACATCGACAAGTACGCAGTCGACCTGCAGTACGCCCACCGCCTGGTTGCTGTCGATGGTCCGAGCAAGCGGGCGACCTTCGTGCGCACCCTGCCCGATGGCAGCAGCGAAACCCGGGTTCAGCCGTTCGACATGCTGCATGTTGTGCCGCCGCAGGTCGCTCCCGATTTCATCCGTAACAGCCCGCTGGCTGACCAGGCCGGCTGGATCGATGTCGACCCGGCCACCCTGCGTCACCAGCGCTACGCCAACATCCACGCCCTGGGCGATGGCATCAATACCAGCAATGCCAAGACCGCGGCGGCTGCACGCAAACAGGCGCCGGTGGTTGCCAATAATGTACTGGTGGCGCTGGGGCGCCTGCCCAACCTCGCCCACTATGATGGATATGGCTCCTGCCCGTTGACCGTCGAGCGCGGCAAGATCGTGCTCGCCGAGTTCACCTATGGCGGCAAGCTGGCGCCGAGCTTCCCGCGCTGGCTGCTCGACGGTCGCCGGCCGACGCGCCTGGCCTGGCTACTGAAGGCACAGATCCTGCCGCCGCTGTACTGGCGCTGCATGCTCAAGGGCCGTGAGTGGCTGGCCAAACCCCGGGTTACCGCCGAGGGCCTGCGGTGATCGAGCATCAGTTTCTTGCGGCAGGTTTGGGAGCGATCATTGGTGCGGTGCTGGCGCTGACCGGCGCCGGCGGCGGCATTCTTGCCGTGCCCTTGTTGGTATTCGGCCTGGGCTTGTCGATGGTCGAGGCGGCGCCAGTCGGCCTGCTGGCCGTCGGCATGGCGGCGGCGGTGGGTGCCCTGTTGGGATTGCGCCAGGGCCTGGTGCGTTATCGCGCGGCGCTGTTCGTGGCGTTGATCGGCATTGCTATCGCGCCCTTCGGCCTGATGCTTGCCCATCGTTTGCCGAACGGGCCATTGGCCCTGACCTTCGCCCTGGTGCTGGTCTATGCCTGTGCACGCATGCTGCTCAAGGCTCGCCGGGAGCTTCGCGGCGAGCCGCCATTGGGCCAGCGCATGGTCATGCCCTGTGTGCTCAACCCTTTGCAGGGGCGTCTGCGCTGGACCCTGCCCTGCGCCCGCGCACTGGCCTTTACCGGCGCGCTGTCCGGCTTGCTTTCGGGGTTGCTGGGTGTGGGTGGCGGCTTCGTAATCATCCCGGCACTGAGCCGCTACACCAACCTGGACATGAAGAGCATCGTTGCCACTTCGCTGGCGGTGATCGCCCTGGTGTCCACCGGCAGTGTGGTCAGCGCGACGGTCGGCGGCGTCATGCATTGGGCGGTGGGCGCCCCCTTTGCCGGCGGCGCCGTGCTCGGGCTGCTGCTGGCTCGCCAGGTCGCCAGCAAACTGGCCGGGCCGCGACTGCAGCAAATGTTCGCGGGTGTGGGTATCTGCGCGGCATTGTTGCTGGCGGTCAAAACCCTGGGCAGTTGACGCCCTACTCCGCCAGCAAGGCGTCCTGCTCTTGCGCGCACAGGGCCAGGAGGAAATCCCAGACCACGCGCAGGCGCACTGACTTGTGCAGCTCACGGCGGGTACAGATCCAGTAGCTGCGCTGGATGGTCTCGCTGGGCAACACCCGCACCAGTGCCGGATCGTGGCGGGCCATGTAGTTGGGCAACACGGCGATGCCCAGGCCGGCGCGAGCGGCCTGTTGCTGGGCGATCACGCTGGTGCTGCGAAACGCGACATTGGGTGCCCGGCAGAAGCTGTTCAAAAACAGTAATTCCTGGCTGAACAGCAGGTCGTCGACGTAGCCGATCCAGCTGTGCTTGGCCAGGTCTTCGCGATGATTGAGCGCCGGCGCCTGGGCCAGGTATTCGGGGCTGGCGTACAGCGCCAGGCGGTAGTCGGTGAGTTTGCGAGTTATCAACAGGTCGGCGTTGGGTCGCTCAAGGTGAATGCTGATTTCCGCCTCGCGGTTGAGGATGCTGACAAACCGCGGTACTGCCACCAGCTCCACCTCAAGCCCCGGGTAGCGCTCGAACAAGCTGCCCATGCGCGGGGTGAAGAACATGATGCCGATGCCTTCGGTTACCCCCAGG
>RCUI01000555.1_pt1 | contig 12479 bp, 9 predicted proteins | sample 2166121 | NCBI WGS metagenome assembly RCUI01 (sample SAMN09932700, study PRJNA488358) | compost metagenome | feature: garden; material: soil; isolation source: compost soil in succinic acid-enriched culture | place: Germany: Experimental Botanical Garden Goettingen | collected 2016-01-27
GGGCTATTTCAGCACAGGTCAGACGGCCTGTGCTGACTTGATCGGAGAATTCCTAGAAAGTAAGCAGAGCTGAAATGCGGCTCGCTTCTACTCGGGCCGCATCACTCCATTGAAACTCCCCTGGTTTTCTTGACACTCTCCAAGCTCATTGGACTGCCCTAGGAAAGGTAGACATCCCCGGCCTATGCGCCGTCACCCCTGATAAATCAGAAAAGCAGGCCAGCAAATTGCTCGAAGGCAAGCGTGGAATCCTGGGACTACGGGCCCAAATTGGTGATGCGGCTGGCAAGCCATTGCTTCAGTACCAACTGTCCTACCCTCCAGGCTGTATTTAATTCGAGCCCCGAGTCAATGAAGGAACATCTTCATGGCTACTGAAGTATAGGAACTGCCAGGATTCATAGTCGTTGCACTGGTAATAACATCCAGGTACAGCCACGTCAGTCGCCCCAGTACTTGGTTTCTAACATCACGCTCTATCCGAATAATGATTTTGTCGTCGGTAACACTAACAAGATCTCGGATCCGCCCAACGCGCACGGGATTGCCGTAGAGCTGGTGCACGTGCCAGGTAGCGGTATGCGGGCTGCTACCATACAACCCCAAGCGAAAGGTCTGGCACTTGCTGATTCGTGCTGCGGCACCCCGTATTCTCGGAGGCTAGAATGGCAGGGAAGGTTCATATCGCCAATATCAGCACCTAGCTGGCGACGTATTATGCTATAGCACGAGAATCGAAATGCCCGCTAGCCCGATGAACGACAAGGCGCTAGCGCCCTATTTCGTGATCGCTGCACGATCCCGCAGATTCCCTTGGCGGGAATTTCATCATCTCCTCGCACCTGTCAGTGGAAGCAGCCGCAGCCGGCCCTCCGGCTGCAGGCCCAGCTTATTACTCGCGACACGAATTTATGGCACCCTGCCGTAGCTGCTTTTGCTTCTTTACTTTTTGCTATCTCAAAACTACCTAGGAACGGATCAAGCATTGAACCAGCCATCAACGTGTCATTCGCCGCGGCGCAGTGCTATAGCCATGCCCCTGACCAAGCCGTACCGTTGATGTAGGCGAAACCTGTGTCGCCGCTCATGTCTTGAAAACCAGGCCGAAGGCGTGACCGCTGCGGCTATAGGTGAACATCGAACCAAAAGCATTGTTATCGACGCTTGCTAGTGGATGGACGGACAAAGGTGGGATCCACCAGATGAGCGGGAAACTTCTTCCAAGAATATCAATTGATGAACAAGCGTATTCACTTTGAGCGTATTGAGGTCTGACCGACAGATCCGCGCCCTCCTCCAAGCGGATTTTGATAAAACTTTGGAGAAGACGCGCAACGAAGGCCGCGCTAATCATGAGATGCCCCAAAAGACCCGCAGGAAGGGCAATAAGCACGGTGGTTCACGAGACAGCAGTTCCCACTTACTAATTAGAGGATCTCGATCGCCGCTTTTGATAAGGTGAAGCATGGGTGGTCCGGGCCCGGACGCATTTGCTGTAGTGTTAATGCTACGGGTTACTGTTGGACGGGATAGCCGGCTTCACTGAGCACTTGTATAAAGACGTTTCTGTCCAACGAACTATCGATCTTGACTTCGCGGGCCGACGGATTGGTTTCGATTTTCGCATCTTCGTCAACGCTTTTCAGGGCGTTGGTAACCGATCTGGCGCAGCCGCCACAGGTCATATTAGGAACATGAAAACTATGCATCTGGACCTCCTGACTATTAACTGGGTTTAAAATAAATATAGAGCTTGCCATGATGGCAAGGTCAAATACCTTGAAGCGAAATAATCAATTAATCTGTTCGTATTGCGTGGAATCATCCTTAGCACGGGAATCGTCCTGACGCTCTTCCAAGGCGTTGCTACGCTCGATTGCGTATTGAGGGTTTTTTACCAGTTTGCCATTGCGCCATACAAACAGTGGCGTAGCATCTATATTTTTTAAGTCATAATTGCCATTGTTGTGTGGATTACCGCCTTTTGCCATGACTGCACTGGAACCCAGAGCGATACCGGCAACCAGCAACGCACTAACTAACTTGTTCACATCATGTGTCCTCATAGTGTTCTACAGGTGTAAAAAATACATCGGCATGCAGGTCCTCACTGCGTAGCCCTCGAGCCTGGGTTATCTGCATTGCCGCCTCGACCATCAGTGGTGGCCCGGCCACATAGGCTTTCCAGCCATCCAGGTCCTGCAGGTCGTGCGCAATCGCATCGGTAACGTAGCCAGTGCGCCAACGCCCGGAGACTGGGGCATCAGAGAGCACCGGGATGAAGCTCAGGTTCGGGTAGCGTTGTGCCAAGCCCTGGAAATGCTCGACCAGATAGAGGTCTCGCTCGCTGCGCGCACCAAAGTAAACGTGGATCGGTTGCTTCATACCTTGAGCAAGCGCCGCTTCGACTATCGCCTTGACCGGTGCAAGGCCAGAGCCGCCGGCAATGCACAGGATCGGCCCGGCGTGTTGCTCGCGCAGGCAGGCAGAACCGAACGGCCCTTCAAGCACTACCACGTCGTCGGGCGTTAACAGCCCGTGAATACGCTGGGTTGTGACACCCTCTGGCACCCTTCGAATATGAAACTCCAGCGTTTGCTCCCCCGGCCCGCTGGCCATCGAATAGTCGCGAGCCGGTGCCCCCGAGAAAGTCAGCCTTGCATACTGCCCCGCGGTAAACGCCAGCGGCTCGGCTTCGCCGATATCCAGCCAAACACGCTTGATATCGTGGGTGGCGTTGTCGAGGGCTTTAACCCGGCAGTACAACCGACGCCGGGGATGCGCCACAAGATGCTCGTCACCACCAAGCCAGGTGACGACTGCATCGGTTCGGGGGATTGCGCAGCAGGCCAGGGTCAGCCCTTGAGCCTTCTCCTTGTCCGAAAGGGCAAAGCGGCTATGTTCAAGCAACTCCACTTCGCCACTTATCAAGCGTGTTTTGCACGAACCACAGCGGCCAGAGCGACAACCATGGGGGTAATCGATACCGTCAGCGAGGGCCGCTTGCAGTATCGTCATGCCGTCTGCCACTGCGATGGTCCGTGCGGCCTGGCGTATCTCAATCTGTTTCATCAGGACACTCTTCTGAGCAGGTTCTGCAACCACCGGCCCGCAGGCCGGGGTCTATGATCAAAAGTCAGTTTGCCGGTACCACGGCCCCGCTGCTTGCCGATGCTTGCGGGCGTGATTCAACCGACAGCGGCGCCTGCAAGCGTTTGAGTCGCAGTGCGTTGCCAAGCACGAAGACACTGGACAGCGCCATCGCCGCCGCTGCGAAAATCGGCGAGAGCAAGCTGCCGTTCACCGGGTAAAGCGCCCCCGCCGCGACCGGAATCAACACCGCGTTATAGGCAAACGCCCAGAACAGGTTCTGTTTGATGTTGCGAATAGTCGCCTGGCTGAGGGCGATGGCGTTCGGCACACCGCGCAAGTCGCCCGACATCAGCACCACGTCAGCTGCTTCAATCGCCACATCAGTCCCGGTACCAATGGCCAGACCAACGTCGGCTTCGGCGAGGGCCGGCGCGTCGTTGATGCCGTCGCCGACAAAGGCTACGCGCGCACCTTCGCTCCGAAATTTCTTCAGTGCCGCAACCTTACCGTCGGGCAGGACTTCGGCGGCCACTTCATCAATGCCGAGCTGTTTGGCAATCGCCGCGGCGGTCGCTGCGTTGTCGCCGGTAATCATCGCTACCTTGAGTCCGAGCGCGTGCAGCGCCTTGATGGCCTCGGGTGTTGATTCCTTGATCGGGTCGGCCACCGCAATCACGGCAGCCAGACGGCCATCAATCGCGGCATACAGCGGACTCTTGCCTTGTTCACCGAGGCGCTTGGCAGTGGCCAGGAAGCCCGACACATCAAGACCGAGCTGGGTCATGAAGCGATCCGCGCCGACAGCGACGGTGCGCCCCGCGACGGTGGCCGAGACACCAAAGCCTGGCGTTGCGTCAAAGCTTTCAACCGGATCGACTTTGAGGTCGCGCTGCTCTGCCGCCGCCACGATGGCTTCGGCAATCGGGTGCTCGGAGCGGGTCTCGACGGCTGCAACCAGCGCCAACACTTCGTCGTATTCAAAGCCCTCGGCGGTGATCAGGTCGGTCAGTTCCGGGCGGCCTTTGGTCAGGGTGCCGGTCTTGTCGACTGCTACCACACTCACATCACGTAATGTCTGCAAGGCTTCGCCCTTGCGAAACAGCACGCCAAGCTCGGCCGCACGTCCGGTACCGACCATGATCGAAGTCGGGGTAGCCAAACCCATGGCGCATGGGCAGGCGATAATCAGCACCGCTACGGCGTTGACCAAGGCAAAGGTCAGCGCTGGCTCCGGACCGAATACCAGCCACACCAGGAAGGTCAGCGTGGCGGCGACCATCACCGCGGGCACGAACCACATGGTCACCTTGTCGACCAGGGCCTGGATCGGCAACTTGGAGCCCTGGGCCTCCTCTACCAGACGAATGATCTGCGCCAGCACGGTATTGGCGCCAATCTTGGTGACGCGGAAGCTGAACGCACCGGTCTTGTTGATTGTGCCGCCCACAACTTCGGAGCCCACACTTTTGGCGACCGGCACCGGTTCGCCGCTGATCATGCTCTCGTCAACGTAGGACGAGCCTTCGATAACCTCACCGTCGACCGGTACTTTCTCGCCCGGACGCACGAACACGATGTCACCGGTGGTGACCTCATCGAGCGCAGTTTCGAGGGTTTTGCCGTTGCGTTCGACACGCGCAGTCTTGGCTTGCAGCCCGACCAGGCGTTTGATCGCCTGCGAGGTTTTGCCCTTGGCCCGCGCCTCAAGTGTACGCCCCAGCAGGATCAGGGTAACGATGACCACCGCCGCTTCGAAGTACACGTTGGCAGTGCCTGGTGGCAGCACCTTGGGTACGAAGGTGGCAACCACCGAGTAGCCATAGGCTGCAGCGGTACCGACCGAGACCAGCGAGTTCATGTCCGGAGCGCCACGCAGCAAGGCCGGCACGCCCTTGTGGAAGAAGCGCAGACCGGGGCCAAACAGCACCAGGGTGGCGAGCCCGAACTGGATGTACCAGTTGGTCTGTTGCCCGATGTTTTCCATTACCCAGTGGTGCATGCCGGGAATCAAGTGTGAGCCCATCTCTAGGATGAACACCGGCAAGGTGAGGATCGCTGCAATCATTAAAGCGCGCCGCAAGCCGCGCGCTTCGCTCTCACGGCGGTCACCGTCCGCATCACCGGCATTATTGCTTTCAGGAGACAAACGCCGAGCACTGTAGCCGGCCTGCTTGATTGCCGCTTCCAGGTCGGCTGCGGCTACCAGCCCGGCCAAAAAACGCACGCGCGCGCGCTCGGTCGCCAGGTTGACGTTAGCCTCGAGCACACCCGGCACCTTCTTCAGCGCCTTCTCGACCCGGCCAACACACGAGGCGCAGGTCATGCCCTCAATCGCCAGTTCAATGCTCTCTTCGCGCACGCTGTAGCCTGCGCGTTCGATGGCACTGACCGCCGCCTGTGGATCGGCCTGGGCGCTGAAGGTGATGTCGGCGCGCTCGGTGGCAAGGTTGACCGCGGCTGAATCCACGCCGGGCACCGCCTTCAGTGCACGCTCGACGCGACCTACACACGAAGCGCAGGTCATGCCGTCGACCGGCAGGCTCAGACGACTGGAAGACTTGGAAGCATTGGAACCTGGTTGAACCGCAACGGAAGCCATTGGATTACCCCTCTAATGAGCTGTTGATGAAAAGCTTGAAGCCTCCCAAGAGGGGAAGGTCAAGGCCTGGCGTTGATTTGTTTGGCAAATGACAAGCTTTTACTGTCACCCGCACCGCTACAGTCCTGATCCGGCTGCGCGCAAACCTCCCAACCACCACCCAACGCCTTGTAGATGCTGACAACCGCCAGCCGCTGATTGGTGCGGGCAACCGCCAACGCACGTCGGCTGCTGAAGTCGGATCGTTCAGCCTCCAACACATCAAGGTAAACACCCTCACCTTCAGCAAAGCGCTCCCGCGCAAGGCGCGCAGCCTCGCGGTTGGCGGCGGACTCCAGCAGCCGCAGTTGCAGGGTGTTGCCCGCCGCACCATAGCCTTTGAAAGCATCATCGGTTTCCTGCAAAGCGCGCAGCAACGTCTGATCGTAGAGCAGCAGCGCTTGCTGGCTGCGTGCCTCGCTGGCAGCAATCCTCGCCCTCACCCGCCCACGATCAAGAAGCGACCAGCGAATCACCGGGGCGATGAAGTTCGAAGGTGCTCCAGAATCGTTCAATGCATCGAGACTCCCGGCAACCAACCCGAGCGAACCGCGCACCTGAACTTCAGGGTACAGACCAGCAGTTTCAACCCCGATCTGCGCCGTGGCGGCAGCCAGGTTGCGTTCGGCTGCGGCGATGTCGGCGCGCCGGGCGAGGAGCCCGGCGGGGTTACCTACGCCAATCGTTCGAATGGTCAGGGTTTGCGCTTCCGGCGCAGCAGCGGGCAACCTGAAACTCTGCGGTGCTTCGCCGAGCAGAACCGCCAAGGCGTTGCTGGAGGCGGCACGGCGGCGTTCAAGGTCCGGCGCGGTGGCCTCGACATTGCGCAACAACGCTTCGGCGCGCAGCCGGTCGAATTCGTGGGCGGAACCTGCGCTGATCAGGCGTTCGACCATGTGCAGGCTTTCGCGCTGGCTTTTACTGATGTCATCGACGACCGCCAGCTCAACTTCGAGGCCGCGCAACTCAAACCAGGTCGCCGCCACCGTCGCCGCGACGCTGGCCTGCACACCGCGCAACAGCGCCTCACGCGACCCTGCTTGAGCCTGCGCCGCTTCCACTGATCGGCGTACGCGACCAAACAAGTCGACTTCCCACGTGGCATCGACTGAAGCGCGATAAGTTTCGATATGCCGCTCCTGTCCGAGCGGTGTTTCAGCGTCGCTACGTTTGAAGCTCTCATAACCGAAGGCAGGCCCGCCGCTGGGCAGAAAGTCCTGACGGTTCTCGCGCAGGATGGCCTTGGCTTCTTCAAGGCGCGCGGCGGCGATGGCGATGTCATGGTTGGCAGCCAGTGCACGCTGAATCAAGGTCACTAGGGCCGGCTCATCAAAGGCGCGCCACCACTCGATTTCAACCTCTCCCGGACCGAGACCTGCAGAGGTCTCGCCGAAACTGAAGGGATACTGTGGCGTTACCGAAGGCGAAGAATAATCCGGCCCTACCGCAGCGCACCCGCCCAACAGCACAGCAGCGCTGAGCGGCAACAACAGATTCTGAAAGGGACTTCTCATGACGTACGCTCCTCCAGACGCGGCTGCGATTTGGCTTTGTACGCCTCAACACGCGCCGTCAGCCTACGGATCAGCACATAGAAAACAGGGGTCAGGAACAAGCCAAACACCGTCACCCCGAGCATTCCGGCAAACACCGCAACGCCCATAGCCTGACGCATCTCGGCCCCGGCGCCGCTGGCCAATACCAACGGCACCACGCCGGCGATGAAGGCAAGCGAGGTCATCAGGATCGGCCGCAGGCGCAATCGGCAGGCCTCGATGACTGCCTCCAGGGTGTTTGATCCCTGCGCTTCAAGTGTTCGCGCAAACTCGACAATGAGGATTGCGTTCTTGGCCGCCAGACCAACAAGCACGACCAGGCCGATCTGGACAAAGACGTTGTTGTCACCATCCACCAGCCACACACCAATAATCGCACTCAGCAAACACATCGGCACAATCAGCAAGACCGCCAAGGGCAGCAGCCAGCTGTTGTATTGCGCCGCGAGGATCAGATAAGCGAGCAGCACACACAGCGGGAAAATGAACAACGCGCTGTCGCCGGCCAGCTTTTGCTGGTAAGTCAGGTCGGTCCACTCAAAGCTCATGCCCTCGGGCAACACCTCTTTGGCCAGACGCTCCATGACCGCAACTGCTTGTCCTGAGCTAACCCCTGGCATCGCACCGCCGGTGATGTCTGCCGAGGGATAACCGTTGTAGCGAATGACCCGGTCGGGTCCGGAACTCGGCGAGACCGTGACAAACGAAGACAGCGGCAACATCGCCCCGGCCTCGTTGCGCACCTGCAGGCGGCCGATGGCTTCGGCCTGCATGCGATGCTCGGCATCGGCTTGCGCGGTCACCTTGTAAGTGCGACCAAAGCGGTTGAAATCGTTGATGTACAGCGAGCCCAGATAGACCTGCAGCGACTCAAAGACATCCGCCAGCTTCACCCCCTGGCTTTTCGCCTGGGTACGGTCAATCACCACATCGAGCTGCGGCGCATTGATGTCAAAGCTGGTCATCAGCCCGGCCAACTGGCCTGACTCGGTGGCTTTCATCATCAGGATCTGGGTCTGCTGAACCAGCGCCTCCAGCCCCGCGCCGCCACGGTCTTCGACCTGCATTTTAAAGCCACCGGTCGCCCCGAGGCCGGGGACCGGTGGTGGCGGGAACACCCCGAGAAAGCCGTCCGGGATGGTGGCGAACTGCGCCTGCAGGCGCCCGGCAATTGCCGTTGCGCCAAGATCTGGCGTCGCACGGTCCTTGAACGGATCGAGCATGACGAAAATCACTGCGGCGTTCGGCACGTTGACGAAGCCGTTGATCGACAAACCGGGGAACGCCACCACGCTTTCAACGCCGGGTTCCGCCAGTGCGATCTGGGACATTTGTTTGACCACTGCTTCGGTGCGATCTAGCGATGCTGCGTTTGGCAGCTGGGCGATGCCGACCAAATAATACTTGTCCTGCATCGGCACGAAGCCTGGCGGCACTGCCTGGAAACCAAAGTACGTCAGCCCCAGAAGCCCGACATACACCAGCAGTGCTACCCCGCTGACCCGCACCACCTTGCGCACCGTGTTGCCATACGCACCCGGGGCGCGTTGGAACGGTCGGCCCAACGCTTGCAGCACCCGAACAACACGGCCCCGCAGGCTATGCGGGTCACGTACAATTCCAGCCTTGCGCGGGCGCAACAGCATGCCGGCGAGCGCCGGACTTAGGGTCAACGAGTTAACCGCCGAGAGAATCGTCGAAATGGCAATGGTCAGCGCAAACTGGCGATAGAACTCGCCCTGCAACCCGCTAAGAAACGCGGTCGGGATAAACACCGCAGCAAGCACCGACGTAATGGCGATGATCGGACCGGTTACCTCATCCATGGCACGCCTTGCTGCCTGGGTGGGTGGCTCGCCATTTTCGATATGACGCTCGACGTTTTCGACCACAACGATTGCATCGTCAACGACAATGCCGATGGAAAGCACCAGACCAAACAACGACAGGGTGTTGAGGGAAAAGCCCATCAGGTGCATGACGGCAAATGTGCCGACCAGGGACACCGGCACGGCCATCAGCGGGATCAACGAAGCCCGCCAACTGCGCAGGAACACCACGACCACGATGACCACCAGCAAGATTGCTTCGAGCAAGGTGGTGGCCACTGTTTCCAGCGAAGCGCGCACAAACACCGTGGGGTCATAGGCAATGCGTGAGGTCAGCCCTGCGGGGAAATTACCCTCAAGCCGCTGTACGGTATCGCGCACCGCCTGGGCAACATCGAGCGCGTTCGCTCCTGGGCTCTGGATGATCTGCAAGGCCACCGCCGGTTCACCGTCGAGCAGACTGCGCAGCGCGTAGGCATCACCGCCCATCTCGACGCGGGCGACATCGCGCAGGCGCGTCACCTGGCCGTTGTCACCGGTGCGAATAATGATGTCGCCAAACTGTTCTTCGTCGCTCAAACGCCCGAGGGTGTTCACGGTGATCTGGAATGCAGCGGTGGAATCAGGCGCCTGACCAACAGAGCCGGCCGCCACCTGCACGTTCTGCTCGCGCACGGCGGCAATCACATCGCCCGCAGTCAGCCCACGGGCGGCAATCAGGTTGGGGTCGAGCCAAAGGCGCATGCTGTACTCACCGGCGCCCCATACCAGCACATCGCTGACGCCCTGAATACGCGAGAGCTCATCGCGCACCTGCAGGTAGGCATAGTTCGAGATGTACAGGGGATCGTAACGTTTGTCGGGGGACAGCAAGTGCACCACCATCAGAATGTCTGGCGAGGTCTTCTGTGTAACCACACCCTGACGCTGCACTTCCTCAGGTAACCGCGACAGCACCCGTGATACGCGGTTTTGCACCTGAACCTGAGCCATGTCGGCATTCGTGTCCTGGGCAAAGGTAACAGTGAGGATCATGCGCCCATCGGTGGCCGATTGCGACGACATGTAGAGCATACCCTCCACCCCGGTAATCGCCTGCTCAAGGGGGGCGGCGACCGTTTCGGCGATGACCTTAGGGTTGGCGCCCGGATAGGCGGCGGTCACTTGCACTGTGGGTGGCGTGACGGCTGGGTATTCACTCAGTGGCAACTGGAAGAACGCCACCACGCCGGCAATCATCATCAACACTGACAGGACGATGGCAAAGATCGGTCGATCAATGAAGAAACGCGGAAAAGTCATGGCGCGACTCCCACGGTTTGCGACATATCGAGCGGCGTACCATCAATCGCGGCAACCTGAGGGGTAATCTGCATGTCCGGGCGAACCAGCCCTTTGACGACTATTCGCTCCCCGGCTTGCAGTCCTTGATTGATGACACGCAGGCCGTCGACCATCGGCCCGAGTTCGACAGGCCGGTATTGGGTTTTGTCACCTTCCCCGACCACCAGCACGTAGCGGCTGCCCTGGTCGGTGCCGATGGATTGATCGGATACCAACACCTGACTCTGGGCCGCACCTGTATCCAGTTTGATCTTGGCAAACAGTCCCGGCGTCAGCTGACCATCAGGGTTATCGACTATTGCACGGACCCGCACCGTGCCGGTGCCACGGTCGGCGGCATTGGAAAGGAAGTCGAGACGGGTTGGGCGTGAATAGGCCTTGTCGGTAAGCAGCGCGACCATGACTTTCGGCGCCTGCGAGGCATCGGCAATTGCCTTGGCTCGGCTAGGTGCAAGGGAGCGTAGGTAGGTGCGTTCGTCGACATCGAAATACACGTGCAGTGGATCGACTGAAACGATGGTGGTCAGCGGCGTCACGCCATGGGTGACATAGTTGCCCTCCGTGACTTGTGCATGGCCAACGCGGCCACGGATCGGCGCGGTGACGCGGGTGAAACTCAGGTCCAGTTGCGCCGCCTCCAACGCAGCCTTGGCAGCATCGACCTGAGCTTTGCCGGCATTGCGCGAGGCAATCGCAGAGTCCAGGCGGTCACGGGCCACGACTTTCTTTGCGTACAACTGCTCAGTCCGGGCATGTTCGGCCTGCGCCAGCAAGGATGCCGCCTCAGCTTCGCGCAGGCGCGCCATGGCCCCATTCACAGCAGCCTGAAATTCCCGTGGATCAATGAAGAACAGTTGGGCGCCTTTTTCAACCAGCCGACCTTCTGGAACGCTGACGTTTTGAATGTAGCCAGACACACGTGGGCGCAGTTCGACCCGCTCGACAGCGGTAAGCGAGCCGGTGTACTCGGCAAAAGGCGTCAAGGAGCGAACTATCACCTCCGCGACCGGGACCATCGGTGGTTGAGCCGATGCGGCCGACGGCAGGGTCTCCTTGCAGCCAACAAGCATGAGCGCGAGGCCCAGCGTCGCAGAGATCAGAGTTATACAGTTGTGCTTCATCGTGTGCCTTCCTGGGCTGGATTCGCCTTGAAATTGCTGTTCTGAAACAGCTAGTGCATCAGTTATCGGACTTACCGCTCTAGGAAGGTCAACACTTATTTGGGGTTTTTACGGGCTATCTGGCGAAGAAGTGGATACCCTAATGCCTTAGGGGACAGTTGGAGTCGACGGAGCAACTCCCACGCAAGCAGCGATCTAAAGAATGATCGAAATGCGGGCTGCACCGGCACAGATCTGAAATAGAGCCGATGACAAGCCTGGTTTATTCAGACCCAACTGATCGCTCGCTACAGGATTTTATGGCACCCTGCCGTAAATGCTTTTGCTTCTTCACATTGGTGCGATAAAACAACCTAGGAACAGATAAGCATGAAACCAGCCAGCAACGACCGGGATGAGCCTCTAATCGATGCTTCGCAAGTAGAGTCAATGGGGGACCTGGCGCTTGCTCGAGTCATTTGGAAAGGCGCAGTGCTATAGCCATGCTCCTGACCAGACCTAATCAACCCTCAGCAATACTCGCATTATTCTTCACCGCCCTCCTCGCTGGCTGCACGACACAACTGCGACAATCAGACCCAGAGGTAGCAGTACTCCATATGCGAGCGTTGCTTGAAGCTGAATGGATCGATCACTTCCTGTTCTCGACCTCGAAGTCGGAAAGTAAGGCAAAGATTCGGGCTACCACGGGGCGGGCTGTGGAGGCTTTTCTTCTCGCCTATGGAGTACCTATATCCAAGCCATGAAGCTTTGAGAGCCAAAGTTCAACGACGCCAAACGCTGGCACCGCTTCCAATGGCTTGTGATCATGTGAGAGATAGCTATTACGCTGAGCAATCTAACGTAAGCGCTCCATGAACCCCACATTCAAAGCGCTTAGCTGATGCCGGATGCTGTG
>RCUI01000556.1_pt1 | contig 12458 bp, 10 predicted proteins | sample 2166121 | NCBI WGS metagenome assembly RCUI01 (sample SAMN09932700, study PRJNA488358) | compost metagenome | feature: garden; material: soil; isolation source: compost soil in succinic acid-enriched culture | place: Germany: Experimental Botanical Garden Goettingen | collected 2016-01-27
GCGCTTTCGCAACTGCATCCGCCTGAACTATGGCAGCCCCTGGACCGAGCAATCGGAAAAGGCCATGGAAACCCTGGGCAAGATCGTCCGCTCGTTTTGAGCGCCGGTTGAACTTCGAGCGCGCTTGCTGCACCCTGCGCGCTCGAATTTCCCAGGGATGGATGGCATGCACAAGCGACAGCATTTTCTTTCGCCGCAACGCTACGAGCGTTTCCTCGAACACGACCAAGAAAGCCGTGCATTCCTGCGCAACAACCGCCTGCAGGCCGACTCCGACGAACAGGAAGCGGTATTCAGCGGTAAAAGCCTCAAGGGCCTGGCGCTGGACAAACTGCTGATCAGCTATACCGCCGGCGTCGACTTCGATGCCCTGCCCGCCTTGCTCGAGGCGCTGGTCGCCGAGTACGAGCAACTGCAACGCAAGATGGCGGTGTACTCCGAAGAACCGGACGTCGCCCCGCTGAATCTGGACGATGTCGAAGAGCATCACGAATGCATGCAGGTCATCAGCCTGTGCATCCTGCTCGGCCGCCACGACCTGCTCGAACGCTTCGTCGCGCTGATGGACAACGGCGGCTACGCCGAACAAGACACCCTCTATGAAGACCTGCTGAGCCGGGTACTGCCCGACCGTTACGATGTCGATGAGTGGTACCAGGACTACGCCACGCCGTTGGTGCAAAGCATCTATGCCACCAGCCCCGAGCAAGCGGCCAGCCGCCTGCAGGGCTACTGCGAGCAATGGTACGAGCACTTCCTGCACGCCAGCTGGTACGACACCCATGGCGACGATATAAGCGGCTACGTCGGCTACTGGTCGTTCGAGGCGGCAGCCGTGGCCCTGCTTTACGGCATCGATACCCGCGCACTGCTGCACGTGATCTTCCCCCATGACTTGCTCGAACACGCCCGCAAACTGCCGGTTTACCACGCCATACGCTGGGAGTGCCTGGGCGACGCTGAAGACCAGCACGAGGACGAAGAAGTTATCGACGAAGAGGACGACGAAGACCGCGACGAAGACTTCGCCTACGACATCAAGGCTGCCGGCGTGACCCTGTCCGATGCCATCGACGCCGGCAACATCCCGCACCTGGCCCAGGCCCTTAACACCTATGACACGGTCGAGGCGATCCTGGCCCTGGACCTTGCTGGCGACGCTCAGGAGCAGGACGACGCCTATTTTGACCTGGCCCTGGCCCTGCTCGGCTGGGTACCCGGCCCCGGCCACGGGCTCAAGCGCGTGCTGCGCCTGGTCAATCGCGACCCGCAAAAACACGCCGAGCAGCTTTACGATTTGCTGCGCCATGTGCTGCTCAATTGCAAACTGAAGACCAGCCCGGATGCCCTGCTTGAAGAAAGCCTGAACGCCGAGGTGCTGCGTGCAGAGCTTGCGCAGATCATCATGGCGGTACGTGCCAGTGCGGCTTTCCTGGCACTCGATGAGCAACGCCAGGCGCTGGTGCTGAGCGACCTGGAGCAGGCCGGCGAACACCTGGACGATCTGATCGAACGCATCGACGAACGCCTGATGCCGTGGCTTGCGGTGCAACGCAATAGCTCTGCCGAGGCTTCGGGCAGCAGCCTGCGCACCCCGGCGCAAACCAGCAAACCGCAGTCGCGGCGCGTCGACAGCCTGCGCGAGCACGGTACGGTCAGTACCCATCCGGCGGCCACCGATGCCGGCAAACTCAGCCGGGAGCAGATCAACCCGGCGGCCACCAGCAACTGGCTGGAGCTGAGCCTGGACGACGGCAAGCTGGGCGGGGTTCCCGGCGCGGCCTACAAGGTGATCTTCGCCGACGGCAGCATTGCTGAAGGCCATTTGAACAACCTCGGCCATATCCGCCTTGACGGCGTACCCTTCGGCCCGGCCAAGGTGTATTACGGTGAAGACCCGCGCCCCTACCAACGCCAGCCGATCAAGGCGCTGGACAGCAGCGCAGCGCTGATCGACCGAGACCTGCGCAGCCTGGGTTTCATCCCCTCGAAACTCGACCGGGACGACCTGTATGCCGAAACCACCGGGCGGATTGCACCGTACTGCGAACTGAACGCCCTCTGGTGGGAATGGGCCAGCGCTCGCTACCACGGCCATTGATCCGCCCGACCTGCGGCCGCGCAGTTGTTGAGTACTGCGCGGGACGCTACATTTGCCACAGTCCCCAGGCCGGAACACGCGTATGTCGTCGAGCGAACTGCAGTCCCTTCGCCAGCAGCTTGAGCAGTTGCAGCAACAAAACAATCTGCTCAAAGCACAGCTGGCCGAGCGCAACGGCGCAGGCCATGAACCAGACAATCAGGCCCTGGCCGACACCCAGCAGCGCTACCGCTTTCTGTTCGAGACCATGGACGAAGGCTTTTGCATCATCGAGTTCTTCGACGGCCCCCACGGCCCGCTCAGCGACTATATCCACATCGAAGCTAACGCCGCCCAGGCCAGGCATGCCGGGATCGACAACGTGGTAGGCCAAACCCTGCGGCAGTTGGTCCCCGATGAGGCCGAAGGCTGGCTTGCCCGCTTCGGTCCGGTGCTGCACAGCGGCAACCCGATCCGCTTTGACCAGGAGCTGGTGATCACCGGCCGTCATCTGGACATCTGCGCCTTTCGCCTGGAGCCGGCCAGCCGCAAGCAGGTCGCGGTGCTGTTCCAGGATGTGACTGCACGCAAGCGCGCCGAATCCGCCCTCAAGCGCCTCAACCAGGAGCTGGAACAACGGGTTGCCCAGGCGGTGGCAGAACGCAGGATCCTCACCGATGTGGTCGAAGCCACCCTGGCGCAGATCCAGGTGGTGGATCTGGACATGCGCTGGCTGGCTATCAACCGCGCTGCCCGCGATGAGTTCCAGCGGCTTTTCGGCCTGACGCCGAGCGTCGGCGACAGCTTGCCTGATCAAATGGCCAAGCATCCCGAGGACTGCGCCCGCGGCCTGCTGCTCTGGACACGGGCGCTCAAAGGTGAAGCGTTCGTCGAGATTGCCGAGTTTGGCGCAGGCGACCAACACCGCCACTACGAACTGCGCTTCAGCCCGCTGCATGACTCGCAGGGGCAGTTGATCGGCGCCTACCTGTTCGCCTACGACATCAGCGAGCGGATCCGCGAGCAAAAGCGCCTGCGCAACACCGAAGAGGCCCTGCGCCAGGCGCAGAAAATGGAAGCGGTCGGCCAGCTCACCGGCGGCATCGCCCATGACTTCAACAACCTGCTGACCGGCATCAGCGGTTCCCTGGAGCTGTCGCGCAACCTGCTCGGGCGCGGCCGCCACCAGCATATCGACCCCTACCTGCGTACCGCCCAGGACGTGTGCAACCGCGCAGCCTCCCTGGTCCACCGGCTGCTGGCCTTTTCCCGGCGCCAGACCCTTGAACCACGCACCATCGATGTCAACCGCCTGGTCAGCGGCATGACCGAATTGATCCGCCGCAGCGTTGGCCCGCATATCGAGATCGATTTGTTTACCGCCAGCACTACGTGCCGGGCCAGCATCGACTCATCGCAACTGGAAAACGCCCTGCTCAACCTCTGTATCAACGCCCGTGACGCCATGCCGGCCGGCGGCCGGATCACCATCGAAACCCGTCATCTGCAGGCTGACGACCAGGTCGCCGCGCACCTGGACCTGGCCCCCGGTGACTACCTGGCCCTGAGCGTCAGCGATAACGGCAGCGGCATGCCACCGCAGGTGCTGGCGCGCGCCTTCGATCCGTTCTTCACCACCAAGCCGGTGGGCCAGGGTACGGGCCTGGGGCTGTCGATGGTCTATGGTTTCGTCCGCCAGTCCGGTGGCCAGGTGCGGGTGTATTCGGAACCTGGCCAGGGCACCAGTGTGCACCTGTACCTGCCACGCCTGGACAGCGCCAGCCTGCCGGCCAAAGAGTCGCTGCCGGTTGCACGCAAGCAGCGTGACCTGCGCGACATGACGGTGATGCTGGTCGATGATGAAGCAACCATCCGCATGCTGGTCGGCGAGGTACTCAGCGACCTGGGTTACGCCAAGATCGAATTCGGCGACGGCCACAGCGCCCTGCATGCACTGCAAAACGGCGCGACCGTCGACCTGTTGATCAGCGATGTCGGCATGCCCGGCGGCATGAACGGCCAACAACTGGTAGCCGCGGCCCGCCAACTGCGGCCTGGGCTGAAGGTACTGTTCATCACCGGCTATGCCGAGCAGGCGGTGCTCGGCACTGGGGTTTTCGAGCCCACTACCCGGGTGCTGACCAAGCCGTTCAGCCTCGATACCCTGGCCCAGCGCATCGAGGAGATGATGGGCTGATCAGCGCCCGCCGCCGAGGTCGAGGAAGCTGCCGGTCGAATAAGAAGCTTGGTCTGACAGCAGCCAGAGGATCGCCTCGGCCACTTCTTCGGCCCGACCGCCACGGCCCATGGGAATGCCCGGTTCGAGCTTGCTGACCCGGTCCGGGTCGCCGCTGAGCGCGTGGAAGTCGGTGAAGATGTAGCCCGGGCGCACGGCATTGACCCGCACACCTTCGCCGGCCACTTCCTTGGCCAAGCCGAGGGTGAAGGTGTCCAGCGCGCCCTTGGAGGCGGCGTAGTCGACGTATTCGTTGGGCGAGCCCAACCGCGCGGCCACCGACGAGACGTTGACGATGCTCCCACCCTGCCCGCCATGGCGGGTCGACATGCGCTGCAGCGCGTGCTTGGCGCACAACATCGGCCCGACCACGTTGGTCTTCATCAGCTTGAGCAGGCGAAACTCCGACACTTCCTCGACCCGGCTCTGCTGGCCGATGGTACCGGCGTTATTGACCAGCGCGGTGACCGCCCCCAGCTCGGCATCGACGCGCTGGAACAGCTGGATGATCTCGTCCTCGACACTGACGTCGGCCTTGACCGCAATGGCCTCGGCGCCCAGTTCACGGACCTCGGCCAGCACCCGCTGGGCGGCCTCGTCGTCACGCAGGTAGTTGATGCAGATGCGGTAACCGGCGCGTGCGGCCAGGCGCGCGGTGGCGGCGCCAATGCCGCGGCTGGCGCCGGTGATCACGATAACCTTGTCCATGGATACTCCTTGCCCCCAATGGCGTTGACCCCTCAAGGCTAACGCAGTCAGGGGCCGGGCACAAAGCCGCTTCAGGCAGCCGGTGGCGGTACGGGCGCCTTGGGTTCGGCTTTGCGCAGCGGATACAGGTGCTGGCGCACGATACCTTCAGGCAGGTCCTTGCCGAACACGCCATAACGCGCCGGCCATTCCTTGGGCGGCAGCTTGAAGGTGCCGAACAGCATGTCCACCAGCGGCGTGTGGATTGCGTAGTTCTTGTAAATGTAATCCTTGTGCCGGGCGTGATGCCAGTGGTGATAGCGCGGCAGTACCAGCAGGTAGTTGAGCCAGCCGCCGTCGATACGCACGTTGGCATGGGCCAGCACCGCCTGCACGCCCACCAGGATCACATAGGCGTTCATTGCCTGGGGCGAGAAGCCCAGCAGGATCAGCGGTGCCAGCACCCCGGTGCGGGTCAGGAGAATCTCGCAGAAGTGGATACGCGAACCGGCCAGCCAGTCCATGTGCGTGCTCGAGTGATGCACCGCATGAAAACGCCACATCCACGGCACCACGTGATACAGGCGGTGCAGCCAGTACTGGCCGAGGTCGGCAACGAACACCGCGAGCAGAAACTGCACGACGATCGGCAAGCTTTGCACCTTGGCCTGCAAGGTGTCGGAGACCACCCAGCCGGCCAGCCAGCCGGACGAGGCGGTGACGAAGATGAGGATGAACTGCACCAGCATATGGCTGACGAAAAAGTAGCTGAGGTCGGTGCGCCAGTGCGGGCGCAGGATGTTCTGCTGCGGGTCCTTGGCGTAGAGCTTTTCCAGCGGGATGAAGATGATCGCCGACACCAGCAGCGCCAGCACGAACCAGTCCAGGCCCAGCGAGTACGGGGTCTGGCCGATGGTTTCGGTCTGGATGTTGGTGCCCCCCAGAAACATCGCCAGCCCTGCCGCGCTAATGCCGGTAAAGCCCAGGCGCTTGCGCTTGTTGAGGAGGATGTTCAGGGTGCCCAGGGCAAAGGCCAGGATCAGCCCGATCAGCAGCGCGGTGCGGGCAAAGTGCACGCTGTAGACCTTGCGGAACTCGGCAAAGGTCAGCCACTGCGGAAACAGAAAGCACAATACCGCCAGCAGGCTGAGCAGCCCGAGGGCGGCCGAAATGTAACCGCTGATACGCCCCTGGCCAAGTCTGAACGGGTCGTGGCCGTGGCGTTTGAAATAGGCCTTGATTGCCTGCATGAATCGCTGATCCTTCATAGTGGTGGGCTCCGTGCGGCGCGGAGTATACCGACCTGCGGCCACAAGTGAACGCGTGCATGCCTGGGCAGCTGACAAATCTGTAATCCACTGCTCAGTTTACTGACAGTCAGTGCTGGCTAAGGTCGTGCCATCCCAGCCCCTGGAATGGCACCCATGCTTCGACACCCGACCCGCCGCACCTTCGTCAAGGGCTTTGCCGCCGGCAGCGCCCTGGCCGGTCTCGGCCTCTGGCGCCTGCCGGCGTTTGCCGCACCTGCGGTGTTCAGCAATGAACTGAGCGGCCAGCACTTCGAGCTGTTTATCGGTCAGACGCCGGTGAACATCACTGGCCGCTCGCGCACGGCCCTGACCATCAACAACAGCCTGCCCGGCCCGACCCTGCGCTGGCGTGAAGGCGACACCGTGACATTGCGCGTGCGCAACCGCCTGGGCGAGCCGACCTCGCTGCACTGGCACGGGATCATCCTCCCGGCCAACATGGACGGGGTGCCGGGCCTGAGCTTTGCCGGCATCGAACCCGGTGGCGAGTACCTCTACCGGTTTACCCTGGCGCAGAGCGGCACCTACTGGTACCACAGCCATTCCGGCTTGCAGGAGCAGGCCGGGGTCTACGGGGCGATCGTCATCGAACCCAAAGAGCCCGAAGCCCATCGCTATCAGCGCGACTACGTGCTGTTGCTCAGCGACTGGAGCGACCAGGCCCCCGCCGAGCTGATGGCGACCCTGAAAAAGCAGTCGGACGCCTTCAACTATCACAAGCGCACCGTCGGTGACTTCATCGACGATGTCGCCAGCAACGGCTGGCGGCAAACCGTCGCCGAGCGCAAGGCCTGGGCCGCCATGCGCATGAGCCCCACCGACCTTGCCGACATCAGCGCCGCCACCTACACCTACCTGCTCAACGGCCAGCCACCGGACGGCAACTTCACCTGCCTGTTCCAGCCCGGCGACACCGTGCGCCTGCGCCTGATCAACGGCTCGGCGATGAGCTACTTCGATTTTCGCATTCCGGGCCTGAAGCTCACGGTCATTGCCGCCGATGGCCAACCGGTGCAGCCGGTCGAGGTCGACGAGTTGCGCATCGCCGTGGCCGAAACCTATGACGTACTGGTGCGGGTCGGTGACCTGCCCGCCTACACCCTGTATGCCCAGAGCATGGACCGCAGCGGCTACGCCCGTGGCACCCTGGCGCGCAGCAATGGCCTCAGCGCCGAGGTGCCGGCACCGGACCCGCGGCCGATCCTGAGCATGGCCGACATGGGTCACGCTGGCATGGCTGACATGGGCGGCATGGACCACAGCCAGATGGCCGGAATGGACCATTCGATGATGGCCGGCATGCAGCAGCACCCGGCCAGCGAAACCGGCAACCCACTGGTCGACATGCAGACCATGAACCCCAAGCCCAACCTCGCCGACCCGGGCATCGGCCTGCGCAACAACGGCCGCCGGGTGCTGACCTATGCCGACCTCAAAAGCACCTTCGCCGACCCCGATGGCCGCGAGCCGTCACGGGAGATCGAACTGCACCTGACCGGGCACATGGAGCGCTTCGCCTGGTCGTTCAATGGCATCAAGTTCTCCGACGCCGAGCCGTTGCGCCTGACCTACGGCGAGCGCCTGCGCATCACCCTGGTCAACGACACGATGATGGCCCACCCGATTCACCTGCATGGCCTGTGGAGCGACCTGGAGGACGAACACGGGCGCTTCCAGGTGCGCAAGCACACCCTCGACATCCCGCCGGGCAGCCGGCGCAGCTACCGGGTCAGCGCCGATGCCCTGGGTCGCTGGGCCTATCACTGCCACTTGCTCTACCACATGGAGATGGGCATGTTCCGCGAGGTACGCGTCGATGAATGAATTCTTCAATCGCCCGCTGCTGGGCAGCCTGGCACTGCTCACCCTACTGGCCAGTGAAGACCTGCGCGCGCAGCCGATGGACCATGGGGCCATGAACCACGGCAGCATGAAGCACGGCGCAATGGACCACAGCGTCATGGGTCATGCTCAGGCCCCGGACACGCCGCGTACCCCCTTGCGCCCCATCACCGACGCCGACCGCCGCGCCGCTTTCCCGCCCTTGCCCGGTCACTCGGTGCATGACAAGCAGGTCAATTGGGCAGTGATCGTTGAACAACTGGAGTATCAGAACTACGACAGCCGCGACGTGCTGAACTGGAACGCCAACGCCTGGATCGGCGGCGACGTGGACCGGCTCTGGCTGCGTACCGAAGGCGAGCGAGAAAACGGCGTCACCCACAAGGCTGAACTGCAGGCACTCTGGGGCCACGCCATCAGTCCCTGGTGGGAGTTGGTGGGTGGCGTGCGTCAGGATTTCAAACCGGCCAGTGGCCAGGCCTGGGCGGCATTCGGTATCCAGGGCACGCCGCTCTATGGCCTGGAGCTGGAAGCCACTGCCTACGTGGGTGAGCGTCAACAAACCGCGCTGCGCCTGGAGAGCAGTTACGCTATCCTGCTGACCAATCGCTGGATCCTCGAACCGTCGCTCGAGGCCAATTTCTACGGCCGTAACGACGCGACACGGGACCAGGGCAGCGGCCTTGCCGACAGCGAGATCGGCCTGCGCCTGCGCTACGAAATCACCCGCGGCTTTGCCCCTTACCTGGGCATCAGCTTCAACCGGGCCTATGGCAACAACGCCGAACAGATCCGTGATGAGCACGGCGATATCGGCCAGACCCGCCTGGTCGCCGGTGTGCGCCTGCGTTTCTAGAAGTGGAGAAGTACCATGCTGAGCAAGAAAATCGTCGCCTTCGGCCTGCTGGCCCTGAGTACCCTGGCTCAGGCCGGGCAGACCATCGACGTGTACCGCGACCCCAACTGCGGCTGCTGCAAGGAATGGATCAAGCACCTGCAAGACAACGGCTACACGGTCAATGACCATGTCGAGCCGAACATGAGCGCGGTCAAGCAGCGCCTGGGTGTCGCACCGCGTCTGGCCTCGTGCCACACCGGGGTGATCGACGGCAAGTTCGTCGAAGGCCATGTACCGGCTGAGCAGATCAAGCTGCTGGGCAAGCGCCCCGATCTCAAGGGCCTCGCCGTACCGGGCATGCCCATGGGCTCGCCGGGCATGGAAATGGGCGACCACAAGGACGCCTACCAGGTCATCGGCCTGACCCTTGAGGGCAAGGACGAAGTGGTCGCCAACTACTGATCTGACCGTGATGCTCAGCTATTGGGCGCTGTTTCTCAGCGCCTTCGGCGCAGCCACCTTGCTGCCGCTGCAATCGGAAGCCGTGCTGGTCGGCCTGCTGCTGCGCGAACCTGAAGCCATGGTCAGCCTGTTGCTGATCGCCACCGCCGGCAACGTGCTCGGTTCGATCGTCAACTGGCTGCTGGGCCGCGGCATCGAGCACCTTCGCGGCAAACGCTGGTTCCCGTTCAAGCCCGAGCAGCTGGAAAAAGCCCAGCAACGTTATCAGCGCTATGGCCAGTGGTCGCTGCTGCTGAGCTGGATGCCGGTGATCGGCGACCCGCTGACGCTGATTGCCGGGATCATGCGCGAGCCGTTCTGGCGCTTTTTAGTGCTGGTCACTGTCGCCAAAGCCGGCCGTTACCTGGTGCTGGCGCTGCTGACGCTCGGCTGGATGCAGCACTAGCGCCCCCAGATCTGCGCCTCGGTCCAGCCCAGCTCGGCAAAGTCCTGGGCGCGCAGGTGCGCTTCATCCTCACAGAAGAACTCATCCAGCTGCGGCGGACGCACCGAGGTGTCACTGAGCATCGCGTGCACCTGGCCGCGGTGGTGGATCTGGTGCTCGAACAGGTGCGACAGCAGGCGCAGGCGTTGCTCGCGCTGCACCCAGTCGGGGCGCACGATATTCACGTAACGGTGCAACTGGTCGTCACGCAGCTGGCTGCAGTAGGTGATCAGCCGGTGGTCGGCCTGGACCTGTTCGGCGTGCAGTTCCAGACAGGTGGCATAAGGCTCATCGGGCTCGAAGAAGCGCTGGCTGTCCGGGTCGGGCGCTTCGCCGCGCTGCTCGCACTCGAGGGCCTGCAGGTAGAACCAGTCGACGGTGAGGATGTGGTTGAGGGTGGCCTTGATCGACGGGAAGAAACTCGCCCGTGGGGCGACGAACTCGTCCTGGCTCAGTTGCCTGCAGGCCTTGTACACCCTGTGGTTGGCCCAGCCATTCTGGTAGGCCATGGTCAGCAGGTAGTGCGAGAGAGGCTCGGCCATGATCGATTCCTCAGCAAAAGCGTTGCAGTTGCATCTCCCGCAAACGGCTGAGCGTACGCCGGAACGGGAACTCCAGATACCCTTGAGTGTAGAGTGCTTCCAGCGCCACCTCGGCTTCCAGGTACAAGGCGATTCGACGGTCGTAGCATTCATCGACCAGGGCGATGAAGCGCCGCACGCTGTCGTCATGTACTGATAGCTGCGGCAGTTCGCGGTCCCCGGCCACCACCCGCTGGGCGCCATCCTCGGTGCCGCGGGCAATCTTCGCCGGGCGCTGGCGGGCGCCGAGGGCCGGCACCTCGCCCAGCAGGATGGCCTGGAAACTGTCGCACAAGGCCATGAAATCCATGGCGGCAAAGGGTTGCTCACAGAGGTCGGCGTAGCGACACCAGAGCACGCTGTCGCAGCGTTGCACCACGTTCAAGCTGCGCGAGCCGATCTGCAGCGGCTGGCCAGCGCTCGCTTGATCACCACGTAACTGGGCGAAGACCTGCTCAAGGGCACTGGGCCGGCCGTTGTCGCGTACCCAGTAGCGTTGCTGCGCCGCGCCCGGATGCAGGCGATGGTCCTGCTCCCCTGCTACGGCGACCACCTGCATATGCTGCTCGATGGCGGCAATCGCCGGCAGGAAGCGCTCACGGTTGAAACCGTCGCTGTAGAGCTGCTCGGGCGGCTGGTTGGAAGTGGCAACGATCACCACCCCGGCCTCGAACAGCACCTGGAACAGGCCACCGAGAATGATCGCATCGCCGATGTCGTTGACGAACAGCTCGTCAAAACACAGCACGCGGATTTCTTTGGCCAGGGACAAGGCCAGCGCCTGCAAGGGCTCGGCCGTGCCGTTGAGCTGGAACAGACGTTGATGCACCCAGCGCATGAAGTGGTGAAAGTGCTGGCGCCGGGCCGGTACCTGCAGGCAGGCGTGGAACTGATCCATGAGCCAGGTCTTGCCGCGTCCGACCGGGCCCCAGAGGTAGACACCCGTTGGGGTTTCGCCGCGCTGCAGGGCCTCGAAGCAGGTTTGCAGGGCCGTGGCGGCCTGCAGCTGGGCCGGGTCGCTGACAAACCCCTGGCTGGCAATGGCCTGCCGGTAGAGGGTCAGGGGGGACTGTTCGGTGAAGCAGGACATGCGCGGCGTCCGTCGCAAAAGCAGGCATTCTGCGGCTGCAGCGCAGTATGGGGCAAGCCCGCATTCTGTGGGAGCTGGCTTGCCAGCGATGGGGCCAGTACAGCCTGCACATCAGAAGGCGCCTGGATTACGACCGCTGCGCGCTCGATCGCAGGCAAGCCCGCTCCCACAGGGCTCGGTGCAACTCTAAAGATCCAGCCCGACTTTGAGCAGCGCCCCATCACGCTCATCGGTCAGCAGGTACAGATACCCGTCCGGCCCTACCCGCACATCGCGAATCCGCGCCTTGAGCTCGCCGAGTAAACGCTCTTCATGCACCACTTTGTCGCCGTTGAGTTCCAGGCGAATCAGCTCCTGCGCCGCCAGCGCGCCGATGAACAGGCTGTGCTCCCACGGCTTGAAGCGTGGGTTGTCGTAAAACGCCATGCCGCTGATGGCCGGGGATTTTTCCCAGACATGGTGCGGGTCGACCATGCCATCGACATGCTCGCCCCTGGCTTCGGGAATCGGCATCAGCGAATAGTTGATGCCATGGGTGGCAATCGGCCAACCAAAGTTCTTGCCGGGCTTGGGGATGTTGATCTCATCACCGCCACGGGGCCCGTGCTCGTTGGTCCACAACTCGCCGGTCCAGGGGTTGAGCGCCGCGCCCTGCTGGTTGCGGTGGCCGAACGACCAGATTTCCGGGCGCACGTTATCGCGACCGACAAAAGGGTTGTCCTTGGGCACCGTGCCGTCCGGGAGGATGCGCACCAGCTTGCCCTGCAGCTTGTCCAGGTCCTGCGAAGTCGGCCGCTGGTTGTTCTCGCCAAGGGCGATGAACAGGTAGCCGTCGCGGTCGAACACCA
>RCUI01000558.1_pt1 | contig 12440 bp, 13 predicted proteins | sample 2166121 | NCBI WGS metagenome assembly RCUI01 (sample SAMN09932700, study PRJNA488358) | compost metagenome | feature: garden; material: soil; isolation source: compost soil in succinic acid-enriched culture | place: Germany: Experimental Botanical Garden Goettingen | collected 2016-01-27
ACACCTTCCTGTCGATCAGCGCCAGCATCGCCCAGGTCAACAACATCGCCCGCGAGCTGGGCAAGCTCGACCCGGACAACGCCAAGTACTACAGCCAGAACGCCCGCGCCTACGCCAAGCGCCTGCGTAAACTGCGCGCCGACGCCCTGGCCCAGGTCACCGAAGCGCCGGGCGCGGAGTTCCGCGTGGCCACCATCCACGCCGCCTACGACTACCTGGTGCGCGAGTTCGGCCTGGAAGTCACCGCCGTGGTAGAACCGGCCCACGGCATCGAACCCAGCCCCAGCCAGCTGAAAAAGACCATCGACCAACTCAAGGCCCTGGACGTGAAAGTGATCTTCTCGGAGATGGACTTCCCCTCGGCCTACGTCGAAACCATCCAGCGTGAATCGGGGGTGAAGATCTACCCGCTGACGCACATCTCCTACGGTGATTACAGCAAGGAGAAGTACGAAGTCGAGATGAAGCGCAACCTCGACACCGTGGTGCGGGCGATCAAGGAGTCCCAGGCATGACCGTGGCGCAACCGCTGCTCAACCGCGCCTGCGGGCCGGACATCGCCTTTGCCGAGGTCGACCTGACCCTGGGCCGCACGCGAATCCTCGACAAGGTCAGCTTCAACGTCGCCGCCGGCAGCGTGCATGCGCTGGTCGGGCCCAATGGCGGCGGCAAGAGCTCGCTGATCAAGACCCTGCTCGGACAGATGCCGCACCACGGCCAGTTGACCCTGACCTGGCCGGGTGAAGAGCAGATCATCGGCTACGTGCCCCAGGCACTGGAATTCGACCGTGGCCTGCCGATGACCGTGGATGATTTCATGGCCGCCATGTGCCAGCGTCGCCCGGCTTTTCTCGGCTTGTCACGCAAGGTGGCGCCCGCCATCGATGCCGCGCTGCAGCGGGTCGGCATGCTCGACAAGCGCAAGCGGCGCATGGGCGCCCTCTCCGGTGGCGAGCGCCAGCGCGTACTGCTGGCCCAGGGGCTGATCCCGGCGCCGCAACTGCTGGTGCTCGATGAGCCGATGTCGGCGCTGGACGAAGCTGGTATCCAGGTGTTCGAACGCCTGCTGCACGAGTGGCGCGCCGCCGGGACCACGGTGCTGTGGATCGAGCATGACCTGGAAGCCGTGGCACGCCTGGCCGACCGCGTCACCGGCCTCAGCCGCCGGGTGCTGTTCGATGCGCCACCGAAACAGGCGCTGACCCCGGACCGCCTGCTCAGCCTGTTCTCCATCCACCCGCGCAGCGAGAGCATCGCCTGATGAACTACGAAGAATTTCGCCTGCTGATCCAGGGTTGGGCTACCGCCGGCTACCTGCCCGAAGCCCTGGCCTATGGTTTTGTGGTCAATGCCCTGCTTGCCGGCCTGATGATCGGCCCGGTGCTCGGCGGCCTCGGTACCCTGGTGGTGGTCAAGCGCTTTGCCTTCTTCTCCGAAGCCGTCGGCCATGCGGCGCTGACCGGTGTAGCCATCGGCATTTTGCTCGGCGAACCCTACACCGGCCCCTACGGCAGCCTGTTCGGCTACTGCCTGCTGTTCGGCATCCTGCTCAACTTCCTGCGCAACCGCACGGGGCTGTCGCCCGACACCCTGATCGGCGTGTTCCTGTCGGTGTCCCTGGCCCTGGGCGCCAGCCTGCTGCTGATGCTGGCCGGCAAGATCAACGTGCACATCCTCGAGAACGTGCTGTTCGGCTCGGTGCTGACCGTCAGCGGCCAGGACCTGCTGGTGCTCGGCATCGTCGGCAGCCTGGTGCTGGCCCTGGCCCTGCCGCTGTACAACCGCATCATGCTGGCCAGCTTCAACCCGCAGCTGGCAGCGGTGCGCGGCGTCGCGGTGAAGCGCCTGGACTACCTGTTCGTGGTGCTGGTGACCCTGGTCACCGTGGCCGCGGTGAAAGTCATCGGCGCGATCCTGGTCGGCGCCCTGCTGGTGATTCCGGCAGCGGCGGCGCGCTTGATCAGCCAGTCGCTCAAGGGTTTTTTCTGGGCCTCGGTGCTGATTGCCACCCTGAGCACCCTGGTGGGCATCCTGCTGCCGATCGTCTTCGACCTGCCGGTGCCTTCGGGTGCGGCGATCATCCTCGTCGCCGGCTGCTGCTTCGCCCTCGCCGCCCTCGCCCGCGGCCTTGTTCCACGCCTGCAAGGAAACCCGGCATGACCTTCAAACTCCAGCACCTGTGCCTGGCCCTGGCGCTCGCCGGCCTGCCGACCCTGAGCCTGGCCCAGAGCGCCCCGGCGGCGGCCAGGCAACAAGCGGCCGGGGTCACCGTCCTGGCTTCGCTGCCGGTGACCAACACCCTGGCCAGCGCCCTGCTCGACGGTACTTCGGTAAAAGTGCAGCGTGCGGCGCCGGCGAACATTCCGGCCTCGCGCCAGCCGTCGTACTTCAGTGGCCGCGGTGGTGCCAGCCTGCAAAAAGCCGCTGGCGGCGCCGACGCGGTGATCGGCCTGCGCTCGATCTGGAGCGACGACCCGCTGTACCCGGTGGCCCGGCGCAGCAATATCCGCATCGTCGAGATCGACGCCGCGCGCCCGGTCGATGGTGCCCTGCCGGGCATCGCCGTGCAGGGCAACAACGCCTTTGCCGGCTACCCCTGGCTCAACCCGAGCAACCTTGGGCGCATGGCCGATGTGCTGGCCAACGACCTGGGGCGCTTGAGCCCGGCGGACCAACCGAAGATCCAGAGCAACCTGGCCGCCCTCAAGCGCCAGCTGCTGGAGCTCAGTGCCGGCAGCGAAGCGCGCCTGGCCGAAGCGGACAACCTCAGTGTGGTCAACCTGTCGGATCGCCTGGACTACCTGGTCAGCGGTTTGAACCTGGACCTGATCGATCACCCGCAAGTGGCCGATGACCAGTGGGATGCGGCGGCGCTCAAGCGCCTTGGCGATGAACTCAAGGGCCAGGACGTGGCGCTGGTGCTGCATCACAAGCAGCCGAGCAAGGCAGTGGCCGAGGTGATCGCCGCGTCCGGAGCCAAACTGCTGGTGGTGGAGACCGATGCCCAGGATTCCCTGGCGGGGTTGAAGGCCAGTGTCGAGCAGGTGGTGGGGGCGTTGGTGGCGGGTAGCAGCTGACCTTGGCTATTTTGGGGCTGCTTTGCAGCCCATCGTCGGCAAAGCCAACTCCCACAGGTATTGTGGGAGCTGGCTTGCCAGCGATAGCTTCACCACCGACTCATCGCTTCATACAGCGCTGATAGCGCTCATCCACCCGTTTGGCAAACCAGGCCGTGGTCAGTTTGCGGGTGATCTTCGGGCTTTTCAGCTCGATCCCCGGCAGCTGCGCCCGTGCCACGGCCTTGCCCGCCGCGCCATCGGCCAGGGCATAAACGCCCTTGTACAAGCGGGTGTCTTCAAACTCCAGGCTGTCGCCCTTCTCCAGCTGGTTGCGGATGCTGACATTGCGCAAATCCAGCTTCAGCCCCAGGCGCCTTGCCGCCTGCTCGGTGGTACCGGGCATGATCGCCCCCGGCGCGATCAGGTCGCCGTCCAGCGCCAGCGCCACGCCCGTGGCCCGGCTCAAGGCACTCTGGAATGCCGCGTTGCGGCTGGCGTACCAACCGGCATTGAAGTCACCAAAGCGATAGAGCTGGCGATCATAGTGGGTGGGGTAACCGAGCAGGTGGGCGATGCCGAAGTACATGCCGCCGCGCCGACTGAAGACTTCCTGGCGGATGGTGCCGCCATAGGGATAGGGATAGTCCTGGGCATGCTGTTCGGCAAAGTCGATGCTGACCTGCATCGGCCCGCCGGTGCGCACCGGGTTCAAGCCGCCGAGCAGGGTCTTGCCCATGGGCAAGGCACCGATCAATTCATCGAACAGGTCGCTGAGCTCTTTTTCGCTGCGCACCGCATCCAGCCGCTGGCCATAGGTCTTGCCGGTCGGCGAGCGGGTTTGCAGGGTGGCGTCGATCAGCAGGTTGGGGATATGCAGGCTGGCGGCGCGGCGGTCGATCTCTTGCCGGGCGATGCGGCCCAGACCCGGTACTTTCGGGTCGGCCTGGAAGGTCGACTCCTGTTCGGTGACCGCCAGCACTGCGCACAGGTTGCTCTTGCTGGCGGTGATCTTCTGCGCGGCAAAGGCGCTCTGGATATCCCGCGCCCAGCCTTCGCGGTCCTTGGCGGTGGCCGGCAGCAGGCGCACGATCTGGGCGCGCACCTTGGCCGGGGCCTGCTCAGGCGCTTCACGCTGGGTGACGCAGCCCTGAACGGCCAACGCCACGCTGATAACAACCAGCCAACCGGGTAATTGCATGGGCTCTCCCGCCGCGTCTGGCAATAGCTGCACAGTAGCGGCGGGCGGCCACGACTGCAATCAGCAGCCTGGTTTGGTCAGTTGCGTACCAAGGGTCACGGCGGTGATGGCCACCGGCTTGAAGCTCTGCAGGGCGACCGGGTCGAAGCTGCGTTCGCAGTTGTATTTGTTGTCGATGACAAAGTCATCGCCCTTGCGCTTCTTCATTTCGTCCGCCCATTTTTGCGAGGCAGCAATGGCCTCATCATCGATGAGTATGGCTTCGACCAGGACCTGAGTGAAGCCGACCGCACGGGGCCCTTCCCACAGGGCATACACCGACGGATCGGCGGCGTTGCCACACATTTCCAGACAGTCGGCATAGAACTCCAGCGGGCCACCGGTGGACTCATGCAGGGCGGCAAAGGTCAGCGGCTGGTTGGCGGGCGGGGCGAAGGTGCCGATGAACGAGCCGAGGTCGGCCTTGCAGGTCGGCGACAGCTCCAGGCGCAGGTCGTTGATGCTGCCGCCGGTTGCGTCGGCAGTGATTTCGCAGCCCTGCACCTTGTAGGTGTGCTTGTCGCCGAAGCTGGTGCGGGCGACGCCTGCGACCGATTCGAAATACTTGAGGTTGGTGCCGAGCATTTCACCATTGAAGACCTGGGCAACAGTGGCGTTGGCCTGGGCGATCATCGGCAGGCAAGCCAGGGCCAGGGTCGAGCCGATAGTCAGCAGTGCACGCGATTTCATCTGAACATCCTGTAAGCAATCAAGTGCCGCGCACTTTAATGCAGCGCCGCGCGCAACACCACTGGCCAGCGTCTCAGTTCGACGCTTACGGCTGCTCGCCCACCATGTAGGTCTTGCTGATATGACGGAACTGCTCATGGGCCGAGCTGCCCATCAGTTCGAACACCACCATCTCGCGGGTGACGATCTGCGCCCCGGCCGCGCGCATGCGGGCAATGGCGGCGTCGCGATTGTGGGCCCCGCGACAATCGCAGGCATCCTCGACCACGAATACCTGCTTGCCCAGTGCCAGCAGGCCGAGCACGGTTTGCAGCACGCAGATGTGGGTTTCCATGCCGCACACAACCACCTGCTCGCGAGCCAGCAGCGATGCGGGCAGGCACTCGGCAGCGACGCAGGAGAAGTGCAGCTTCTCCACCACCTGGGCACCTGGCGAAGCCTCCTTGAGCTCGGCCACGGTCGGCCCCAGGCCCTTGGGATACTGCTCGGAAAACACCGTCGGCAACCCCAGGGTGGCGGTCGCTGCCAACAACCAACGGGTGCGCGCCAGGGTGCCGGCCGGGTCGCTCACCGCGCCAATAAGTTTTTCCTGAACATCGATGACCAGCAAGCTGGCCTGGTTCGGCTTGATCAACATCGCATGCACCTGTGTTCCGGGTAAACCTCAAGGCTCGCCCATTCACCGTCGCTGCGTCAATGTTCAAGCCGACAGGCGATGGGGCTCCAGGGCCGCGCTGAGCACGCCGAGAACGCGCTCTTCATGCTCATGGATGAAGAAGTGTCCCCCTGGGAATACCTCCAGCGAGAAGTCGCCGACACTCTCCTGACGCCAGGCCAGCAATTGCGCCTCGCTGGCTTTGTCGTCTTCCCCGCCCAATACATGCAAGGGGCAATGCAGGGGCGGACGCTGACGATAGACATAACGCCCGCACAGCAGAAAATCGGCGCGCAGCACCGGCAGGGTCAGGCTCATCAGCTCCTGGTTGGCCAGCACCTCTTCCGGCGTACCCTGCAGCTTGCGCAGCTCGTCGATCAGCACCTCATCGCTCTTGGGCTCACGCCAGTTGCCGCCGTCATAGTCTTCACGCCGGGTTGGCGCGGCCGTGCCGCAGGCAAACAGCGCCACCGGCGGCGGGCAGCCCAGCGCCTGCAGCTCGTGGGCCAGCTCGAAGGCAAGCAAGGCCCCCAGGCTGTGGCCGAGCAAGGCATAGGGCTGACTGGCTGCCAGACGCTGCTCGCTGGCCAACTGGCGGGCCAGCACCTGCATGTCAGTCAATAACGGCTCGCCCAGGCGCGCACCGCGCCCGGGCAGCTCCACCGGGCGCACGCTCAACCAGGCCGGCAGCTTGCGCCGCCAGCGGCTGTAGACCATGGCACTGGCACCGGAGTACGGCAGGCACAGCAGGGTCAATGCAGACACGCGCGCCCCTTACTGCGTCGCAGCGGTTTCGGCCATCTTCTGGCGCAGGCTCAAGGGGCGCATGTCGGTCCAGACTTCGTCGATATACGCCAGGCACTCCTTCTTCAGGCCGCTTTTGCCAACCGTGCGCCAGCCCGCCGGGATCGCCTTGTAGTCGGGCCAGATGGAATACTGCTCTTCGTGGTTGACCACTACCTGGAACACGATGTCGTCGCGGTCGAATACGGATGTCATTGCCTGTCTCCTGGATTGATTGGGCCCGTCACGCCGGTGGCGTACGGTGGCTTTCTAGAGAACGAACGACAGGCGCGACAAATTAATCCGCAGTGACCAGCACACTGGCCAACTCACAACGCTGAAACGGACCCGAGGCCTGGCTGTCGCCGCTGACCACCACCTGCACGCTGTATGAACCCGGCACCGGGGTGTCGAGCCAGGTACCGAGCTGACCGGCAGCGGCCCCCAGGTGCACCACGCGCTGCTGGTGGGCGAGGATGTCCAGCTCCGGCAATAGCGTATGGCGCAACGCGGCGAGCCTGGCCAGGGGCTCGGCAATGCCGGTGGCACGGTCGAACGGCAGCGCCTGCACCGTGCGGAGTTGATCGTGGTACTTGACCAGGGCGTCAGCCAGGCTGAGGGTCGGCCCCTGCACGATGGCATGGGCGCGGACATTGCTGATCACCTCGCCACCGGCCTGCAGGTGCGCCGTGAGTGCCAGCGGCTGGCCAACCGCGTGGCGCGCGGCCATTTCGACGCCCAGGCGAATGTTGGCAGGCCCGCTGCGTGCCGTCACCGAGTGCTGCAACGCCCCGGCCGTGCAACTGATCGATTGCCCGCTGCCGGCGAACTCGACCTGCAGGTACCACTGCCCCGGTTCCGGGTGGGGAAGATTGAAGATGACAAAACCGGCGCCGATGATACTCGGCGCCAGCGGGCTGGTGACGCCACTGGGGTCGACCAGAGTCACCGACAGCTGATTGCCCCGCGGGCTGCCACTGGTATAGCTCACCTCGCGACTCGACCACACCAGCGACAACTGCGCCGCACCCGGACGCTGGCCGATGACCAGCGGAATCAACTGGTAGCCATGCTGGGCGATGTCGTTGAGCTGGTTGGTCAATAGCGCTGCATTGGCGCTGGTTGCGCGGATCTGGTTGTAGACCTTCATCAGGTCCACCGCGCGGGGCGCATAGAAGTAGCGCCCGCCGGTGCGCTGGGCAATCTGCTGGAGCAGGTGCTGATCGGCCTGGGGGCCCAGGGCGCAGGCCATCACCGGATAGATCGGCAGCACCTCCAGCGGTGACGGCCCGTCATTGTGCTGGCCGTCGCTCAAGAGCACGCAGGCACGCGACAACCTGGACGAATCGAGAAAACTGCGGCTGTGCTGCAAACCCAGGCCGAGGGCGCTGGACAGGCCGTCAAAAGCCAACCCGGCCACCGCGGTGGCGGCACTGGCGGTGATATTGAGCAGCGGGTCGACCGTGGCCAGGCCGCCGTTGCCGGTGAACACCGTGCGCGCTTTGTGATCACAGGCCACCACGGCCAGCTTGTCACCCGCCTTGAGCAAACGCAGGAACGCCTGGGTATCGATCAGCGCCTGCTCGACGTGACCGTATTGGCTCATGCTTTCCGATATATCGATTATCGGCACTACTGAAACCGTGCTCATGCCCTGTGCTCCCTGCTCATGGGCTTTTTCTGGATCATAGCTACGGCGAATACCCTGTCAAACGACCTGGGTGACATAAAAACACCATTGGTCGGCGCAGGGTACTCAAGACAGCGCGGGTCGAGGGACGACACCCGCCCCTCGCAGCACCGGCACTCAGGTGTTGGACTTGAGCTTGGTCCACAGCCGCGTGCTCAGGCGGGCGATGGCCGGTGGCAGGTCTTCGACGGTGAAGAGTTTTTCCAGCACGTCCTTCGGCGGATAAATCGCCGCATCCTGCTTCACCGCAGGCGTGAGGAACTGATCCGCAGCGCTGTTGGGGTTAGCGTAGTGGATGCTGTTGCTGATGTTGGCGATCACTTCAGGGCTGAGCAGGTAGTTGAGGTAGGCGTAGGCGTTCTTCTCGTGGGGCGCGTTTTTGGGAATGACCAGCATGTCCATCCACAGGGTCGAGCCCTCCTCCGGGATCGAGTAGGCGATATCGATGCCGTTGTTGGCCTCCCTGGCGCTGGCCGCAGCCTGGACCACGTCGCCGTTGAAACCGATCACCGCGCAAACGTTACCGTTGGCCAGGTCGCTGATGTACTTGGAGGCATGGAAGTACTGCACATAAGGACGGATCTTCAGCAGTGCCTGCTCGGCCTGCTTGTAGTCCGCAGGCGTATGACTGTGGTGCGGCAGGCCCAGGTAGTTGAGGGTGATCGGCAGGATCTGCGTCGGGTTGTCGATGATCGCCACGCCGCACTGGCTGAGCTTCTTGATGTTCTCTTCGTCGAAGAACAGGTTCCACGAACGGGTGACGTCGGTGCTGCCGAAAATTGCCTTGATCTTCTCGACGTTGTAGCCGATGCCGGCGGTGCCCCACATGTACGGAAAACCGTACTGGTTGCCGGGGTCGTTGACCTCGAGCTTTTTCATCAACAGCGGGTCGAGGTTCTTCCAGTTGGGCAACTGGCTCCTGTCCAGGGGCTGGATCGCCCCGGCCTTGATCAGCCGTGACATGAAGTGGTTGGAGGGGCTGACCACGTCATAGCCGGTGTTGCCGGTCATCAGCTTGGATTCGAGCACTTCGTTGCTGTCGTGAATGTCGTAGGTCGCCTTGATGCCGGTGGCCTTGGTGAAGCTGGGCAAGGTGTCGTCGGCGATGTAGCCGTTCCAGTTGGAGATGTTCACTGCTTCGACAGCGTATGAAGCGGCGGAAAAAGTCGCGAGCAAGGCAACCAGGGGCAGCGTTTTGAATTGCATGATCATTCACCTTTCAAAGGAGCTTTGTTCTTGTTGGGATAGACGGTGTTCTAGATTTCAGTCCTGGCTCGCAGCGCTTCCACACGCATCCGCAGCATGGCACCGATATCGAGCAGCGGCTTGGGGGGCAACCAGCCGGGTTGCGCCCGGGCCATGACCGAGGTCAGCAGCGGCGAGCTCGCCCCGCTGGCAAGCTCTGCCAGCAAACGCCCCCACAAGGTGCCGCGGGCAACCCCGGAGCCATTGCAGCCGGCCACGGCAAACACGCCTTCTTCGACCTTGGCGAAGTACGGCTGGCCGGAGCGCGAGGCGCTGAGGTGGCCGGTCCAGGTGAACTGGATGTCTTGTGCGCTGAACCACGGAAAACGTCGCTGCAAGCCCCGCAGATGATGCTGCTGACGTTGCTGCAGTTCACTCGGGCCAAGGTCCCGCGCGCGGTATTCGGCGGTGTTGCGGATCATCACCCGGCGGTCCGGGGTCAGCCGTACTGTGGCGCCCAGTGGCCGGGTCGAGAGCACGCCCCACGGCTCGACGTTGCCGATGGCGCTGAACTCGGCGTCGGTCATCGGTCGGGTGAGGCTGGCGCTCAATTCCATCGCGAAGGTGCCACTGGTGTCGATGCCGGCCCGTGGAACAAAGGCGTTCAGGCACACCAGTACCTGTTTGGCCTCGATGCTGCCATCGGCACTGTTGGCGCGCACACGGCCCTGATCGAGGCGCTCAAGGCTGTTGATATCGGTGTTTTCATACAGCGTGACACTGGCTGGCAGTGCATCGAGCAAGCCCTTCACGTACTTGGCCGGTTGCAGCAAGGCGTTGCCGTTGCCGCACCAGATCGCTGCCTGGTAATGGCTGCTGCCGAGCTTGTGCTTGAGCGCCTCACCTTGCAGGAACTGCGCCTCGGCGCCGACGGCACGCAGGGTCGCCAGCTTGGCTTCGACATGGGTGAGCTTGTCCGGGTCGTTAACCGCGAAAAAGTAGCCGTCTTCGCGAAACTCGCAGTCGATGTCGTGGCGCACGATGCGCTGGCGCACTTCGTTGCTGGCGACCTGGCCGATCGCGGTATCGGTTTCGTAGTCGGCAAAGCCCCCATGGCCAAGCAATTCGTTGTCAGCCGGGTGTTCATGAGCGACGACAAAACCGGAGTTGCGTGCCGACGCGCCTTGCGCGGCGTGCTGGCGATCAACCACGACAACCCGCGCCTGCGGGTGCATTTCAGCCAGGGTATGGGCGGCACTGAGCCCGGTGATGCCCGCGCCGATCACCAGCCAGTCGGCTTTTTGCGCGCCGCTCAGGCGAGCGCGTACCGCTGAACTGCCCGCCAGGGCAATCCAGCCACATTGGTTTTTCATGCATCACCTCTCGACCTGTATGCACACAGCGCATGGACGTTTTATGCTGGTGGCGGTTGCCATGGCCAGAATCTAAAAGGTCTTTGCTGATACAACCAACGTTATAAATTCATCGGGGCATTCGAAAAACGCATGGATAAAGTTCGCCACCTGCCTTCGCTGCAAGCCCTGCAGGCGCTGGTCGAAGTCGCCGATACCGGCAGCTTCACCCAGGCCGCGCATAAGCTGTGCCTGACCCAGAGCGCGGTAAGCCGCAAGGTCCAGCTGTTGGAGAGTCATTTTGGCGTAGCCATGTTCGTGCGCAGCAGCCGCAGCCTGCAGCTCACTGCCGAGGGCGAACAGGTGCTGGCCAGCGCACGGAGTATTCTCGAGCAACTGAAAACCCTCGAAGAACGCCTGTCGCCGCAACAGCGCCCGTTCCGCATCCGCATGCACGTGTCGCTGGCGGTGCGCTGGTTGCTGCCCAGGCTTAGCGAGTTCTACCGCTTGCACCCGGACATCTCGTTGTCGATCGAGACGGTGGCCACCGAGATTGTGGAACCGGCCACGGACAGTGATGCGTACATCCTTTACCTGCCCGAGCCTTCCAGTGATTCGGCCTGCTCGACACTGTTCGAGGAAACCCTGGTGCCGGTGTGCACGCCCGGCCTCGGGCTGGATTCAGAGGCAGACCTGGTGCGCTTTGCACTGCTGCATGGCTCCACCGACCAGCAGACCTGGAGCCAGTGGCTGGCGGCGCGGGGCGGCAAAGCGCTGGCGGATTACCGGCACATACCGTTCAACCTCGACGAATTGGCGCTGGATGCGGCGGCGCGAGGCTTGGGGGTGGCGATGACCGACCTGACCCTGGCCGCCGAATCGATTGATCGCGGCGTGCTGATCGTGCCGTTCGGGCAGCCACTGAAGACCGGCGGGGTGTATTCGTTGTGCCTGCAGGCCGCAGGAGCCGGGCATCCGGCGTGCGCGGTGGTGATGCAGTGGTTTGCCGAGCAGCGCGGTGGCTGATCCTGTTACATTTACCGCCTGTCCAACCCTCCAGAGCCTGAAAATGGATCTTCACGCACTTCTCGCCTTCACCCTGGTTGCCGCGATTGCCATCGCCAGCCCCGGCCCCGCTACCTTGATGGCGATCAACAACAGCCTGGCCTACGGGCCGCGTTATGCGGTGTGGTCCTCGCTGGGTAACGCCAGCGGGCTGTTCTGCCTGTCGGCGGCGGCCATGCTCGGCCTCGGCGCGCTGCTCGCCAGCTCCGAGTGGTTGTTCAACGCGGTGAAGATCCTCGGTGCCGGCTACCTGTTCTACCTCGGTGCCAAACAGTTGATGAAAAAGAGCCCGATGCTGGCAAGCGATGTTGCAGCGGGCCAGGCACCGGTCAAGCCCTCACGCTGGAAGCTGTACAAATCGGCCTTCCTCACCGCCGCCACCAACCCCAAGGCAACGATGTTCTTTACCGCCCTGTTCCCGCAATTCATCGACCAGAGCGCTGCGCTGTTGCCGCAGTTCCTGATCCTCACCGCGATTTTCATGGGCTTGTCGCTGACCTCCCTGAGCCTGTATGCCGCCCTGGCCTCGCGGGCCAAAGGCGTGCTGACCCGGCCGGCGTTCTCGCGCTGGGTGAGCCGGGTGGTGGGCTCGACGTTTATCTTCTTTGGTGCGGCAATTCTGACCATGCGCCGTCAGGGTGCTTGATCTAGAGAGCAGCGCAAATCCTGTGGGAGCTGGACTTGCCAGCGATCGAGCGCGTAGCGGTCGTAATTCAGGCAATAC
>RCUI01000559.1_pt1 | contig 12434 bp, 11 predicted proteins | sample 2166121 | NCBI WGS metagenome assembly RCUI01 (sample SAMN09932700, study PRJNA488358) | compost metagenome | feature: garden; material: soil; isolation source: compost soil in succinic acid-enriched culture | place: Germany: Experimental Botanical Garden Goettingen | collected 2016-01-27
ACAGTGAACGCGGTCTTTTGGCCGATGCATTGTTCAGTCAGATCGACCTGCACCGTGCCTATGGCGGTGTGGTGCCGGAGCTGGCCTCGCGAGATCACGTCAAGCGTATGCTGCCGTTGATCCGCCAGGTGCTGGCTGAGGCCGACTGTGTCGCTACCGAAATTGATGCCATTGCCTATACCGCCGGCCCCGGGCTGGTTGGCGCGCTGCTGGTGGGGGCGTCCTGCGCCCAGGCCCTGGCGTTCGCCTGGGGTATTCCGGCGTTGGGCGTGCATCACATGGAAGGTCATTTGCTCGCACCGATGCTCGAGGAGCAGCCGCCGGAGTTTCCGTTCGTCGCTTTGCTGGTGTCCGGTGGGCATACCCAGTTGGTGCGCGTGGATGGCATTGGCCGTTATGAGCTGCTGGGCGAAACCCTTGATGATGCTGCAGGCGAAGCCTTCGACAAGACCGCCAAACTGATGGGTCTCAATTATCCGGGTGGCCCGGAAATCGCCCGTCTGGCCACTCAGGGTGTCCCTGGGCGGTTCGTGTTCCCACGGCCGATGACTGATCGTCCGGGCCTGGACTTCAGCTTCAGCGGCCTCAAGACCTTTGCCCTGAACACCTGGCAGCAGTGTCAGAAGGCTGGAGACGACGGCGAGCAAACTCGTTGCGACGTGTCGCTAGCCTTCCAGCAGGCGGTGGTGGAGACTCTGACCATCAAGTGCAAGCGCGCTTTGAAGCAGACCGGCCTGAAGCGGTTGGTGATCGCCGGTGGCGTCAGTGCGAACAAGGCGCTGCGGACCTCGTTGGAAGAGATGCTCGCGGGCATCAAGGGCAATGTCTACTACGCCCGCCCGCAGTTCTGTACCGACAACGGCGCCATGATCGCTTATGCCGGTTGTCAGCGGTTGGCTGCGGGGCAGCAGGAAAGCCTGGCGATCAGCGTGCAGGCGCGCTGGCCGATGGAGCAGTTGGCACCGCTGTGATCAGCGGTGCTCATGCAGATGATTCAGAAATGCCGTTCGCGACCGGCGAAAAGGTCGCGTAGATTGCCGCGGTGGCGCCACACGATCAGCACTGTCAGCACGCTGATTGGCAGTAGCGCTTCTGGCTCGCGCCAGGCAAGCAGCGGCAGGGTTAGAGGCGTGGCGATCAACGCCGCCAGTGAGCTGGTGCGGGTCAGGTAGAAGGTCAGTAGCCAGGCGCTGATGGCCAGCAGTGCTGCCGGTGGGTAAAGGCCCAGCAGCAAGCCGGCGGCGGTAGCGACACCTTTACCGCCACGGAAGCAGAAGTACACCGGGAACAGATGGCCGATGACTGCGCACAAGCCGATCCAGGCTTGTTGTTGCAGATCAAGGCCGGCAAGACTGGCGATCAGCACCGGCAACAAGCCTTTGCACAGGTCGCCAAGCAGGGTCAGGACCGCCAGTTTGCGGCCGGCCAGGCGCAGCATGTTGGTTGCACCGGCATTGCCAGAACCGCTCATGCGCGGGTCCGGGCTGCCAGAGAGGCGGCTAAGGAGAATGGCAAAGGACAGCGAGCCAAGCAGGTAGGCGAGCAGCGCCAGTAACCAAAACATGCTAACTATTCCGGGCGAGGACGCCCTGATTCTAACGGCGCCAGTCGCCCTTGTCGTGCAGTGGAGAGAAGTGCTTGGACAGAGTGTTCATCGAAGGCCTGGAAGTTGATACCGTCATCGGTGCCTATGACTGGGAACGTGGGATTCGCCAGTGCCTGCGTCTGGACCTGCGTTTTGCCTGGGATAACCGTCCGGCAGCGGCGGGGGACGACCTCACGCTGGCGTTGGACTACGCTAGCGTCAGCGCGCGTATCCAGGCATTTGCCGAACAATCCGAGTTTCAGCTGGTCGAGACGTTTGCCGAACGTCTGGCGGCGGTGTTGATGAGTGAGTTTCAAATCCCTTGGCTGCAACTCAAACTGACCAAGCCCGGTGCTGTAGCAGCCGCCACAGGCGTGGGTGTGGAGATTGAGCGCGGATGTCTCTAAACCGGGTATACCTTGGCCTTGGCAGTAATGTCGAGCGTGAACAGCACCTGTGTGCGGGGCTGGATGCGCTGGCTGGTTTTCTCCAGGACATGCGCTGTTCGGCAGTGTTTGAGAGCCAGGCGGTAGGAATCAAGAGTGGTCCATTCTTCAATCTGGTGGTTACTGGGTTGACTGACTTGCCCTTGATGGAGCTGGACCGTCGACTCAAGTTCATTGAGGCCGACAACGGTCGGTACGCTCCCGAACGTAAGGGCCTGCCGCTGGATATCGATGTACTGATGTACAACGATCTGCATGGCAGCTTTGACGGCCTGGTGCTGCCTCGGGCCGAGATTCTCAAGAACGCGTTCGTGCTGTGGCCGCTGTCATTGATTGCGCCACAACTGGTGCATTCGGGGGTAGGCAAAACCATGGCCCAGCTGTGGGCTGAGGCGCATATTGATCAGGTCCTGGCGCCAGTTCCGTTTGAGTGGCGCGGGCAGCAATTAACCGGTCTTTGACGCCTGTTCGCGGATGATGCCGGCTCCCAGCGGTTCACGTGTGAGCCGGCCTTGCCTGCGAAGCGAATACCACGCGCTTCAGCTGAGGGCGCTGTCCTTGTAGGTCTTCAGCGCCTTCAAACGTTCTACTTTGAGCGCCTCGCCCAGGGCCTGCCCGGTCAGCCCACTCTGTACCAGTGGCTGTACTTGCACCGCTCTGGCCGCTGCTGCCGCACCGCGCAGGTAATCCGCCTGTGGATAATCCCGCTGCTCCAGCCCCTTGCGCCCTCGCGCGTCCATTTCGCAAGCGGCAATGAACTCCTCGAAGCGCTGTGGGCGGCGATAAACATCGAACCGTTGCAATAACTCAAGCAGGGTCGAGGCCTTGAGCTCCAAGGCGCGGTGACAATGGGTATGGTACTCACCGACCAGTAGTGCCAGCTCTTGGCAGTCGCGCGGCACCTTGAAGCGTTGGTTGACCGCATTGATCAGCTTCAGGCCGCGCTGCTCGTGAGCGATATGTCGTGGCCATTGCGACTCAGGTGTGGTGCCCTTGCCCAGATCATGCAGCAAGCAGGCCCAGCGCACCGTCAACGGTTGCTGGTGCTGTGCAGCTTGTTCGAGGACCGATAGAGTATGGATGCCGCTGTCGATTTCTGGATGGTGGGCCGCCGGTTGCGGGACGCCAAACAATGCATCCAATTCAGGCATCAGCTCCTTCAGGGCGCCGCAATCGCGCAGCACCTGGATGAACACCTGGGGTTTATCTTCCATCAGCGCCCGGGCGATTTCCTTCCAGCTGCGTTCGGCGGTGAGCGCTTGCAGCTCGCCGGATTCGCTGAGCTGACGCATCAGTTCGACGGTTTCTTCGGCTACCGTGAAGCCCAGCCCGGCGTAACGCGCGGCGAAACGTGCCACGCGCAGGACCCGCAAAGGATCTTCGGCGAACGCCGGGGATACATGGCGCAAAATGCGGTCTTCAAGGTCTTTCTGGCCATGATAGGGATCACTGACAATACCCTGCTCATCCTCGGCCATGGCGTTGATGGTCAGATCGCGGCGGATCAGGTCCTCTTCGAGGGTGACCTCGGGGCTGGCATGAAAGGTGAATCCGCCATAACCGCGGCCGCTCTTGCGCTCGGTGCGCGCCAGCGCGTACTCCTCGCCGCTTTGGGGGTGGATGAAGACCGGAAAGTCGGCACCGACAGGTCTATAGCCCAGTGCCTGCATCTGCTCTGCGCTAGCGCCGACCACGACCCAGTCGATATCACTGACCGGCTGGCCGAGCAGGCGGTCGCGTACGGCACCGCCGACTTTGTAGATCTGCATGTAAATCCTCCGTTGATGCCACAGGATACCCTGTCTGACAGCAACGGAGGACCGGTCTACAGGTGCACCACCGCCAAGTCCAGGCGACCATACTCGGCGTCGCCATGCTCGCCCTTGGGCGGCACGTGGTGGGTTTTCATGATCTGTTCACCCTGCAGGGTTTCCAGGTGGATGTCGAAGCCCCAGAGGCGGTGCAGGTGCTTGAGAACCTCCTCGGTCGAGTCACCCAGTGGCTTGCGATCATGTTGCTGGTGGCGCAGGGTCAGCGAGCGGTCGCCGCGGCGGTCGATGCTCCAGATCTGTACGTTGGGTTCACGGTTGCCCAGGTTGTACTGAGCGGCCAGGGTTTCGCGGATGATCCGGTAGCCGCTTTCGTCATGAATGGCCGGCACCAGCAGGTCATCGCGCTGGTCGTCATCAAGGATGCTGAACAGCTTGAGGTCGCGGATCACGGTAGGTGACAGATACTGCAGGATAAAGCTCTCGTCCTTGAAGCTGCTCATGGCGAACTTGATGGTCGACAGCCAGTCGCTGCCGGCAATGTCGGGGAACCAGCGGCGGTCTTCCTCGGTGGGGTGTTCGCACATGCGACGGATGTCGCGGTACATGGCAAAGCCCAGGGCGTAGGGGTTGATGCCGCTGTAGTAAGGGCTGTCGAAGCCGGGCTGGAACACCACGCTGGTGTGCGACTGCAGGAACTCCATCATGAAGCCTTCGGTGACCAGGCCTTCGTCGTACAGGTCGTTCATCAGAGTGTAGTGCCAGAAGGTCGCCCAGCCTTCGTTCATTACCTGGGTCTGCCGTTGTGGGTAAAAGTACTGGGCAATCTTGCGCACGATGCGCACGATCTCGCGCTGCCAGGGCTCGAGCAGCGGGGCGTGTTTTTCGATGAAATAGAGAATGTTTTCCTGGGGTTCAGCCGGAAAACGGGCGTTGTCACGGTCGCTGTTCTTGTCAGCGCCTTTAGGAATGGTTCGCCACAGGTCGTTGATCTGCTTTTGCAGGTGCTCTTCCCGTTCCTTCTGCCGGCGCCGCTCCTCTTCGGCGGAAATCGGATACGGACGCTTGTAGCGGTCAACGCCGTAGTTCATCAGTGCGTGGCAAGAGTCGAGCAGGTCTTCTACGGCATCGATGCCGTGGCGCTCTTCGCACTGGGTGATGTACTGCTTGGCAAACACCAGGTAGTCGATGATCGAGCTGGCGTCGGTCCAGGTTCGGAACAGGTAATTACCCTTGAAAAAGCTGTTGTGGCCGTAGCAAGCATGGGCAACCACCAAGGCCTGCATGCAGATGGTGTTTTCTTCCATCAGGTAGGCAATGCACGGGTCGGAGTTGATCACGATCTCGTAGGCCAGGCCCATCTGGCCTCGGCTGTAGGACTTCTCGGTGCTGAGGAAGTGTTTGCCGTAGGACCAATGGTGATAGCCCAGAGGCATGCCGACGGACGCGTAGGCATCCATCATCTGCTCGGCGGTGATCACTTCGATCTGGTTGGGGTAGGTGTCCAGGGCATAGCGCTCGGCCAGGCGGCTGATTTCCCGGTCATAGGCCTGGATCAGTTCGAATGTCCATTCGGACCCGGTGGAAATGGGTTGGCGCTTCTGCTCTCTAGCGGTCATGTCACTAACCTGCGCTGGAAGAGTTCACGGAAGACCGGATAGATATCGCCGGCCGACACCAGCTGCTGCTGGGCGAACGTATCGGCAAAGGCTTCGCCGATACGCTCATACTCGTACCACAATGCCTGATGTTCGCGAGGGGTGATCTCAACGTAAGTGTAGTACTGGACGAACGGCATGATTTGCTTGGTCAGGATCTCGCGGCAGATCGGTGAGTCGTCGTTCCAGTTGTCGCCATCCGAGGCCTGGGCCGCGTAAATATTCCACTCATTGGCCGGGTAGCGCTCGGCCATGATCTCCTGCATCAGCTTCAGTGCGCTGGAGACAATGGTGCCGCCGGTTTCTCGGGAATAGAAAAACTCCTCTTCGTCGACTTCGCGGGCGCTGGTGTGGTGGCGGATGAACACCACTTCGATTTTGTCGTAGTTACGCTTGAGGAACAGGTACAGGAGGATGAAAAAGCGTTTGGCAATGTCTTTGGTAGCTTGGGTCATGGACCCGGAAACATCCATCAGGCAAAACATCACTGCTTTGGAGCTGGGATTGGGTTGCTTGATCAGCAGGTTGTATTTGAGGTCAAAGGTATCGAGGAAGGGAACACGGTTGATGCGTGCACTCAATCGTTCTATTTCGGTTTCAATTTCCTGAATATCGCCGAAGTTGTCTGGTTCTTCCCGTTTCAGTCGCGCCAGTTCCTCTTGTGCTAAGCGCAGTTTGGCGCGGCTGCTGCCGGACAAGGCGATGCGTCGGGCATGGGCCGAGCGCAAGGTGCGGATGATGTTGATACGGGATGGGTTGCCTTCATTGCTGATGCCCGCGCGGACGGTCTTGAAGGTGTCGGTGCCAGCCAGGTGGCGTTTGACCAGGTTGGGTAGCTCCAGGTCTTCGAACATGAACTCGAGAAACTCCTCCTGAGTGATCTGGAAGACGAATTCGTCCATGCCTTCACCGGAGTTCCCGGCCTTGCCACGCCCACCGCCACCGCCACCACCCTGCGGCCGGGCGATGTGCTCGCCAGCGGTGAACTCCTTGTTGCCGGGATGGACCACGGTCTGTTTGCCGCCGCGGCCATGATGAAGCACCGGCTCGTCGATATCGCGACCGGGTATGCTGATCTGCTCGCCATGCTCCATGTCGGTAATGGAGCGGCGACTTACGGCCTCCTCGACGGCTTTCTTGATGTGGTCACGGTAACGCCGCAGAAAGCGCTGGCGGTTGACCGTGCTCTTGTTCTTGCCGTTCAGGCGTCGGTCGATCACATAGCTCATAGGCCCCTCCGGGGAGCTGAAGACTCAAGCTTCAAGCCGCAAGCCGGGCCAGGCGGCTGACAAGAGCCTGGCGCAGAGCTTGCGGCTTGCCACTTACAGCTCGGTCACTGCGATTTTCTGACCCGCAGGTACCATTCCGAGAGCAGCCGAACTTGCTTGTCTGTGTAGCCGCGTTCCACCATTCGGGTGACGAAGTCGTTGTGTTTCTGTTGATCCTCTTTGCTGGCTTTGGCGTTGAAGCTGATGACGGGCAGCAGGTCTTCGGTGTTGGAGAACATTTTCTTCTCGATCACCACCCGCAGTTTTTCATAGCTGAGCCAGGTTGGATTCTTGCCGTTGTTGTTGGCACGGGCACGCAACACGAAGTTGACGATCTCGTTGCGGAAGTCCTTCGGATTGCTGATGCCAGCGGGTTTCTCGATTTTCTCCAGCTCTTCGTTCAGCGCAATACGGTTGAGAATTTCGCCCGTTTCCGGGTCGCGGTATTCCTGGTCCTGAATCCAGAAGTCGGCGTAAAGCACGTAGCGGTCGAAAATGTTCTGGCCGTACTCGCTGTAGGACTCAAGGTAAGCGGTCTGGATTTCCTTGCCGATGAACTCGATGTAGCGCGGCGCCAGGTACTCTTTGAGGTAACGCAGGTAGCGCTCGCGCACCTCTGCCGGGAACTGTTCCTGTTCGATTTGCTGCTCCAATACATAGAGCAAGTGCACCGGGTTGGCGGCGATCTCGTGTGGGTCGAAGTTGAAGACTTTCGACAAGATCTTGAAAGCAAACCGGGTCGACAGGCCATTCATCCCTTCATCGACACCCGCCGCATCGCGGTATTCCTGAATCGACTTGGCCTTGGGGTCGGTGTCCTTGAGATTTTCGCCGTCATACACGCGCATTTTCGAATAGATATTCGAGTTTTCCGGCTCTTTCAGGCGGGAGAGCACGGTGAACTGGGCAAGCATTTTCAGGGTGTCAGGTGCGCAGTGGGCCTTGGCCAGCGAACTGTTGAACAGCAGCTTGTCGTAGATCTTGATCTCATCGCTGACCCGCAGGCAGTACGGCACTTTGACGATGTAGATCCGGTCAATGAACGCCTCGTTGTTCTTGTTGTTGCGAAAGCTGTGCCATTCCGATTCGTTGGAGTGGGCCAGCAGGATCCCGGAGTAGGGGATCGCACCGAGGCCTTCGGTGCTGTTGTAGTTACCTTCCTGGGTGGCCGTCAGCAACGGGTGCAGGACCTTGATCGGCGCCTTGAACATCTCGACGAATTCCATCAGGCCCTGGTTGGCCCGGCACAGCGCGCCCGAATAGCTGTAGGCGTCGGCGTCGTTCTGTGGGTATTCCTCGAGCTTGCGGATATCGACCTTACCGACCAGAGCCGAAATATCCTGGTTGTTTTCGTCACCCGGCTCGGTCTTGGCCACGGCGATCTGGTTGAGAATCGAGGGGTAGAGTTTGACCACTTTGAACTGGCTGATGTCGCCCCCGAACTCGGCCAGGCGCTTGGTCGCCCAAGGCGACATGATGGTGTTCAGGTAACGCCGCGGAATACCGAAGTCTTCTTCCAGAATCGCGCCGTCTTCTGCGGCGTTGAACAGCCCTAAAGGCGACTCGAACACCGGCGAGCCCTTGATGGCATAGAAGGGCACCTTTTCCATCAGTTGCTTGAGCTTTTCGGCCAGCGACGACTTACCGCCACCGACAGGACCGAGCAGATAGAGGATCTGTTTCTTCTCTTCCAGACCTTGGGCGGCATGACGGAAGTAGGAGACGATCTGATCGATGCACTCCTCCATGCCATGGAAGTCTTCGAAGGCTGGATAGCGACGGATCACCTTGTTGGAGAAGATTCGCGACAGCCTGGAGTTGTTCGAGGTATCGACCAGTTCCGGCTCACCGATGGCCATCAACAGGCGTTCGGACGCTGACGCGTAAGCACTGCGATCGCTTTTGCAGAGCTCAAGGTACTCTTGCAGCGAAAGTTCTTCCTGACGGGTGGACTCGAAACGTTGTTGGAAGTGGCTAAAAATACTCATGACGTCACCTCGCTCGATACGTGGAGCCGACGCCGGATCAGTCAGCTGATGCTGGCATGCAATCGGCACTGCCGATTGCTGTATACCCCCCAGAACACCTGTAAAGTCGCTACCGATGACCCGCACGCCGGTGTACCGGCTCTCCCCTTTTTGGATGGCCTGGGCTTAAGGATAGTTCGTTCTCGGCGAGGTCAAGGGCGGTTGGATGAATTGTTCGTCGCGACCGTTCGTCAGGTCAGGCGCGAGCCCGCACAGGACGCGGGCTGCAGGAATTGAAAAAAATTATTCAGCAGTGCCTTGAGCGGTTTCCGCGGGGTAGGTACCGCGCCACAGCTCGAAGCCGCCGTCCAGGCTGTAGACGTCGGAAAAGCCCTGACTGATCAGGTAGGCAGCGGCACTCTGGCTGGAGTTGCCGTGATAGCAGACCACCACCGTTGGCGCATCCAGATCGGCGCCACGAATGAAGTCCGCGACCGAATGATTGTCCAGATGCTTCGAGCCTGTGATGTGCAGGGCGGCATAGGTTTGCGGGTCGCGAATATCGACCACGACCGCACCTTGTTCGCGCAGGGCTTGGGCCTGTTCGGGAGGGATGCGTTTGAATTCGCTCATGGGACAGTTTCCTTCAGGACTGGTCGTTCATTCTAGCCGCTTGTGCGGGCTCAGGCTGCGCTCGGGGCGTGCCTTCGTCGGTGCATTCGCAGCGATACATAGCGCCGCTGTCGACGTTATACAGGGTCATGGCGCCGCCCCATACGCAGCCGGTGTCCAGGGCAACGACATCGGGCGCATTGCAGCGGCCTTCCAGCGCGGCCCAGTGGCCGAAGATGATTTTCACGTGCCGCGAGCGGCGACCTTTATGGGCGAACCATGGCTTGTAGCCAGGTGGTGCAGTATCGGCGCCTTCCTTGCCTTTGAGGTCGAGCTTGCCCTCGCTGGTGCAAAAGCGCATGCGGGTGAAGTAGTTGGTAATTACGCGCAAGCGGGCAGTGCCGCTCAAATCCTTGCTCCATTTGTTCGGCTCATTGCCGTACATGCCGTCGAGGTAGGGTTTGAGGCGGTTGTCGTCACGCAGCACTTCTTCCACTTCGCCAGCCAGCTCCAGGGCCTTTCCCAGGGTCCACTGCGGTGGAATGCCGGCATGCACCAAGGCCACGCCGCGTTGTTCGTCATAGTGCAGCAGCTTTTGCTGGCGCAGCCAGTCAAGCAGTTCCCCCGCATCCGGAGCGTCGAGAATCTCGCGCAGGGTGTCGTTTTTCTTCAGTCGCTCGATGTTGTGCCAGGCGGCTAGCAGGTGCAGATCGTGGTTGCCTAGCACGCACACCAGTGACTCGCGCATGGCATACAGAAAACGCAGCGTCGCCAATGACTCCGGGCCACGGTTGACCAGGTCGCCCACTAGCCACAGGCGGTCAATGGTGGGGTTGAAATTGACGCGCTCAAGCAGGCACTTCAGCGGTTGCAGGCAGCCTTGCAGGTCACCCACTGCATAGACCGCCATCAGTGCAAGGCTCCAGGAACAGCCAGGCGGAAGGGGGCAATGTCGGCGTCGAAGCGTTTACCGTCTTCGGCGATCATCTGATAAGAACCCTGCATGGTGCCGACGGTGGTGCTGATCACTGCACCACTGCTGTAAGTGTGGCTTTTGCCGGGTTCGATCAGCGGTTGCTGGCCGATCACGCCGGCGCCTTTTACTTCCTCGACCTGGCCATCGCCATTGGTAATCAACCAGTGGCGCGACAGCAGTTTGGCTGGCAACGAGCCGTTATTTTTTACGGTGATGGTGTAGGCGAAGGCGAAACGGTCGTTTTCGGGTTCGGATTGTTCTTTGAGAAAGCGGGTCACGACGCTGACGTCGATCTGATAGCGGGGATCTGACATGCAAGGGGCCTTGGAAACAGACGCTGATACGGCGATTGCGTCCAGTCTAGGCTATTGGCGGGGGTGCCGGCCAGTCATGCAGGTATGACTGGCCGTTGCGGTGCCTTATTCGGCGCCTTGTTGCTCGGCCAGCTTGTCGGCCAGGCGGACGAACGCCGCCAGGTCGAGTTGCTCAGGACGTAGGCTGCCGTCGACGCCGGCCGCTTCGATGGCTTCGCTGGTGAGCAGAGCCTTGAGGGTGTTGCGCAGGGTCTTGCGGCGCTGGTTGAAGGCTTCGCGAACGATGCGCTCCAGCAGGCGATGATCCTTGGCCGGGTGCGGCAGTGTTTCGTGAGGCACCAGGCGCACGATGGCCGAATCAACTTTGGGGGGCGGGTTGAACGCGCCTGGGCCCACGTTGAACAGGTGTTCGACCCGGCAGTGGTACTGAACCATGATCGACAACCGACCCCAGTCGCCACCACCAGGACCTGCTGCCAGGCGCTCGACCACTTCCTTCTGCAGCATGAAGTGCATGTCGCGGATCAGTTCGGCATTGTTCAGCAGGTGGAAAATCAACGGCGTTGAGATGTTGTACGGTAGGTTGCCGACCACGCGCAGGCTATTGGGCGCAGCGCCAAGGCTGGTGAAGTCGAACTTCAGTGCATCGCCCTGGTGCAGGCGGAAATTATCGCGGCCAGCGAATTGCTGGTTGAGAATCGGCACCAGGTCTTTGTCCAGCTCGACCACGTCCAGTTGTGCGCCGCTGGCCAGCAGGCCTTCGGTCAGTGCGCCCTGGCCCGGCCCAATTTCCAACATGCGGTCTGCGGCTTTAGCGTGGATCGAGCGCAGGATGCGGTCGATAACACCGGCGTCGTGCAGGAAGTTCTGGCCGAAGCGCTTGCGCGCCCGGTGTTGGTATTGCTCACTCATATTCGGGTCTCGGCCATCTGGTAGGCGGTTTCCAGGGCGACCTGCAGGCTGCCGGTGTCGATCCGGCCGGTGCCGGCCAGGTCAAGGGCAGTCCCGTGGTCGACCGAGGTACGGATAATCGGCAGACCGAGGGTCACGTTCACGGCAGCGCCGAAGCCCTTGTACTTGAGGACCGGCAGGCCCTGATCGTGGTACATCGCCAGCACTGCGTCGCAATGCTCCAGATATTTGGGGGTAAACAGGGTATCGGCTGGCAGTGGGCCGCGCAGGTCCATGCCTTCGCTGCGCAAGCGCGCCAATGTGGGTTCGATGGTGTCGATTTCTTCATGGCCCAAGTGGCCACCCTCGCCAGCGTGCGGGTTCAGGCCGCAAACCAGGATGCGTGGGCTCGGGATGCCGAACTTTTGCTGCAGATCGGCGTGGAGGATTCGTGTGACGCGTTCCAGGCGTTCGGCAGTAATGGCGTCGGCCACATCGCGCAAGGGCAGGTGAGTCGTCACCAGGGCCACGCGAAGGCCGCGGGTGGCTAGCATCATTACCACTTGCGCGGTGCTGGTGAGGTCAGCGAGGAATTCGGTATGGCCGGAGAAGGCGATCCCGCTTTCGTTGATCACGCCTTTGTGCACGGGGGCGGTGATCATCCCGGCAAAATGCCCGTCCAGGCAGCCCTGGCCGGCACGGGTCAGGGTGTTGAGTACAAAGGCGGCATTGGCCTTGTCCAGCTGGCCAGCTACCACCGGGTTCTGCAGTGGCGTATCCCAGACATACAGGCTGCCGGCAGGGGCGGGCTGATCGGGGAGCGTCGCGGGCGTGACCGGTAGCAAATTGACCGCCACACCCAGTTGTGTGGCCCGCTCGGCGAGCAGGTCACAGCTGGTGATGGCAATCAGGGGGTGAGGCTGGGCTTGCGCGGCGAGCAGCAGGCAC
>RCUI01000564.1_pt1 | contig 12259 bp, 10 predicted proteins | sample 2166121 | NCBI WGS metagenome assembly RCUI01 (sample SAMN09932700, study PRJNA488358) | compost metagenome | feature: garden; material: soil; isolation source: compost soil in succinic acid-enriched culture | place: Germany: Experimental Botanical Garden Goettingen | collected 2016-01-27
TGCCGCGCGGGACTTCGTTGTCCTGTGCATCGACAATGCGGACTTCAACGCAAATGGCCGGGCGGCCAGCCGAGTACATCTTGCCGCTTTCATGGTGGGCCTGGCAGTGATACTCCTGCGTCAGGACGGTGGCCATCGGCGCCAGTTCGGTCATGCCGTAGCCCTGGTAGAAACCGGCGCTGGGGAAGGCTGCCTGTGTGCGGGCGAGCAACGCCGGGGTGATGGGGGAGGCGCCGTAGCCGATGATGGCCAGTGAGCTCAGATCAAAGGCGTGGGCCTCGCTGGACTGATCGCGACAGTCCAGGAGCATCTGGATCATGGTCGGCGCCAGGAGGATTTCGCTGACGCGCTCCTGGTCAATGGTCTCCAACACCTGGTGTGGGGTGAAGGAAGGCAGTACCACGTGGGTACCACCGCCGAAGAACAGCGAGGTCATGGCGGCGTAGTCAGCCAGGTGGAACATCGGCATGACATGCAGGAACACGGCGGCCGGGCCATAACTGCCGGTGTTCAAGGTCGCCATTGCAGAAAAGGCGACATTGCTGTGGCTGAGCATCACGCCCTTGGGGAAGCCGGTGGTGCCACCGGTATAGAAAACACCCAGTAGTGCATCGCCGCCGCGGCGCGCGTCTTCGATCGGGGTGGCGGCCGCCAGCAGCGCTTCATAGTTGAGCATGCCGTCCGGGGTCGGGCCATCTCCGGCGTAGATCAGCGTACGAATGGTGTGGGATGCGGCGGCCACTTTGCTGCCCAGATCCTTGAAGGTGTCGTCGACGATCAGCACCGAAGTCTGCGAGTCATCCAGGGAATAGATGATTTCCGCCGCGCTCCAACGGATGTTCACCGGGTTGAGCACCGCATCGGCCCAGGGTACGCCGAGGTAGTACTCGATGTAGCGCTGCGAATTGAGCGAAAGCATTGCCACGCGATCGTCGCTTGCCACACCCAACCTTTGCAGGGCGCCGGCCAGGCGTGCAACACGCTCGCCCAGTTCGGCGTAGGTAATACTGCGCCCGGCAAAGCGCACGGCAGTGGCCTGGGGCCTGGCTTGCAAGTGTCGGTGCAAACCTTGAGTGATGTACATGGGCTACTCCAATCTTGTTGTTATGGTTGGTCGTGTCGCTGCAGCCGGCATGGCGGCGATGCGCACCGCCATGCCAATCGCCAGTGTTGGCGCAAAGGCGCTTGCCTCAGAGCGAACGGCCCACCAGCTCACGCTGGATTTCATTGGTGCCGCCATAGATCCGTGCCACCCGGGCATCGGCCCACATGCGGGCGATCGGGTACTCGTTCATGTAGCCGTAGCCGCCGAAGAACTGCAGGCAGCGGTCCAGCACCTCGCTGTTGCGCTCGGTCAGCCAGAATTTGCCCATCGAGGCGGTTGCCGAATCCAGCTTGCCGTCGACCCATTGCTGGATCAGGTAATCACAGAAGGTGCGCGATGCCAGCACCGTTGCCTTGACGTCAGCCAGGGTGAAGCGGGTGTTCTGGAATTCCAGGACGGCTTTACCAAATACCGTGCGTTCCTTGGTGTATTCCACGGTCAGCGCCAGGGCACGCTCCATCTGAGCGGCCGCATTGATGGCGATTTGCACTCGCTCGTAGGGCAGTTGCTTCATCAGGGTGTAGAAACCCTTGCCTTCAACACCGCCAAGCAGACATTCGGCGGGCACTTCGACGTCATCAAAGTACATTTCCGAGGTGTCCGACGACTGCAGGCCGACCTTGTCCAGGCACTTGCCGCGACGGAACCCTGGCAGCGAGGTGTCGACCAAGAAGATCGAAATGCCTTTGGAACCGCTACTCTGGTCGGTTTTGGCGACCACGGCCACCATGTCACTGAGCTGGCCATTGGTAATGAAGGTCTTGGCGCCGTTGATGATATAGCGGTCACCCTGTTTCACCGCGCGGGTGCGCACCGCCTGCAAGTCGGAACCGGTGCCTGGCTCGGTCATGGCGACTGAACAGATGACCTCACCGGAGGCGATCTTCGGCAGCCAGAACTGCTTCTGCTCCGGGGTGCCATCATCAAGGATGTAATGGCCGACGATATGGTTGATGGTCAGGCCCAGGCCGGACACACCGGCGTAATTGAGCTCGTTCACCACTGCGGCAACGTGGGCAGGCGTGCCGCCAGCACCGCCGTATTCTTCGGGTAGATCGGGCAGGATCATGCCCATTTCACCGCAAGCCAGCCATGATTCCCGGTCGGCCTGGTGCTGCTCACGCCATTTCTCTTCGCGTGGGGCCAGGGTCTGGGTGACGAAGCGACGAATGCTGTCGGCAAAGGGTTGGACGTCTTCCGTCATCCACGATGAGCGATAGTTTTCCAGCATGGCAGGTTCCTCGAATTCAATGAGTGTTCGGCGCCAGTTCACGCCTGATTCTTGATAGAAGCAGGCGTGAACCACTGGCAGCGATTGTTAGAGGCTGCCCATGCCACCGCCGCAGACCAGGGTCTGGCCGGAAACGTAGTTGGCTTCTGGCAGGCACAGCATTACCACCGAACCTGCGGCTTCCTCGGCAGTGCCCGGGCGGCCCAGCGGGATGTTCTGGCTGGCGCCGTCGATCATTGCCTGCTGCACGCCGACCTTGATCTCGCGGCCCTCGATACTGACGGTTTTGCTTTCGGTACCGGCCAGAGCCTGGGTCAGGCGGGTATCGATAAAGCCGAAGGCCACGGCGTTGACGCAGACTTTCATCCGGCCCCACTCGCGCGACAGGGTCTTGGTCATGCCCAAAATGCCGGCCTTGGCCGAGGAGTAGTTGGTTTGGCCGGCGTTACCGCCCGCAGCCACCGACGAAATGTTGACCACTTTGCGGAACACTTCCTTGCCTTCGGCGGCTTCTTTCTTGGCCTGGGCCGAGATGACCGGTTGCGCGGCACGCAGGATGCGGAAAGGGGCGGTCAGGTGGCAGTCGACAATCGCGTACCACTGCTCGTCGGTCATCTTCTGGATGACGTTGTCCCAGGTGTAGCCGGCGTTGTTGATGATGATGTCGATGGCGCCATAGTTCTGCACGGCGGTCTGGACAAAACGATCAGCAAAGTCGACGGCGGTGACACTGCCAACACAGGCAACAGCTTCGCCACCCGCGTTGCGGATCTCGGCGACAACTTCTTCGGCAGGGGCTGCATCGAGGTCGTTGACCACCACTTTGGCGCCATAAGCGGCCAATTGCAGGGCGACACTGCGGCCGATACCACGACCGGAACCGGTGACCAGAGCGACTTTACCTTCGAGCTTTTTCATCTTTTATTCCTGTAGGTTGTTGTTTTTGTGGGGGTTCAGGCCAGGGCGACGATGGCTTCACCGGCGAGTTTTTCTTCGCCGTGCTGATTGGCGCAGCGAATGGCCAGGCGCACCAGCTTTTCGCCGTCTTTCTCGAACTTCTCGGTGACCTTGCCCGTGCAAGTAGGGATGTGGCCCAGTTGGGTGATGCCGGTGAAGCGGATTGCCAGCTTGCGTACTTGCTGCTGTGGTACCCAATTGGTCAGCAGGCGGCCCAGGTAGGCGGCGGACAGCATGCCGTGCGCAAACACGTCGGGCATGCGCGCCTTGCGGGCGAAGTCGATGTCGATGTGGATCGGGTTGTGATCTCCCGAGGCACCGCAGTACAAGGCCAGGGTCGTGCGGTTGACCGGCTGCAGCTTGAGCAGCGGCACTTCATCGCCAACCTGTACATCGGAATATTGAACGGCAGCAGTCATCGAAGGCTCCTTAGCGCTGTACGAGCGAGCAACGGACGTCGGCGATGTGCTCGCCATCCTGGTTGGTAACGCGGATTTCACTGACCACGAATTGCAGGGCACCGCCTTTTTTCTCGTAGACATCGACGATCTTGCTGTCGAAGGTCAGGGTGTCGCCGGCGACGGCAGGGTGGTGATAGATGAACTCCTGCTCGGCATGCAGGATGCGGCCAAGGTCGAAGCCGTAAATGTTCAACTGCTCGTCAAGGTCACGACCTTCGCCACCCAGGCACATCAGGAAGGTGGGTGGCACCGGCAGGGAGCGGTAGCCGGCCGCTTTGGCCGCGGCCTCGTCGGTGTAGATCGGGTCGGTTTCGCCAATCGCCTTGGCGAAGAAACGCAGGCGGCCTTTTTCCACTTCGGCGGTAGTAACGCCGAGTGAACGACCGATCAGACTTTTGTCTGCCATATCACTTGATTCCTTACTAGGGTCGGAAAAGCGCGCCGACGGGTCGACGCGCGTCATGTGTCAACCGCGGCCGAACAGGGTGACGATGCAGGCACCACCCAGGCCGAGGTTGTGTTGCAGCGCAAAGTTCACGCCTTCTACCTGGCGCGCCTCGGCGCTGCCACGCAGTTGGTGGGTCAGCTCATAACATTGCGCCAGGCCGGTCGCGCCCAGCGGGTGGCCCTTGGAAAGCAGGCCGCCGGAGGGGTTGGTGACCACTTGGCCACCATAGGTGTTGTCGCCATCGAGCACGAAGCGTTCTGCTTCGCCGACCGGGCACAAGCCCAGCGATTCATAGGTGAGCAGCTCGTTATGGGCGAAGCAGTCATGCATTTCGGCCACGCGGATTTCACGGGGATCGACACCGGCTTTTTCATACACCTGTTGGGCCGCACGCTGGGCCATGTCGAAACCGACCATCTGGATCATCGACGGTGGCTCGAACGCGATCGGCTTGTCGGTGGTCAGGGCCTGGGCCAGGATCGCCACGTCGGTACGCAGGCCATGTTTCCTGGCGAACGCTTCGGTGCAGACAATCGCCGCCGCCGCGCCGCACGTCGGCGGGCAGGCCATCAGGCGGGTCATGACGCCAGGCCAGATCACCTGGTCATTCATGACGTCATCGGTGGTGACCACTTTGCGGAACATCGCCAGCGGATTGTTGGCCGCATGGCGGCTGGCCTTGGCGCGGATGGCAGCGAAGGTGCTCATCTGCGTGCCGTACTTGTCCATGTGCTCACGGCCTGCGCCGCCGAACATTTTCAGTGCCATCGGCAGTTCGGCAGCGTCGGATGCCAGTTTGTCGACGATAGCGATGCTCTTGCCCATCGGGCCTGGGCGATCGTCCCAATGGCTCTTCAGCGCACCTGCCTGCATTTGCTCAAAGCCCATTGCCAGGGCGCATTCCACCGCACCGCTCTGCACGGCCTGGCGGGCCAGGAACAGGGCGCTGGAACCGGTGGAGCAGTTGTTGTTGACGTTGATCACCGGAATGCCGGTCATCCCGACTTCATACAGCGCCGCCTGACCACAGGTGGAATCGCCGTACACGTAGCCCACGTAAGCCTGCTGGATCAGGTCGTAGCCAATGCCTGCATCCTTGAGGGCCAGGCGTACCGCTTCCGATCCCATTTCAATATAGGTACCGCTGGTACCCGGTTTGACGAAAGGAATCATGCCGACGCCGGCCACGTAGGTTTTTTGCGACATCTCAATCTCCACACTCAGTTGATGATGCTTCGCCATGCGCTCCAGGCGAGGCGCCAGCGGCAAGGGATGCCGCCCACACTTCAACTCTGGTCGATCTGCACGCCGGCGTAACCTGATCAGAATGGGTGGGGTGTCGATGGTCTTGAGGGCGTATCCGGGCCAATACGTAGTGGGTGGTTAGGTGGGCGAGGCCGCTGTAATAACCTTGCTCACCTACAGGCTTTGTGCTTCCGCCGACAGCGGGGCTCACAGCGGGCACGACTCACTCTCGGAGCTTTTATGACTCTTCTGCATAACAAGGTAGCGATCATCACCGGTGGGGCTTCCGGCATCGGCCGCGTCACGGCCCAGTTGTTTGCCCGCGAAGGTGCTCGCGTGGTGATCGCCGACATGTCCGATGCATCCGGACTGGCGTTGGTCGAGCAGATACAGGCGGACGGTGGCCAGGCCTGTTACGAGCATCTGGACGTACGTCGCGAGCAGGACTGTGCCGCAGTGGTTGACGCCGTCCTGACCCGTTTCGGGCGTCTGGATATTGCCTTCAACAATGCCGGCATCTTTATGCCCCCGGTATTGCTGGAAGAGCAGACGCTGGCGCAGTGGCAGCAGATCCTGGATGTCAATCTGACCGGGGTTTTCAACTGCATGGTGCACGAGCTGCAAGCCATGAAAGCCAACGGTGGCTCGATCATCAATACCGCCTCGATCGCCGGGCTCACCGGCACCCCCGGCGCTGCAGCCTACTGCGCCTCCAAGCACGGCGTGATCGGCCTGACCAAAAGTGCTGCGCTGGAATACGGCAAGCATGCCATTCGTATCAACGCTTTGTGCCCAGGGCTGGTGGCGACCCCGATGACCCAGGGTCCCGACAGCGGCTTCAACAGCAAAATGATCGACGCGGCGGTGCACAACGCCCCGCTGCGTCGCCAGGCCGCGCCTGAAGAACTCGCGGTCATGGCGCTGTGGCTGGCCTCGGACAAATCCTCGTACGTCACCGGTGCACATTTCGTCGTCGATGGCGGGGCGACGGCTTAGCGCCTCGCCAAATCTCCCCACAAGACCAAGTACAGGAGCTTATATGACGCTTTTGCAAGGAAAAGTAGCCATCGTCACCGGCGGTGCATCCGGTATCGGTAAGGCGACCGCCCGGCTTTTTGCCGCCGAGGGCGCGCGGGTAGTGGTTGCCGATACCAATGAAGAGGCGGGAAGGGCGGTAGTCGATCTGATTGAGCAAGTCGGCGGCCAGGCGTTCTTCCAGCCAGTGGATGTGCGCAGCGACGAACAGTGCGCCGCGTTGGTGGCGATGACGCTGCAGCGCTTCGGCCGCCTCGACATCGCTTTCAACAACGCCGGTATCGGTGGCACGCCCGGCCTGACTGATGCACAACCTCTGGAGCAATGGCGCCTGGTGCTGGACATCAACCTGACCGGCGTCTTCAACTGCATGGTGCATCAGTTGCGGGCGATGAAGGGCAGCGGTGGTTCGATTATCAACACTGCCTCGATCATGGGGCTGCAGGGCACGCTGGGGGCTTCTGCGTATTCGGCGTCCAAGCACGGCGTGATCGGCCTGACCAAAAGTGCCGCACTGGAGTATGGCAAGTACGGCATCCGCATCAATGCCTTGTGCCCCGGTTATGTCACCACCCCCATGACGACCGGCCCGCAAAGCGAGTTCAACGCCCGCACGCTTGAGGCTGCGCTCAAGACCGTGCCCCTGCGGCGTATGGGCGAACCCCACGAACAAGCTGAAATGGTCCTTTGGCTGGCTTCTGACAGCGCCTCCTACGTTACCGGCGCTCATTTCGTTGTCGATGGCGGCGTGACCGCCTGACGCTTTGCACACTCTGTGGAGGCTTTATGAAATACGCACATTATCAGTTCATCACCTTCAACCTGGATCGCGGCGTCATGACCTTGCGCCTCAACCGCCCGGAGGCGATGAACGCCATCAATGCCGGGTTGCATGAAGAGTTGTCGCGGGTGTTCGCCGACATCGCAGCTGACCCGGAGGTACACGCCGTGGTACTGACCGGTGAAGGCCGCGGTTTCTGTGGTGGTGGCGACCTGAGCTGGTTTCGCGACATCACCCCGCAAGGCGTCGACAAGTTGTTTCGCGAAGCACGCAAACTGATCATCGACCTGCTTGAGCTGCCACAGCCGATCATCGCCGCCGTCAACGGCCATGCCGCAGGCCTTGGGGCCACGCTGGCATTGTTCTGCGACATCATTTTCGTCGCGGAGTCGGCCAAGATCGCCGACCCCCATGTGCGCATCGGCGTGGCGGCCGGTGATGGCGGTGCCGCCATCTGGCCTTGGCTGGTGGGCCCCGCGCGGGCCAAACAGTACCTGTTTACCGGTGACAGCCTGACGGCGACCGAAGCGGAGCGCATCGGACTGGTCAACCAGGTGGTCGCCGACGATGCGGTTGTGGAGCAGGCCACGGGCCTGGCCCGGCGCCTGGCAGACGGGCCGCGCCTGGCCATCGCGGCGAGCAAGGCCTCGGTGAACAAGATCTTGCGCGACACGGTGAACCTGGTACTCGACACCTCGTTGGCCCTGGAGAAGGAAAACTTCTACAGCGCCGATCACAAGGAAGCGATCAATGCCTTCCTGGAGAAACGTGCGCCGGTTTACCGCGGACGCTGAAGTGCGCTTGTCCCCTTCATCATTGGCTAAGGTATCGCGATGACTCCGCAGTTGAATCGACATCCCTGGATGACTGAGGAACTTGAAATGTTCCGTCTTCAGGTCCGGCGCTTTGCCGAAGAACGTATGCTGCCGCAGGCAGAAAAGTGGCGCAGCCAGGGCTTCATTGACGGGCAAATCTGGCGCGAGCTGGGTGAGCTGGGCATGATGCTCCCGGAAATTCCCGAGCAGTATGGCGGCGCCGGCGTCTCGCTGGCCTACCAACTGGTCGTGGTCGACGAGCTGGCACGGGCCGAGATGCCGATGAAGCATTCGGTGCACTCGATCGTTGCCCATTACCTGCTCACCTATGGCAGTGAAGACCAGCGTCAGCGCTGGTTGCCCAAGCTCGCCAGCGGCGAGTGGCTGACCGCCATCGCCATGACCGAACCCGGCTGTGGTTCAGACCTCAAAACCCTGCGCACCCACGCCCGGCGTGAGGGCGACCATTATGTGTTGAATGGCGCAAAGACCTTCATCACCAATGGCTCCACCGCGCAGTTGATCGTGGTTGCCTGCAAGACTGATCCGAGCCTTGGGGCCAAGGGCGTGTCGCTGTTGGCGGTCGAGGTCGACAACCCGCCACCAGGATTCCGGATCGGCAGGCTGCTGGACAAGATGGGGCAGAAATCGGCGGACACCTGCGAACTGTTCTTCGATGACGTCAAAGTCCCGGTGGAAAACCTGATTGGCTGCGTCGAAGGCCAGGGCTTTGCGCAGATGATGAGCGAACTGCCCTGGGAGCGTCTGATTGTTGGCGTAGCGGCAGCAGCGGTGATCGAGCGGGCAGTGGAGCTTACGGTCGACTATACCCGCGAGCGCAAGGCGTTCGGCCAGAGCATCTTCGACTTCCAGAACACACGCTTCAAGCTGGCTGAGTGCGCCACCATCGCCCACATCGTGCGCAGTTTCGTCAACGACTGCACCCAGCGCCTGCTCGATGGCACGCTGGACCCGGAAGCGGCGTACATGGCCAAGTGGTGGTGCTCGGAGCAGCAAGGCAAGGTACTGGACGATTGCCTGCAGTGCTATGGCGGCTATGGCTACATGAACGAGTACCCCATCGCGCGTATGTACACCGACGCCCGCATCCAGCGGATCTATGGCGGTACCAATGAGCTGATGAAAGAGTTGATTGCGCGCAAGCTGTAGGCGCGCTGCCGCTCAGCAGCGCAGCTGTTGATCGGCTACTCCGGCGTCTCCGGTTTGTTGGCACGCTTGCGGGCAATGATGATTGCTTCGTAGCGGCTGGAGACGCCGAACTTCATGAAGATGTTGCGCAGGTTCCATTTCACCGTCTGGTCGCTGATGTTCAGTGTCCTGGCAATACGCTTGTTGGGCATCGACTGTTCAAGCAGGCTCAGAATTTCTTCCTCGCGCTTGGTCAGTGAAACCTCGCCTCCCGCAGAAATCGTCGCGCCTGAGGCGCCTTGCTCCTGCCCTGGCGCACAAGGGTCGACATGGGCACAGAGTTGCTGGCGGTAGCCTTCGATGGCTTTACTGGGCAAGTGCTTGAGGCTTGCCAGTAGCCGACAGACCTCATCGCCTTCATCCAGAAAAGTACGCGTCAGTCCTAGCTGGTAGCCTTGCTCCAGTGCCGTCATCAGGCATGCCTGTGCCTGATCGTCGCAACCCAGATCCGTCAGCGTCAGGGCCTTGAGTATATGGACCTTCACCAGCAAGGCGCCTCGACCCAGTGCCTGGCCAATGCCCCACGCACTCTCCAGCGCTTGCAACGCTTGTTCTGGCAACTGGCTGGCCCGCGTCAGGCGGGCGCGGGAGAGGGCGGCGGTAGCGGCGATTTCCTGATTACGGGCTCTGTCCCCTGGGTGCTGGGCGGCTAGCTCGTCCAGTTCGAGCTGAAGCATTTGCCCATGGCGCCAGTCACCGCGTTGCCAATCCTCGTCGAACAGCTCGATGCGAATCTGCTCGGCCAGCATCAGGGCGATACCGCGCGCCAGCCCACGGGCACGGAAGTGTTCTGCGCGTTTGTCGAGGTAGTCCAGGGCCGTTCGCGGGTTTTCTTGCAGCAGTTGCAGGCGGGCGTAGGTAAGGGCGGCGCTGAAGGTGCAGGCGGGTACCGAGAAACTGAGCATGTCCAGGCGGTTGACCAGAGTTTCACGGGCGTCGTCGATACGGTTTTGCTCGTACAGGATCTCAGCCATGAGCGCGGCGCTGGTGCAGGCGGTGATCGAGCGGCGACCATGGGTCGCTTCAGCCATGGCCAGGGCCGGCGTGGCGTGGCGTTCTGCTTCCAGCACCTTGCCTTCGAGCAATGCTGCGATGGTTATTGAGTTGCGTGCAACCAACGCCGGCTCATCGCTGCTCGTGGCCGTGACACAACGGTAGGTGGCGCGAGCCTGTGCGTAATTACCAAGCATCCCGTGATTGCCGATGAGCAGAGCCAGGCGAAAGTGCTCCAGCAGGGGATTGCGCAAGGGCAGATCACTGAGCGATGCGCAGGCCAGCAAGCTGCGTTCGGAGTCATCTTGCTGGCCGGCAATCATCGCCTGTACCAAGTGGACATGTACCGCGTACTTGGGGTCGCACGAGGCCTCGAGTAACTTGAGCCAGCGCCCGCTCTGCTCAAGGCGTGCGCTCAGCACGTATCCCCAGGCGCCGAACATGGCCAGGCGCGGATGCTGGGAGAGCAGGGCGGGGGGCACCTTTTCGATCCAGCGCAGGAAAGTACCCAGGTGGCTAATGTTGCTCAATGGTTGCAGCGAGTGTTCCAGCAACTGTATGACGGCGTCGAAGTCCTCGCTCAGCAGCGCGTGCCGCAAGGCCTCGATAATGAGTTGCTGTTCGCTGAACCAGTGTGCCGCGCGCTGATGCAGGCCGCGCACATCGACGCCACTGTGCAGCAGTTTCTGGTTGAGGAACTCAGCGAACATCGGGTGCAGGCGGTACCACTGGAAGCGGTCTTCCATGTCGACTGGCAGCAGGAACAGGTTGAGCGCTTCGATACTTGCAATCAGCTGCGCCGCATCGCTTTCCCCTGTCACATGGGCTGCAAGGTCGGCATTGAAACGGCGGAGAATGGAGATCTGCTGGAGAAACTCGATCAAGCCTTCAGGCAAGTTGGCAATCACATCCTCGGACAGATAGGCACTGAGGTCGGCACTGTTGGGTGCCAGCGCACTCAGGCCAGAGCGCTTGCGCGGCACGGATTTTAACGAGATTGAGACCAGTTGCAGACCGATCGGCCAGCCATCGGTCTGGGCATGAATGGTGTGGGCGGCATCCAAGTCGATTTCTGCATCCAGGTGGGCTTTGAGAAACGCCAGCGATTCCCTGAAATTGAATGACAGCTCGTTTCCGCCGATTTCGCACAACTGCCCCATGGCCCGCAGCCGCCCCAACAGCAAGGCCGGCGTGACGCGCGAGGCAATGACGATGTGCAAGTTCGCAGGCGCTGCGTCAATCAGGGCCTGCACGAGTTGATTGATACGTGGCGAGGCCACCTGGTGATAGTCGTCAAGCATCAGGTACAGCTCGTGATCGACCATCGCCAACGAGTTGATCAACACTGAGGTCATGTCCTGCAGACCTTCGTTGCCCTCGCTCTCGTCCAGCAACAACAGGTCATCATCCAGCGGCACGCCGGTTTGCTGCAGGGCCCCGATCAAACTGGCGCAGAACTGGGTGAACGCCAGGTCTTCCGGAGTCAGCGATAACCAGCAGACCGCGTCGCCTTGTTTGATCAAGTCCTGACGCCACTGTGCGAGCATCATGGTTTTGCCGAAACCAGCTCCGCCACACACCAGCACGACCTTGCTGTGATGGGCTTGTTGAAGGTGGTGCGCCAGGTCCTCTCGCACAATGCTGTTGGCGGGAACGCGTGGTGGAGCAAACTTGGTGGTAACCAGCAGGGAAGTCGACTTCATCAATGTTCAGGTTCTATTGTTCTTGTTACGGGCCAGTATGGGGCACCCAACCCTACCTTTCCCACCCCAACACGGGTGGGGTTTCTTGCTTGAACGATCGGGTATTTTGAAGCTTTCATCGACAATCAAGTGCCCAAGTTGAAGATTCCACGACTTACCGACATTCAGCAACTGTCAATTGACAGCATGCGCACCTTCGTACAGCAGGAGGTCACGCCTCATGCCGCCTTGCTGCGATTTGGCCCGGCATCGCGCGAGCAGTTGCTGGAGTTTACA
>RCUI01000565.1_pt1 | contig 12239 bp, 11 predicted proteins | sample 2166121 | NCBI WGS metagenome assembly RCUI01 (sample SAMN09932700, study PRJNA488358) | compost metagenome | feature: garden; material: soil; isolation source: compost soil in succinic acid-enriched culture | place: Germany: Experimental Botanical Garden Goettingen | collected 2016-01-27
AAATCAGCGAGCAGCTGGAGATCGTGCCGATGCAAATCCGTGTGATCAAACATGTGCGCAAGGTTTAAGCCTGCCGCGATTGCGAAACTGCACCGGTTACAGCGGACAAACCCGCTCAACTGATTGAAAAAAGCATGGCCAGCCCCAGCGTATTAGCGATGTTGCTGACGACCAAATACGTCGACGGCTTACCGCTGCATCGCTTCGAAAAGGTGCTAGGCCGCCACGGTATCGATATCCCACGCCAGACCTTGGCTCGATGGGTTAGTGCGGTGAACACTTGCAGCCGTTGCTGAATTTGATGCGCGATCGGCTACTGGAAAGCCGCGTCATCCACTGTTACGAAACGCGTGTTCAGGTGTTGAAAGAGCCAAATCGAGAGCCAACCAGCCAATCCTGGATGCGGGTGCAAACCGGCGGGCTGCCGAATCAGCCTGTGATCCTTTTTGACTACTCGACCAGTTGGGCGCAGGAGGTTCCGTCGCGCCTGCTCGAAAGTTATCGCGGCTACCTGATGACCGATGATTACGCGGGTTATAACGCCTTGGCTGCGCAATCCGGTGTCGAGTGGTTAGGCTGTTGGGCACATGCGCGACGCAAGTTTGTCGAGGCACAAATGGTACAGCCTAAAGGCAAAACCGGGCGTGCCGATATCGCCCTGAATCTGATCAACAAGCTATACGGTATCGAGCGCGATCTAAAAAATGTCGGCGATGAACGCCGCCACGAAAGCCGACAACAAAACAGCCTGCCGGTGTTGGCGCAGTTACACACATGGCTGGAGAAAACCCAGCCACAAGTGACGGCGCAAAATGCACTGGGCGAAGCTATCAGCTACCTGGCCAGCAACTGGAACAAGTTGGTGCGCTACACCGAAGCCGGTTACTTGCCGATCGACAACAATGCGGCCGAGCGGCCCATCCGTCCCTTCGTTATCGGGCGCAAGAACTGGCTGTTCAGCGACACACTCAAAGGCGCGATGGATGGCCAGTGCTCAACTTTACAGTTTGGTCGAGACGGCTAAAGCCAACGGCCAAGAGCCCTATGCGTGGCTGCGCCACGCACTTGATCGTCTGCCACAGGCGACCTCGGTTGAGGACTACGAAGCTTTACTGTCGTGGAACTTCTCGCCTAAATCGCCTAGCTAAGCGCTGACCATTTTTGACAAGGTGGGGTTCATGGAGCGCTTACGGTAAACCCGTTAGGACTATAAGAAATGCGTCATTTTTGATGTGTCGTAGCGGCTCGCTTGGCCACTGCATCAGTTCAACAATGGACTAGAACCCACGGAGGCTGAAGAAAATTTATGCTGCCTCCATGATTCCGGCAAAGACCCTACATGTTTTTATAAACTGCCAAATGCAAATTCGAATAACCTCAGCCCGATTTTTTTGTTTGGTTTTGTACGGCCAACAACACAGCAACCGGCAACCAAAATACAGTCCAATAATCACCGGGCCGTGTAATGATTCGTTCAACATCTGTCAGCATAGCGATGAATGCAAACACCAGCGCCGGAAAAGCCAATCGAACCCATGAATTATTGCGCAGGCACCAAGCCTTATAGCAAATCCCCAATAAACCTGTGACCAGAAAGAGGAATGAAATTATACCACTATCATAAATTTGCTGAAGGTAAAGACTGTGTGCATGGGGAGAGATCATTTTTCCATTTGGCCAAAGATACTCAAAGGGGGTACCTAATCCATGCCCAAAAAGCCAGTGCCCTGACATAATATCAAAATAGTAAGCCCAAATTGGTCCTCGACCGGACAGCTGCCGTCGCAGCACTTCAGTAAGTATTTGATCCCACAGCAGAAAAACAACTACCAATGAAACTAATGCACAGAGTCCAAAACCCCAGATACCACGCTTCGACTTCTGCATTACTACAGCGAACATGCAACCACCTAACAGCGCAAACCAAGCCCCCCGCGTACCAGTCATTACTACATACGCAGCCAGTACCACAAAGACCATCAGCCAAGCTAAACCTGCCCACTTATTAGTTTTTTTATCAAGCGCCATCCCTATTGCCCAAATAGCAATTGCGCCGTTGAAAATTCCGGCAGCTACAGGCCAACCGTAGTTTGCAAAGTTGCCGACCCCCATACGATCTATTCGAAATGCTCGATATGCCATTGGTTTATCGAGCACACCATATTGATAAGTCAAGCTTACCATAGCGCCGATAGCAACCACTAACACACTTGCCAGTAAGGCACGACGAAAAAAAACCTCATGACGATTAAGTAACAAATTAATAGCAACTAAATATAGCCCAATGAAAAGGCATCGCTTAGCCAATGTATGAGCGCTGGCATCGGAGCCGGTCGCCCACAATGTACTCATTGCCACCCAGCTAAGAAATATGATCCACGGCAGATACTGTAAATCAGGCCTAGAACCATTCCTTACAATAAGTTTATAGAGCGAAAAAATCAGCGCTGGCAACAGAAGCCATATATAGACTTGAGCATTTCGACCGCTGCCTGACGTCATCCAGACCTTTCCACTAATCTGAATAAACAACCCTATGGACAATGCCCAAACCATTACGACCGACCATCTGCCCCCCTTCAAACACTCAGCCGAGGTACTTAATTTCCACACCTTCATATCATCTCGCTATGCCTGTACCTGTATCAGTACGCATTTTTATTGATAAAGCCCTTGAACACTGTAAGAAAAATTATCTTCAAGTCCAGCCAAAGCGACCAGTTGCCGATATACCAAAGATCGTGTTCGACTCGTTTTTTCATTTTTTCTAGCGTGTCAGTCTCACCGCGATACCCGCTAACTTGGGCCCAACCGGTAATACCCGGTTTAACTTTGTGACGCTGCATATAAGACTCAACCAAGTCCTTGTAGTATTCATTATGCGACAAGGCGTGAGGCCGTGGACCAACGATAGACATACGCCCTTGCAACACATTAAAAAATTGAGGTAACTCATCAAGACTTGTCCGCCGTAAAAAGGCGCCAACTCGCGTAACTCTAGCGTCATTTCTGGTTGCCTGAGTTACACTTTCCGAACTCTCTCGATGCACAACCATGGAGCGAAACTTATAAACCTTGAAACGTTTTCCATTTATACCGGTACGGTACTGCTTGAATAATATCGGTCCCTGCGAGGTCAATTTGATCGCCATAGCGATAATTAAGCAAACCGGTGCTATTAGCAAAGAAATCATAGTACCTAAAACGAGATCTTCCAGGCGTTTCAGCAAGCGTGGTGGTCCGTCCATAGGACTACAGCTCAAATCAAGCGAATAGACCCCCGCAATATGACTAACTTTATGATTTAGAAGAGGAATATCATCCCACTCAGGAATAAATCGCACCGCAACAGTATGATGGCGGAGCGCATACATAACTGAACGAATTCCTCCCCCCTCGCTCAACGGCAAACACAGCCAGACCTCATGTACTCCTAGCTCATTGACCTTTGCAACCAAATGTTCCAACCAGCCTTCTTCCAAGTTAAAAGGGAGGCTTTGAACCACCTTAAAACCGTATTCGTCGAGCGCACGGCCACTGCTCAACTGGCTGGCTAACATACCGCCAGAGTCCACAAGCAAGACGGTTTTCAGGTTCATCCCCGACGCTCGCAATCGTCGCAGCAGCAAGAAAACTGTCAAGCGAAGTAAGAGACTCAACCCTCCACCCGCAAGCAGCGTGGAGCTAAACCAGATCCGAGAATAATTCTCGGAAACTTTCAGAAAAAAGGTGAGCGAAAGCAGAATACCCGCCGCCGCAAACCACCCAGCCAACAGTACCGTAAATTGACGTAGAAACGCATACCCTCGCTGGGAGCCATAAACCCCGCCCATGCCTAGGCAAAGCACGACCACAATCGCCGTTAGCATCGTCGCGGTGTTGTATCGGCCGTTCATTTCCAGGCTACCAAAACGGTAATAATGAGCCAGGACACCGGCTACGAGCACGATTAAAAAATCCAGTAGCGCCACAAAAACAGGCACAGGATAGCGCTCGGCAAAGGTTGGCTTATAACGAGGAATAGCTTGCATATCCTTTACAAAAACTCCGACTGAACGCGAACGAGGACGGTAATAATACTGCCCTTTACTGCAGATTTCTAAGGAAACTCTGAACACATCTAAAAACGTGCAAGGACGAGAGGCCACCAGAGACCTGGCACCCAAAAGCCTGATGAGCTTTCGTCTTTGAAGGCACCGACAATCGCGCGACCACGCTGCGAACGGTTCTTCGTCAAGGTGGACCGGCTCGTGCCCTTGACCAGCTTCACCGTACTAAATCAACGCTAGTATTCGGCAAAGCCTAGCGGCTGGAAACCATATGGCACATTCACCAGATGCATTGCTGGCTCACCCCGAACGCCCCGGCCACACAAAGATTGCATTGTGGGAACCCAGCCTGATCGCCAATTCATGTAGCAACCCTTGAGTGCTCGCCGGGAACCAAGCCGATTCTAATTGCTGGATAAGCGTATACTGCACGAGCATACCCTTATCCACCAATGATTTAGATGCTGCGACTTCGGATGGGTAAAACCTCGGAAATCACAATTATGCTACACAAGGCTGTGCACGACGCAAAGCATGTCGCCGATATACACTATTCAATAGATCTCGAATTGGCCTTTCCATAAAAATGAACACAAAAATAGAAATCAATACGAGAAGTAAAAAATACAAGTAGAAAGCAACATCAGCAGACAGCAAATACCTATTTACGAAAAGTTCATTAAAGGCAAGAAAAACCGGCAATTGCAATATATATAATGCATAACTTGCCTCCCCCAAAAGAATAGAAAACTTATTCGCTAAAAACCAGCAAAATGCACGAGAAGAAACCACAATCGAAAAGACGAACAACGCATAAAGCGGAGCCAGGCCGCCAGCAGCATTCAGTATATTAAAACCTAAAACGCTAGAAACCCTAGCATTTAAAACCCAATATATCAGACCAGCCGACAACACTCCCACAACGAAATTGAAGACTATCGCCCTCTTCCCACCAAGCCTCGACTTGTAAGTGATCAGCGCATATGCCGTTGCAATCCCGACGAAAAAACTAGATAGATGCGACAACGGAAAATAAAATATCAAGGCGTGACTAAATTTACCACCAACCTTATACAGCTGCGAAAAATACAAATTACTCAAAACAATTTGAGAAAAAACCCAAAACAACAGTGCTACACCGACAAAACCAAAAACAGAAAGTCTTAAGTCCTTTATCAACAATAAAATAAACGGAAAAAGCGCATAAAAAAACAGTTCAACAGAAATTGACCATCCAGGATAATTACCCCAACCAGCAAACTGAGGAAACCAAGCCTTGAGGATAGCTATATCAACAATCAATTGCCAAGGCCCAAATGACCTAAAGCAAACGAGAAGCAACAATGCCAACATATAAACCGGGACAATACGGGCAAATCGCGCGACAACATATTCACCAATCCGAAAATCGGGCCGCGCTAAATACACGTAAGCCATAATAAAACCGGAGAGAACAAAGAAGAATCCGACCATTTGCGGCCCTGCGGTTAAAAATCCGCTTCCCACATAGGCCACCAACCCAACATCCTTGCCAAAATGAAAAACAACAACAATTGCGGCGGCCAAAAATCTTAGCCCAGTTAAGACTCGCGTATCCATCCTCCCCCCTGCTTAAAAGAACAACAAATTATTTCTTAAAGACGCCGACAACGTCGTTACTTTTGAGCACTAGCAGAGAGGTAATTTGACGACTTTCCATCACAGCCAAAGCATCTTCAATTCGGGTACCTACAGAAATCATTATTGGGGTAACGCTCATCAACTCAGTGGCTGTCTTAGTGAATATATCTTCACCATAACACTCGATGGCACGCCTGACATCACCGTCAGTTACAACTCCCCAGCCGCTCGCTGCTCTAACAATAGCGAGCCCCAGGGAGCCATGAGATATTGTCCGAATCAACTCTAAAACCTTAGCACTTTCATCAACGAATGGTAACTCATCCTTGATCATCTCATCTTCTACAAAAGATAGAAGGCGCCGGCCTAAAGAACCACCGGGATGGAACCGAGCAAAATGTTCAGGCTTAAATCCTCGCGCTTCCATCAAAGTCACTGCTAGGGCATCGCCCATCGCCAAAGTTGCCGTAGTAGACGAAGTAGGAGCCAGCTGCAAAGGACAGGCCTCCTGTTCAACGTGAACATCAAGATGACAGTCCGCAGTTCGCGCCAATGACGAAGAAGAATTACCGGTGATCGCAACGAGAAAGTTACCGTTATCCTTCAGAAACGGCAGTAACTTAAGCACTTCATCAGTTTCACCGGAGTTGGAAATCGCAACAAATACATCTTCGCTCGTCACCATACCCAAATCACCATGGTAAGCTTCGCCTGGATGCATGAAAAAACTGGGTGTACCTGTGCTCGCGAGCGTAGCTGCAATTTTTTTACCGATAATGCCAGATTTACCCATACCACAAATAATGACTCGACCATGGGAGTGCAACACGCGGTCGACAGCAGTGCTGAAGTTAACGTCCAGCCTAGCTGACAACGCGGCTACAGCTTCAGCCTCAACGTGGAAAACCCGGCGCGCCGAGGCAATATAATCTGGCTGTGTAGCAGAATTAATGTTCATACAATCCATCAGTTAGCGAATATCTATTACGGGGAAAGACTTAACTATATCGTCCAGCACCTTGATCTGGGCCAGAAATGGTTCTAGCTTGTCCAGTGGCAGGGCGCTAGGGCCATCGCAGCGAGCGTGGTCCGGATCTGCATGAGCTTCCAGAAACAATCCAGCCAAACCCACTGCCATACCTGCACGAGCAAGTTCTGCTACTTGACGACGACGTCCTCCGGATGCCTCGCTCCCAACGTCTCGGCGTTGCAGGCTATGAGTGACATCGAAAATAGCTGGATAGCCACCGGAAGCCTCAATCATCTCGTGAAAACCGAGCATGTCAACTACCAAATTATCATAGCCAAACTGGCTACCACGCTCGCAAAGGATGATTTTGTCATTACCGGCTTCCAGGATTTTAGCGGTGATGTGCTTGATCTGTGAAGGTGAAAGGAACTGCGGCTTTTTAATGTTAATCGCGCGCCCAGTATTGGCAACCGCCACGACCAGATCAGTTTGACGGGCGAGAAAAGCCGGAATTTGCAGTACATCCGCCACTTCGGCAACTACTGCAGCCTGCTCGATTTCATGCACGTCAGTAATTACCGGACAGCCGAAGCGGGCCTTTACTTCTGCAAAGATGCGTAGCCCTTCGTCCATCCCCACCCCCCGATATGATTTAATCGAGCTGCGATTGGCCTTATCGAAGCTGGCCTTGAAGACATAGGGAATCCCAAGTGTCTGCGTGACCTTTACATAGTGTTCAGCGGCGCGAAGAGTGGAATCCAAGTCTTCAAGTACGTTGATTCCACCAAACAATACGAACGGTTGGTCATTGGCGATAGCGATTGTTTCGGTAATATGGACGGAGACTGGAGTGAAGACCATGGATGAGTTTCGCCTTTCAAGATACAGGATAGGGTAAATTCGCTAACAGTCAGCAACGTTGCCACTGACCGGAGGCCTGGTCGTAGCGCTTCACCACCCGAGCAGGAGCTCCGACGATAACACAGTGATCCGGGAAATCCCCGCGGACAACTGAATTGGCACCAACTATGCAGCCCTTTCCGAGAGTCGTACCTGCCTGTATACGTACGCCAAAACCGAGAAAGCAGTTTTCACCAATATCTGTTCGCGAATAAATATAAGGTTGGTCAATGACAGACTTGGCTGGATCTTTGTACTCATGATCAATATCAGTAATCATTACGTCTCCACTCATTATCGTTCCGGAGCGTATATGCAAGTCCCGCATGCAAGTAACGTGAAAATTTTGACCTATGGTAACGTTCTCATGAATAAAAAGACGCCCCTTGTCATGACACTCCGCCCGCAACCCAGGAAATATACGTACGCGCTCTTCTATAAACATTTTATTAGTCCCGAGCAAAAATATTGGACGCCCAATATAGCTCGGTAACTTTAGTTTTCCAAAAAATGGTTTCAAAAAAAATGTTTGCATTAACCAAATAATTTTAAAGAGCACGTGCATTTTATGATCTCTCGCCTAGTAGGACTTCCCGGATACGGACATTTTGAGCATCGTCATCGTTGAACCATTCACTGAGCGCTTGAACTCTTTCTTTCACCAGCTCTGGCGAATCCATATCTTTGACGATCGCCTCAACAATTAAACTTTTAGACCCAAAGCTTAGACCTTCAACACAAAATATATCTGCCAATCGACCATCATTCAACAGATATACCGGTGCATTAGCATGCAACAATTCAATACTAGCAGCTGTCATATGCGCAAGGCTGAAGTCGACTTGTTCAAGGTAGCTAAGCAAGCCATAGTGACCGATGCCAGCGCAGCAATCATCTAGATACCTTGTGTAGTATTCTTTCTTGCTCCACGGATGTAAGCGCACAATATATCTATAATTTTGTTTAGAAGCGATGGATTTTGCAACATCTAAAAGGGAAATATTAGAGTCCTTGCCATTTTCCCCATTTAGCATAACGCCGAAAACACCGCACGGTGCATGCGGCGATGTTTCGAACCACTGTTTAATCCATCCAGTTACAATAAACTGCTCGGAACTAAAACCGACCTTAACAAACTCTTTTCGAGTAGCTTCACCCCAGCAAAGCATGTAATTAGACACGAAGTTATCATAAGCTTCCGCATCAGAACTAATGTTAACCGAATTAAGAATACGATACTGTCCATGCTGAGTAGTGAAGGTTTCAATCCCGGAAAAATTGGCCATTTGTGTTAAAAGATTTTCTGGGGATTGTGCGTCACAAAAGGTTACGAGCTTTTGCTTACCTTGCAACAACGGTGTAAAAGTCCGCTCTGCAGAAAAACGATACTTGGCGATAAGCAATGCGCAACTAAGCCGCTGCCAGGTTTTGGTTTGATAGCCTCGCACGTCACGCCAAGCGCGAGGAAGTCTTTTAAGTGTATGCAAAATCTGTGAAAACGAGAAATGCTCCGACGATTCTATATAGTCACAACGAACACCAAGTAGCTCACGTAACCGGCGCGGGATATAGTCATAGTCCGCTCGCTGTTTATGTCGACATGAATAGTACAAAAGCAATTCACTATCGCCAGAGCCAAACTTACTTATATGCAACCTAAAGAACAGAGAAAATACAACCTTCCTAAAGAAACCTAGCACCGACTGCTCATATAAAAAAGGAGCAACAACATACGCATAGTTAACGCCATTAGCCATGGCTGTACGGCTGACTTTGAATGCTTGAATTCTCTTGTAATTTAGAAATGCATTCATTCTTAATTCTCCCTGACAGTACCAATGAGATGCTGCACGCGCAGGCCAAGGGCAATTGAAAGTAAAAGATAGGACACAATTAGAAACGCTGAGGCGACCTCTAAAGGCAGAAACTGGCAGGCGATCATTAAGATCAAAGCGCTCGTCCCGTTGATTACCGCTTGAATGACGAACAAGTAATTGTCGTCATGCGCCATACTCAACACAACCGAAAACAAAGCAGACACGGAAAAGAAGAACTGACTGGCAAGCAATATGAGTAATAGCCTTGTCATTCCGGCGTCTATTTGCGCATAAGCGAACAACCAGTGGCGAGTTAACACGAGAAACAGCGTGATCCCGAGACTGGCGACGATAATAGCCAGAAGGGAATAACGCACTATGCTTCTTAATCCCCGTAGGTCGCCAATGGCATATAGTGATGCAAAGCGCCGGGAAAATGTGAAGTTTACCGCTAACATGGTCAAACTGATAAGTGTGGCGACTTTTTGTACCACCACGAACCCTTTGTAGGCGTAATCGCCATAGGCATAGGGGACGATAAGCAATGCAGCCCAGCCCACCACTTGCTGCGCCAATACTACCAGACCCAACTTATTAGCAGCACTGCTATCGATATTACGCCACTGGAGCCTAACCCCTCCAGTGAACAACGGCATCGGGTTGCCGTAGCGGCAACCAATGGTTACCAGATAGACGAAAAAAGCCACACAAGCATATAAGAAGATTAGGTCTCGTTCATTAGGCTCCTTAATGTAAATCAACACTAAGAGAGCGAGCAGGGACAACCCTGGCACAACTATATTTAAAAGGAAGGTAGCAAGATTGGTGTGGCCATTGCCCTGCAAAATGCGTGCAGAGCAAGCAGTCAAGGCTACAAATGATGCAGCAAAAAACGCGATCGCTAGATCTAATGGTTCTATGGGTACTGATGCGCCACTAAAAAATAGAGGGAAAGCCACTAAAGCCGCCAACAGACAAACTATTGTCCAAAGTGCGACACGCCGATGCGATAGCAATGTCAGATACCGCGTAATTGGCTCGACCTCATTTGGCAGCAGCTTGGCTACACGACGGATGATGACTTCATCTAACCCCCAACGAAAACAAATAGCGGCGATAGTACTGATATTGAGTAGTAGGAAGAAATTTGCAGCTGACTCTGTGGGCAAATAGCGCGATATCATCACTGTAAACAATACCGCAACTCCGGAGCCTACCCCTCGGAGAAGAAGTGTATTCATTACAGCCGCGGCACGTTTAAAAACCATTATGTAGATTGCCTGGCGGAATGTGAAGATCTTACTAAAGAAGCACTGGCTTGCGCCCTACGTAGCTGGCCTTCAACATGAAACCAATATATCATGAGAAATACTAGTATCACCCCATTTACGTAATATTCACCCATACGCAATAGAATAATCATCAAGGTAGCGGTGTAGGCAATACTAATTGCTGGCATATCTCCCCGGCGAATCTCACGCCAACTCCACAGGAAGCTTATTATAAAAATCAGCCATGCTGCGACACCCAACTCTGCAGTCAGGCGCGCGAAAAGTGAAGTTGCCGAGCCACGACCTGGCAAGTCATCGCGATAGTTAGGCATTTCATAATTATGAATGTAGTGATCAAAAACAGCACTATAATTACCAAAACCAATTCCAAACCCATAATTATCCTGAAGCGAACGCAAGGACATGGACATATTAACTGCGAGCGAATAGGTACTGATATTCATACCAGTGGTCATTGTGAGCTCCGCCCCTGAAAGCACTGCAAGCGTATCATTCATGCGCATTTGAAAAAAATCCAACTGGCTAACTTTATACGCTCCAAAACCGAAAAGAGGTAAAAGGATGAGCAGCACCCAAACATGGCGAAGTTTTATACCAAACATAATAGTAATCGCGGCAGATATAAACAAACCTAAATATCCGAGCGATGATGTCGATAGAAGAATTGCTAAAATGACTGCGACTGCCGCCAGACCAAGCTTAAACGTGCGCGCAAAATTTGACACATAGTACGTGCCAGCAGGAAGCAAGGAACACGCATAAAAAGCAGGTTCGACACTCAAGCCTGCAATACCGAGATACGAGCCAAAGTCTTTTGCTCCGCTCGTGAGAGGAGCAAGAAAATTGACTCCAAATGCCACAAAGATAACTTCCTGCAAAATCCCAAGCACAGCAAAAACAGATGCGACTTCCAGATAACGTTGAAACAGGAGTCTTGCTGATTTTCCACAAAGATTATAGACGCCTGTGAAAAATAGTACAAAAAATACCAGCATCGTGATTTTCGCCGCGACAGCAGCAAATCGACCCAAGTCAACCCCGTAGTTGAACCCTGAGATGAGAAACCCTAGAAAGGAAACTCCGAACAATAAAAAAAAGAACCCCCCATACGCTTTACGAAGGCCAAACGAACCAGTGCGCACAACTATCAATGCATACGTGACGATCATCAAAAAATAAGAAAAAAATAAAATTCCATATTTCGTTTCAACATAAAGACCTGAAACAAAAATAGAAGAAAGGGCAACCCAAGTCAGGAATTTATCCAAGCCAAATTGCCTTTGTAATTTATCAGTATACATATTAATTATTTGGCACTTGGCGAGCTACTGCTCGGTACTTCATCGGAAAATCCGGTTCACCCACGCCGAAACCGAATATTTTTCGCGCAGTGCCGGGTCGAATGGTAGTTCATTACAATAAAGAAGCTCGTCGTCAATCACCGGGGCCTGCCTATCCACCAGTAGTACACCACGCGAATTGTATAGATCGTAATTGATCACGTCAGCGTTTGTGGTGATTAGCTTACGTTGCGCGCCTACTGCTTCAATTGTACGCATCGTCAGCCCCAACTGGTCGGGTCGGTTCACAT
>RCUI01000566.1_pt1 | contig 12234 bp, 7 predicted proteins | sample 2166121 | NCBI WGS metagenome assembly RCUI01 (sample SAMN09932700, study PRJNA488358) | compost metagenome | feature: garden; material: soil; isolation source: compost soil in succinic acid-enriched culture | place: Germany: Experimental Botanical Garden Goettingen | collected 2016-01-27
TCAGGGCAACCGCCACCACGCCGGTGACGATGGCGCCGCAGATCATGCAGAGCAGCGCCAGCAGCGGCTTGTTGACCGCACCCAGCAGGGCCACGATGGGGCCGCCGTGGGCGACGCTGTTGGTGATGCCAAACAGGAAGGCCATCACGGCGGCGGTCATGCTGCCCAGCACGTTGGCGGGGATGACCGCCAGCGGATCCCGGGCGGCGAACGGAATCGCCCCCTCGGAGATCCCCACCAGACCCATGGCACCGGCGGCCTTGCCCGCCTCGATTTCGGAGGCGTCGAAGATGCCGAGCTTGCGACCGAGCACGGTGGCCAGCGACATGCCAAGGGGCGCCGCCGGGATGGCGCAGGCCATGGCCCCCATGAACTGGGTCTGGCCGGAGGCAATCATGCCGACGGAGAACAGGAAGGCCACCTTGTTGACCGGGCCGCCCATGTCAAAGCCCGCCATGCCGCCCAGCACTATGCCCAGCAGCACCAGGCTGCCGCCGCTCATGGAGAGCAGCATGGCGTTCAGGCCCGTCATCATGTCGGCGATGGGGGCGCCGATGATGAAGATGAAGACGGCGGCGATAAAGAGCGACCCGACGATGGGGGCGATCAGGATAGGCACCAGCGGCTGCACCATCTTGTGGTAGTGGCGGGTCGCAATCCAGCGCACCAGATAACCGACCAAGAGGCCTGCAATGATGGCACCGATAAAGCCGGTACCGGCGTCGGCGCCGTAGAAGCTGCCGTTGTTGGCGATCCAGCCGCCGATAAAGCCCGGCGCCAGGGCGGGGCGATCACCGATGGCGTAGGCGATGTAGCCCGCCAGAATGGGGATCATCAGGGTGAAGGCGGCGACGCCCACGTTGAGGATCTGGTTCCACATGCTCCCTGCCGGGATCTGCATGCCGCTCGGGGTCGGATCCCCGCCGATGGCGAGCGCCAGGGCGATCAGCAAACCACCCGTGACCACAAACGGGATCATATGGGAGACGCCGTTCATCAGGTAACGGTAGAGATCGGAACTGCCGCCCGCGCTCTTCTCCTCGCTCTTGCGCTCATCCTTGTCCGCCACATAGGCGGGGGCCTTCAGCGCCTGCTCGATGAGGCCCTTGCCATCCTTGATGGGCGCCTTGACGCCGGTCTTGATGAGCGGCTTGCCGTTGAAGCGGGTCATGTCCACCTGCTTGTCGCAGGCCACGACTATGGCGCTGGCGCGGGCGATCTCGGCAGGCGTAGGGCTGTTCTTGACGCCGATGGAGCCGTTGGTCTCCACCTTCACCTCAAAGCCAAGCTCCTTGGCGGCGCGCTCCAGGGATTCCGCCGCCAGATAGGTGTGGGCGATGCCGGCCGGGCAGCCGGTGACGCCTATGATGAAGCCCTTGTCGGCGGCCGGGGTGGCCACTTGCGGTTCTTTCTTCTCGAGCAGCAGGGCCAGCGCCTCGGCTGGGCTCTTGGCTGCCAGCAGGGCATCGATAAAGCCCTCTTCAATCAGCTTGGCGGAGAGCTCGGCCAGCACCTCGATATGGTGGTTGGCGCCACCGGCCGGGGAGGCAATCATGAAGAACAGCCGGGAGGGCTTGCCATCCTCGGCGCCGTAATCGATGCCGGCACGGCTGATGCCGATGGCCACCGCCGGGGTGCTCACTGCCGCACTCTTGGCGTGGGGCAGGGCAACGCCCTCTTCAAAGCCGGTGTTGTCCAGCTCTTCCCGGGCCCACAGGTCCTTGATGAACTGCTGCTCATCGCTGACCTTGCCCTGCGCGACCAGCAAGCGGGCCATTTCGCTAAAGACCTCCTCCTTGCTCGTCGCGTTCAAATCGAGATTGATCAGATGTTCGTTGATCAGTGTGGTGATCATGGCGCTCTCCCGCTCCCGTGAGGGAGCCTGTTGGCATGTCGTGCAACACGGCATGCGGACAAAATTGACCTCACTATTATCGCGCCGGGGAGCAAGCCACCCTATCGGACAAATGTGCGAATGACTGGATTTTTGTGCGCTACAGCCTTGGGTGTGAGCGGGATCCCAAAGCGAGTGATTGGATAGAGATCACCATAATTTCGTATTTTTATAAATAAAATCATTTAATTAGCTGGGTTTTGTTGGCAGCGCCACCGCTGTGGCCCAACCAGTCTGGGCGGAAGAGAGAAGCTTTTTCTATAAATTTGTGTGGATGGATGATGGGGCTAGATGTGAACTGGTGCACATAAATGGTCGCTATCAGGGATGGATGGGGAGGGCAAGCTGGAGAAATGAGCCTGGCGAGCAGGATTTGTGGGGGTAACCGTCGGATGCAATGAGCGGAGTGAATAGCACCGCTTGTGTGGTGGCAGAAAAGGTAGGGTGCAATGCGCGTTGCTTATTGCACCCTACCGAGCCGTTATCTGGCGAGCTCTATTGGGACAAGTAAGGAAATACTTGAACATGGATACTCTTCAGTCTGCTCTTTCGGAGTAAACGTTAGGTGCCACTGAATCAAGCATCAACCTACTTTGCCTGAAGGCTGCCTTGGCGCTTGGAAAATTCAACATCCAGGATACGCCAATGCCGAATCAGCTTTGGTAGTTGAACCAACGAGTTTTATTATTTACGTGGCATCATCAACCATAGACCGCAGAGGGCGATACCCATCCCCTGCAATCGAGTGACTGAAAAGGCTTCTCGAAAGAACAACAGTCCAACAGGTAACAGCAAGAGTGTACTTGCCGCATTAGTCAGGAATGACGATATCCCTAAATGGCCACCGGCTCGATATAGCAATAAGAATCCAAGCTCAATTCCTAAAATTCCCAGCGCCACCCCCGCAACACTCCAGTTTAATATTTGGACGCTGCGACTACCGTCATAAAAATAAATGCCAGGTAAACATAATAAAAGGGCAATACCATAACTCAAGGACAAGGATAAAAATGGATTGACACCACTAGGTACAAATTTAATCGAAAGATGGTATATAACCGAACCTGCGATAGCAAGAATGACAGCTAAAACATACATCTTGAACTCCAGCTAGAAAATTAAAGCATGCTCAGTCTAGCGGATGTCGTAGTTCATAGGTAGACTGCAAAAATTAATGGCAGTTATAAGGTTTATTTATGGCAAATGACGTTGATACCGCACTGCTGCGCTCTTTCGTTAGCGTTGTACGATGTGGCAGCATTAACCGCGCCGCAATATTGCAAGGGAAAACACAGCCAGCGCTTAGCCAGCAAATTCAGCGTTTAGAGCAGCAACTAGGCCATGCATTGCTGCTTCGATCCAACAGAGGTATACGTTTAAGTACGGAGGGGGAAGCGTTACTACCTTATGCAGAACGCATTTTAAGTCTAACGGATCAACTGAGTCTAAAGCCTGCATCACAAGGTAAACTGCATTGCAGTATTGGTTTGGTTGAAGACCTTGTGAGTAATCACTTTACCCGCGTACTAGCAGACTTTGCTTGTGTGCATCCTGGATTAAGCTTGCGTGTTGAGGTGACGAATAAGCAGTCACTATTTGCTGCGTTTGAGCGTGGTGAGTTGGATGTGTTGGTCAGCATGCCGATTGTCAATGCACCAGCACCAGTTCAGGAATTCAGTTTCCCACTTCATTGGTTTGCAGCGAATGGGTTCGAATATCAAGGTGAATCGTTGCCTTTAGTCATTTTTAGTCAACCGTGCTCATGGCGTAATCGTATATTAGAGGCATTAAATAGAGAAGGTATTCCTTGGCATATAGTATTTGAGAGCAGTAGCCTTGCAGCTTTACAAGCTGCTACAGAGGCAGGACTGGGGGTTGTCGCTTTATTTTCTCAAACACCCCCAAAGCATAGCCAGAGATTGACCCAGCTCCCTACACTCCCAAATATTACAATTGCAGTTTATCGCCAGCGGGGAGATATGGATGCAACGGTTCAAGATTTGACCAATCTGTTTCTAAGAGAAATGCAGCAAAATGTTGTAACGCTACATGATGGTTAAAGATGGTGGAACACGGAGGAACGGCGGCTCAGCCCAGTTTATGTGCTCAAGCAGCACTTTATGGGCAACGAGCCGTCACTTCGATTGCCGTCTCGTTAGATATATGATTCATCTCGTATCCTGGGCTAAAAGTCGCAAGCTGGTGCTGAATGAAGTGAAGCCAAGGTTTACCGCGAAATGTATCGTTAATTCTGGCGTGCCAATCGCTTACATTCACATTTATTCTGTTCTGGCTGGCACGAAAGGCTTGCCAGAAGGCTTTGCGCGGTTCCTTGGGCATGATGTCATGGCTGTGGTCGTGGCACCAACACCACTATATGGCGGGTGCGCTCGCATCAATAGAACCACCCGGTTCTGAACGACACGCCGGTGATGACAAACAGGATGGAGATAATCGTCACCGGGATGATATGCCAGGCCATGGTGGTGAGGTTTTTCTCGGACAGATGGGGGATGACTCTAAACCGTGCACTCATGGCGAAGCAGAGCGTCAAGGTCAGCAGCGACAGTTTCAACAGGATCGGGTGGGAGAGGGGATTGGAAAAGTCCAGCCACTGGCTGACATCCGGCAGCATTCGATAGGCCAGAAACAGGCCCGTTATCACCTGGATGATCAGTGCCGGCATGCCGATTTTTTCGTAAACCGACTCAAACTCCAGCAACCTGGCGGGTGAGCGTTCTCTCAATACCTTTGGCAGTACGACCACCGACAGCACTATGTGTCCCCCCGTCCAGATGGTGGCCGCCAGTATATGTAACAACAGTGCCAATCCGTACATCGTCTACCTCAGCTATCTAGTGCCAATAAATCGAGCCATTGATACCGAACATATGGTGACCCTGCGGCACTCTTCGAGCCGTGGCGCCCCCCATGGACATTCCCTCGCCATGGCTGGCGATGAGGTAAACATGTTAACCAATGGCATGATTTTGCAAAACGCCATACTGGCTAAATCCTGTTCAAGATCAATAAATTCCCAGAGACAAGGGCCCTTGGTTGCGAGGGAATCGTACGGCGTCTGCACCGGGATGCCTTATCGATGGCAAGTGCAATCCTCTTTGTGACAAGGGGCGGGGGGCTGGCGGGGCCGCAGAGGGCGCAGCGCGCCAAGCCGATCGTGCCGGGCTCAGGGCTGCCTTGACGACAGTATGCCCATGCTGGCCAATACCTGGGCGGCGTTCTCCTCGCACGACATCTCGTCGGGGTTGGACTCCTCCGGCGGGATCCGGGCCTGCAACGGCAGCTTGTTCTGACGCTGTCGAGCCTCCCGTGCCTCGATATCGCTCACCTTGCTGAGCAGGATCCTGGATTCGTAGAAACGGATGGCTGATGTCACCATCTCTGTCTGGCCCTGTGTTCTCATGGGATAGCAGATGTCACCTATTCACACGCCCGATGAGGTCAGTGGCTTCGTCTGTCTGGAACCCTAGAGTCACGCAGCCAATGCCCACCACCTGGCCGGTCACCCCGGCTTGCGCCTGCTCGGCAGATGGGATCGCATGAGCCTTGGTATGACACTCAGCCTGCGCCCGGCGCCATGAGTCCTGGGTGGCAATGACAGGGGCCCGAAAGGGCCTCATTCATTGGCGTGCACCGGGGGCGGCGATGGACAAGGGGCGGATTGCCTGGTTTCATCGCGGTTTTCTTAACCCAGCCTGTCTTCGCCGTGGCTTTCGGTGGACGGCAAAATGCCCCATTGCTCTACTCCCCGCCAGGTTCAAACAGCCGCAGCGACAGGCGGCCCCGGCTCACTCTGGGCGAGTCGGGTAAAGGAATGGTTTAGGGAGAAATGGGTAATGGCATTGGGCAAGTTTTTGATAGCAGGATTGGCAGCCCTGGCGCTGTTGGGGTGTGGCAGCGATGACGATGAGGGCTCAACGGGGGAGGGGCCCTCCCTCGCCTCGTTGCAGATAAGTCCCAAGGAGGCCAGGGTTCCCGTCGGCGTCGAGCAGCAGTTCCAGGCGCAGGCGACCTGGGATGATGGTGCGGTACAGGACGTGACCCGTCATCCTGACATCGTCTGGACCAGCAGCGACACCGCCGTGGTCACCGTGGATGAGCAGGGCCTCGCCACCGGGGTTGGCCCAGGCACGGCCACCATTACCACGACGGGCACCGTCAATGGTGAATCTCACAGCGCCACCGCCAGGGTGGAGGTGATCGATGCCTATGTGACCGAGCTGCAACTGACCCCGGTCACGGCCAGTGTGCCGGTGGGATTGAACCAGCCCTTCGTGGCCATCGCCACCTTCTCCGACGGCCAGTCGCGAGACGTGACCAAGGCCGCAGGCCTGCAGTGGCGCAGCAGTGACGAGGGCAGCGCCCTGGTCAGCAACGACGCCGGCAAGAAGGGCGTCGCCACCGGGGTAGCAGTCGGGGAGCCGAACATTGAGGCCAGTGGCACCCTCAATGACGCGTCCTTCCAGGCCTCTGTCCCGCTGGCGGTGACGGATGCCGTGATCACCGGGCTGGATATCCATACGCCGGAGGATCCGTTACCCATGGGATTGAGCGCGCAGGTGCACGCATTTGCCGCCCTGTCCGATGGCAGTGACCCCATCGAGGTGACCGGACATGACGCCTTGACCTGGAGCAGCAGCGATCCGGCGGTGGCGAGCATCAGCGAGACCGGGCTGGTCACCGGGCTGACACCGGGGAGTGTCACCATAGGAGTGAGCGGCATGGTGAACGGAGTTTCTCTCGAGGCGACCGAGTCGCTCAGGGTGAGCTCGGCCGCCGTCATCGGGATCGAGGTGCAATTGATGGGGGGTGACATTGCGGTCGGTTTGCAAACACAGGTTGCCGCCACGGCCTATCTCACCGATGGGACCTCCTTCGATGTCACCGACAACCCCCTCATTCAGTGGCAAAGCAACCAACCCGGGATTGCGAGCGTCAGCAACCAGGCGGGGAGCAAGGGGCTAGTGACCGGCCTGGCGGTGGGAACTGCCACCATCATGGCGAACGGCACGCTCGACGGTGCAGCCTTCACCGACTCGGCCCCGGTGACGGTATCATCCGCCGTGGTGACCAGCCTGGACGTGACGCCACCGGATGCCTCCGTGATGGTGGGGGACAAGGTGCAGTATCAGGCCATGGCCACCCTCTCCGATGGCAGCAACCAGGATGTGACGGACGACGAGGCCACCCTCTGGTCCTCCGATGCGTCTGCCGTCGCGCCCATCAGCAATGCCTCTGGCAGCCGGGGGGAGGCGATCGGTCTGAGCGAGGGGATGGCGCTCATTACCGCCAATCTGGGCGGTGTCACCAGCACGTCGGCGCAGCTCACCGTGATGCCGATGGCCCCTGAGGCCCCCATCGTCATCGAACCGCGGCAAAACCAGATAGCCTCGTTGCAACTGAGCCCGGAGGCGTTCGCATTCTGGAATACGACCTCCATCAACTCCCCCGAGGGGCAGGCGGCGCTGAAAGATCTGACCGGGCTGGTCTATGGCCAGTTTCAGGATCAGTTCGACTTTATCACCGTGCTGATGAACAACGAGGCGAAGCCCCTGGGTATGCCCACCGGCGAGTTCACCCACATCAAGAACGACGTCTCTGGTATCGGGCTCTCTATGTTTGATAACACGGCGGTATTTCACTCGGACGGCAAGCTGCAGGGCATTTCCTTCTTGTACAAGAAGCAGTATCTGTCGACCTCCACCTACGGGCCCATCCTGCATGAGATGGCCCATCGCTGGGCAAACTGGGTGGTGCCGACCAGCTATCCTGGCCACTGGGGAAACGAGCTTGGGATCAAGGGGCAGTTGAACGATGTGAGCGCGAATTACGCCGACATCGAGCTCTACCTGATGGGGTTGATGGACGCCTCCGAGATGACGGATCCCGCCAGTCTCGATGCCTATGCCCTGATCCCGGCCGACCAGAAACCCAGGGTGCCGAGCGCGACCACCTCGCAGAAGACGTTTCGTGTTCTGCTGCTGATCCTGTCGGATCGGCCGCTCACCGCCACCGAGATCCAGAACTACAACAACGGGGCCACCCTGCTGGCCAGGACAGACAACCCATCCCAGCAAGGCACCAACTTCCACAAGATGACCCGAGGCAGAGGCACCCTGGTGGTGAGCGGACTCGATACCCTGGTCAAGCCGACCCCCTGATCCTGCGGCGCATAGACCAGACAAGCCAGCCTGGCTGGGCAGTCACCACGACCTATCCGGCGCCCACCACTGGCGCCGGATTGCTTATGGGGATGGCAAGGGGTGGGGTCAAGGGTGATCGGGCGTCTCAGGTGGCTTGGTTTCGTCCGTAAGGGGAGGTTCAGGCCGGTAGCGGGTCTGCTCAATCTGATCGTGTCGCAGCAGCAGGGTATCCCCCTCCTTGAGGCGATAGGCGCAGTAGGTGCCGTTGCAGGCGATGCGGATATGAGGCTCATTCCCCAGCAGGGGTGACTGGCTATGAGCCTCGCTTACTGGCCAGGTGCCTTGCTCAAGGCGGGTGATCTGGCTGCGGGCCAGCTCCTCCCCCATCGAGTTGATGTGTTCGGCTGTCATGATGACCAGCAAGGGGGGAAGGATGAAAATGGCGAATTTCAAGTAGGCGCTTTTTAGCCAAATCAAGCAGTCGAAGGTAAAGGGGGCGGGGTACCGATGGGCAATCTTTACTCCTTTCAGCACGATGGGAAGCAATACGAAGAAGCGGCACAGCCACCAGGAGAGCGTCAGTCGCCACCTCGCCTTGAAAAACAGAACGCTCAGCATGATAAGCAATCCCACTACTGTCAAAACAAGAGGGAGCACGGACGGCAGACATAGCTTGATCAGTAGATAAAACCCGAGATGAAGCGTGGTGTCAGCGGGCAGCGAGAACTCGGTGCTACCGAGCCCAAATTGGCCGACATAACCGTGGTAGTAGCGCATTCCCACGAAATACACGGCGGCAGTCAGAAGTGGGATTGCCGCGCAAAGAATGCCAACGAAACGCAACATTCCCCCTTTCGCTTCCTCTTCACTTTTTGCGGCTCGTAGCTCTTGCAGATGTTTCTTAAGCCATTTCCGCTTCAAGGCGGTTAAATCTATCTCCATGTGGCGACTCTCTGTCTCAAGTGAGTTGGGTTGTGTTCATCTCTTCATGAGATCCAGTTCGTGCCATATCAATGAAGAAAGAACGAGGGGTTGGAGCTATTCAACGGGGGTTTTCGGTACGATACAGCGCCTTGCCTCAGGCCGGCATGGCGAAAGCGGTTGTCGAACCAGCCGGTCTGGGGGGGGCTAGTACCTTGTCCGAGCCGCAGGCACAGCAGCGGGCTCCCTGTTCATCGTCGGTGGTGCATTCGGGGTGGGTACTCAGGTACTCGGCGCGGGTAGGCAGCCGTTGCCAATCGGGATGGGCATGCTGCCTGTCCCAGAAACGCACGGCATAAAGCGTTGCCCCCATGGCGAGCAGGCCAAACAGTAAGAACAGGTCCATGTAGGGCTCCGGATGGGGGAAGGATAACATCAGTATGTTAGCGGTCCGGCAAGGGATACTGCCATCCCCACCTGGGTCGGTTGCAGGCAGCCAGGCAGGCTGCCGACCAGGCGCCGATATGACCGCCTCAGGTGATGCTCTGCGGTTGCGAGGCCATATCGGCGGTATTTGAAGAGAGCCACTTTCGCCTCGTTAGAGGGGGGTGAGCACAGACATGCAAAAAGGGGCCTAGCGGCCCCTTATGTTCAGCGCGGCTAATTCAGCCTCGTCAGGCTACCTTGCTGCTGCCTGCCAGGGTGCGGGCCAGTAACCCATCTGGATTGTGGATAGCATCCTTCGTTTTGACATCGATGATGTCGATATTGGCGAAGCGATCCCGGTGCTTGATGGCCACGTCCTTGGGCGTGATGCGGTTGATGATGCCGTTGGCGCCCTGGGTCTCCACTTTCAGCTTGATCCCCGCCTTGGCGGCCGCCTTTTGCAGGCTCTTGGCGGCGAGGAAGGTATGGGCGACGCCGGAGGGGCAGGCGGTGATGGCGAGTACGTCTGCTTCCCCTTCTGCTTCGATGGCCTCATAGCCGCCATCCGGGGTGGCGATCTCTTCCTCGTCGGTCACCGGTTTTTTCAGCAGGTTGACGATAAGGGCCGTGGTCAGGGCGCCGAGCACTGTTCCCAGGATGTAACCCATCTTGCCTTCCACCACTGGCAGCACTATCCAGCCGCCCCAGGGGGCGTGGTTGATGCTGTGCATCATGAAGCCGGTGATGTTGCCGACGATGCCGCCCGCGACTATGGCCGGGATGACGCGTACCGGGTCGGCGGCGGCAAAGGGAATGGCCCCCTCGCTGATGCCGATCATGCCCATGATGGCGGCAGCCTTGCCCGCTTCACGCTCTTCTTTCTTGTAGCGACGGGGGGAGAGCAGGGTGGCCAGCGCCATGCCAAGGGGCGGCACGCAGATGGCGATACCGACGCCCCCCATCAGCCAGGGTTGGGTGTTGACCTGGGTCTGGGCAAACAGGGTGGCCACCTTGTTGACCGGGCCGCCCATGTCAAAGGCGGTCATGCCACCGAGGATGGCCCCCAGCATCACCTTGCCGGAGCCCGCCATGCTGGAGAGCCAGTGGTTCATCCCCTCCATCATGGCGGCGATGGGCGCACCTATCACCCACATCACTATGCCGCACACCAGGAAGGTGCCGATCAGCGGATAGATGAAGATGGAGCCGAGCGAACTCATGGAGTCCGGCAGCTTGATGCGTTTGAGCTGATTGACGATGAGGCCGGCGATAAAGCCCACCAGGATGGCGCCGAGAAAACCTGTGTGGTACTGCTGCACCGCTATCCAGGAGCCGATCATGCCCGGCGCCAGACCCGGCTTGTCCGCCATGGAGTAGGCGATGTAGCCGCCTAGCACGGCGGTAAAGAGGGTGAGCCCCGCTATCCCCATGTCGGCCATGTCCTTGAGCACACCCGCCTCGGGCACGGCGCCCTTGCCGCTCATCATCACCGAGAGCGACAGCAAGACGCCCCCCGCGACGATGAAGGGGATCATGTGGGAGGTGCCAAACAGCAGGTGCTGCTTGAGGGTGTTGAGCTGGCCCTTGATGCTGCGATCCTGGGGTTCGGGTGCGCTGGGTTGCGGCGCCCTGATCTGGGCTGGCTTGTTGCCGGCCGCACTGGCGGGAGCCTGGGCCGCCAGCAGCTTGAGCACCTCGGCCTTGCTGGTGGCCGCTTGCACCTGCGGGATAAAGCCCGGCTCCAGCAGCTTGGTGGAGAGCTCGGCCAGCACCTCGATATGGTGGTTGGCGCCCCCTGCCGGGGAGGCAATCATGAAGAACAGCTTGGAGGGCAAGCCATCTTCGGCGCCGTAGTCTATCCCCTGGCGGCTGATGCCGATGACGATGGCGGGCTGCAGCACCGCCTCGCTCTTGGCGTGGGGCAGGGCGACCCCCTGTTCAAACCCTGTGTTGTCGAGGTTTTCCCGCGCCCAGAGGTCGCGCACGAACTGATCCTGACTGGCTATCTTGCCGCAGGCCTTGAGCCGGGCTGCCAGCTCGACAAAGAGCCCCTGTTTGTCGTTGGCCGCTATGTCGAGGCAGATCAATCCTTCGTCTATCAAGGAGGTGAGCATAGGTGTCTCCTGGCTCCTTCTTGGAGCCGTTGTGATGAGTAACAATTGACCCGCCTATTGTTTCGCCCTTGCCCCCGGGTCGAAATCGGACATATGTGCCCTTTACTGGATTTTTGTGTCGCCCACCTCATCCTGTGACCCCGTTCGCATTTTGATATCGTCTTTCCAGATCGGAGGATTATTTTTTATTTCGTTTTAAAACAAATGGTTGATTTGTTTTTTGACGATGTTGTCAGAAGGTGGCGACGACATGCCGACCCCAAGTCAGGCGAGAGGGTTGGAGATTTGTGCGCCATGGCCGCGCTCTGAAATGTGAGCCATCCGGCAAAAGTGAGGCCCGGGAGCGGTTATGCATCGGCAAGGCGGGGTTGGGCGGAGCGCGTGAAAAAATATGTGCATAACCAGATGACCTCGAAAAGGGCAGCGGAAAGGTCGGGTGCTTTTAATTAAAGTAATTGATAATTAAGCTAAATGTATGTTTTTGTCGCGCCTGTTCTGGAGGGTTTAATATGGTCTCACAAGAGGCTTTTTGCTGTTTTATAGATTGGCTTTTGCATAATAAATCGTTTATTTAGTTGGACAATCGGGGAATAATTGGTGTCCAATCGAATAGAGCAGGTTGGCCAACAGCGCCGTCAGCCAGTGTGTAACCCGAGATACAAGGAGACATCCTGATGGAAAAACTTGACCAAGAAATCGACACCATGCGCCAGGA
>RCUI01000567.1_pt1 | contig 12170 bp, 11 predicted proteins | sample 2166121 | NCBI WGS metagenome assembly RCUI01 (sample SAMN09932700, study PRJNA488358) | compost metagenome | feature: garden; material: soil; isolation source: compost soil in succinic acid-enriched culture | place: Germany: Experimental Botanical Garden Goettingen | collected 2016-01-27
GGTAATGCCATGACGTTTTCCTCGATCAGGGTTTCACAGTGCAGCGTTTCTCTGCGGGCCAGGTTTGGCGTGCGGCCAGCCGGTCAAGTCCGGTAATGGCCTTGCGCCGCAGCATTACCGTGGGCAACAGCCAGGGTCTGATCAGCAGTCGGCAGGCGCTGGCGGTCCTGGGCGCCAGCAAACGCAATAATGCGATCCCCCAGCGCTCGGTGAGCACCCACGAGGTCAAGGTCGAGGTCGCCAGCTCGTCGGCACTGGCACGCAGGCGCGAATGCTTGCGTGGCAGGCTGTCGGCGACCTCGATGGTCCTGTCGGCAGCCGGTTGACGCTTGAACGCCCGGCCCAGTGCCTCGCCGATGCGTTGCAGGGCATCGCGGCTGGCGCCGTTGACCGAGTCGAAATTGAGAAATCCATGAAACTGGCCCCGGTAGTGCAACAGCTCCACCGGCACGTCGGCCGCCCGCAGGCGGGCGGCATAGTCCAGCCCGTCATCGCGGATCGGGTCAAACCCGGCACTGATGATCACCGCCGGTGCCAGGCCGTGCATATCGGGGCTGCGGCGTGGCGAATACCACGGGTCGAGCAGGTCCAGTGTGGCGAGCGAAGGCGCCAGGGTCCGTTCGATCCATTTCACCGCCTGATCGGTCAGCAGGTGTTGGCCGAAGGCGTTCTGCGCATAGGACGGAAACTTCTCCACCAGCTCGGTGGCCGGGTAGACCAGTACTTGCAGGCTCAGCGCCGGGCCGCCACGACGCAGGTTCTCCTGGGCAACGGCAGCACTGAGGTTGCCGCCCGCCGAATCGCCACCAATGGCCAGGCGCGTTGTGTCGATCCCCCATTGCGCGCCGTTCTTGGCCACCCACTCCAACGCCGCCAAGGCATCTGCACGGCCTGCCGACAGGTCGTGCTCCGGCGCCAGGCGATAACGCACCGCGATCACCATGCAATCAGCGGCCAGGGCAATGCTGCGGCAGATGCCGTCGGCAGTGTCCAGGTCGCCAATGATGAACCCACCACCGAAAAACCACATGAATGCCGGCTGCAATGCCTGGGTATTGGCAGGCTTGAAGATGCGCAAGGCGATTTCGCCGCCTGGCCCATCGATCCGTTGTTCGGTGACCGAAGCCACCGGCGGATTCTTCCCCAGCGCAAGCGCCGTCAAGCGCCAGCCCTGGCGCAATCGCGGCAGCGAGTAGTTTTCGGCGGGACGCAGGCGGGTGGAGAAGTTCACTAGCCGCAGAAAGGCCCGAGCCTCTCGGTCGGGCTGATGTGCGCGCAACACGCGAGGCATGCCGATGGCCTGCGGCCCGGAGGGTGCCTCGGGTTCTTGGTTGTTTTTCATTGCCACTCCCTTTGCAGAAACCGGTGTTTCACGCTCGGCAATAGACTACTGAGCGCCTTGGTTTTCTGTGGCTACCCACGATGGGGGGTTGCCTGGGGCGTGCCTGAAAAACCGACACGTGGCCAGTCGTGACTTAATTCTGAAACATCTTGGTAATAAATTGAGCGCTACTGCTGATTTTCATTCCGTCGTAGACCTACTCAAGGATCAAGCGCCTCATGCGTCGAGTTGTATTCAATCAGAAAGGTGGAGTGGGCAAATCCAGTATTGCGTGTAACCTCGCCGCGGTCAGTGCCGCCGAAGGTTATAGAACACTGCTGGTCGATCTCGACCCTCAGGCCAACTCAACGCACTACCTGACCGGCCTCCTCGATAACGACATTCCGTCCGGTATCACCGACTTCTTCAAGCAGACGCTGTCCAGCGGACCCGCCAGCAAAAGATCGCGCGTGACCGTCACCGAAACGGCGTACGACAACCTCCACCTGGTGACCGCCAGCCCAGACCTGACAGACATTCAGCCCAAACTTGAAAGCAAGTTCAAAATCAACAAGCTGCGCAAACTGCTGGTTGACCTTTCGCAGGACTACGAGCGCATCTACATCGATACCCCGCCCTCGCTGAACTTCTACACGTTCAGTGCCCTGGTGGCGGCCGACCGGCTGCTCATTCCCTTCGACTGCGACAGCTTTTCCCGCCAGGCGCTGTACAGCGTGATCGCCCAGGTCGAGGACTTGCGCTTCGACCACAATGAGTCGCTGCTGCTTGAAGGGATCGTGGTGAATCAGTTCTCGGGGCGCACCACCCTGCATCAAACGCTCATTGACCAATTGCTCGCCGAAGGCCTCCCCGTTCTGCCGACCTACCTGAGCAGCTCGGTGAAGATGCGCGAATCCCACGAAGCGTCGATTCCACTGGTCCGTTTGGCGCCTCGCAGCAAGCTTTCGCTGGAGTTCGTGGATTTACTGGGCGCCCTGGAACGTGCGGCGTAGGCCCGTATACGGTGGAACCGCTGGCGACCGCCTGCGATCGGCCGCGCAGCGCTCGTGGTTCGAGACCGTTACGCCTAGCCCAGTTCGGCGATGACCTCGGCGCGGGTGGTGACCTGGCGCAAGTGATGCTTCCACAGGTTGATGCCCATCTGGCCGGACCTGTCCAGGGACGAGCCCACGGTCAGGTCGGTGATCAGCGTCGGGTTAAGGCCTGCATCGAACAGCGCAAACCCGGCAGCCAGCACACAGGTTTCGGTCTGGATGCCACAGACCAGCACCCGCTCGACACCAAGCTGCTTGAGGTAGGCGATGGCTTCAGCGCTCTGGCCGTAACCGTGCTTGATGAACACCTGGTCAGCCTCGACCAGGCTTTCGTCCTCGGCCGCCGGGTGCCAGCCGAGTTGCTTTTCAAAGGGGGTGATCTGCTCATCATGCAACTCCACCGACGCGACCGCAGGCATCCTCGCAGACAGCGCCCGCACGCCATCGACCAGCCACTCGGGCGGGCTGAAGGTGGACTGGACATCAACGATAAGCAAAACCTGGCGCATGAACTTCTCCCCCGCAGCGCTTGATATGGCCGCGGAGTATACGCCGATGCGGCAACGGTCTTGCACTGATCCGGTGGGAGCGACTGTCTTGCACCACGACCGCAGTGCGGTCGGTCGCAGGCAGCGGGGCAGAGACGTCGCAGCCCCGCTCCCACCAGGCTTTCCAACTTCCCTTCGGCCTTATACAATCGCGACAAATTCCTATTCGCATTAATTGCCTTCCAGGGAGAGGGAATGTCCACAGCAGGCTGTGATGCAGGGCACCACGAGCATCTGCATGAGCTCTATCGGGATTACAACGGCTGGCTGCGAGGCTGGTTGCGTCAGCGTCTGAACAATTCAGCCGATGCAGCCGACCTGGCGCAGGACACCTTCGTGCGCGTGCTGCTGGCTCGCACATCCGGCACCTTGCAGGAGCCTCGCCGCTATCTGGCGACCATTGCCCGTGGCCTGGTGATCGACCTCTACCGTCGCCGCAGCTTGGAACAGGCCTACCTTGAAGCGTTGGCGCTACGCCCCGAGGTGCATGCGCCTTCGGCAGAAGCCCGTGCCTTGATTTTCGACAGCCTGATGGCCATCGACCGCATGCTCGATGGCCTCGGTGCCCGTACGCGCCAGATCTTTCTCGCCGTGCAACTGGACGGGCTCACCTACGAGAAGACGGCTGAACGGCTCGGGGTATCGGTGAGCACGGTACGCAAGCATCTCGCCACTGCCCTGATGCACTGCCTGCTGCTGGATGAGGCATGAAAGTCGTTCTTGCCCAGGCAGTGGAATGGTATGTGCGCCTCAACGAAAGCTCCGTCAGCGAAACCACCCGCCGCCAATGGCAAGCCTGGCTGGCCGCCGACCCGCAACATGCCCAGGCCTGGGAGCGTATCGAGCAACTGCAGCAACGCCTGGCCCAGGCACCCGCTGCGGTAGCGTCCAGCACGCTCGAACAGGCCCGACAACAGCGTCGCGCCGCCCTGAAAATGTTCGCCTTGCTGGTGGGTGTCGGCATGGTCGGCTGGCAGGGCTACCAAGCTTCGCCCTGGCGCGCAGACTACGTGTCAAGGGTGGGGCAACGTCGTACGCTGACTCTCGCCGATGGCAGTCGACTGGTGCTCGACACCAACACCCGGGTCGACGTGCAATTCGATGACCGTCAACGGCTGATTGTCCTTCGCCAGGGCGAAATCCTGGTCGAAACAGCCAAGGATTCGCGCCCGTTGAGTGTGCAAAGTGCCGAAGGCCGCATCCTCGCCCTCGGTACGCGCTTCGCGGTGCGCCAGGGCGAGGGAATCACCCGGGTGACCGTCGAGGCCCACGCCGTGGAGGTACGTCCGCGCCTGGCGACGGCGCAGGCAGTGCGCGCTGACGCCGGGCATACCCTGAGCTTCGCCGCCGACAGCGTTGGCCCGCTGCTGCCCGCGCCAGCACAGGTGTCGGCCTGGACACGCGGCATGCTGGTGGCGATCGACTGGCGGTTGCAGGACCTGCTCGCTGAGCTTTCCCGTTACCGCCACGGGTATCTGGGCTGCGCCCCCGAAGTGGCCGACCTGCGTGTTTCAGGCACCTTCCTGCTCGATGACACTGAAGCCGTACTGGCCAACCTGCAGGACTCCCTGCCGGTGTACCTGCGCCGCGTGACGCGCTACTGGGTTCGCGTGGAAAGCAGGCAAGCCTGAGCGCGTGAAAAATTTTCGTTATGTGGGTAACAGATTTTCATTCCTGTTTCGGCTCTACCTGCACGTGCGCATCAGACGCAGCCCCTGCCAACCCGAACAGGAACCTTTGCATGTCCTTCCACCCTTCGATTCTTGGGTGCAGCATCCACCATGCTGCGCTTGCCCTGGGCCTGTCCGGCTCGCTTCTGGCAATGGCGCCAGCCTGGGCCGAACCGCTCACCTACGACATCCCGGCCGGAAGCCTGTCTGTTGCACTCAGCCAGTTCGCCGCGGCCAGTGGCGTGATGATTACCTTCAGCTCCGAAGACACCGCCGGCCTGCCATCGCCGGGCCTGCAGGGTGACTTTGAACTGGACCAGGGGTTTGCCCGGTTGCTGCAAGGCAGTGGTTTGCGCGTGGTCCAGGCCGGGGAAAAGCGCTACGTGCTGGCCAAGGTTGACAACAGCGGCGCCGTGGAGCTCGGCGCTACCAGCATCAACGCCGCTGGCCTGGGTGCCACCTCCGAAGGCACCGGCTCTTACACCACCGGTTTGAGCAGCACCGCGACCAAACTGCCGCTGTCATTGCGCGAGACACCACAGTCGATCAGTGTCGTCACCCGACAACGCATGGACGACCAAGGCCTCAACGACCTTACCGAAGTACTCAAGCAGACACCCGGGCTGTCGGTGCAGAGCCTGGGCAGCGAGCGTTTCAACATCTACTCCCGCGGCTACAGCGTCGACAACTATCAGTTCGACGGCATACCCACCACGCTGGACATCGTCAGCCAGGTCTCGGCGCAGAGCCTTGCCGACATGGCCATCTATGACCGCGTCGAAGTGCTGCGCGGCGCTACCGGCCTGATGACCGGTGCCGGTGACCCCTCGGCCACCATCAACATGGTGCGCAAGCGCCCCACCGCCGAGTTCAAGGGACACATCACCGCGGGCCTGGGCTCGTGGGACAAGTACCGCACCGAGCTCGACCTGTCTGGCCCGCTCACGCCGACCGGCAACGTGCGCGGGCGCATGGTGGCGGCGTATCAGCAGAACAACAGCTACGTTGATCACTATTCCCAGGAAAAGCAGATTTTCTACGGGATCCTCGAAGCGGACCTGACCGACACCACCGTGCTCACCGTGGGCGCCGACTACCAGAAGAACGACCCCCAGGGTTCCTCCTCGGTGGCGTTCCCGTTGTTCTACAGCAACGGTCAGCAGACCGACTTCTCCCGCTCGACCAACAGTGCCGCGCGTTGGAGCAGCAACCCCCAGGACGCACTCAACACCTTCGCCAGTATCGAGCAGCAGCTGGGCTACGACTGGAGCCTGAAGGTGGCCGTCAACCAGATGTACATCAAACGTGATGACTACAAACTGGCCACCGCCAGCTGGGGCTTCCCCGACCTCAACACCGGCGCCGGCGTGCGCCTGTACGGTGGCGCCGGCAGCACCTGGCAGAAGCAGACCGGTGTAGACGTACAGGCCCAGGGACCTTACCAGCTGTTCGGCCGCCAGCATGAGCTGATCGTCGGCTACAATTTTTCCCGCTACGAAAACCGCCACTCGCCGCTGCGTGGCACGGCCATCGAAGGCACATTCGTCAACTTCTACGCGTGGGACAACTACACCAGCGAGCCGAACACCAGCAACGGCAAGCTGTATGACGGCGACACCACCATTTACCAGAACGGTACCTACATCGCCACGCGGCTGCGCCCCACCGACGCGTTGTCGATCATCCTCGGCGCCCGTGCCAGCGACTACAAATACAACTACGACCTGGAGTATGTGCTGACCCCGAACAGCAACCGCACCACTCAGTACCGCGAAAGCGGCGTGGTCACGCCTTATGCCGGCGTGGTCTACGACCTCAACGACATTCACTCCGTGTATGCCAGCTACACCAGCATCTACAAGCCGCAGAGCGTGCGCGACGCCAGCGGGGCAACCCTCGACCCGCGCGAGGGTGACAACTATGAAATCGGCCTGAAAAGCGAGTTCTTCGGTGGCCGCTTGAACACCAGCCTCGCGGCGTACGAAATCAAGCAGGACAACCTTGCGGTGATCGATCCGGGCCAGGTCATCCCCGGCACCACCTCGGCGGCCTACAAGGCGGTGAGTGGCGCTACCACCCGCGGGTTCGAGATCGAGGCCAATGGTGAGTTGATGCCGGACTGGAACGTTGCCGCCAGCTACAACCACAGCATCACCGAAGATGCCGACGACGAACGCATCAACACCGAAGCGCCGGCCAACATGGTCAAGCTGTGGACCACCTACCGCCTGCCCGGCGACCTCAATCGCCTGACCATCGGTGGCGGCGCCAACTGGCAGAGTGGTACCCACATCACGGTGACCCCGAGCACCGCCCTGGGAACCGTCAAGGCCAGCCAGGATCAGTTCACCGTGGTCAACCTGATGGCCCGCTACCAACTGACCGATCAGCTCTCCACCACCCTCAACGTCAACAACGTGTTCGACAAGAAGTACATCAGCGCCCTGGACACCACCTTCTTCAGCGGCTACTACGGCGAGCCGCGCAACGTGATGCTCTCGACCCAGTACCGATTCTGATACATCACAACCACGACTGCTGCGCAGTCGATCGCAGCCTCGTGCCTCGGCAGCGCCTACAGATTACCGGTATAGCCGCTGGCGACAGCCTGAGAGCGACCGCGCAGCGGTCGCTCTCAGGACGGAAACAGCTTGCTCAGGCAGGCCAGTTTTTTCTTGTAGGAGCGTCGTGCCTCCAGTGCTTCTTCAAGGGTAACGGCAACAAACCGGGCCTTCTGGTTAGGCTGCATCTGGCCGACCAGGTCGAGGTCGGCGCTGATCACGGTGCCAATCATGGCGTAGCCGCCACCGGACACCGCATCGCGGTGCAGCACGATAGGTTCAAGCCCGGCCGGCACCTGGATAGAGCCGATCGGATAGCAGCTGTCGACGATGTTCGACGGATCGGACCCGGCACCAAACGGTTGTTCACGCGGTTGAAAGCTCAGCGCACTGCCACCCTTGAAGCGGTAGCCGATGCGGTCGGCCTCCGAGCCCACGGTCCAGGCTTCGGCGAAAAAACTGTCCGCTGCAGCGGCAGTCAAACGCTCGTAGTACAAGCCCGGTACCACGCGCAGGGTGATCTCGCCGCCCAACGACTGGCGCAAGGCCATGGGCAGGCTGGCACCGGCCCGGCTCTTGCCACTGGCAACCCCCACCGGCAACACATCACCGGCGATCAACCGACGCCCCTGGAAACCACCCAGGGCGCCCAACGCATAGGTAGAGCGACTGCCCAGCACCACCGGCACGTCGATGCCCCCTGCAACGGCCAGGTAGGCCCGCGCGCCGGCCTTGGGAAAATCAAAGCGCAGCACTTGTCCGGCCTTGACCGTAAAGGCGGTGTCGGGGTGCATGTCCACACCATCGACCTTGGGCGTCATGTGCGCGCCGCACACGGCTACCAACGCATCCTGCTGGAACTCAAGCTCCGGGCCGAGCAGCGTACATTCCAGCCCCGCCGCGCCCGCCGGGTTGCCAACCAACTGATTGGCCGCGCTCAAGGCGTATTGATCGAGCGCACCGGAAGGCGGAATGCCCAGGTGGTAGTAGCCTTCGCGGCCCAGGTCCTGCACGGAGGTGGCCAAACCTGGTTTGAGTACCTTGATCATGCCAGCACCTCCTGCAGCGACTTGGGATAACCGACCGGGTCGGCCAGAAACGCATCCAGCGAGAACTCCACCGGACGAATACGCAGGTCAAAGCGTCCTGCGTCCACCTCGGCCACAGCCTGGTCGTAGGCCTCGCGATCCATCGGCTTGAACTGCACGATGTCGCCCGGGCGGAAAAACACCATGTGCTCCTTGAGGTACGCCAGGTTCTGCTGCGGGTCGTAGATCGGCGCCGGCGTCACGCCGAACATCTGGTAGCCACCGGCACCGCGCACCGAATAGATGCAGCCAAAGCAGCCGCCGTGGCCCAGGGTCAACTTCGGCGTGTCGGTGCGTGGGCGCAGGTACTTGGGCACCTGCAACTGGCGCTCGCGCTCGACCATCTGGAACATGAACGGCAGCCCCGCGACAAAGCCCACCATCGAGACAAACCACGGCGCACCACTGTGGGCGGCGATGAACGCCTCGACATCCGCCAGGCCGTTGATCCGGGCAGCGTATTCCAGGTCGGTTACGCTCGGGTCTTGATGACGGTCGCGAAAACGCATCAGGGTTTCGTGGGTCCAGGGGTCGTTGTACAGCACCGGAATCTCGATGATTCGCGTGTGCAGGGTACGTTGGGCGACGGCCTCGGCTTCAGCGGCTTTCACCGCTTCAAGCAGCGTATGCGGGGCGATACGGTCCGGGTCGAAACGAATCTGGAACGACGCATTGGCCAGGCACACATCCAGCACGCCGTCGAGGGCCAGGCGCTCCACCGCGCGCGTCACCGCCATGCCTTTGAAGAAGGCTTCCAGCGACATGCTGTCACTGACTTCGGCAAACAGATGTTCATCTGCGCCAAAGCTGTAACGGATTGGGGTGCTCATGCGTTACCTCCGCTACGGCGCTCGGCCAGCCAGGTTTCGAGGGTGCCGGTATGAAAATCGGCGCTGTGCAGCCAGGGTTGCTCCAGCAGTTCACCGTGCAGCGACAAGGTGCTGGCCATGCCGCTGAGCGTGGTCTGCTCCACTGCCAGGCGCGCACGGGCCAAGGCCTGGGCACGGTCGCTGCCATGCACGATCAATTTGGCCAGCAGCGAGTCATAGTAAGGCGGCACGCGGTAACCCGGGTAGAGATGGCTATCAACACGCACACCCTCCCCTTGCGGCCACACCAGCGTGTCTACCTGCCCGGGGCTTGGGAAAAAGTCCCGGGCCGGGTCTTCGGCGTTCAGGCGCATTTGCAAGGCGGCGCCGTGCAGTTGAATGTCGCTTTGCTTGAGTCCAAGCGGTTCGCCACCGGCAATGCGCAGCATCGCCTGGACCAGATCGACGCCGGTAATCAACTCGCTGACCGGGTGTTCCACCTGAATCCGCGTGTTCATCTCGATAAAGAAGAACTCACCGGTGACATCGTCATACAAGTATTCCAGTGTTCCGGCGCCCTGGTAGCCGAGGGCTTCGGTCAAGCGTACCGCACTGGCGCAGAGCGTCTCGCGCTGCTGCTGATTCAGGGCCGGCGACGGCGCCTCTTCAAAAATCTTCTGCCGCCGACGCTGCAGGGAACACTCGCGCTCGAACAGGTGAACGGCGTTCTTTCCATCGCCCAATACCTGCACTTCGATGTGCCGCGCCTTGCTGATAAAACGCTCCAGGTACACCGCGCCATTGCCGAACGCCGCCTGGGCCTCGCGTTGGGAGCGCGGGAATTCCTCACTCAATTGCCGGGCGTTTTCCGCCAGGCGAATACCGCGCCCGCCGCCACCGGCCGACGCCTTGATCAGCAACGGGTAGCCAACAGACTCGGCCGCCTTGAGTGCCGAATCCACATCGAACAACTCCCCCGGCGAGCCCGGCACCACCGGCACGCCAGCCTCCTGTGCCGTGCGCCGTGCCTCGGCCTTGTCACCCATGCGCCGGATCGTTTGCGGGCTGGGGCCGACAAAAATCGCCCCGGCGGCGAGCACGGCCTCGGCAAAGTCGGCGTTCTCCGAGAGAAAGCCGTAACCCGGATGCACCGCGTTGGCGCCCGTGGCCTGCAAGGCACCGAGCAGCGCCTCGACATTGAGGTAACTTTTATCGGCGCGGGCCGGGCCGAGGACATGGACTTCATCCGCCAGGCGCGCGGCCTGGGAGTCAATGTCTGCCTCGCTGCAGGCGGCAACGGTGGGAATGCCCAGCGCCTTGGCGGCATGGATGATCCGCACGGCAATCTCGCCACGGTTGGCGACCAGCAATTTACCAATGGCTTGCGTCATGATCGCGCCCTCACAGGTTATCGAGCGTGGCGATGACCTGACCCGGCTCCACCGGATCGCCGTCTTCCACCAGAAAGGCGCCCAGGCGGCCATCCACCCCGGCGGTCAGTTCCGAAAACTGCTTCATGACTTCGATCAGGCCAATCACGGTGTCGGCGCTGACCTGTGCGCCCTCCTCGACGTATACGGGTGCGTCAGGGGTAGCCTTGCGGTAGAACGTACCGGGCAATGGGGTAATTACGCTGTGTTCGGCCATGTCTGTTCCTCTTGGAATTAGTTGTAGAAAGGCAGGCAAAAATGATGGTTACGGGCGCGGGCTTCAGCGCGGCGCGCGTACGCTGATCCCGGCGTTGTCGAGTGCCTTGCGCGTGGCTTCAACCAGCGCCAGGGCGCCGGGCGTGTCGCTGTGCAAACAGATAGAGTCGAATTCGATTGCCAGGTCTTCCCCCTCGACCGTGCGCACTACCCCTTCCTGGCAGGCACGCAACACCCGCGCAGCCACTTGGGCCGGATCGTAGGCACGCACGTTGCGGGTAAACACGATGGAGCCGCTGAGGTCGTACTCACGGTCGGCGTAGAACTCGCGGATCACCGGTTGACCAAGCTCGTTGGCGACCCGCCAGATCACCGACCCCGGCATGCAATACAGCAGCAGCTCGGGCTCCAGGCGCTGCAGGTTCTCCACCAGCAAGCGCGCTGCCTCTTCGTCTCGTGCGAGGTGCATGTACAGCGCGCCGTGGGGCTTGATGTGCTGCAGCGCAACGCCCTGAACCCGGGCGAGCTCGCGCAGCGCCCCGAGCTGATAGAGCATGTCGTCGACCAGCTCCTGGGCCGGCGCATTGATGTGCCGGCGGCCGAAGCCGACCAGGTCACGAAAGCCCGGATGCGCGCCAACCGCCACGCCCAGCCGCTTGGCCTGCTCGACCGTGCGGCGCATGGTGCCGGGGTCGCCGGCATGAAAACCGGTGGCGATATTGGCCGAACTGATGAAGCCCATCAGCTCCGTGTCGACGCCATCGCCGATGGTCCATGGGCCAAAGCCTTCGCCCATGTCCGAATTGAAATCTACTGCCTGCATGGTGCTCGCTCCTGACACTTGTCACTACCTGCAGGCCACGTTAGATTCCCTCTCACCCCTTGGGAAGATCTATTAACAGATATGGCATCTTCTGAAAAACAGATACCTGTCCGACCGGAGCGAACATGTCACTGACCCTGCGCCAGGTGCGCTACTTCGTCGCCACCGCCGAGATCGGCCAGATCTCCCAGGCGGCGATCCACCTGAACATCTCCCAATCGGCGGTAACCACCGCCATCAAGGAGCTGGAAGCCATGCTGGGAACCCTACTGTTCCAGCGCTCGGCCCAGGGCATGAGCCTGACCGATGCCGGGCGGCACTTTCTCAACCGTGCCTACGTGATCCAGCGCAGCGTCGACGATGCCCTCAACAGCCCGCTCCCCGACGTACGCGCCAGCGGCCAGCTGCGCCTGGCCGCCAGCTACACCGTGATCGGCTACTTTCTCCCCCACCACCTGCAACGCCTGGGGCACTGGCACCCGGACGTCGCCATCGAAGTACACGAACAAGAACGCCACTCCATCGAACACGGTCTGCTGGAGGGCCAATTCGACATGGCTGTGGTCCTCACGGCCAACCTCACCCACCCGGACATCGTCTCCGAAACCCTGTTCAACTCCGAACGCCGCCTGTGGCTGCCCAGCCACCA
>RCUI01000568.1_pt1 | contig 12168 bp, 8 predicted proteins | sample 2166121 | NCBI WGS metagenome assembly RCUI01 (sample SAMN09932700, study PRJNA488358) | compost metagenome | feature: garden; material: soil; isolation source: compost soil in succinic acid-enriched culture | place: Germany: Experimental Botanical Garden Goettingen | collected 2016-01-27
TCAGCTTGCTGCCGTCTTCGGACAGGGCGCTGCAGAAGCGCGGGTGCGCTTCCAGCGCCTTGGCGGCCGCCTTCAGGATGAACACCAGCGGGGTGATCTTCACGTCCAGCTTCTGCTTCTCGGCCAGGATGTTCTGCTCTTTGCGGAACGCTTCCAGATCCGTGGTATCCGCTTCGTCGAACTGGGTGACGTGGGGGATCATGGCCCAGTTGCGGTGCAGGGCAGGACCGGAGATCTTCTGGATCCGGGTCAGTTCCAGCTCTTCGACCGGGCCGAACTTGCTGAAATCAACCTTGGGCCAGGCCACGACGCTCATGCCGTTGCCAGCGCCTTGACCCGCAGCCGGGGCGGACTCGGCACGCTTGACCGCATCCTTCACGTAAGCCTGCACGTCTTCTTTGACGATGCGGCCCTTGCGACCGGAAGCCTTCACCTTGGCCAGGTTGACGCCGAATTCACGGGCCAGACGGCGAACCGCCGGGGAGGCATGAACATAGGCATCGTTGGCCACGAAATCGGAAGCAGCAGCAGCCGGGGCAGCAGCCTGAGCAACCGGGGCGGCGGCAGGAGCGGCGGCCACGGGGGCAGCAGCCTGAGCAACCGGGGCGGCGGCAGGAGCAGCACCAGCGACTTCGAACACCATGATCAGGGAACCGGTGGAGACCTTGTCACCCGCCTTCACCTTGATCTCCTTGACCACACCGGCGAACGGCGCAGGCACTTCCATGGAGGCCTTGTCACCTTCCACGGCGATCAGGGACTGGTCGGCTTCGACCTTGTCACCCACGGCCACCATGATCTCGGTGACTTCCACTTCGTCGCCGCCGATATCAGGTACGTTGACCTCTTTGGCAGCGGCAGCAGCCGGAGCTGCGGCCACGGGAGCGGCAGCCTGAACCGGCGCGGCAACGGCAGCAGGCGCGGCGCCAGCCACTTCGAATACCATCACCAGGGAACCGGTGGAGACCTTGGCGCCGGCGGCAACCTTGATCTCGACCACGCGGCCCGCGAACGGCGCCGGCACTTCCATGGAGGCCTTGTCACCTTCCACGGCGATGATGGACTGGTCGGCTTCAACCATGTCGCCCACGGCAACCATGATCTCGGTCACTTCGACTTCGTCGTCACCTATGTCAGGTACGTGCACGTCTTTGGCAGCGGCAGCAACAGGGGCAGCCGGTGCGGCGGCAACCGGAGCGGCAACCTGAGCCGGAGCGGCGGCGGCAGCGCCTTCCGCTTCGAAGATCATGATCTGGGAACCGGTGGCAACCTTGTCGCCCACCTTGATCAGGATCTCTTTGACGATACCCGCGGCCGGAGCCGGGACTTCCATGGAGGCCTTGTCACCTTCCACGGCGATCAGGGACTGGTCGAGCTCGACCTTGTCACCCACGGCGACCATGATCTCGGTCACTTCCACTTCATCGGCACCGATATCCGGCACCATAATCTGTTTGGACATTGTGCTTTATCCTCTTACGCGTACGTTTATCGCGTTAACCTTGGCAAGAGCAGGTTCCGGCTCGTTGTTGCCGTCCGGACCCTGTATGTCCTCTTACCCTTATGTCGCATTAACCTGGGCAAGGCCCTGTCCGGCACGCAGGTCCGGACAGGGCGCTCAATCCTCTTACGCGTACAGCGGGTTAACCTTGTCGGCATCGATGCCGTACTTGGCGATGGCGTCGGCCACAACCTGCTTGTCAATCTCGCCGCGCTTGGCCAGTTCGGTCAGGGCAGCGACGACGACGTAGAACTCGTTCACTTCGAAGTGACGACGCAGGTTGGCACGGCTGTCGGAACGGCCATAACCATCGGTACCCAGTACACGGTAGTTCTCGGTCGGCACGAAGGCACGCACCTGCTCGGCGAAGGACTTCATGTAGTCGGTCGCGGCTATGGTGGCTTCGGAACCCAGTACCGAGGTGATGTAGGGCACACGGGCGGCCGCGGTCGGGTGCAGCATGTTCCAGCGATCGGCGTCCTGACCATCACGAGCCAGCTCGTTGAAGGAGGTCACGCTGAACACGTCGGAACCCACGCCGTACTCGCTCGCCAGGATCTGGGCGGCGGTACGGACGTGACCCAGGATGGAGCCACAACCCAGCAGCTGTACCTTGGCCTTGTTGCCGGCCACGGACTCCAGCTTGTAGATACCCTTGCGGATACCTTCCTCGGCGCCTTCCGGCATGGCCGGCATCGCATAATTTTCATTGAGAGTGGTGATGTAGTAGAAGACGTTCTCCGGCTTCTCACCGTACATGCGGCGCAGGCCGTCCTGTACGATCACCGCCACTTCATAGGCGTAGGACGGGTCATAGGAGATGCAGTTCGGGATGGTGCCGGCCAGGATGTGGCTGTGACCATCTTCGTGCTGCAGACCTTCACCGTTGAGGGTGGTACGACCGGAGGTCGCGCCCAGCAGGAAGCCACGGGCTTGCTGGTCACCGGCTGCCCACGCCATGTCGCCGATCCGCTGGAAGCCGAACATGGAGTAGTAGATGTAGAACGGGATCATCGGGCAGTCGTTGGTGCTGTAAGAGGTCGCAGCAGCCAGCCAGGAGGACATGGCGCCCAGCTCGTTGATACCGTCTTGCAGAACCTGACCCTGCTTGTCTTCCTTGTAGTAGGAGACGATGTCGCGGTCTTGCGGGGTGTATTGCTGACCGTGCGGGCTGTAGATGCCGATCTGACGGAACAGACCTTCCATACCGAAGGTACGGGCTTCGTCGGCCAGGATCGGAACTATGCGCTTGCCGATGGACTTGTCTTTCAGCAGCACGTTCAGGGAACGCACGAACGCCATTGTGGTGGAGATCTCGCGCGCCTGCTCACCCAGCAGCGGGCCGAAGGCATCCAGAGCCGGGATTTCCAGCTTGGTGGTGCTCTCGCGCAGACGGGTCGGTACATAGCCCTTCAGCGCGGCACGGCGAGCGTGCAGGTACTTGTGCTCTTCGGTACCTTCTTCGATCTTCAGGTACGGCAACTCTTCCAGCTGCTCGTCGGTGACCGGCAGGCTGAAACGATCGCGCAGGTGACGAACAGAGCCCAGATCCATCTTCTTGACCTGGTGAGCGATGTTCTTGCCTTCGGCCGCTTCGCCCATGCCATAACCCTTGATGGTCTTGGCCAGGATGACGGTCGGCTTGCCCTTGGTCGCTGCGGCCTTGGAGAAGGCGGCGAACAATTTACGGGGGTCGTGACCACCGCGGTTCAGGGCGAAGATCTCCTCGTCGGTCATGTCTTTGACCAGGGCGGCAGTTTCCGGATAACGGTTGAAGAACTGCTCACGGACGTAAGCGCCGTCGCGGGACTTCATGGTCTGATAGTCGCCATCCACGGTTTCGTTCATCAGCTGGATCAGCTTGCCGGAAGTGTCTTTCTTCAGCAGCTCATCCCACTTGCGACCCCAGATGACCTTGGTGACATCCCAGCCGGCGCCTGCGAACAGACCTTCCAGCTCGTTGATGACCTTGCCGTTGCCGACAACAGGACCGTCCAGACGCTGCAGGTTGCAGTTGACCACGAAGACCAGGTTGTCGAGCTTTTCACGCACGGCAACGGTCAGGGCGCCCTTGGCTTCCGGCTCGTCCATCTCGCCGTCACCCAGGAAGGCGTACACGGTCTGCTCGGAGCAATCCTTGATACCACGGTCGGTCAGGTACTTCAGGAAGCGAGCCTGATAGATGGCGGCGATGGGGCCCAGACCCATGGAAACGGTCGGGAACTGCCAGAAGTCCGGCATCAGTTTCGGGTGCGGGTAGGAAGGAATGCCCTTGCCGTCCACTTCCTGACGGAAGTTGTCCAGCTGCTCTTCGGTCAGACGACCTTCGGCGAATGCACGGGCGTAGATGCCCGGGGAGATGTGACCCTGGAAGTAGACCAGATCGCCACCGTCCTTCTCGCTGCGAGCGCGGAAGAAGTGGTTGTAGCAGACTTCGTAGATGGTCGCGGAAGAGGCGAAGGAAGACATGTGACCACCGAGGTCCAGGTCTTTCTTGGAGGCGCGCAGCACTATCATCATGGCATTCCAGCGGATGATGGCGCGGATGCGACGTTCCATCTCCAGGTCGCCCGGGTAAGCCGGTTCGTCGCTGGCAGGAATGGTGTTGATGTAGTCGCGATTCGCCTTCTCAGCCACGTCAACACCGCTAACGCGTGCCTTCTCAGTAAGCTGTTCAAGGATGAACTGAGCGCGTTGCGGACCCTCTTCACGCAGCAGGGATTCCAGAGAGGCAAGCCACTCCAGCGTTTCTATCGGGTCCACATCGTTCTTCAGGATATCAGACATGGCTGGTTCCTATTTTGTTGTGATTGCACGGCATTGCACGGCGAAGGGCGCAAGCATTCGACAATAGAGCCTTGTGGGATTAGTTATCCTGCTGACGGATCCGACGCATGGATCGCTGGATCCGGCTGTCTTCCCTCTGCATATCCAACAAGGTGTCCTCGATAAAGGCCAGGTGCTCATGACAAGCAGCCCTGGCCCGCTCCGGAGCCCCCGACAGGATAGCCTCGATCAGGCTCGCACGATGGCGACGGATCTTGGCTACCACTCCCGGACGGCGATTCAAAATCTCGTTATTTCGTAAAATGTTCTGTTCGAGCATGGGGCCCATGGCCCGCAGCAGGTGCAGCAGCACCACGTTGTGGGACGCCTCCGCCACCGCCAGATAGAACTGGGTGACGGCGGTCGACTCGACCACCAGCGACCCCTGCTGACCCGCCTCTTCGATGGCGGACTGCGCCAGGCGGATCCGCTCGAAGTCAGCCTCAGTCCCCCGCAGCGCGGCATAGTAGGCACAGATACCTTCCAGCGCGTGACGAAACTCCAGCAGGTCATACTGGGCTTCCGGGTGGGTACTGAGCAGTTCGAACAGGGGATCGGCGATCCCCTTGCTCAAGGCATTCTGCACATAGGTGCCGCCGCCCTGACGGCGATACAAGAGTCCCCTCGCTTCCAGGCGCTGGATGGCTTCGCGCAGGGAAGGCCGCGACACCTGAAACTGGATGGCGAGTTCCCGCTCGGGGGGCAGCTTCTGCCCCGGCTGCAAGCTGCCTTCCAGAATCATGCTTTCCAGCTCGGCGACGATGGCGTCGGCCAGCTTGGGCTGAGTTATCTTGATATAGGGCATGAGGCTACTTTGTTAAATTGGTATTACCAATTCTATGATTGGGGCGAAAATTAGCAGAGGGCTTGGAAAAAGTCCACCCAAAATATGATCTGCATCAAGAACGATGCTTGCCACTTTAGGGGTAAAAAAGCGAAATCATGATATAGCTCATAGAAAATGGTCTGACCAATATTTATGAGCTTGCTCACAGATAACATTTGGCCAACAGCATGAAAAATGGCTCACCCAAAAGGCAAGCCATTGATTTTAAAAACACAAACTAATGTTTGGATTTTTTACTCAAAGTTGAGCATTCCACGATAGCGCAGCCATTCGAAACTGTAACCAGGATCCGTCTTGCGACCCGGCGCTATGTCGCAATGGCCGACGATGCGTGATGCCGTCACCTCGGGATACTGACCGGAAATGGCCCGACTGAGGCCTGCCAGCACCTCATACTGTGCATCGCTGTACGGCAGCTCGTCGGTTCCTTCCAGCTCGATGCCGATGGAGAAGTCGTTGCACGCCTCCCGCCCCTCCCAGCTCGATACTCCCGCATGCCAGGCTCGCGCAGTGAACGGCACATACTGCACCAATTCGCCATCGCGACGGATCAGGCAGTGGGCCGAGACCCTTAGCTGATGAATGCCGGCAAAGTAAGGGTGAGCATCGGGATCGAGGCGACCGAGAAACAGATCGTCGATCCAGGGGCCACCAAATTCTCCCGGTGGCAGGCTGATGCCGTGTATCACCAGCAGGGAGATGTCGTTGGGGCCGATCCGTTCATTGTGATGGGGCGAAGGCACCCTGCGGGCCTGTTCACACCACCCAGCTGGATCGATGGAAAAAATGGTTGTGGGTTCAGTCATCGTCTACTCGACTCACAATGGGGAGAGGGACGCCATGGACTGTGCCCGCCGCCGCAAGAAACCGGAAACAAGCCTCTGAATCCATGGGTAAAGCTGTGTTAGGCTGAGCCATCACTTGCAAGGCACTGGACCCCATATGCACCCGATGGCACGCCGTCTCTGGCTGCTGGCCTGGCTCTCACTGCTGGGTCTGCTGACCCTTTACTTCTACTCCAGCGCCAAACCTAGCGTGACCGCCAGCGGCGAGCTGCTGCTCAAGGCCGATGCCAGTGGTCACTATCGTCTGGAGGGTGCCATCAACGACCAGCCGGTGCAACTGCTGCTGGACACGGGGGCCACCCGGGTGACCATACCGAGCCAGGTGGCGTCGCGCCTCGGCCTCGTCGCCACTGGTCGCAGCCTGGTCAATACGGCGGCGGGCCAGATCCAGGTCGAGACAGGCCGGATCGAAAGCCTGGCGATGGGCCCACTGACCCTGTACGATTTGTCCGTCTTTATCAATCCGGCTGCCGACGGGGAGGAGATCCTGGTGGGCATGAATGCCCTGGGCCGGCTGGAATTACGTCAGAAAGACAGGCAGTTGCTTCTCAGACCCTTGCAGGAATAAGGCATGTTACAACAGGACATCAGCCGCGCCGTGCGCGCCGCACTACTCGAAGACTTGGGCGATGCCCTCACCGCACTGGATCAACCGGATGCCAGCGCCGATATCACAGCCCAGTTGATCCCGGCCGATCGCATCTCGACGGCGCGCGTCATCACCCGCGAGGCCGGCGTATTCTGCGGTCAGCCCTGGGTCGACGAGGTGTTTGCCCAGCTCGGCGGCGAGGTCAAGGTGGAATGGAAGGTCCAGGACGGCGAGCACCTCTCCCCCAATCAGGAGCTGTTCCGCCTCCACGGCCCGGCCCGGGTGCTGCTGACCGGCGAGCGCAATGCCCTGAACTTCGTGCAGACCCTCTCCGGGGTCGCCACCCTGACCGCCCGTTACGTGGCCGAGCTGGAAGGGACCGAGTGCCGCCTGCTCGACACCCGCAAGACCCTGCCCGGCCTGCGTAGCGCCCAGAAATATGCCGTCACCTGCGGCGGCGGCAAAAACCACCGTATCGGCCTGTTTGATGCCTACCTCATCAAGGAGAACCACATCCTCGCCTGCGGTGGCATCCGGGAAGCCATCGCCGAGGCGCGCCGCCTCAACCCGGGCAAACCGGTGGAAGTGGAGGTGGAGTCCCTGGCCGAATTGGAGCAGGCGCTGACCGCCCAGGCTGACATCGTGATGCTGGACAACTTTGACGTGCCCATGATGAAAGAGGCCGTCCGTCTGAACCAGGGCCGCGCCAAGCTGGAGGTCTCCGGCAACGTCACTCTGGAGACGCTGGCCGACTATGCCGCCACCGGCGTCGACTTTATCTCGGTGGGAGCCCTGACCAAGCACGTACGGGCGCTGGACCTCTCGATGCGCTTCATCGAAAGCTGAGCGAGTAGAACGAGTCCACCTGGCCCAAAAATATTACAGGGCTCGAAACTTGCAAAAGGCGCCATCGGCGCCTTTTCTATATGCAGGATCCCACGACATAAGGAGTGTGAAGATGGGCCCTCCCCAATCTTGAGAAGCGTCATTAGAGACCATTTAATCCTTGATTTTGCTATCATTTTCACTAAATGACAGAAAAGTGGTTAACAAGGGCCCTGCCTCTGTTGCCAACCCGAAGCGCTCGGATAAGATGCTGGAGTGTGGATAGATTTCCACCAGCACTTTTCAGGAACCATGGACAAAAGGATATTTGACATGAAAAGACAGTCAGGGTTTACGCTAATCGAATTGATGATAGTCGTTGCGATCGTCGCCATTCTGGCCGCCATCGCCTTGCCGGCGTATCAGAGCTACACCAAACGCGCCAAGTTTTCGGAGGTTATTGCCGCCGTTGGGCCGGCCAAAACCGCCGTCGAGGTTTGTGTGCAGGGGTGGGCTGGTGTCTCTACCGCAGTTGGTAGCAACTGTGCAACCGCTGGCCAGAATGCTCTTTCAGGCGCTAGTGCTGTCACACAGAATTTTGCCAGCGCTGCAGTTACTAATGCTGCCGGAGTTATCACAATTACAGGTACTGCCGCCGCAGCCTTGGATGGCTCGACTTATGCACTCGTCACTTCTGGAGCAGTCCAAGCCGGACGGCAAGTTTTGTGGACAATTTCTGGCTCTTGCGTCACCGACGGCAAATGCTAACGCATGACCTCTAGCCTCAATAGCGGCCTGGCGACCAGCCTGGCCGCTTCTTCCCTCCTCAGTGAGCCGGACTCACAGCGCTATCTGAGCCAGGCCAGGGCGCAGCGCAAGCCCTTTGTCACCTTCCTGATCGAAAACGACATCCTCGACAGCAAGGCCCTCGCGGACTTTTGCGAGCTGGAGTATGGGGTACCTCTGCTGGATCTTGCCGCCTTCGATCTCTCCGAGATCCCGCAGAAGTACCTCAATCAGAAGCTTATCGAGAAGCATCATGTGCTGCCCATCTACACCCAGGGCCACACCCTCTATATCGCCATGTCGGACCCGACCAATGTGTCGGCCCTGGAGGATTTCGGCTTCAGCTTCGGCCTGCACACGGAAGCCTTGCTGGTTGAGGAGAGCAAGCTCACCGCCGCCCTCGGCAAGCTGATGGACACCGAGCAGGACACCCTGGGCATGGATCACATCGACGAGGCCGAGATCTCGGAGCTCGAGGTTTCCGATGAGGGTTCGCGCCTCGACGAGAGCGTCAATACCGCCGACGACGATGCCCCCATAGTCAAATACATCCATAAAATCATGATGGATGCCATCAAGCGTGGCGCATCCGACCTGCATTTCGAACCCTATGAGACCAAGTACAGGATCCGCTTCCGGATCGACGGCATACTGCACGAAATCGCCACCCCGCCGGTCAATCTGGCGAACCGTTTCGCGGCCCGTCTCAAGGTGATGGCGAGACTCGATATAGCCGAGCGACGCCTGCCCCAGGATGGACGGATCAAGCTGAAGATCTCACGCAGCAGATCCATGGACATGCGGGTCAACACCCTGCCCACCATGTGGGGTGAGAAGATAGTCATCCGCTTGCTGGACTCGTCAGCTGCCCGCCTCAACCTCGATCAGCTCGGCTTCGACGACCGCCAGAAGGCGCAATACCTGCATGCGCTCTCCAAGCCACAGGGCATGATACTGGTCACGGGCCCCACTGGCTCGGGCAAGACGGTGTCGCTCTATACCGGTCTCAACATCCTCAATACCAACGAGGTCAACATCTCCACCGCCGAGGATCCGGTGGAGATCAACCTGCCCGGCGTCAACCAGGTGCAGATCAATCCCAAGGCGGGGCTCACCTTCGCCAGCGCCCTGCGCTCCTTCCTGCGCCAGGATCCCGACATCGTCATGGTGGGGGAGATCCGGGATCTGGAAACCGCCGAGATTGCCATCAAAGCCGCCCAGACCGGGCACCTGGTGCTGTCGACCCTGCACACCAACTCGGCAGCCGAGACCCTGACCCGGATGATGAACATGGGGGTGCCGGCCTTCAACATCGCCTCCTCGGTGACCCTGATCATGGCCCAACGTCTCGCCCGCAAGCTGTGCGATCACTGCAAGGCCCCCGAGGTGGTGCCCGACGCCGAACTGCAAGAGCTGGGCTTTACCCAACAGCAGCTGGCTGCCGGACTGCGGCTGTTCAAGCCGGTCGGCTGCAAGGAGTGCTCGGGAGGATACAGAGGGCGGGTCGGCATCTATGAAATCATGCTGATGTCGGACAACATCGCCAAGCTGATCATGCAGGGAGCGAACTCGCTGCAAATCGCGGCCATCGCCCAGAAGGAGGGCATGCGCACGCTACGCATCTCCGGCCTGGAGAAAGCCCGTTTGGGAGTCACCAGCCTGGCCGAGATCAACAGGATCACGACCAACTGAATACGCAGTGTTAGAGTCATCAAGCCGGGTGAGGCCCATGCAGTCACCCTGATGATGTTCTTCAAGCCAAGATGAGCCGGACAGGCAACATCCTGATCCGGCCAACGTCGCCCAATTGCAGGATGCAGTGATGGCTACATTAGCTCAAAAACAAAACGCACCAAAAAAGGTCTTCTCCTTCCGCTGGCACGGCGTCAATCGCAAGGGACAAAAGGTTTCCGGTGAGTTGCAAGCCGACAGCATCACGACAGTCAAGGCGGAGCTGCGCAAGCAGGGCGTCAATGTCACCAGGGTCAGCAAGCAGGGCCAGGGAATGTTTTCCAAGGGCGGCGCCAGGATCAAGCCGATGGACATCGCCGTCATCTCCCGCCAGATCACCACCATGCTCTCTGCCGGCGTGCCGCTGGTGCAGAGCCTGCAGATCATTGCCCGTGGCCATGAAAAGGCGGCGGTGCGCGAGCTGATCGGCCAGATCGCCGCCGATGTGGAGACAGGCACCCCCCTGTCAGATGCGCTGCGCCGCCACCCCCGCCACTTCGATGCCCTCTACTGTGACCTGGTGGAGGCGGGGGAGCAGTCAGGCGCGCTGGAAACCATCTACGACCGGATTGCCATCTATCGCGAGAAGAGCGAGGCGCTCAAATCCAAGATCAAGAAGGCCATGTTCTATCCCGCCATGGTCATCCTGGTCGCCATCATAGTGACCTCCATACTGTTGCTGTTCGTCATCCCCCAGTTCGAAGAGATCTTCAAGAGCTTCGGGGCCGAGCTGCCCGCCTTCACCCGATTCATCATTGCCATCTCCCGCTTCATGCAGGATTGGTGGTACGCCATCTTCGGCGGCATAGCCCTGACAGTATTCCTCTATGTGCGCGCCTGGCGCAGCTCCCAGAAGGTACGTGACAACACCGACAAGTTCATCCTCTCCATTCCAGTCGTTGGCAACATACTGCACAAGGCGGCCATGGCCCGTTTCGCCCGCACCCTCTCCACCACCTTCTCCGCCGGTATTCCCCTGGTGGATGCCCTGGTCTCCGCTGCCGGGGCCTCGGGCAACTATGTCTATCGCACGGCTACCCTGGCCATTCGCAACGAAGTCGTGGCTGGCATGCAGATCAACGTCGCCATGCGCACCGTGGATCTTTTCCCCGACATGGTGATCCAGATGGTGATGATAGGTGAAGAGTCCGGCGCCATCGATGACATGCTCTCCAAGGTCGCCGCCATCTTCGAGCAGGAGGTGGACGACATGGTCGATGGCCTCACCAGCCTGCTCGAACCCATCATCATGGTGGTGCTCGGGGTGCTGGTCGGTGGCATGGTCGTCGCCATGTACCTCCCCATCTTCAAGCTGGGCTCTGTGATACACTGAGCCCCTTCGGCAGAGTGACCAGCGGGCATGGCTCGTTCTGGTCCTCTGCCATCCTGATTCTCAACGCAAGCGGTTGATTTATGGTGCCTCTGATCGAACTGGCCCAGGGCCTGCCCTGGCTCTATCTCTCCCTGGTTTTTCTCTTCTCCCTGATGGTTGGCAGCTTCCTCAACGTGGTGATCCATCGCCTGCCCATCATGCTGGAGCGGGAGTGGCAGGCCGAATACAGTGACTACTTCGGCAGCGAAGTGGCCGCCTCCCCCGCCGAACCCTACAACCTGATGGTGCCGCGCTCCCGCTGCCCGCACTGCGATCACCCCATAGGCGCGCTGGAGAACATCCCCCTGTTGAGCTGGCTCTGGCTCAAGGGGCGCTGCCGGCAATGCAAGGCGCCTATCTCGGCCCGCTATCCCCTGGTCGAGCTGCTGACCGCCCTGTTGTCGGTCGCCGTCGCCGCGACCCTGGCTCCGGGATGGGGCACCCTGGCCGCGCTCTTGCTGACCTGGGTACTGGTGGCCCTCACCTTCATCGATCTGGACAAGATGTTGCTGCCGGACCAACTCACCCTGCCGCTGCTGTGGGGCGGTCTGCTGTTCAATCTGGCGGGGGGCTTAGTGCCGCTGGCCGATGCGGTGATCGGTGCCATGGCCGGCTATCTGGTGCTCTGGGGCCTCTACTGGGCGTTCAAGCTGCTGACCGGCAAGGAGGGGATGGGCTATGGAGACTTCAAGCTGCTGGCGGCGCTCGGAGCCTGGCTGGGCTGGCAGGCGCTGCCCATAGTGCTGCTGCTCTCGTCACTGGTCGGCGCCATCATCGGCATAGGGCTCATACTGCTGCGCAACCATCATCAGGGCAAACCCATCCCCTTTGGCCCCTACCTCGCCA
>RCUI01000571.1_pt1 | contig 12107 bp, 7 predicted proteins | sample 2166121 | NCBI WGS metagenome assembly RCUI01 (sample SAMN09932700, study PRJNA488358) | compost metagenome | feature: garden; material: soil; isolation source: compost soil in succinic acid-enriched culture | place: Germany: Experimental Botanical Garden Goettingen | collected 2016-01-27
AGTTACATGAGCTATGTTATGCAGTTGACCCTGCTCGAAGTGAACCCCATTTTTTATCTGTATCTTGGGGGAAACTCCCTATGGGGGGGGCATCCGGGCGAGAGTTCATGGGGAGAGCGACACGTTTTTCTGTCAGTTATACCTTATTTGAGCGAGATGGAACGCCTCTGCGGGCCGGTATTGCTCTATCTCTGGTCGCGGATGCCAGCTTGGTATTGCAAAATGCAAAGCAGAATTTGAAATCACCGCCGATAGCTGTCATTTCCGTACCAGATGCCAGTACGCTGCCGCTTATCGCCGCACAAGCAGGTACCTTTCTTAAGGGCGGAATGGATTACCTGACCTTGGCAGATAGTAATGACCTGGACAGTCTGAACGGTATTCAGCCTGGTCAGACACTGACTGCGCCAGCATCGGGAGGCCAGTGATGAAGACGTCCGTCAATCAGACATTGGAGCCACGTTGCAAAGCGTTTCTGTTTTCCGATGGGCGGGAGCTGGAAACGTTGCGTTTGCTGTACTTGCACACGGAACAGCGTGTTAATGGCATCCCTTCTGCTTCGTTGGAAGTATCGGTGCCTGGTAATGCTCAACATACGCTCAGCACCGATAAGGAGATGGCCCTGTGTCAAGTCGGGGCGACAATGTCTGTCAAGGTATATGACGATGAATTGCGTCGACAGGTAGAGCTATTTTCGGGGGTTATTACAGCCAGTAGCCTCACGATAATTAAGGGGCAGGCGATACTCTCACTTATTCTTAAACACAAACTGATCCAGCTTGATAACGTGATCCGCTCCCGCGTGTTTACTGATAAGACTGATAACGAGATCATTCGGGCGATTTGTCCTTCAGATGTTGCCAAGATTGACAATCAGGCGAGCATGGACATTCGGCATGAGCAGCGTGTTCAGTTTCGTTGTTCGGACTGGCGGATGCTGCGCTATTGCCTTGATGCTTGTGGAGCATGGTTGATTGCAACGCCCGCTGTAGTCAAAATTGTCCAGCCCAAACTTGCTGCACAGCCAGAACATCAGCTTCAAGCCGAGAAGGGTACCTTGATGGAAAAGGCAAGCTGGCAGTTTAGCGCTGTAGATCAGCCCACCAGCCTGAAGCTGACTGCTTGGGATATCGATTCACAGTCGCTGACGTCGGCATCGGCGCAACAACGTACATTAGGTAGTGGAGCGCTGAAGCCTGGGGGGGGCACACGACTCAGTGAGACGCCTTGGGTTTTGGGGTATGGAACGTCACCCTCCGTGGAAGAGTTGCGGCGTCAGGCTGACAGCTTGTTGTTGAGTTTGCAGATTAAAGGGGTTCAAGGGGAATTCTCTGTACAGGGGTCTTCAAAATATCAACCGGGACAAACCCTGAAACTATCGGGTTTTGGGCAATACTTTGATGGTACCGGTATGATGACTGCCGTTATGCATACAATCACCCCCTCCCGTTGGACTACCACGATCATGCTAGGACCAAGTGGGCAAGCACTGGCGGTGCCACCACAGTCGCAAATAAGTGGGATACAACCCGGGGTAGTTGCTACCTATGACAAGAGTGACAAGCTATACCGGATCCGCATTCATTTGAATGCACTGGACAGTGATAAGAATAAAAATCAGCTTTGGGCGCGCTTTGCCATGCCCTATGCCACAAAAGGCAGCAGCTTTATCTGCTATCCCGAACCAGGGGATGAGGTGGCTGTTGGATTTTTCGAAGGTAATCCCGATTACCCGGTGATTGTTGGGGCATTACATAATCCGGAAAGACCCCCCGCCGTCGAGCCAGGTAAAGATAAAGGACTTAAGGGATGGAAAACTGATGAGCTCCAACTGCAAATTGATACAAGTAACCATACCCTGATGCTGCAAGCTGGGGATAAATCCAACCTCATTATTGACAAATCTGATGCCATGACGGTTAAAAGTGACAATGGTGTCAATATAATCGGGAAAAAAGGTGTATCAATAGAAGATTCAGATGGGGTATCGATAACAGGTAATGGAGATAAAGGTGTATCAATAGAAGGTTCAGGCGGGGTGACGATAAAAGGCAAGAAGATCGATTTGACTAACTAAGTGGTGTCAATCTCTTCCATTCTGATTAAGGAGGTGGCTATGAGCGAACAACTAACACAGGTCTATGGACGTGGTTGGGCTTTTCCCCCCGTGTTCACTCTCAATGGTGTAGCTATGGCAGACGGTGCTGAGGATGTTGCTCAGAGTATGTGGATTTTGTTTTGCACGCTGCCTGGTGAGCGCATTATGCGAGAAAGTTATGGCTGTGATCTCAATCAATTTATATTTTCTGGCATAACTAACAGTCTTTTGTCAGATATTGAAAGGGAGATCGAGAACCGTGTCTTGCTTTTTGAACCTCGTGCTCAGCTCGTCAATATTGTATTTGATACAGAGAACATATCCTCAGGATATCTGAAGATAAAAGTAAATTATTGCCTGCGTGGTAGTGATATACAGCAACAACTGACAGGACAACTGGACATGGCAAATGGGCGAGGGATATCACCATGATGTCATGGGTGATTGTTGATAAGGATAAGCTGGAGTTTGACGAAAAGTTCGGTAATCGGACAGTGAGCATTGTTGGAAATGCTGAAATTAGTGGTAGTGGGCATGCTGAAATAAAGGGCAAAAAGGTGTGTGTTCTGGGTGATGAAAAAAAGGTCGTGCTGCAAGCGACTTATACTATTGAAGGGTATCAATCACCAGGAAATGGCTTGGTAACGATTAATGCGCTGAATGGCAGTCAATTCACCCAGGGATGTACCAGTAATGCCCCTCTCATCATCGAAGGTGAAGGCACGTTTGTTGCTTTGTTTACACCCACGGCTCCTGCAATTGGCCCACCTCCAGCGAGTATACCTGATGTTCCTGCTCCGACGCCGGGAACCGGAAAATTAAAACATAGCCAAGATTGGGTTAAAGCTGGGTAGCTAGGTATATTCAGTGACGTGGCATATGACGTTTTTATATCATGGCAGTCACCTTTTACACCTGCATAATATGTGCCACTGTGGGACGAACATTGTCATTAATGGCGATGTTCGTCCCACATGAGAGTAAGGCCTATTGCTAATGGCTCTTATTCTGTGCATGCCTCAAGGGGACATTTGTTTACACCTTGTAACAACACGGCACTATGTCTAAAATCGCTGACCTATAAAACCGCTACAACATAGTTAATTTTGCAAGCAGGGTGACTCTCTATTAATAGCGATGGCTAAAATAGTCCTCTCTCAGCCGTATGTTAAAAGTGAGAACATCTCCATCTCAGCTAAGAGTAAATGGAAAGACAGAGCTGAAATCCTTTTTTGTCAAGCCATTTAATATTCAGTGTGCCTATCATGTAAATATTTATTATGCATTATCTTTTGGAAATGCTTAGTTGTATTTATCGTGCAGACTGTGTTGCAGTATTGCAATGTAGGCGGTCTTGCCTGACAGAGATTAAAGGTGTTCTTATGTCACTTTGTTATGTCTGGTTTTTTGGGGGGCTGTCGTGAATGTTTTTAATTGAGAAAATACATATTTCATTTCATCGTGCACAACTATTTATAGTGTGCCATTAATTGAGTGGGTAACAGCATGGCTGATATATCTGCATTGCAAGAGACACTATCTAGTATCGTTCCTGATACGGGCTTTTTGCTGGATGACAGGACCGCTTTATCGTGCTTGAAGGCCATTGAGGAATACGCTCGTTGTGTACCTTATGTGTCTGATGATCCAGCTCAGGGGGGCAATCCGCTTAGTTGGTCAGATTATCTTTTTATGGGGGGGAATACACCGGAACGATTGGCTGATCTCTATCAGTCACCGTCAACTGCAGATGGTAATTTATTGCCACATCAGGCTTTTATATTAGCCATGTTGACCCTACTGGAAACTCCCCGGGCGTTCATGAATTATTTTCCTGACGCTCATCGTGATCTGTATTACCGGCAATTATTAATGCTGAAAGAAAGGGCCGCCGAGCCTTCACAAGTCGCTGTGTCCATCGAACTGGATAGTGATACTCCAGAGTGGATGCTGCCGGCGGGGACGCTTCTGGATGCGGGGCAGGATAGCCAAGGTAGGCCCATTGAGTTTGGATTGGACGATGAGCTGTTGCTCAATCACAGCGAGTGGCAAGATTTACGCTGGTGCTATCCCTCTGTTGGGGGGGGGGCGGGAACTTCTGCCATCGTGTACGGTGAGCAATATGCTTGGCCAACCAATGGAACCTATCTTTTCGACCCGCTAGAGCAGGATCAACTCATCTTGACCGGACGGATGTTGGCTTCCTCCTTGTTGGCCAATGACCCCTCGCAAGAGTGGGTTGTGACCGTCACGTTTGTGACGGCTCCGGCCAGGATAGGACTCTTCGCCCATGGTAGCAGTGGTGATCAATGGTTGCCCTTGACGCTGATGGGTACTGCAGGCAGCTCGGTGACATTTACCTTACCAGCAGGCAGTGGTGAGATCAGCGCACCAGATGGGCTATCTGGTGTGGCCTTTACAGTTCCTGTGATACGTCTGTCACGTCAGGATGGGCAGGCGCTGCCTGACATTGTCTCGGTGACGGTTGGGGGGAACGAGCTTGCCAACGATCAGTATCAAGCTGTGATCATGACCCCGTTTGGCCACAGTGATGAGGTCGAGCCGGTTGCGAACATGCAGCTTTATCTCGGGGTCGGTAAGGTGCTACCGGGGCAAACCCTTTCCCTTTTCTGGAAACTCAATGCGGCTCAACCTTTGACCGTGAGCTGGCAATATTTGGCAGAGAATAACCGGTGGGTGGACCTTGCTCCTTACTTGGTGGATCGTACGTTGAGCCTACTGCGTAGTGAGCGATGGACTGCCATCGTTCCTACCGATGCCAGCAACGTAGCGCCTGCCATGCCATCTGGTCGATACTGGTTTCGGGCTGAGATTGTACCCGTCAGTGCTCAAGGATCGCGTGTGGCGCATTATCCCTGGCTGAGTGGTCTGATCACCAACGGGATGACCGCCACCCTGAATAATGTAACGTCGTTAGATGATTCGGTGGTCGCAACGCCGTTGCCAGCCGGCACTATCCGTCAGCCTGTGACGGATATCCCGTGCGTGTCCCGGATACAACAGCCTTGGGCGTCATGGGGGGGCAACCCCGCTGAATCTGGTGAGGCATTTGCTTCCCGTGTGGCACAGCGTCTTCATCATCGTCATCGGGCTCTGACTTGGCCTGACATGGTCATGTTGCTGAAAACGACCTTTCCCGGTGTGTTTGAGGTGATGACTCCGTCCGGGGATATCTTGACCACGATACCGGCACTGACTGAACAAACTCTGGTGGTAATCCCCCTGGTGAGCGCTAAAGACAATGATGATGTGCTGCGCCCCGTGCTCAATGCAGCCAAATTGAGCGCTATGAGTGAGACGTTGCAATCCTTGGCTTCGCTCTGGCAGAACATTCAGGTTAAGAACCCTCGCTATCGGGATGTGCTGCTGACATATGACGTCGTGTTTCGTACCGGCGTGAATCCAATGTGGGCTGAGAATGCGCTGAAAAATGTGGTTGTCTCCCGGTATATGCCCTGGAGTACAGGGGCCGCGGCTGGCGCATCATTGAGTAACCGGATCGACTATTACGATGTGATGGCGACTTTGCAGCAACAACCTTACGTCGATCATGTGAGCAGTCTGATGTTGGACGGTTTGGAAGATTCGGTGCAGGGTGCTGATGACGAAGTGCTGATCCTCTGTTGGTCGAATTAAATCATGGTTCCATTCAAGGGCTGATTATGAGCAATACAGATGCGCTGTTCCCGGTGGTGCGGGATGAAATTGAGTTTGATAATTTGTTAGCACAGGCAACACAGACGCTAGCGACGTATGCAGGACAGAGTTGGACGGATATCGCAGAACATGATCCGGGCATCACTTTGTTGGAGGCGCTGTGCTACGGCGTGGCGGATTTGGCATATCGCCAGACTCGGCCACTAACCGATCTGCTGACCCCCCCACCATCCCAGCAGCTGACCGGTGGCGGGTTGTTCCCTGCGGAGTTCGGCCCCCAACAGGCGTTGACCTGCGGCCCTATCAGTGAACAGGACTATCGCCGGGCGATACTGGATCTGCACAGTACAGGTACTGAAGACGGGTACTTCTACTTCAGTAATGCTCGCCTGGTACGGGAACCGGAAGCCGATCGTTACCAGTACTGGTATGAACCGAAATTTCGGGAATACCACTTTGCACAACCCCAAGAGAGCGGAGAAAGCACGCCATGTCGCATGTCGTTGCTGGGTAACTATCATCTCTATCTGGTACCTTCACGGGAAGCTGTAAAAGATCCTAAGGCTGCGAGCGCCGCGTTGGACGCCTTTCTGCTCAACAATCGCAATCTGGGTGAGGGGGTTAGCCGTGTGATTTGGTTACAACCCGAAGACCTGGAGTTGGAGCTGGTAATAGAGCTGGAAGATGATATCGGTGCTAACAGCAATGTGGCGGCAATCTTTGCAGATATCTATCAGGTTGCAGAAGCGTATATTTCCCCTCCTATTGCTCGCCGCTCGACAGCGCAGTTACGTGACGCAAGCATGAATAGTGAGGATATCTATCAGGGGCCTTGGCTACAGCATGGATGGATCCCAATACTGCCTCCTCAGATTGATGGTAGCGTTCCAGCCACGGTGAACTTGAGTGGGCTGGTTAACGTGTTATTGAAGGTTAAGGGGGTAAAAGGGATCCGTTATCTGGGCTGTGAGTCAGCGGCGACATCGCGTTGGCAGTGGGTTGCCAATTCGGCGGGTACATACCCAAGGTTATGGGGGGAAGACCCATTGGCGGTGCTGGCTGCGGGAATCTCAGTCCGGTTACTAGCCTGTGGCGATATAGCGTTGGCCGCCAGTAAGGAAGCAATACAGGCTGAACTCAATATCCCAACGTTAATTAACAACCCAGCGCAGGTGTTGCCGTATGGTCGTTGGCGTGACCCGGGCAAGTACTATCCAGCGACAGATGCCCTGCCGCCTTGTTACGACCTGAAGGTCCCGGCCACCTCCTCTGTTCAAATTCATCTGCATCAGTTTTTGTTGGTGTTTGAACAAATACTCGCCAATGCGTGTCAGCAGCAGGCGTTACTCCCGGATCTCCTCTCCTTTAAGCGGCAGGGAGATGTGGTGTGGGGGACGCAATGGCCTTTTGCCGCGGGCAGTGTCAGTGATGACGTGCATCAGGCGTATCGCACTGCACTGGAAGCCAATCTGGCTCAAAACAGTCATGACCGATCGCATGAGCTGGCCATTATCAGTTCTTTGCTCGAGTATTTTAACAGCCAGTTGGCACCGGAGATTTTCGGTCAGCCCGCGCAGACGTTTCTGGCCTCTCAGCAGGGATTCTTGTCACGCTTGGCGGAGCTCGGGTATCAGCGCGCCAATATTCGGTCTGACCAAGTATCTTCCTTGCAACGTCGCATTGCTGCCCGTCTAGGGATGGGGGGCGCCGCCATTTTTGATGATACGACGTCATTTGCCGAACTGCCGTTCTACCTAGTGGAGCATCGGGCGCTCATGCCGATGCAGCCTAATCCGCAATATAACAGCCGCCAGACACCGGTCTTTGCCGCGACTGAGGAGGTGGATGGTGAGCAGTTCCTGACGCTCACCGGGGATGATGCAACCGCTCTCACTGTCGGTCAATTAGTGGATGTGTTGTTGAATCAGGGGACCTCAGACGAATTTCGTGTGCGTGGGCAAATGGTTCGACGTGTCGAGCCACAAAATTCGCGCTTTGCACTGAGTCTTACCGCCAGCGCCCCGTTGCGGCGAAGTCTGGACGAAATCCTGGGTGCGTCCCCGCAGAGCCTCGCGTGGCAAAACAGTGATGTATGGCTGGAAGACATGAATTACCCACTTCACTACGCTCCTGATCAGGCAGGGCTGCCCAGCAATCAAAAACGGCTCACATGCTCACCGTTCCCGGTCATGATCATGCCTGGTGATGTGCTTGTGTTGGAGTATCAAATCACCCCGGATGCGATGGACGCCTCGCCGGATGATGGATTAACAAGAGAGCTAACTGTGGTCAGTGTTGATCCCATCGCCAACACCCTGGTGGTGCATTGTGACGATGCATTCCCGCTGGCCGCGCGGGCCAACCAGTATTATTGGTACTTTGCCAGCAGTGGCTATGCCACGCAGGATCGTTTCTCTTTCATGGTTAGTGTCGTGTTTAATCAAGCCACTTTACTTGAGCTAACAAAGGATCCTTATGCGGCGGAAGCTTGGGTGCGGGAGACCATTATGGCGGAAGTTCCCTCGCATATCGGTGTGCTGCTGCACTGGAAGCCGCGTTGGGAGTTTAACCAATTTGCCCAAACATACAGCAAGTGGCAGAGCGGTGGTGCGGTGTTGGGAGACCCATCGTTTGCGCTGCTCAAGATGCTGGCGCTGGGCCACAGCCCTGATGGTTTGGAGGGGATTGGCTCCATGTATGTGGCAACGCTGGCACAACACGCGAAAGTCGTTGGGGTAGATGGTTCGGACTGGAACAGCGATGTGATCGAAGAGGAGCAACTGTTCTATGTGCCATCGGTAGATGATTCGAATTAATGCGTGGTAGCCACGAAAGGACGCCGCCGGATAACACGGTGCAAGGGCAACAAATAGGAGAGTAACGATGAGTAGTTCAGACAACACCACCTTGACCCAAGGCATTGAGACATTGACCACAGACGAACTGAAGGCTCGGTTTCAGGCGCGCACAGTACCGCTGGAGGCGGACTTCAGTGACCTGATTGATGTGGCAGAGTGTGGACGTCGGGCGGTGGGCCAAAACCCGGCACAAACGCCGAACCCAAACAGTGGCTTGATGCTGGATAGCGGCAAGCAACTGGTAGTGAAACCGGATGCGGTAAAAGGGATTGAAGTGACCGGCAGCGGTGTCGGGATTGTGGCCAATGTGGCGAAAGGGATCGCGGTCGATGGCAACGGTGTGGGGGTGAACACGGCAGTGGCCAACGGCCTGACCATGGACAGCAATCAACTGAAAGTGGCCTTGCCGGCCAGTAATCCGGGGTTGGAGTTGACGACCAATGGGTTGCAGGTCAAGCCGAACCTGGCAAACGGAATGGAAGTCACAAACAGCGGAGTGGGGATCAACACCACGGTGGCCAAGGGGCTGACCATGGACAGCAATCAACTGAAAGTGGCGCTGCCGGCCAGTAATCCGGGGTTGGAGTTGACCACCAATGGGTTGCAGGTCAAGCCGAACCTGGCAAAAGGAATGGAAGTCACGAACAGTGGAGTGGGGATCAACACCACGGTGGCAAATGGTTTGACCACGGCTGGCAATCAACTGAAAGTGGCGCTGCCGACCAGTAATCCGGGGCTGGAGTTGACCACCAATGGGTTGCAGGTCAAACCGGATGCGGCGAAAGGAATGGAAGTCACCAACAGTGGCGTGGGGGTAGTGGCTAACACCGCGAAAGGGGTGGAGGTCACCAGCAGCGGTGTGGGGGTCGTGGCCAATGCCGCGAAAGGGATAGAAGCTACCAGCAGCGGTGTGGGGGTGAATACCACGATAGCCAATGGCCTGACCGTGGTCAGCAATCAGCTGAAAGTGGCCTTGCACGCGACACCGGGATTGGAGTTGACCACTACTGGGCTGCAGGTCAAATCGAACCTGGCGAAAGGAATAGAAGTCACCAACGGCGGTGTGGGGGTGAATGTCGATTCGACGCTGCGGTTTGCCAATAATCAACTTGGTATTCCAGATAACTATGTCACTAAAACCGGTGATAGCACCATCACAAGTGGTAACCTGACCTTTGCGAGTGATGACAAAGGGGTGTATTTTTATGGTGGTAGCAAAATCATCAAAAGATGGGGCGCGAACATGCTCTGGTATAAGGGGAGCAACAATGCCCTGCCGCAAATCTGTAATAATGATGGCTCGAATGCTAGCAATATCGCGACTGAAAGTTTTATCCAAAGGAACACATTGGTTAGGGACTTGTCAATACCAAGTCCAATATTAGTGCAAATTGCTCATATTCCTGCGGGTGTTTTTAATGGGTATGCTGAATTACATATGGGGTCACGAGATACTAGTGGTTCTTATAATTATCATCAGCGATTCATATTGACAATTTCGTGTGATGGTAATGCTGGCTATCAAGGCCGTTCATATGCTTTGTCTGTGAGAAATGCCTATTCCACACAACATTATGGAATTGCTGAAGTGAGGTTGGGGCGGGATGGTTATGGGAATGTTGTTGTGTATTGCTACATTACTCACACGGGGACGAGTCTTCAGTTGTTTTTAAACTACTCACGTTTACATATTAATGATGTGGAACTGATGGCATTTCCAACGATTTCTGCACCACCGACAATCTTAGACGTGATAAATGCCAGAGTGAATGGGGAAATTAATGGCTAGAACTATACTGATTTCCACCATTCTATTTTTCAGTAGGTTGAACCAACATGCCATTAAAACATGATACGAAACCTAAAAAGGATAATTCCAGTTTTTCTGGATATGCTAGCTCAGAATCGGACCTGGTAGATATGGGGGAAGAAGGCGAAGAGATAAGGGCTGGCTCCCAGGGCCTGTTTCCATTGAAAAAAGGCCCCCATTTCCCGGCAGAAGGGGACGCGGAGGGGGCTGGTGATATGGGGCCATCGACACAAGAGGGGGGGCTTTGGGATGTGTTAAGAACCATTTATGATGAGCTGACTGGTGCTGGTATAGCGTATGTGGTTATTGGTAGTGCGGCGGCCGCATTTTATGGGGCCGATATACAACCAGCTGATGTTGATGTGGTTGTTAAAGAACCGGCTGACTATAGGAAACTTTGTAAATTGTTCAGGGCGCGGGCAACTAACTCAGGAGTATCACAAGAGAGTGCTCTGGAGGTGCCGATGGCTGGGATGATGGTTGAATTTTTAAATCCAGAAATTGGAAAGGTGAGAGGTATCCACGCCCGTAGTGAAGACTACTATGTGATTGACAAGATGGATGTGCTTACAAGAGCCTGCTCCAGGGAAAAGGGGGTTAGACTAAAGGAAATAAAAATAATTTCTGACATGATAGGGCGAATTGATTTTTCTGACCTTTCATCCACAGAAGTCAACGAAATAATGGAAGATGTTCATCATGCAATGCTAAACCATCTGGAGGCGACAGGCGCCCAGCTGGGTGAGGCATTAGATGTGCCAGAATCTCCTGAACAAGCCATTGTCATGTTAAATGCTATAGAGGCATTAGCTGCCTCACAGGACAGTGAATTAACAGCCTCTGACCGTGAGGCTATTCAAGCATGTGATTTATTAGAAGAGCGATATTCAGAGGACGATATTGATGATAATGAGCTTGAGGCGCGTATTAAAGAATTATATAGCACCTGTTCAGCGGCAGGAAGGGCGGCAGTTTATAAATGGGCATGTGGCATGCTAGGGGATGTAGCGCCTCAACCATCTGACGCCTAGAGGAGGGGCTGAAGTCGATATATCATCAATACTCAACGACGCCAATTACAGTCTGTTTTGACTGGTGTCGGCCCTGATTTCACACACATCCATTTGCAGTGGTCTGACAGTGAAGTGTAGGTACTCACCTTCTTGTGATTTGCGACAGCCGGATAAATACCAGTGGATGTTTTGCTAATTACGTCATGTGTACTCTGAGTATCTGATGGTGATGCTTTGTTCGGTGAGTATGCTCCTGGTCTAATATATTTCGTTTGAACGTGCCTCCTGTTCCTTCTGTCATCATGGTTCATAACGTCAATGTGGTAAGGAGGAAGCTTGGGAATTGAATGCTATGAATGGCGGGTTGCCCCTTCCTATAAGGTCTGCTCTACCATTCAGGGGCATTATCGGTCCTTGCAATTGGAGGGCTTAATCGGTGGTCGTTCCCCATCTACATTTTAGGAGCTGAAATATAACGGCATGACACATTACACAGTACATCGCTTGCGTATTGCCCTTGGCCTTTCTTCTCAAGATGCCGACCAGTATGCCGACCGTTGCAGCCAGCTTTTTCATCGGGAGCTGCGCGGGCTATTGGCACGGGTGTTGGCGCGGGTCAGTCCGGCGGGGCTTGTCGTTCAGTTGACCAC
>RCUI01000573.1_pt1 | contig 12079 bp, 12 predicted proteins | sample 2166121 | NCBI WGS metagenome assembly RCUI01 (sample SAMN09932700, study PRJNA488358) | compost metagenome | feature: garden; material: soil; isolation source: compost soil in succinic acid-enriched culture | place: Germany: Experimental Botanical Garden Goettingen | collected 2016-01-27
GTATCCCGCGAGTAAAGCGTTTTCAGCACATACCCCAGCGACGCTGCCAGGGTTTGGCCATGGCCCAGCCCGTCGAAGCTGTGATACTTCAGCGTCAATCCCGTTATTCCTTGCAGCTCCTCCACCAATTGTCGCGCCAGGCGCTCCGGTTGCGGGTCGACCGGCCCGCGCGGGGTGGCAGGTTCGGCGCTACCGCGCATCAACAGGAGCTGGGCCTGCTGTCCGCGCAGGCGCTGCGTCAGGCCCTGGGTTTGTGCAAGGATCGCTTGATCCCCCCACCACAGCGATGGGCTGGCCGCCGCATAATGCTGGAACGCTCCCGGCTGCGTGAACAAGGCATGCAGCACTAACAGGCCGCCGTAGGAATGCCCCCATAGTGTTTGCTGGCGGGTATTGATCGGCACCTGTGCGGCTACAGTCGGTTGGATGCGTTCGCGCAGCAGGTCGAGGAAGGTGTCGGCGCCACCGCTGGGTTGCCCAGTCAGCGGATCCTCCTGCGTTGCCACGCCCGCAAGGCGCGGCGTGTAGTCGAAGGTGCGGGCGTTGCGTTCGATACGCAGCGGTGTCTGGTAACCGATGGCCACCAGCAGCGGCGCGCGGCGTGGGTCCAGTTGCTTGAGCTGGGCGGCGTCCAGTGCGCCGATCGCAGCGTTGCCGTCGAGCATCCACAGCACCGGGTAGCCGCCCTTGGGGGCAGGGTGACGTGGTTGGCCGATCCACAGCTGGTAGTGCCGCTGGCCGTCGGCCGAATCCAGTTGCAGACTACTGAAGCGATAGGGCAGGTCCTGGCGTTGTAGCAATTGCGTGTCCATCGGCTGGTCCGGCGCGGGCTGCGCCTGGGGCGCAAGCCCTGGCAACAGCACAGCAAAGGCGCAGGCCAGGGACCGGGTAAAAGGTCTCATCAGGCGATCTCGTTATAGGTTCAGAACGATGCGGTCAGGCTGGTGTACAGGGTGCGGCCAGGTTCGTTGTAGGTCGCAGCGCCTGCCCCAGCGATATTGTTCACGCCTTGGGCGTTGCCTTCACGGTACAGGCGTTTGTCGAACAGGTTGTCGACCCCGGCGGTCAGGCTCAGGTTGCGGGTAATGGCATAGGTGCCACTGACGCCGGCAATGGCGTAGGGCGACAGTTGGTTGTTGGCGCTGCCCGTCACGCGGTCGCCGTGGTAGTCGTATTTTTTCGGCGTCTGCTTGCCGTACCAGGCGACGCTCGCCTGCAGTGACAGGTCTTCGCTGGCCTGCCAATCGAGCATTGAATTGAGGGTGAAGCGCGGGGTCACCGAGAGATAATCGCCGGTTTCCTTGTTTTTCGATTGCAGCATGTAGGTGAAGTTGTTGTTCCAGGTCAGTTGCGTGGCCAGTGGAATGGTCAAGGTGCCTTCCAGGCCTTCGACCAGTGCCTTGGGCACGTTCTCCCACTGGTACACCGCTGCGTTGGCATTGCTGCCGCTGCCACCTGAGGCTTGGTCTACGGGTGCCAGGCCGGACTCGACCTTGTTCTTGTAGTCGTTGCGAAAGTACGTCAGGCCAGCCACCCAGCCATTGGCCTTGTACTCCAGCCCCAGTTCCTTGTTGATGCTGGTCTCGGCCTTGAGGTTCTCGTTGCCCTGCAGGTAGCAACTGGTGGTTTGTCCATAGCAGCCCTGGCCACGGCTGTAGAGCAGGTAGTCAGGGTTCAATTGGTAAAGGTTCGGTGCCTTGTAGGCCCGGGCGATACCCGCCTTGAGGGTCAGGGTCTGGCTCAGGGCATGGGACAGGTTGAGCGAGGGGCTCCAGTTGTCGCCGACGATGCTGTGGTGGTCGAAGCGCAGGCCTGGGGTGAGCATGGTACCGGGCGCCAGCTCGATATTGTCCTCGGCGAACAGCGAGAAGATCTGCGCCGCCGACGACGTGTCGCGCCCGCTGCTGGCCAGGCCGTCGACCGCGCCGCCTTCGCTGGTGCTCTGGGTGTTGGCGCTGGGGTCATCGAGTTTCTGCTGCATCCACTCGCTGCCCAGGGTCAGGGTTTGGTCAAGGCCGACGCGCAGGGGCAAATTGACCTCGCCGTGGGCGGTGAGGTCGCGCAGCACCGCGGTGTAGAAGCTGGTATCGCTGAAAATGCCCTCGGTGCCGCCAGCCAGGCCCTCGTTGATGCGGCTGTTACGGGTTTTTTCGTATTGCAGGTAGGCCATGGAGCTGCCGAAGTCCCATTCGCCGCGATGGGTCAGCGAGTAGTTTTCACGGTAGGTGCGGTTGGTTTCGTGGCCGAGCATGCTCTTTACATTGGCGTTGCTGTTGGTGTTCTGGGTATCGCCGGTATAGAGGTTGCCCTGGCGGCTGAACCCGGCCTCGATATCCACCGTCTGCTCCGGGGTCAAACGCCAGCTGAGCAAACCGTTGAGGTCCTTGTTGCGCACGCCTTCGCGGCCAGCGGGCAGGGTTCCAGCCTGATTACCGGTGCGCTCCGATTCGTGGCCTTGGTTGATGTCCCAATCATCGGCGTCGGTCTTGGCCACATTGCCATAGACCCGGTAACTGAGGTTCTCGGTCAGCGGGCCATTGAGGCCGAAGCTCATGCGCTTGGTCGCGCCTTCGTCCTTGTGCGTCGGGAAGGAGGTGTACACCGTGGCGTTGCCGTGGGTTTCGGCCCCGGCCTGCTTGGTGATGATGTTGATCACCCCGCCGGCCGCGCCGTTACCGTAGCGGGCAGCAGCGGGGCCACGGATGACCTCGATTCGCTCGACCTGGTCGGCCGGCACCCAGTTGGTGTCGCCACGGCTGTCACGCTCGCCGCGCCAGCCGTAGCGCACAGAGTTGCGGCTGCCGACCGGCTTGCCGTCGACCAGAATCAGGGTGTTCTCCGGGCCCATGCCACGAATGTCGATCTGGCGGTTGTTGCCACGCTGGCCGCTGGTGGAGTTGCCGGTCAGGTTGACTCCCGGCATGGTGCGGATGATTTGCGACAGGTCGTTGGCGGGCGGGCGCTTCTGGATGTCTTCAGCCGTGATCACCGACACGCCTGGGGCCTGTTTGGTTTCTTCTTTGGCGGTGGCGACGATGGTCTGGGTCTGCAGTACCAACGCTGGCGGTTGGCCGTCCTCTGGGGTTTCGGTGGCGGCGTGTACGGCGCAGGACAGCAGGTAGCAGCTGGACAGCAGGAAGGGAACCAAAGGGCGCAGCGAACGGGACGACATCGTTGATCTCCGGGGACAGCTTGGAACGGGAAGATCACGAATGATAATGACTGTTATTTGATAGTAAAGCGCATTAACTTTCTAAACACTTCTCGCCTCCTGCCGCGGGTAACAACAGGTGTAGGCACAGCCCGGGCTGGCCATTGCTGGCCCATAAACGGCCCTGCTGCAGCTCGATAGCGCGGCGGGCAATGGCCAGGCCGAGGCCGAAGCCCTCGCTGCTGTGGTTGGCCAGGCGTTGGTAGGGCAGGAAGATCCGTTCCAGGTCCTGCTCGTCGACTCCGGGACCGTGATCCCTCAGGCACAGGTGCCAGCAGTCACCCTCGCGGCGTCCGCTCAAGCTTACCTGGCCGTCTACCGGCGAGTGGCGGATGGCGTTGCGCAACAGGTTTTCCAAGGCCTGAGCCAGGCTGTCGAGGTGTACCTGCACGTAACAGTCCAGGCCCAGGGAGCAGGGCAGGCGCGCGGGGTCCCAGGCGCTCTCGAAGCACGCGTCTTCGCGCAGCGCTTCCCATACCGAGAGCAGCAACACCGGTTCGGTAGGCAGTTGCGGGCGTTCGGTGTCCATCCACGCCAGGTCCAGGGTGTTTTCCAGCAGGCGCTGCATATCATCGATTTCGCGGTCCAGGCGCTGGCGCAGCTGTTCCGGCGCGAGGCCGCTGTCATGGGCAATGCGCAGGCGGGCCAATGGCGTACGCAGCTCGTGGGACAGGGTGCGCAACAACATCCGCTGCTGGCCCAGGCTCTGGCGCAGACGCTCGGCCATGTGCTCGAAGGCCTGCGCCAGCTCACCGAGTTCGTCACGTCGGTCGAGCAGTGGCATACCCGGCCCGTCGCTGTCCAGGTCGTCGGCGCGTAGGGCATCGGCGCGGTTACGCAGGCGGTTGAGCGGTACCACCAGGTGGCGATAGATCAGCAGGCCGAGGAGGGCGGCCAGCAGGGTTGGCAGCAAGCCGTGGCTGATCAGGTGGGTCCAGGGCGTGAGGCCACCGGGCAGCAAGTGCTCGGGCAACTGCAAGACCAAACGCCCCTGTTCCGGGTGCTGCGGAAACTCAATGCTGACATAGGGCAACTCATCCTGCAGGCGACGGCTCATTGGCCAGTCGAGCTTGCGCATAAAGGTCAGGTGGCCGGCTTCTTCGGCACTCAGCGGTGTGCTGCCCAGGCTTTGCAGGTGCGGGCCGATGATCGCCACCCAGGTGTCTTCTTTGGCCGCCAGTTCGGCGCGATAACGCTCTATTCCGGCTTCGCCTTCACGGCGCCAGATGTCCTGTGCCTGCTGCGCGTAACGCGCCAGATAGACACGGTCAGCGGGGTCGAGAAAATAGGTCTGGCGTTCCGCTGACAGGCCCCAGATCCAGATGATCCAGGTCAGCAACAGGCAGAAGCAGACTTGCAACAGGGCCAGCTTCCACAGCAGGGGGTGACGGCGCATCAGGCGTTTTCCGTTTCCATCAGCAGATAACCCTGGCTGCGCACTGCCTGGATCTGCACATGGTGCGCGCCGACCGCGCTTAGCTTGCGCCGCAGGTTGCAGACATGCACATCAAGCCCGCGATCGAGACGGGTGTAGATCCGGTGCAGCACGTGCTGATAGAGAAACACCTTACTCAATGCCTCACCCGGGTGCTCGTACAGGGTGACCAGCAAACGGTATTCGGAAGCAGTCAAGCCAGCGTAGCGGCCTTGATGGGTGATGTCCTGAGCGGGTTCGTCGAACCGCAGCGCGCCGTCCTGCCGGGTCGTCGGTGCACGTTGTACCATCGCCATGCGCCGCAGCAGCGCATCGACGCGGGCATCCAGTTCAGCCAGGCTGAACGGCTTGGGCAGGTAGTCGTCGGCGCCCCGGGTAAAACCGGTAATCCGGTGCTGCTCGGCACCCAGCGCCGACATCAGCATCACCGGTATGTTCTGGTTGCTGCGCAAGGATTCGAGCAGCGATAACCCGTCCAGACCGGGCAGCATGATATCCAGCAGTACCAGGTCGAAGCGCTTGGTCTGTACAGCAACCAGCCCAAGGGAGCCGTCTGCGCAGGCGGTGACGACAAAGTTGCGCTGGCGGAAGTGCGCGGTCAGATCGTTGCGCAGCCTAGCGTCGTCTTCTACCAAAAGCAGGTTAGGGGGCATGATTTCTTTGATTTAATGAGAATGGTTCACAGTCGCGAATATCTCATTTTTATCAAGGCTGTGCAATTGTACGAAGCGTCACAGGGGAGTGACGAGCAAGCCCCCGCAAACGGGCTGCCAACCTTTCTGGTCGGCGTTATGCTGAGCGCCTAACCCTTGGACATTCAACATGCGTACCTTGATGCTGTTACTCGCTGCCTGTGTTGTCGCAGGTTGTCAGGCGCCGTTGCCGGTGGCGAATCCACAGATGGCCTGGGTCGATTTCTCTACGCCATTCCCTAATGACCGATTGCTCTTGGCTGAGCGCCTGGATAAGCAGAGGCTGAACGACGGGCGCTTTTTCCAAGTCACCCCTGGCAGCCATGAACTGATCGTTCGGTTTGACTTCGAAGTGGCCGGCGGCGCGGGCGTAGGTTTGATGGGCGGCCCGTCCGTACGCCTTTGTTACCTGACCCTCAATTACGCGCATTTCGAAGCGGGCAAACGTTATGTGCTTGAGGGGCGCTCGATGGCGTTCACGCCTGAAGGGCGGTTGTACAACGACAAGCGTGAGATTGTTGCAGAAGTCAGCGACTTTTATTGCCTGATGTGAGGTGAAGCAGCGCCCGGTCGATTGGTCTGAGAATGAAAATTGATCTGGCTCCAATACCGGTGTTTCAATGCGCGGCCCGCTTGACCCGGCACGCCGGCGTGGCCGTTTATAAAGGACTCGATAATGCTGTTCAAAGGGATACATCGGCTGTTGGTACTGCTGCAACTGGCCATTGGCGCCGTAGGCTTTTTTCTGCCAGCGCTCATCTTGGGCGAAAGTATTGATATCGGCCTGCAGCCGTTTTCAGCCATGTTCATGGCCTTCCTCCTCGGGGTGGTCAGCCTCTGCGTGCATGAAGGCGGGCATTATCTGGGCGCCAAATGGTGTGGCATGACGGTGCTGTCGGTGCGGGTGCTGGCCATGGAGATTCAACCGCTGCGACGTGGTTGGAAGGTGCGCTGGTCGCGCCGCGCCAAAGGCCAGCCACTGGGCGGCTATGTCATGGCAGCGCATCCGCCGCACCAGCCATTGCGTCGGACCATGCTGGTGTTCACGGTGATGGGGCCGTTGCTCAACCTGTTGCTCGCAGGCTTGTGCCTGGTTCTTTATCCGCTGCTTGGCGGCGCGTTCGCCGCGCTGGTGCTGGCGCTCGGGGTGTGCAATCTGAGCACAGGGTTGGCCAACCTGGTGCCCACGGTCGGGGCGGGGCGGGTCAGTGATGGTGCGGGATTTCTAGCCTGGCTGCACAAACCAGATGAACAGGGCCAGGCGCTGGCCCATGTGCGGCTGATCGCCCTGAGTGTTGCGGGTACGCAGGCTGAGGATTTGCCCGGTGCCGATCTTGACTACCTGGGTGCCGAGCCGCTGCCAGCGTCGTTGAGTGCGCTGGGTTATCGCGTGTATGCCCGGCAAAACCGGGCGGATTGGGCAGGTGCCGTGGCGCTTGGGGATGAGTTGGATGCCCTGTTGGCATCGCACCCCCTGGCGCTGAAGCACTGCATGCTACTGCTTGCCATTGTGCGTGCGGAGCTGACCTTCTCCCGGGCGATGCTTAAGGGCGATGCCGGCGAGCTGCAGGGCTATCTGTTCAACGACGAAACCGACTGGTACTCGCCAAGCTTCCGGCCGCGCTGCCTGGCGCTGCGCGCTGCGTTTGCGGGCGATGCCACGCAGATGATGCACTGTGTGGGACAGGCCGTGCGCCTGGCCCATAACAGCCAGGATCGCTCGCAAGGCTCGCGAGAAGAACGGCTGACCGGCTACATCCAGGTGTTGCTCACGGCACCTGCAAGCTCGGCAGCGCTGCCCGACCCTGTGCCGAGAACATCGGTTCCAGCTGTTTCCAACTGAAGGTCAGGTCAACGTCACAGCCATCGCCGGTGGGCTGATTGGCCAGGCGCATGCCTTGGGTGTCGAAACTCAGGTCGTAGTTCTCGTAGCTCGCCACGTCGGGGCAGTCGCTGTCCGCCGTGGCCTGGGTCTTGAGCCAGGTGGCGACATTTGTCGGCAGATTGACATACCCGGAGAAGGGGCTGTACCACTCAAAACGCGTACCGAGCCAGGTCCAGGGATCGACGCTTTCACCGGTTTGCAGGTTCCAGGTGTGCAAGCCCCAACTGATGCCGTTGCGACCAAAGCCTGCGCTCCAGCGGTAAAACCTGACGGTGATCCACTGAGACGACCAGTACGTGGGGGCAACGCTGATCTCGCTGGTGTAGGCGGAGCCATTGCGGCCCAGGTATTCACGTCGCTCGCTGAAGAACGCGTTCTGGCCCTCGGGGCTGATGGCCAGACGTGCCAGGTGTTGATTGATCTTGTGAATAGCCGGCTCATCCCCCTCCAGCTTTAAGGTGACCTGGGCGCCTTGGGTCCTGACCTGATAGGCGCGCTCGCCGAAGGTGTTTTTCTCAACCTTGACGGGCAGCGGTGCCGCCTCCATTGGCGCGTTAAAGGCATCGCCGCCGCAGCCTTCGGCACTTGAGCGTGTCAGGGCCAAGGGCAACGGCGTGCCGCCTGCGGCCTTGCTCCAGGTTCCGGTCAACGTATCGCCTTGGCGGGCGTCCAGTTGCCAGAGCCCCGTGTTGCCGTCTTCAGCCCAGGGTTCACCGGCCTTTTCCTGACTTAGCTGAATCGGCGTGAGGAAGCGCTGGTAGTAGTAGCTGCCATTGCTGTCGGGGGCGGCGTTAAAGCAGGCGGTGATCGGGGACTTGCCGAGGGTACCTTGCCAAACACCGGCGAGGTCGTTGGGCGCAGCGTTGGCGTAGCCAGCAGCACTGGCGAGGGCCAGGACGGCCAGGGGCTTGAGCATGAGGATCGGACTTCCAGCTGTCAGACGGGCGGTCATCATAGCCGATGGGCAATGCTGGCGGTATTGACCGCGCTGCGCAGTTACGGCCGTGGCTTGTGTTTTCCACTGAGCGCCCGATGGGCTCCGGTTCGGACCGGCATGGTGATGCGGTGCTGCCCCCCCCCTTCATCGTCAGCAGGTCCCTGTCGCATTGGATGCAGAACGGGTGTCTGGCCGTTGCACTCAGCGTTGAGCGCAACGACCTGAACAGGTCAGTCGCCGCCGACCAACTGGCGGGCCAACTGATTGTGGCGCTCTAGCACCAGGGGCAGATCGACGGTGGTGATACGGCCGTCCTTGACCACGACACGGCCATTGATCACGCTGGTGTCAACGTGGGTCGGGGTGCAGAACACCAGCGCTGCCAGTGGGTCGTGATGGGCGCCAGCATAGGCCACGTGGCCAAGGTCGAAAGCGACGAAGTCGGCAACCATGCCCGGGGCCAGGGCACCGATGTCATTACGGTTGAGTACCTTGGCGCCACCCAATGTGGCGATTTCCAGCGCCTCGCGGGCAGTCATCGCATCGGGGCCGAAACCGACACGCTGCAACAGCAGCGCTTGGCGTACCTCACCGATCATGCTGGCGCCATCGTTGGAGGCCGAACCGTCGACACCCAGGCCTACCGGTACACCGTGGTCGCGCATCTTACGGATTGGCGCGATTCCCGAGGCCAGGCGCATGTTCGAGCACGGGCAGTGGGCGACCCCGGTACCGGTACGGGCGAACAGTTCGATGCCGTGCTGGTCAAGTTGCACACAATGGGCATGCCAGACATCGTGGCCGACCCAGCCCAGGTCCTCGGCGTACTCGGCTGGCGTCATACCGAATTTCTCGCGGCTGTAGGCGATGTCATTGACGTTCTCGGCAAGGTGCGTGTGCATCGACACACCGTACTGGCGCGCCAGCACCGCGGCTTCGCGCATCAGGTCGCGGCTCACCGAAAAAGGCGAGCAAGGTGCCACGACCACGCGCAGCATCGAGCCATGACGGGCGTCATGGTAGTCCTCGATCAGGCGCTGGGACTCCTTGAGGATGTCGCTTTCTTTCTCTACCACTGAGTCAGGCGGCAGACCGCCCTGGCTCTGGCCTACGCTCATGCTTCCGCGTGCAGCGTGAAAGCGCATGCCGATTTCCTCGGCGGCATGGATACTGTCATCGAGCTTGCAGCCGTTGGGGTAGATGTAGAGATGGTCGCTAGAGGTGGTGCAGCCGGAGAGTATCAGTTCAGCCATCGCCGTCTGGGTCGACACCGCGATCATTTCTGGCGTCAGGCGTGCCCAGATGGGGTACAGGTTGGTCAGCCAATTGAACAACTCGCCATCCTGGGCCGCCGGTACGACGCGGGTGAGGCTCTGGTACATATGGTGGTGCGTGTTGACCAGGCCTGGAATGACCACTTTCCCGGTCATGTCCAGCACCACATCGGCCTCTTGCGGTAGCGTTTCGCTAGGGCCGACCTGCTTGATCAGGTTGTCCTCGATGTACAGGCCACCGCGCCTGATTTCTCGGCGCTCACCGTCCATGGTCACCACAAGTTCGGCGTTCTTGACCAGTAATGTCTTGGGCATAGATGTTCCTCTCCGGCTTGAAGTCCGGTTTCAACGTGGTTGTGTTGCAGGCACGGTTTGCGGCTTGCGCGAAGCCCTGTCAACCAGGCACTGCTTGGGTCAATTACTTGCTGGCAGATACGTACGCAGGGACGCCATTGAGGCGCTTGTCCTGGGCTTATCGGTAATGAGCACATGATCCAGGCCACCGGCAGAACCCTGGCGCATCGGCAGGCAGTCGGGGGTGGTCCAGGAAGTGTTGGGAAATGGGATATAAACGAATTCGTCGCAGGAGGACGTTCGTGAATGTCGCTCGAGGGGGGCGAGCAGCAATGGGTGTTGCATGGCGTGAGACCGTCGCAATACGCATCGGCGATTACCGGTGTCGTAGGCGTGGGGTAATGTAACCAGAATAATTTATTTTTGTATACAGGAAATTGGGCCTCGTGGCCCAGGTGAGCCAGGGCGGCTGCCTCCCTGGATTTTGGGGGCCGCTAGCCAGAAACTAGGTTAGAGTGTTCATCAATCATCAATCGTTAGTTTAAGCATGAATCGTCCGTTGTTTGTTTCTCTAGATGGGCCCAAGGGCACTGGCAAAACCACACTGTTGGAGGCCGTCACCAAAGCGCTGAGGGCAGAGAACAAGAAGGTGATTCGCCTTTGCGAGAAAAAAAGCGATCCCTACCGGGGTGAAACAATGGCCCTCGTCAATCAGCTCGTCAGAAACCCCAGCCGGGATTTGGAGGTGAGGGTTTGTCAGCGTTTTGCTGATAGCCGTGCTTGGATTTCCCAGCATGTGCTGACTAAACAGCCACCGGGCAGCATCGTTTTGATTGATCGCTGGTACCCTTCAGATGCCGCGTTTCGCCGGTTAATCCCGTTTGCAGAGATTCTGCAAATGAACATTGATCGCAACGTGCGAGCGCCGGACCTGCATGTCGGGGTTGTCACCGCCCCTGATACTTCATGGGCGAGGGCAGCGGCACGCTCGCGTGGGCTGGGTAGTACTGTGATGCATAAGCTCGAAGAGCATGTCGCTTCTACCAAGGCGTTCGAGCGAGCGGTTGAAGATCACGGCTGGGTTTTATGCCGCAATGAAGGAACGATTGAAGACGCAACGATGCAGGTGATTACTGAGATCTATAGACTGTTTTGATGCGTCTGAGCTGAGGCTCGTTGCGTCGACGTTGAGTAAGCGTGCGGTGACAGCACATTATGATGGGCTAAGCGGTGATCGTTAAAATTGAGATTTGCCAACATGGAAGGTCGGGTTCGCCCCGCAACTAGTCACGATGCAGCAGCGATTAGCCGTGTAGTGATCGCCGCTCTGCGTGAGTCAAATTCACAGGATTACTCACCTGACGTTATCGCTCAGGTTGAGCGCAGTTTTGCTCCGGAAGTCGTTTGCGCACTGCTCGATCAGCGCAAGGTTTTCGTAGCCATGCGAGGCGAAAATATTACTGGCACTGCAAGCCTCGACAGAGATGTAGTCAGAAGCGTATTCGTCGATCCTGCATACCAAGGTTGCGGTATCGGTCGGCAGTTGATGGATGTCATACATGCCACCGCTGCCAGCGCTGGTGTTGGCGCTTTACGGGTGCCGTCGTCGGTCACAGCGGAGAAGTTTTACGCTGCGTTGGGTTATCGGAAAATCCGTGACGCGTTTCATGGGACTGAGCGCACTATCGTGATGGAAAAACTGCTTTAACGCTTGCCGTTACCGTTCTTCATGCTCACCCGGCGCGTGCTGTTTGATGATGTCCATTACCGCAGCAGTCATGATTGCGGTAGAAACGCCGAACATCAGAATGCCATTGGCCGCCTCCAGAGGGCTGAGCAGGCGCCATTGCTGGCTCAGGACCACATCGCCATAGCCCAGGGTAGCGAAGGTCACGCCAGAAAAATACAGCGCGGTGATGAAGTCCTCGAATTCACCCAGCAGCAGGAACAGCACCGCCCACAGGGCCATTTGCACATAGTTGCCGATGAGCATCACCACCATGACCATCGACAGCAAGCGCACGTCATCGCTCCAGGAAGGGCTTGCGTTCATCTTGCGGCGCAGCGACACATAGCGGCGCGCACACAGGGCTAAAAACCACGCTTGCAACACTACGCAGAGCACGATCACCGGTAGGCCTACCAGAAAGTTGATCAGCATGGGTGACCCTCTTCAGCGGTTGGGTTGGACATATTTCGACGTTGCCGACGCTTATCAAGCAGATACACCATCGCACAGGCATACAGGGTGACCAGAATGAACAGCCCCATGCGGATGGCGAAGGCGGTGTAGACATCCTTGCCGGCGGCGCTGTCCTGCACCGACTGGCCGAGCAGAATGATCATGGTCG
>RCUI01000574.1_pt1 | contig 12037 bp, 11 predicted proteins | sample 2166121 | NCBI WGS metagenome assembly RCUI01 (sample SAMN09932700, study PRJNA488358) | compost metagenome | feature: garden; material: soil; isolation source: compost soil in succinic acid-enriched culture | place: Germany: Experimental Botanical Garden Goettingen | collected 2016-01-27
GATCGGTATCGACTCGATTGCACGGCACCTGTCCCGCTATCGCCCGATAGTCAGGTCCGACCGAATGCAAACCATAAAGCACGGCGGTCCCGTGGGACGTCCGAGAAAAACATCAGGAGTCCATCGTATGAAAGGTTCACCTTCGCTGTTGCTGGCCGCGGCGCTGAGTTTGCCGATGCTGGCCCTGGCCGCCGAGCCGGAGCAGTGTCATACCGTCAACTTCTCCGATGTCGGCTGGACCGACATCACCGTGACCACCGCAGTCACCAGCGTGGTGTTGCAGTCGCTGGGCTACAAGACCAAGACCACCATGATCTCGGTCCCGGTGACCTACAAGTCGCTGGCCGATGGCAAGAATATGGATGTGTTTCTCGGCAACTGGATGCCGACCATGGAAAACGACATCAAGCAGTACCGCGATGCCGGCACCGTGGAAACCGTACGGGCGAACCTCGAGAACGCCAAGTACACCCTGGCTGTACCTCAGGCGCTGTATGACAAGGGCCTGAAAACCTTCGCCGACATTCCCAAGTTCAAGAAGGAGCTGGACGGCAAGATCTACGGGATCGAGCCTGGCAATGACGGCAACCGCACCATTCAAACCATGATCGACAAGAACGCCTTCGGCCTCAAGGACGCCGGTTTCAAGGTGGTCGAATCCAGCGAGGCCGGCATGCTCTCGCAGGTTGAACGCGCCCAGCGCCGTGACACCGCCGTGGTGTTCCTGGGCTGGGAACCGCACCCGATGAACACCCGCTTCAAGATGAAATACCTCGACGGCGGCGATGATTTCTTCGGCCCCGACTACGGTAAAGCCACCGTGCTCACCAATACCCGCAAGGGTTATGTGCAGGAATGCAGCAACGTCGGCCAGCTGCTGAAAAACCTGTCCTTCACCCTGGACATGGAAAGCACCCTGATGGGCAACGTCCTGGACGACAAGATGAAACCCGACGCAGCCGCCAAAGCCTGGCTGAAAAACAACCCTCAGGTACTCGATACCTGGCTGGCAGGGGTTACCACCGTTGACGGCAAACCGGGCCTGGAGGCGGCCAAGGCCAAACTGACGCAGTAAGCACCACCTGCGGCGGGTTCGTCCCGCCGCAGGCTGTCTTCAATCTTTTGCAGGTGGACGCTCGCTATCATGCTGATCGATCAAAAAATACCACTGGGCCAGTACATCGCAGGCTTCGTCGAATGGTTGACCCAACACGGCGCCAACTACTTCGATGCCTTCGCCGAAGCACTGGAATTGATGATTCACGGGGTGACCGGGGCGTTGACCTGGTTCAATCCTTTCGTCCTGATCGGCCTGGTTGCAGTGATCGCGCACCTGATCCAGCGCAAATGGGCGCTGACCGCCTTCTGCGTGCTGTCATTCCTGCTGATCCTCAACCTGGGTTACTGGCAGGAAACCATGGAGACCCTGGCCCAGGTGCTGTTCGCCACCATGGTCTGCGTGGCCATCGGCGTACCGCTGGGCATCCTCGCCGCCCACAAGCCGATGTTCTATACCGCCATGCGTCCGGTGCTGGACTTGATGCAGACGGTGCCCACCTTCGTCTACCTGATCCCGACACTGACCCTGTTCGGCCTGGGCGTGGTACCGGGGCTGATCTCCACGGTGGTGTTCGCCATCGCCGCACCGATCCGCCTCACTTACCTGGGCATCTGCGACGTACCCCAGGAGCTGCTGGATGCCGGCAAGGCCTTCGGTTGCTCGCGCCGACAACTGCTCTCGCGCATCGAACTGCCCCACGCCATGCCGAGCATCGCTGCCGGCGTCACCCAATGCATCATGCTGTCACTGTCGATGGTGGTCATTGCCGCCCTGGTGGGCGCCGACGGCCTGGGCAAACCTGTGGTCAACGCACTGAACACCGCCGATATCGCCCTGGGCTTCGAAGCAGGTCTTGCGATCGTGCTGCTGGCGATCATGCTCGACCGTATCTGCAAACAACCCGACGCACCGGTAAGGAGTGAAGCATGAGCATTATTCGCTTCGAAGATGTAGACGTTATCTTCTCCAGCCGACCGCGTGAGGCCCTCAGCCTGCTAGACCAAGGCCTTTCGCGGGAGCAGATCCTGAAGAAAACCGGGCTGGTAGTCGGCGTCGAAAAAGCCAACCTGGACATCAACAAAGGCGAGATCTGCGTGCTGATGGGCCTGTCCGGTTCGGGCAAGTCGAGCCTGCTGCGCTGCATCAACGGCCTGAACACCGTCAGCCGTGGCAAGTTGTTTGTCGAGCACGAAGGCTCGCACATCGACATCGCCCACTGCACCCCGGCGGAACTGAAAATGATGCGCACCAAGCGCATCGCCATGGTGTTCCAGAAGTTCGCCCTGATGCCCTGGCTCACCGTGCGCGAGAACATCAGCTTCGGCCTGGAAATGCAGGGCCGCCCCGAGAAGGAACGGCGCAAGCTGGTCGACGAGAAGCTCGAGCTGGTCGGCCTGACCCAATGGCGCAACAAAAAGCCCGACGAACTCTCCGGCGGCATGCAGCAACGTGTAGGCCTGGCCCGCGCCCTGGCGATGGACGCCGATATCCTGCTGATGGACGAACCCTTCTCGGCCCTCGACCCGCTGATTCGCCAGGGCCTGCAGGACGAACTGCTGGAGCTGCAGCGCAAGCTGAGCAAAACCATCGTGTTCGTGAGTCACGACCTGGACGAAGCGCTGAAGCTGGGCAGCCGAATCGCGATCATGAAGGACGGCAAGATCATCCAGTACAGCAAGCCAGAAGAAATCGTCCTCAACCCGGCCGACGAATACGTGCGTACCTTCGTCGCCCACACCAACCCCCTCAACGTACTGTGCGGCCGCAGCCTGATGCGCACCCTGGACAAGTGCAAGCGGATCAACGGCTCGATCTGCCTGGACCCGGGCGGCGATTCGTGGCTGGACCTGGCCGAAGGCAACACCATCAAAGGCGCGCGCCAGGGCGTCAACGGCCTCGACCTGCAGAACTGGGCGCCAGGAGAAGCAGTGGAAGACCTGGGGCGCAAACCAACCCTGGTCAGCGCCAGCATCGGCATGCGTGAAGCGCTGCAGATTCGCTACCAGACCGGTAACAAGCTGGTGCTTCAGGAAGGGAATTCAGTGGTGGGGATTCTGGGTGACAGCGAGCTGTATCACGCGTTGCTGGGCAAGAATCTGGGGTAAAAAGCATCGCGGGGCAAGCCCGCTCCCACCGGCCTGGTGGGAGCGGGCTTGCCCCGCGATCAGCTTTGCGATTTCAGCGAACGACGATGCCCTGCTTGGCCATGAAGGCCTTGGCTTCCGGCACGGTGTACTCACCGAAGTGGAAGATGCTCGCCGCCAGCACTGCGCTGGCATGCCCTTCGATAATGCCATCGGCCAGGTGCTGCAGGTTGCCCACACCACCGGAGGCAATCACCGGAATCCCCAGCGCATCGCTGATGGCCCGGGTTACGCCCAGGTCGAAGCCGTTCTTCATGCCATCCTGATCCATGCTGGTCAGCAGGATCTCACCAGCACCCAGGCCTTCCATTTTCTTTGCCCATTCAACGGCATCCAGGCCGGTCGGCTTGCGGCCACCGTGGGTGAAGATTTCCCAGCGCGGGGTTTCGCCCGGGCCGGAAACCTTCTTGGCATCGATGGCGACCACAATGCACTGAGAGCCGAAATGCGCGGCAGCTTCGCCGACGAACTCCGGGTTGAACACCGCGGCAGTGTTGATCGAAACCTTGTCGGCACCGGCGTTGAGCAGGTTGCGGATGTCTTGCACGGTGCGCACGCCACCGCCCACGGTCAGCGGGATGAACACCTGGCTGGCCATGCGCTCGACGGTATGCAGGGTGGTATCGCGACCATCGACGCTGGCAGTGATGTCGAGGAAGGTGATTTCGTCAGCGCCCTGTTCATCGTAGCGCCGGGCGATTTCCACCGGGTCACCGGCATCGCGGATGTTCTCGAACTTGACGCCCTTGACCACCCGGCCGTTGTCCACGTCCAGGCAAGGGATGATGCGCTTGGCCAGTGCCATGTCGGAGTCCTCAGCCTTTATAGCTGTCGCAGAAGGCTTGTGCCTCGGCGACATCCAGGGTGCCTTCGTAGATGGCGCGGCCGGTGATCGCACCGATGATGCCTGGCGCCTTGGCGTCGAGCAGGGCCTTGATGTCACCCAGGTTGTGGATACCGCCGGAGGCGATGACCGGGATCTTGGTGGCTTCGGCCAGGGCGGCGGTGAACGGCACGTTGCAGCCCTGCATCATGCCGTCTTTGGCGATGTCGGTGTAGACGATGGCCGAGACGCCGTCAGCTTCGAAACGCTTGGCCAGGTCGATGACCTGCACCGAGCTGACTTCAGCCCAGCCGTCGGTGGCGACGAAGCCGTCTTTGGCGTCCAGGCCGACAATGACTTTACCCGGGAACGCGCGGCAGGCTTCGGCGACGAACTCTGGCTCTTTGACCGCCTTGGTGCCGATGATCACGTAGCTGACGCCAGCCTTGACGTAGTGCTCGATGGTTTCCAGCGAGCGGATACCGCCGCCGATCTGGATCGGCAGGTTCGGGTAGCGCTTGGCAATGGCGGTAACCACTTCGCCATTGACCGGCTGGCCTTCGAAGGCGCCGTTCAGGTCGACCAGATGCAGACGACGGCAGCCGCCCTCGACCCATTTGGCGGCCATGCTCACCGGGTCATCGGAAAAAACGGTGGAATCTTCCATACGGCCCTGGCGCAGGCGTACGCAAGCACCGTCCTTGAGATCGATAGCGGGGATAATCAGCATCTGCAAAACCTGTCTATTCGGTAAACAGTGATGCTCGGGAAGTCAGTTCTTCTCGAGCGCCCACAGGTCGCTTTCGATGCTTTCGAACCTCTCTTTGAGGTGCGTCTGCACATCGAAAATCGCCCTGTTGTAGTAGTGCGGGGCAATCTCTTTGGTGAACAGCTCCAAAACTTCGGCGACCTCGAATGAGCCCAATTGCAGCTCAAAACGGTCTTCGAGAAAGCGCTTGAGTACGTCCAGCGCTTCACGTTCCTGTTCTGGTGCGAGGGTGAGGATCGGTACCTTGGTCCTGGACTTGCTCATTACCAGCGTCCGTCCCAGGCCGCGAAGTTCTGCAGCAGCTGCAGGCCATGGGTATGGCTCTTCTCCGGGTGGAACTGCACGGCAAAACGCGACCCTTCAGCCAGTGCGGCGGCAAAATCGACGCCGTAGTGACCACGGCCCACCACCTGCACGGCCTTGGCCGCGGTGATGTAGTAGCTGTGCACGAAGTAGAAACGTGCAAGGTCGGGGATGTTGTGCCACAGCGGGTGATCGATGGCCTGGGTGACCTCGTTCCAGCCCATGTGCGGCACTTTCAGGTGCTCGCCGTCTTCGTGCAGGTCCTTGCCGAAGAACTTCACGTTGCCGGGAAACAGTCCGATGCAGTCGACGCCGTCGTTCTCTTCACTGTGATCGAGCAGCGCCTGCATGCCCACGCAGATGCCGAGGAACGGACGGTCCTGGCTGACTTCACGCACCAGGCTGTCAAAGCCCAGGCGGCGGATCTCGGCCATGCAGTCGCGGATCGCGCCAACACCCGGAAATACCACGCGGTCAGCCTCGCGGATCACCGCAGCATCGCTGGTGATCAGCACCTTGCCGGCGCCTACATGCTCCAGGGCCTTGGCCACCGAGTGCAGGTTGCCCATGCCATAGTCGATTACGGCAACTGTCTGCATTACAGGCAACCCTTGGTCGACGGCATCTGACCGGCCATGCGCTCATCGAGCTCGATGGCCATGCGCAGCGCGCGGCCGAAAGCCTTGAACACGGTTTCGATCTGGTGGTGGGTGTTGTGCCCACGCAGGTTGTCGATGTGCAGGGTGACGTTGGCGTGGTTGACGAAGCCCTGGAAGAATTCCTGGAACAGGTCGACATCGAAGCCGCCTACCGAGGCGCGGGTATAGGGCACGTGCATCTGCAGGCCTGGGCGGCCGGAGAAGTCGATAACCACACGCGACAGTGCTTCGTCGAGCGGTACATAGGCGTGGCCGTAGCGGCGGATGCCTTTTTTGTCACCGATGGCCTGGTTGAACGCCTGGCCCAGGGTGATCCCGACGTCTTCGACGGTATGGTGATCGTCGATATGCAGGTCGCCCTTGCATTCGATGTCGAGATCGATCAGCCCATGTCGGGCGATCTGGTCGAGCATATGTTCAAGGAAAGGCACACCGATATCGAATCGGGCCTTGCCGCTGCCATCCAGGTTGATCGAGGCCTTGATCTGGGTCTCCAGAGTATTGCGCTCGACGGAAGCCTTACGTTCGACCATCACCAGCTCCGCAAAATCATTGGGCGAAAAAGGCGATCATTATAGGCCTAGAAGCGTCTGGCATGAAACGAAGATGACATGTGGCAGGGGATTTACCTGGTAAATCCCCCAAATCGCACAAATTTCCGCAGCCGCGGGTCAGTTGAACAACACCGCCGTCTTCTGCAGCGTCACCCAGATCCCCCAGGCCAGCGGAATGCCCACTACCAGCCAGGCGGCGATCACCAGCGGCAAGGTGCCCGGCGCCGCATGCCACTCCAGCACCCGCGCGCTGCCCTGGTCATGGCCCAGCGCCTGTTCGGCCGCCAGTTGTTCGTCGGTCATGAAGTATTTGTCGGCCACCGGGCGTACCAGCGCGTTGCAGATAAAGCCCAGCACCAGCAAGCCGGCGAGGATGTACAAGGTGATGTCGTACACCGCCGCGCGATCGACCCCCAGCGACAGTTGGTACTCGCGCAAATACGTGATCAACACCGGGCCAAGCACCCCGGCAGCCGCCCAGGCGGTCAGCAGGCGACCGTGAATGGCCCCGACCATCTGCGTACCGAACAGGTCGGCCAGGTAGGCCGGCACCGTGGCAAAGCCACCGCCATACATAGACAGGATGATGCAGAACGCCGCCACGAAGAGGGCGATGTTGCCCACCTGCCCCATGTTCGGCACCAGTGCATACAGGGCAACGCCCAGGGCGAAGAAGGCAAAGTAGGTGTTCTTGCGCCCTATATAGTCGGAGAACGACGCCCAGAAAAACCGCCCGCCAATGTTGAACAGGCTGAGCAGCCCGGTAAAGCCGGCGGCGATGGCGGCGATCTGCGCCAGCTGTGCGGTGTTGAGCTGGCTGAAGGTCAGGTCATTACCCAGCAGTTTGCCGGCAAAAACCTCCTGCAGCAGTGGCGAGGCCATGCCCAGGATGCCGATACCCGCCGAAACGTTCAGGCACAACACCAACCAGATCAGTGCAAACTGCGGGGTTTTCCACGCCACGCTGACATGCACATGGCGGTGGGTGATCATCGCGTTGTTGGCCTTTTTCAGCGGAGCGGTCCAACCCTCGGGCTTCCAGCCGGTGGGCGGCACACGGTAGGCCAGGGCACCGCCGATCATGAAGATGAAGTAGATGACCGCCATCACCACGAAGCTCTGCCATACGCCGACACCTTCAGGGCTGGCGAAGTGGTTCATCAAGGCTGCCGCCAGCGGTGCGCCAACCATGGCCCCGCCGCCAAAGCCCATGATCGCCATGCCGGTGGCCATGCCGCGCTTGTCCGGGAACCACTTGATCAACGTCGAGACCGGCGATATGTACCCCAGGCCCAGGCCGATTCCGCCGATCACCCCCGAACCCAGCCACATCAACCAGAGCTGGTGGGTGTAGATACCCAGCGCCGAAAGCAGTAAACCACCGCACCAGCACAGTGCCGACACCACACCGGCCTTGCGCGGCCCGGCATGCTCCAGCCAACCGCCCCAGACCGCCGCCGAGCAGCCCAGGAACACAAAGAACAGGGTGTAGATCCAGCTCAGCATCGAGATCTGCCAGTCGCAGTCGGCGCTGAACAGGCGGGCAAAGAAGCTCATGTCGGGCGCACAGGCAACCGGCGCGGTGATGCCGACGGCCTGGGACAACGGCAGCCAGAACACCGAAAAACCGTAGGCCATACCGATACACAAGTGGATCGCCAGGGCGGCGGGCGGTACCAGCCAGCGGTTGAAGCCGGGCGTGGCGATAATCCGCTCCTTGGACAGGAAACCCGGGGGGCTGGCTTTTGCGCCTGCCGTGATGCTGTTCATTTGTTGTAGTCCCTCGTAGAAATGGTCAGCTCACGGCTCACGACCTTGGCCGGCAGGCACTGGTCGTCTTATTTGGCACAATTGCCCTGCAAAACGCGACAAAACGCCACAGCAGGACCCGCGAGCGGCGAAAGAGTAGCATTAGCCGCCCGCACTGAAAGCAAGCTGATCCCGTCTTTTGCTCAACAACTGAACCCGTGTGCAAGGAACTGTCATGCCCATCGTTGTCGAAACCCTGACCACTCCCAGCCAGCAAGACCTGCAGGACCTGGCCAGGCTCTATGCCGACGCCCCCGCCTGGATGCTCGCCGGCCCCGAACAGGCCCTGGCCCTGGTCAGCGCAGCACTTGAGGACGGCAGCCTGATCGCCGCGCGATTCAACGATCGCCTGCTCGGCGCTGCCCGCCTGCAGCGTGAGGATGTAGCCTGGCAATTGAGCGACTTGTGCGTACGCTCATTGACCCGGCGCCGCGGCGTCGGGCTGCGCCTGGTCAACGAGGCACAGCGGTTGGCACAAGAAGCAGGGGCTGGGTTGCGTCTGTTTTCAAAGCAGGAAAGCGCTGAGATGAACGCGCTATTGGCACCACTGAACCTGAAGCTGGATGTGGCACAACTGTAGGAAAAATTCCTGACAGCGCGGCATCACTCCAGCGTCAACGACCGCAGCGCTATACTCTGCGGCTGAATTTTAGAAATCGGACTACAAGGACTCGCCCATGAAAGCGTTCGGCAAAATCCTGGGGCTGGTGCTTCTCGGGTTGTTGCTGATCATTGTGGCTCTGGGATTTGCCCTGACCCACCTCTTCGATCCCAACGACTACAAAGACGAGATTCGCCAGCTGGCACGCGACAAGGCCCACATCGAGTTGACGCTCAATGGTGATATCGGCTGGAGCCTGTTCCCCTGGCTGGGGCTGGAACTGCATGAAGCCAGCATCGCCACCCTGAACAATCCGAAAGTGCCCTTTGCCGACCTGCAGATGCTTGGCCTTTCAGTGCGCGTGCTGCCCCTGCTGCGCCGTGAAGTGCAAATGAGCGATGTGCGTGTCGAAGGCCTGAACCTGACCCTGAGCCGCGACGAGAACGGCCATGGCAACTGGGAAGACATCGGCAAGCCGCTGCCGGCTGCCACGCCGGCACCTGGCGAAGGCACCCCGCCTGCCGCCGATGGCACGGCCCAGGCCGAGAGCAAGAGCGACGCCAGCGACCGCCCTGTGAAGCTGGACATCGACAGCCTGACCGTGAACAACGCCCGGGTGCAGTACACCGATGCCCGCAGCGGCCAGACCTTTGGCGCCGAAAGCATCCAGTTGAGCACCGGCGCCGTACACGAAGGCGTGAACATCCCGCTGAAGCTGACCGCCTTCCTCAGTGCCGGCCAGCCAGTGATCAAGGCGCGTACCGAGCTCAACGGCGAGCTGCGCTTTGACCGTCGCCTCAAGCGCTACCAGTTCGAAGACATGAAACTCAGCGGTGAGGCCTCGGGTGAACCGTTGCAGGGCAAGACCATGAGCTTTGCCGCCCAGGGCCAGTTGTTGGTCGATCTGGCAGCCAACGTCGCCGAATGGAACGGCTTGAAGCTGTCGGCCAACCAATTGCGCGCCCTCGGCGAGTTGAACGTGCGTGACTTGGACAAAACCCCGCAGCTGACCGGCGGCCTGTCCATCGCCCAGCTCGACCTGCGCAAGTTCCTCGACAGCATCGGCCGCCCACTGCCGGCCTCGGCCGACGCCACCACCCTGAGCAAGTTCGAGATGGTCAGCCGCCTGCAAGGCAGCCCTACCAGCCTTGCCCTGGAAGACCTGGCAGTAAAACTCGACGACAGCACCTTCAGCGGCCGCCTGGCCGTCGAAGACTTCGCCAAGCAAGCCCTGCGCATCCAGCTCAAGGCCGACAAGTTCGACGCCGACCGCTACATGCCGGTCAAGAGCGAAGCGGCCGCCAGCGCCACGGCGGCGCGTCAGGCCGAGGTCAAGAGCAAGGAAGACAGCGCCCTGGCCACCGCCGGCAACACGCCGCTGCCCGACGCTCCTACCCAGGTGGCCTGGAGCAACGACAAGCTGCTGCCGGTCGACCGCCTGCGTAAAGTCGACCTGCAGGCCGATCTGACCTTCGGCCTGCTGACCCTGGAGAAGCTGCCGATCGAGAACGCCCACCTCAAAGCCCAGGGCCAAGGTGGCCTGATCACCCTCGAAACCCTGAGCGGCGGCCTCTACAACGGCGACTTCGCCACCAAGGGCACCCTCGATGTACGCCCCGCGGTGCCGCAGATTGGCCTGAACACCAAGATCAACCGAGTGCCGGTGGAGCACTTCATCAAGAGCCAGACCGAAACCCCGCCGGTCAAAGGCCTGTTGACCCTCAACAGCGACCTGACCGCCACCGGCAACAGCCAGAAGGCCCTGGTCGACACCCTCAACGGCAACGCCAGCTTCGTCATCAACGACGGCATCCTGGTCAACGCCAACCTTGAACAGCAACTGTGCCAGGCCATCGCTACGCTGAACCGCAAGTCCTTGAGCGGCGAGCCTCGGGGCAAGGACACGCCGTTCCAGGAGCTCAAGGGCACCCTGGTGCTGCGCAACGGCGTCGCCAGCAACCCGGACCTCAAGGCACGCATTCCGGGCCTGACCGTCAACGGTCGCGGCGACCTCGACCTGCGCGTGCTCGGCATGGACTACCGCATCGGCGTGATCGTCGAGGGCGACAAGCGCGACATGCCGGACCCGGCCTGTCAGGTGGGCGAGCGCTACGTGGGCCTGGAATTGCCGCTGCAGTGCCGTGGCCCGCTGGAGCTGGGCGCCAAGGCCTGCCGCCTGGACAAGGACGGCCTGGGCAAGGTTGCCGCCAAACTCGCTGGCGACCGGGTCAGCGAGAAACTGAGCGACAAGATCGACGAGAAGCTCGGTGACAAGGTGAGCCCGGAACTCAAGGATGCACTCAAGGGGTTGTTCAAGCGATGAGCCCCGAGCAGTTTTCCAGCGCCGTACTGGCGTGGTACGACCGTAACGGCCGTCATGACCTGCCCTGGCAACAGGGCATCAACCCGTATCGGGTGTGGGTCTCGGAGATCATGTTGCAGCAGACCCAGGTCAGCACCGTGCTCAATTACTTCGCTCGCTTCATGGAAGCGCTGCCCACCGTGCAGGCCCTGGCCAAGGCACCTGAAGACGAAGTGCTGCACCTGTGGACAGGCCTGGGTTACTACACCCGGGCGCGCAACCTGCAGAAAACCGCGAAGATCGTCGTCGAGCAGTACGGCGGCGAATTTCCCCGCGATGTCGAGAAGCTCACCGACCTGCCCGGCATCGGCCTGTCTACCGCCGGCGCCATTGCCAGTATCAGCATGGGCCTGCGCGCGCCGATCCTCGACGGCAACGTCAAGCGCGTGCTGGCCCGCTACACCGCCCAGGAGGGTTACCCGGGCGAGCCCAAGGTGGCCAAGGCGCTGTGGGCCAATGCCGAACGCTACACCCCGCACGCCAGGGTCAACCACTACACCCAGGCGATGATGGACCTGGGCGCCACCTTGTGTACTCGCAGCAAGCCCAGTTGCCTGCTGTGTCCGCTCAAGGTCGGTTGTGAAGCGCACATGCTCGGCCAGGAGATCCGCTACCCGATCCCCAAGCCGCGCAAAGAGCTGCCCCAGCGACGCACCCTGATGCCGCTGCTGGCCAACCCCGAAGGCGCCATCCTGCTTTACCGTCGCCCTTCCAGCGGCCTGTGGGGTGGTTTGTGGAGCCTGCCGGAGCTCGACAACCTGGAGCAGCTCGAAGACCTGGCCGAGCAGCACGGCCTGAACCTGGCTGGCAGCCAGGCGCTGGACAGCCTGACCCACACCTTCAGCCACTTCCAGCTGGCCATTGAACCCTGGCTGGTCCGGGTCGATGACACCCGGGCCCACGTGGCCGAGGCCGACTGGCTCTGGTATAACCTCGCCACCCCGCCGCGCCTG
>RCUI01000575.1_pt1 | contig 12030 bp, 24 predicted proteins | sample 2166121 | NCBI WGS metagenome assembly RCUI01 (sample SAMN09932700, study PRJNA488358) | compost metagenome | feature: garden; material: soil; isolation source: compost soil in succinic acid-enriched culture | place: Germany: Experimental Botanical Garden Goettingen | collected 2016-01-27
TTCATGCTGCTTGCTCCTTCAGCTGTTTGATCTTTGCCCGGTACTCGGCCTTGATGGCCTTGAGGTCGTCGATGGTGTACTTGCGGGGCTGATGAGGCCCTTCGAGGAATGCCGCCCGGTCGGCGCCGATGCGATGCACCAGCCGGATGCGGTACTCGACCGCGTTGCCGGACAGGTTGCGATTGCACTTCACGCACTGGCGGTGAACGTTGAGCGGCTCGAAGCGCAGCTCAGGGCAAGCTCCTACGGAACGGTAGTGGCCGGCGTCCCAGCGGCTGCCAGTGATTAGGTCGTGATCACTGGGCAGCGAATCACAGCTGATGCACGGCTGACCGGCGTCGCGCAGGCGGATGAATTCGTTGAACAGGGCCTGGGCTTCACGCATATGGTCTGCCCGGGTCTTGAGCTTCTCCTTGCGTACCTGGACCTCGCGGCGCTCACGCTGGTCGATGGCCTTACGGGCCTTGTCGTGGTTCGCCGACGCAATGGCCAGGCCGCAGGCTGGGCTACAGACGGCCTGACCCAGGCGGCGCGGCGGGAAGCTGATGCCGCATGCCGGGTTCTTGCACTTCTTCGGTCGCGGTTGCTTGGCGATCATGCGGCCTCCTGGCTCAGCAGGTCGTCGAAGACCACGCCATGCGCGGTGAAGTCGGCAACGATGCGATTGGTGTAGGCAATGCCCTGGGCTCGATTGAAGAGACTGGTAACCGGGAAGCCGTCCGGCCCCAGCAGCTTGCAGTCGCCCATCAGACCAAGCTTCTCCTCGTAGTTGAGGTGCTTCGTGGTTCGGTGCCAGGCTTCCCGGTAGTCCTCATCCTCGTTGATAAGGATCTGCACGCCGTGGTGCAGCTTGCAGTACTTGCGAGCCTCCGATGCGTCGCCGATCTGGGTCATCTCGGCAATGCGCTTGTAGAACGCAAACCACAGGGCGTTCTGGTCCAGCGTGCGGTCCTTGCCCGGGCGCAGGCTGACTACGACGAACTTCTTATCGCGGAACATGGCGCTAAGTTTGGTGATGGCCTCGGAGAGCTTGGCCTGGCAGTTGACGCTGATGCGGTCAGCCATTAGATGCCTCCTTGGCAATGGCCTGGAATCCAGCCACCTCGGCCATATCGCGGTCGTAATCCCGGCGAGTGACCGGATGCATTTCTTCAGGCTGCCGACCACCAAACTTCTGGAGCATCTCGCCTTGAAGTGAGGCGGCGCAGTCAGCAAGCGCCTTGCGCAGCGCTTCAGCCTCTGCCCTCGCATCATTCAGTGCAAATGCCAGGCTCTTCTTGTCGGCGGCATAGGCGTCACGCGCTTCACCAGCAAGACTCAGCTCTGCCAGCAGCTGCAGAGCCACCTGCTCTACCGTTTGCTCACCGAGGAACTGATCAAGCGCATCGGTGTGCAGGTGCAGATCCTGATCACCGGCATTCCAGGCGCCTACCACTGCCCACAGCAGGGGCTGCAGTTTCGATTTGTCGATGATCATGGTTTCACCTTCATGCCCTGGGCCTCGATGGCTGCAATGACGTTCCCGATGTACCGCCCGTAAATGAAGGACTCGCCCTCCACATCCTCGAACTGCTCCCAGTACCGCTTGTCTTTCATGTCAGGCATTTGGATGACCGCATCCTCACGGCTGATTTGCCAGCACACCCAGCTTTCGACAAAGCGCTCGTACTTGGTGACGGTGCAGAGCTTGAGGTGGGACAGCACGTAGCGGCCCTGTTCGGCGTTCCAGCAGGCGCCTTCCGGGACCGGGTAGCGCTTCTCGAACTGCTCGCGACTGATGTCGCGCATCTTGTTGGTGTCCATCAGTGCTTCTCCCAAGGCAGGAAAATCGCTTCGCAGGCGCGGGCAATCTCAGAAAAGTCGCTGCGGTTCTGCCAGAGCACTGCCCCGGCAAACAGAATTGGCATCACGGGCAACAGCACCAGAAGGTAGATTCGGGCCAGCCACGGGCGGCGGATCATCCAGGCCTTGATGCCGCGCGGATTGAACTTGCGCATCACACCCCCTCCCCAGCCGGCTGCCCGGCGCGCTTGATGTTGAGCTTGGCCATCAACTGCGCACGGCAGGCGCTCACGCTGCTTGGTACTTGCTGCACCTCCAGCAGGCGTGCTTGTCGCTGCTGGGCGAACTCTTCCGCCAGCTCCAGTTCAGTCTTCTGCCCGTCGTGCTCGATGCCGATCGCGATGTCTTCCAGCGGCTTGCCCTGCACCAGCAGCCGGATGGTGATGTCGTAGGCCCGGTCGAAGATCTTGCTGGCCTTCTCCGAAATCTGGCCGGCCAGGTTGTGCAGCTCGCACTGCAGCGCTGCGTGGCGTACTGCCGGGTGCGACCAGGTGCGATTGCCAGCCCGGCTCGGGTGCGAGTTCTCCAGCGCTTCGCGGAATGCCCGGTCGTGCGGCGGTATGCCCAGCATCTCGGGGGTCGGCTGGCACCACTTGATGAACTTGCCAACGCTCGGGGCGAAGTCACCGCCGAACTGGCGGCAGTTCAGCAGGCCATAACGGATCTGCTCCAGGGTGTTGATCTCGGCGGCGACGAAGGCCTTGATCCAGCTGCGCTTAGCTGCCTTCAGGGCGTCGTCATCTGGCCACGCCTGCTTCCAGGCCGGGAAGATGGCCTGCAGCTCCTTGAACAGGGCGTTGACCACTTCGGTGGTGCCGGGCGGAAGTTGCCGGGCAGTGACTGGGACCACCGGTGGCAGGTTGGAGGCCGCGGCCATGAGCTGGCTTGCGCTCTGCGGCGCCTTGGGCTTGCTCACATGGCACCCAGGTCATCAGACCAGGTGGTGTCGTTGAAGTCGGGGCCGTTGACCTGGCGCTTCAGCGGGAACGGGCGAACATTGCTCGCGGTGGCCACGTCCCGTTTCACCCACTTGACCAGCAGGCTCACCCAGGCGGCCTGCGTCTCGAAGCGGCCGGATGCCGAGTAGTGGCAAACGAACGTTGCGGTTGCTTCGTCAGTGAACAGGTCGACAGGAATGCCGATGCGCTTGGCGTACGCCTTCAGCAGCTTCTCGTCAGGCTTCCACCCAAGGTCCATCTCGGTCGGTTGCTTTGGGTCAACGCCGAACTCCTCGCCCGCGCGTTGAGTGTTGTGTTGATCTTCTTCAGGAATCAGTGAATCAGGATTCGGAGAATCAGGAATCAGGGCGTTATTGGTCGTAGGGTTAACAGGCTCTAACGGTGGGTTAACGTTAAACTCCTGTGCTTTAACGTGTACCCTTCGTTGCTTGCCGGGTAAAACAACGTTCTTCTTCCGCTCGTTAACGGTGAGATAGCCGTCTTTATCGGGAAGCACGCTGTCTTTTTCAGAGCCGTGTGGGTTCTGGTGTTTTTGGAAGTTGTCGATCTCGATGACCGAGAAACCCTCAACTTGGTAGCGACTGACGAAGCCGGTGCCGGCAAGGCGGGATAGGCCTGCATCAACGTCATAGTCGTCGCACGGGAACAGCTCCATCTTGATGCGCTTTGGGCGGTCTTCAAGGCGCCCTTCCCGGTCAGCCAGACACCACATGCCGATGAACAGGAGACGGTCGAAGGCAGGAAGCTCAGCGAGCAGCTCATTGCTGAACAGGCCCGGTTTGATGTTGCGTGCGCGGGCCATTACGCCACCTCCGCAAGCAGCGAATGATCGCTTTTTTCTTCTCGCACCACGAAATCGAGCTTTCTATTTTGTGGCGCGGAGTCTTTGATTGAGGTGATTTGCATGACGTCGTCCAGTGTGTACAAACCTGCAGTCATGCTGGAGATAACCTCGGCCTTTCCATCGGCGATCCATGACACGGGCATGCGCCCGTCATTCGCGAGCTGAGAAAGGTATGCCGGCGCAACGTCCAGCGCCCGAGCAACAGCCTGGCGCCCACCAGCCGCTCTCATCAGTTTCATAAATGCGCTTGGAGTTGTTTTTCGCTCGCATGCCAGGGCCCGCCCGAGCGAAATGTTGTGAGTTACTGTGGCGATATAAACATTGCCTACAGAATAAGGACCGGTGTCGCCGAGGCGGCACATGCAGAAAGAGCCAGTGGAGCGTCCGCGTTCAGGCCACTTGCCTGAATCCCGCCAGATCGACCACCAATCCCAGAACTTCAGATCCCAGCTAACGCCCCGCGACTTGGCGTGGTTTCGCTGGTACCTAAATGCAATCAGTGGGGATCCGCTTTTGTCGGACCTTTCACCTCGAATAGCCTCGAATTGATCCTTCGTGCATCCGTAAACCTCTTGGTACCTGGATGACTCTGCCTTCTCCTTTGCGCTACGGCGGATAGACATGCGCACGGCCTGACCGCCGTGCTCTCCAGTGAGTCCATGGCGGTGCAGAATCTGATAGATGCGCTGTCGCGTTACGCCCATATCAGCCGCGATGACACGAACAGGCCGACCAGATTTGAACTGGTCGGCGATCGTGGTATGCTTCCGATCGTCGAATGTCATTTCATTCCTCTCTTCATCCGAAAAAGCCGACCTTGCCCGTCGGTTTTTTTATGCCTGCGATTTGGTGAGTCAGCTGAGGTCTTCATCAGTCCCGCCTTTTTCAGGGACTATTGAGTCCGTAACTCTCTTCGGTACCGGTAGATTTCGGATTTTTCCGGCGCCTTTTGGCCTGGTCTTTTCGAAAAAACGCTCTGCTCCAAGCTGTGCGGCGTACTGTTCGGGCGACATACCCGCCTTCTTTGCCAACCGCTCAAGCTTCTCGTAGAGGCGTCCATCGATCCCATGGCAGATCGTGGTTTCGGGCACGTAGGCCTCCTTCCGGGCCTTCAGGCCATCTGGCTTTTGTCGGTAACATCGCTCTCGATGATGCTTTCCAGCTTTTCCTCGACGCACATGCGAACGAACACAGCCAGCTGCAGCTTGTGGAGTCGCGCCACGGCCTTCAGCGCCTCGTAGGTTTCCTCGTCGTAACGCGACTTAATCTCCCGGTCTTTCAGGTGACTTTGGTCGTGATATGCCATGCGGTATTGCTCCTTGCGATTGGAATAGTTAGGCAGCGGCTTTAGTGGGATCGGTGCTACGCAGATATGCCCAGTCGATATCCGGGCGCATTTCTTCGCAGGTAACCTCGCGCGCGGATTCGCGCTCGATGCTGATGGCCAGTGCTGCACCTGGGCGGCGATAGCCATATGCAACCTGCTTCAACTGGCCCGATGTGGTTCCGCACCTGGCAGCGAAACTGTCCAGCTCTTGCTTGTCGAACGGCTTGATGTAGTCGTGCAGGGTCATAGTGCACCTCCTATTGCCGCCAGATTAGCAACTGCTAATACGGCAAGCAATAGCAGACTGTAATTTACTGATTGCTAACAGGGCGCGATTATTGGCAAATGGACATAAACCAACAGAGAGTGAATGCCCTGAAAGCCGTGATGGCCGGGGCATCCCAGAAAGACTTCGCCAATCAGCACGGGCTCGATGCCTCGTATCTGTCCCAGATCCTCAACGGGCACAGAAACCTCGGTGAAAAAGCTGCGGCGAATTTGGAAGAGAAGATTGGCCTGCCTTCCGGCAGCCTGGTCAATCCTGCTGCGCTCAAAGAAAGCACTTCACCCAAAGCAGGGTTGTCAGCCATCGAGCAGTTAAAGCTCTCTCTCGCCAAGGTGAAGGGCTTTTCCAGCGAAGCGCGAGATCGGATAGTCGCAGCTGCCGAAGAGCCAGAGGATCAGTCGACCGACTACCTTCCTGCAAATCTGGCCAGCCTTCGTCCAACGAATGAAGAGATCCTGATCCCTCAGTACGACATTCGCGCTGCAATGGGTGACGGCCAGCTCCCACCTGAATACAACGAGGCCGTGCGCAACCTGGTTGTGCGAGAGGAGCTCTTGCGCGAGAAAGGTGTTACCTACACCTCTGCAGCATCTCTGGCGATGATCACCGGATGGGGTCAGAGCATGGAAGGAACGATCAACGACAAGGACTTGGTCATCGTCGACAAGGGTGTAAAGGACTTCATTGGCGAGGGCATTTACGTGATGACCTGGCATCAGGATCTGTACATCAAGCGGATGATGCGCCTGGATGAAGAGCACTATCGCCTGATCTCCGACAACCAGCACTACGAGAACCAGACGGCGCGGATCGATGACGTGACCATTCACGCGAAAGTGCTACTCATCTGGAACGCCAGGAAAGCGTAGGCATGCCCCTAACCAAGCCCAACCAAGAGCTGCGCCGCGACCTGAAGGATGCAGCCTCAGCTCTGGAAGATGCAGCGCACGACCTTTTCCGTGAAGCAAAGACCTATGCCGAGCCAGAGTTCCTGGAAGCCATGAAGAAGATCGGAAGGCTGCATGAGCACGTGGACAGGCTCAGGGCTTTGGCGAACGAGGTTAAGGCTGGCCAGATAATAAGGGGGAACACAATGTGAGCAAGGCATCGAACCAGCAGCTACACCGCGACCTCCAGGGCTTAGCCTCTGACCTGAAGTGGTCCGCAGTCGAGCTGACGAGGATCGCTGAACGGTTGAGCCTGTCTGGGCATGAGGCGGATGCTCAAGCGGTCCTCAGAATCTGCCAAGTTATGCATGCTGGAGAGGATCGTCTGCAGCTTCATGCTGGCAACCTTCAGGACGAAGTCGTCAACCAAGAAGGGAAACCGTGACGTAAGGACGCAGAGCTTCGAGGCAATCGGATTGCTGATACTTTCCGGAGGGCCTCGAACTCATGGACCGTGAAAATTTGTGGGTATGGGAAGAAGCCGAGTGCGAAGCGTTGCGTAAAGCGCTCAAAGACTTCCTGATCCAATCGGCGCGCATGAATGGGCATGATCCGTATGCCTATCTCAAAGATGTGCTGAAGCGGCTACCGACACAGCGAGCCAGTGAGATCGGGCAATTGCTACCGAATCAATGGATGCCGGCCTGATGAATAATGAATCGCCCCGAAGCAGAAGCTTAGGAGCGATTCACGATTACAGCCCTAGCCGGGCAGACTCAGGTGCAACAAGGGGAAGGGGCGGCCCTCGCCATCTAGCGGAGAACGACCTGTTTGAACAAACCCGTAATGTAAATAGAACCCTACCGCTTCAGGGTTCTGTTCATTCACATCAACACTCATCTGACTGCGCGAACTGCGGGCATGATCCAGCAGTGCGCGGCCAATCCCTTTCCCTCGCAGATCTGGTTCGATGAAGAGCATCTCTACGTGGTTTTCATTGAGCCCGATGAACCCTAGCGGGCAGTCCTCGGCATCTACCGCAACCCATAATTCAACAGCGGGTAGGTAAATATCGCGGAGCTGAGGAAGCAATGCCTCGATATCGGATTCTTGCAGGAAGTGATGTGTGGCGCGAACGGAGCGCAGCCAAATGTTGAGCAGTTGCGGATGGTCGGCGTTAGTAGCCTGACGAATGATCATAGAATCATCCTTTACACTTGATATCGGAAATGAGGCGCGCTAGTAGATAGCGACCGTATAAGTGTCGGCAACGTGTATGACCGCTTCGCGAGTTAACGCCTGGGCGGTTCACGGCAGAGGTAGCCGGAAAGGAGGGAGGAAGGACGATACTGAGAGGCTTTGGGGGTGTCAATAAAAAATTACGGAAGGGAATGGTGGAAGCATACCTGACAGATGGTGGCCGGGCCGGTAGGGATCTCACGCCGGACGCTAGAACCGGATGATGTCAGGAGCTTACGGTGACTTACCCGGACGCTTACAGATGATCCAACACCTGCCCTGCTCAGCCGACTGAACCAGAACATCAATGCCCTGGGCTCAGCTATCGAGGAAATAGGTATTTGGATCGATCAGCGAGGCTCGACAGAAACATACCATCGAGTCAGCGAGCACCTTGAGGTGTTGTCAGAAAACAGTGACGCTATTGCCGAGCTCCTGGTAGACCTGATTGCCAGGTGGAAGCCAGAAGATCCGGGTGACGCGGAGGATTGACCCACATCACTAGTGACAGACCTCTAATTGTCCTACAATCCGCCACGCCGAGGAATCGGTGCACACTGCAACACGAAAGCTCACCATGCCCGTCATGCGTGGGCTTTTTGCTATCTGGCAATTCGCCACCAACCGACTATGCTCAGGTTAGCTGAAGGAACAGCGACCCCGTGTGGAAGAAGCAGCCCGCCTTTGTGCGGGCTTTTTCATGCCCGCTCGACAGGCAAATTTCGGCCGGAATTTCACGACCTTTTCACAAAACTGACTTTATAGTCAACTTTCTTTCATGTTGGGTGTTGCCCGCCTCGGCGGGCTTTTTTCTGCCTGCGTGATGGGCTACGTACCCTGCCCCAAGCCCTCAACCGCGGTAGCGTAGCGCTCGGTCGCCTCGAGGATCAGGGAATTCTTCTCTTCTGCGTCGATAAGGCCTTGGCGCTGGTACTTGTCTGCCAGGCTCACCAGTTCGTCGTACTTCTCAGCTGCGCTCATTCGCAATTCTGGTATTGCATACAGCTGGCGCCAAGCTTCCAGAGCCTTTTCTCTGTCGTCATCGATCATAACCGTCTCCCGCACTGTTTATCGGTAGAGGTCACGTGCGCCGGCATCGTTCATTCGAGCGAGGTGGCCCGCCGCTGAGCGGGCTTTTTTGTTGACCATTAGAACGGTGCTGGCTCTTCAACGGCCAAGAATTCGTCGATCACCTCTACTCTGGGGTCTTCGTCAGATGGCGCCTCCCACCTCAGTGTCACCGACTCGTCCTCGTCGTTGATCGTCATTTCGATTCCGTCGGTTTCCGAAAGCACGGTCATTACCTCCTCCCACTCTCGATCACCGTCTGTATCCAACCGGTGAATCGTTACCCAGCGCTGATCTTGAGCGATTGGGTGATTGATCATGCTCGACACCCTTAGGTTGAGCCTTTCAATTCCTGACATTGGCGTGCGTTCTTGCTGCTTCTGTTTTTGTGGACGAGCCATCGTTCACTCCTTGATTGCTGTATGCATGTACAGTAGTTACGAAAAGCATACCCAGAATTAGCAGAATGTAAAACCCCTGATGCGCGACATGTTTAGCCCCTGGCTCGGACCGGGAGGAGTACGTGCGAAAAATTAATTTAGCATTTGCTATTGACGATAAATTTAGCGGTTGCTAATTTATGTTCATCGAGGCGCTACACAGCCCCTCGGGAGGCCCTCAAGCCTCACCCGCTCTTTAACAACCAGCGCAACAACCAACAGACCGCATTGCCTCTACCGGCGACCGGCGCCAGACAGCCCCGAAAGGCTGCCCACGACAGGGACCACCCTGTACGGCTGACGAAGGCGAAATGCCTAAACCGTGTGAATGACCTGGCAAGCAATGCGCCCCGCGAATCCCAGCGGTAGATGGGAGAGACACCGATTTGAATTAGCACCCTGAGCTTCGGCGATGAGGGGTGCCGGACCTCATGCACCCTGCCCCACTCAACCGGGCACATAGCGCTGTAGCGTGCATGTTGTAAGGACCTGTGATCCGCCACCTACAGATGCTGATTGAGGTGGCGAGGAGGAAGCGCAACGCCCAAAACCAGACGTGCCGGAGCTGCAATCAGCGGCGGTGACCGGCAAGACATCGCTGACGCAATACCCCGGCCTGTCGCCAGTAGCGAGGCCGGGATTTCACCAGGTGCCATTCAACGAGTGGCATCCGGGAAATCAACCGCCCTGGAGGGTATGGGAATGCTGAACATCAACGAAGAATCTCTGAAGGCCGCGATCGTCTCCCAGGTTGCAGACCAGCTGCTGAGCGAAGACGCCGACCTGTCGAACCTGGTCGACAAGGAAATCAAGAAGCGCATCGACAAGATCTTCGACGAGCGCGTCACCACGCAGATCCAGAAGGCAATCGACGAGACCATCAACGGTTCGTTCGAGCGTGAATACCGCCGTGTTAATCAGTGGGGCGACCAAGAAGGCCCGTCCACCACTCTGCGCAAGGAACTGGAGAAGACGGTTACTGCCTACTGGAACGGCAAGGTCAACCCTGGCGATGGAAAGCCAGCCACCAGCGATTACAACTCGGTTACACGGGCGCAGTGGCTGATGACCAAGATCTGCGCTGAAGACTTCAGCAAGGAAATGCAGCAAAGCGTGACCAACGTAACCGGCGCCCTTAAAGACGGCCTGCGCAAGCAGATGGCCAACCAGATGGACTCCCTGCTCAACGACCTCTTCAAGGTCCGGAGCCTGCAGGACCAGGGCAAAGTCGAAAAGCCCTATTGATTCCCTGACAGCCGGAAAGACGGCCCGATGCCCTGCTCCCCATCGCAGGCTGCATCGGAAAGCACTCAGCGTGGCTGCCACCACGTGCTTGGCAGGGCGCCCGTAAATAGCTCGGGTTGAGTGCTTTTCGATGCATCCCGCATCCCCTTCCCTTCACTTCGACCGCATTAGGCAGGCGCCAGGCCTGTGCCCCACGGCGCACAGGGTTTGGTCACCTTCGCCTGGCTCCTGACCAATGCGGTCCAGAGGATCAACGATGAGCAAATACACGGAGGCGATTATGAAATCCGCGCAAGAGCTTGAGAAGGCTGAGGCTGCTCACAAAGCGGCAGTAGATCGACTCGCAGCTGTCCGCAATCACTGCGGCCAGAGCGGCTATTCGGTGACCGTGAACGGCGTGACCGTAGCCGTCTCGACCTGCGACAGCCGTACCTACCAAGGAACGCTAATCCGGGGTCGGGAAATGATCCACCTTGGCGCGCTCAAGGCCCTTGGCGCTGAGCTCGATGCTGCTGAAAAGCGCGTTCTGGAGTGGCGCGCCTATCTGGCTTCAATCGTTATCAAGTAACCCACCACCTGGAGGCGACCATGGGCGCACTTCGAGCATCACAGTTTGAGTACGACAACCGGCAGCCGCCTCCAATGATCGATACCCAGGCCGATGCACGCCGGGCCTGGCAGGAAGAAGCCGGTGAGCAATTGGCCCGGGGCAGCGACATCAAGGTTCAGCGCCGCCTGCGCGCCCCGCGCACCATCACCTACGCCGACTTCAAGACCCACATCCAGTTCCTGCTGCTGAAGCGCTGGGAGGACGGAGAGGATAAAGGCGATTGGCTGGCCGAGATTGTCATTCAGGCAGCCTTCGGCGAGCCCTGCCGGACCACAGCGGCCAATCTGCTGGGAGAGACCAAGGCGGATCAGCACTTGATTGAACTGGCAGCGGATTTTCTCGAGCCGCTGGCCGACGACGCACTGATCGCCCAGGCAGAGGATGCTGAGCTATGAGCCCGCACGTCCTGATCGGCGAAGAGCTGGATACGCTCGCGCAGGTCACCACGCCGATCAGCTGGGCCGCGATGGTTCAGCGTCAGATCAACGACATGATGCGCGACGAGCGAATCACCATCGAAGAGTTCAACCACTACTGCGAGCGCCTCAACAAGATCGTTGACAAGCGCAAGGAGGTTGCATGAGCACTGCACCGGTTAAATCGCTCATTGATGAGCAGGTCGAGGAAGTGAAGGCCGCCCAGGTACGCGGCACAGCTCAGTTCCCGGTCGGCATGCGAGTCGCGGACCTGCCTTACCCGATCAAGGCTGACTGGCTGAAGCGTCGGCCGATCGCCAGGCCGAGGCCGTGCTCATGACCTCCTACCAACGGGCCAAGCGCATCGCCTACTGGCGAGGCTCTGCCATCACCCTTCTCGCCTGCACCGCTTTCATGCTCGCCAGTTCACTGGCCGGCGCCATCACTCAGTAACCCCTTCATCAGCGCCCACCGCAGGGATGGCGCGGGAGATTCCCTATGCAAGCAAAGCACCATATGCCTGGGCCTTGGGCTGTGAATCAGTCCAGTCCTGACGCTGATCAGGACAAAGTCAGCATAGAAGTTGGCGATGGCGTGTATTTCATCTGCCAGGTTGATGGCGGGATGCACCAGATGGCGAATGCAAGGCTGATCGCAGTCGCGCCAGAGATGTTCGACGATCTTGCGCTTGCCGCTCAGACGCTGCGGCGTTACGAAGCCCTACACCGCGCCAAGAACACTGACGACAGCTTTAAGAAGGCTGAGGTCAATGCCGAATTGGCATCGCGCTTCGAGCGCACCATCGCCAAAGCCACTTCCTGATTCACACTCCCGAGCACGGCGGGCCCCTACGGGGATAACCGTACC
>RCUI01000579.1_pt1 | contig 11982 bp, 12 predicted proteins | sample 2166121 | NCBI WGS metagenome assembly RCUI01 (sample SAMN09932700, study PRJNA488358) | compost metagenome | feature: garden; material: soil; isolation source: compost soil in succinic acid-enriched culture | place: Germany: Experimental Botanical Garden Goettingen | collected 2016-01-27
GAAGCTGATGCTGCCGCTGTCGCTGTCCTACGATCACCGCGTGATCAACGGTGCTGCTGCCGCGCGCTTCACCAAGCGCCTGGGCGACCTGCTAAGTGACATTCGTACCCTGTTGTTGTGATTCTTGCGCCGAAGGATGCTTCGGCGCGGTCATTCAAAGCCTAGCCCATTCATCTCTGATTGGGACTGGGTACTTAGGGTGACCTGCTTTCACACGGTTTATTTGTAGAGTTTATAGAGCATGCCGGACACTTGTGCGTCTAGTATTCAATTGAACTGATATGAGTTTTTGCTTTGATAAAAATTACAATCCCTTTCGTATTTGCTGGACTAATTGCCTATGCGTTCGCTCCCGCGCAGGCCGCTGAAATTTCTGGCGCTGTCGGGGTGACAAGTCAGGGCGACATGACGTACCGAGGAGGGCTGGGCTGGCAGTGGGACAAACAATGGTTCAACTCATCGGCTGGACATCTGGGTGGCTATTGGGACTTGGGTTACACCTATTGGGAAGGAGGAGAGGAAGCCAGCGGCAGGCATTCACTGTCTTTCTCCCCTGTTTTTGAATACGAGTTCGGAAGAGGAAGATATCGACCTTTCATTGACTTCGGTATTGGAATAGCTTTCTTTTCGGGAGCAGATGTTGGCGACCAAAAACTGGGGTCGTCCTTCAACTTTGAAGATCGCTTTGGCTTCGGTGTGAAGCTTGGAGACTCACAGCGAGTAGGTGTACGTATGATCCACTACTCCAATGCTGGTATCTCTCAGCCGAACGATGGTATCGAGTCTTATTCGTTGTACTACGCCCGCGAAATATAGCGAGCTAGTTCGACCAGATTAGGAAGCCCGAGACGTTGCAGGGACGGTGCATTGAGTGGGAAGAGCGACGACCAATGTAGGCCGTTGCTGGGTTTTCCAGCGAATTTTTCCGCTGGGGCAGGGACACCGATTTTTTCTAGCGACCAATAAATGTAGTTTGGGCCGCTCAGAGCCAACTCATCGAGTAAGATTGCAAAGGCTGATGGGTGGACGACATTTTGACTCGACGAGTGTGAACTAAAGCCAGAAATCGTAGTGCCCGAAGTGGAGGGCGCTCACTCGATTACGTGGGCGGTTAAAGCAAAAAAAGCACAACATCCTTGGTTCTAACTTGCCCAGAATAGCGAGGTTGTTAGATAGTTATTAAAATTGGACAGGCTGGAGTACAAATAAGTTCTACGAAATTCTCGTCGACCTGATGCTGCCTTGTCCTACGATCGTCGGTTGATTGCGTTACGTCCTTAGTTAGATTAAACAACAAATTGAACGAGCATCTGAAATTCATATCATGCTGTTGTGATACCCGTGCAGGGGATGAGGCGATTTTTTAGAATTTGGCCAATTCCCCGTCTTTAATTGGAGGTGCCTGGGTTTAGTTAGTCGAGCACCAGGCAACTTCTCAGTGCAACACTACTTTTGCTTTACGGCTTCTACTTGAATTTGTAAGGTGACATCTTTGGTCATTCCCATGTCAGTTAAGAAATTAACCCCCCACTGTGTGCGGTCAATGTCGGTGGTGAAGTCACCGCCACAAACTCTGGCCTTAAACATGGGGCTTTCATAGCAATTAAATTTGCTTGCCTTCAGCGTCACCGGATTAGATTTTCCAAGCATGGTCAAGGTGCCGTCCACGGCGCTGACCTTGCCATCCGAATCGAAGTGAAATTTACTGGAAGAAAACGCGATGACAGGGAATTTTTTCGCATTTAATAAGTCTGGGCTTTTCAGGTGCTCATCAAATTTCTGGTTGCCTGTATTTATAGAAGACACCGGTATCTCTACCTGCAAGCGAGTGCTGCCCTTGTTGTTTTCGTTGTAGTCAAGGTCGCCAGAGATGTTATAGAAGCCGCCATGATTGGTTGTTGTGCCGAAATGGTCGATGTTAAATCTGGCGTTGGTGTGCGCCGGATCAAGCTTGTAGACCTCGGCGTGTGCAACTCCTGTGCAAATTAATAATGCAGCGCTGCTGGAGATAATTTTGTTCATGAATTATTTCCTCTATTGGCTTACATATTTTTCGCTGATGTCTTTGATTGTTGCACACCCCGCTAGTTTCATGGCTAAGCGCAGTTCGTCATTAAGTTTGTTAATGACCGAGGTCACGCCCTGAGCGCCACCAAGTGCTAAACCATATAAAATGGGTCGCCCAACGGCTACGCCATCGGCCCCTAGAGCTAAGGCCTTGAACACGTGAACACCTCGACGAATCCCGCCATCCAGATAAACAGGCACTTGCTTATTCACTACTTTAACAATGCTGGGAAGTGACGTGATTGCCGCAGGTACAGTATCCAATTGCCTACCACCATGATTGGAAACCTGAATGGCAGCAGCGCCATGATCTAGGCATTGTTTCGCATTTTCTGGCGATTGGATGCCTTTCACGACTACCGGAAGGCCTGACTCCTTTGCGATAAACTCGAGATCTTTGAAATCCAAATCCCGTTTGAATATGGTGAACAACTCGGCTAACGTCGCGCCAGCGGGGGCATTGGGGACATTCGGGAAAGGTAAGCTGGAAGGAAATACAAAACCGTTACGTTTGTCCGCCTCTCGATTTCCCGCCCACTCCAAATCAACGGTAAAGACAATAGCAGTAGCCCCCATGGATTTTGCCCGTCGTATCAGTTCACGATTAACCCCCATGTCTTTTGTAAAGTATAATTGAAACCATTTTGGGCCTTGGCCAGCTTTACCGATCTCATCCAAAGAATTGTTGGCTAGTGTTTGCGCAGTAAACAGTGCGCCGGCATCGGAAGCGCCTTTTGACGTATCTAATTCCCCGCGTCGATGCGCCAAGCCGTGAGCCGCCATAGGTGGAATAAATATCGGCGTTGTTACCTTGGTACCAAGCAGGACTGTTGAGGTGTCGGGTTCCTTCACGCCGGCCAGGTACATTGGGATGATCTGGTGATCATCGAATGCTCTAATGTTTTCACGTAACGTCCACTCATCGCCTGAGCCGCTGCTTATATAGCCAAATTGTGGCTTAGGAACGATCCGTCGAGCTTCCTCTTCTAGATCATAAATATTTATGATGTCGAGTTTTTTTTCCTCATTCCCGGCGTTGTATTTTCCGGAGGCGGAATTTTCAGCAGGGGTATTGGAGCCTACTGTTGATTCTGCTAACACAGCACTCGATACTCCAGCTGCGGCCGCAATAGTTAAACTGCCAACAATAACATCTCTTCTTGATACCATGCGCGTTGCTCCTAGGTAAGTGCTAGAGCGTGTAGTTGTGTGGGCGCAAGTCGTTTAGTGGGTTAGGTTAAGTTTTTCACCTAATGGTTAAGATGCTAGGTCGTGCGACTGGATAGTTTTGTGTGATATCTAGGGTTGGAGTGGCAGCGAGCGTCCCACAGCAGTAGATGGTAGTTTGTCTGGAAAAGCTTACAAAATTTGCTAGTAGGACTCAGAGTTCCATAGATGGAACGCGTGGTTCGTCGCATATGGCTATCGTATGTTGAGCGTTCGGTGCAATGAGCTTCGATCACCTTTAGCACAAGTGCACAAGAAAGTCGGATGGATTTGCCTGCGCTATGCTTAGACGTGGAGCTCAATTGAGCTCGTACCTGCGACTGTTCCTTTAAGGGGTGTGCTCATGAAATCATTTTTAGTGTTACTGCTTGTTTCGACGTTAAGCGTTGTAGCTCACGCCGATGATGATGCTTCCATCAATTGCAACGCTAACATAAAAAGGCTGGAGGATACCTATAAGGCTGATGGCGCCTCAATCGGGGGTGGAAAGGTAGAAGAGTTCAAGTCTCTTTTGCAACAGGCCAAGGATGCTCGCGATGCAGGCGATTTGAAGATGTGCAACTCTGCAGCCGCTCGTGCACAAAACATTTACAACACAGCTCGTGGAAAATAGATGATTTGGTTGCCAGGCTTGGCGGCGGCCGCTCTGTGCTTGTCAGCCTGGTTGACCTTTCGTTTTTTGCGACCCTTAAAAACATTCCTATTAGAGGTCACAGGGTCTCAGTGGATAACCGTGTACCAGTAGGTGTGGGTAATGGATCTGCGATTCACAACGAAAAACTGGTGAGTGTAAAAAGTGTCGGCCACGCTGAGGTTATGCTTGTCGGCGTCGCATAAAGATTGTCTGATGCGCAGTGGGACGATATTGAAGCGCACTCACTCTCTCGAAATAGTGTATTTCACCTTTGATTAGTAACGCTTTTCCATGTTTCCTCTCCAAGCGAATTTAGTTGATGAACGGTCGGAAGCCTTAGGACGAGAATATCGTAACGCTGGGATCTAACTCGAGTCCCTTGCGAAATTTTCGTAGTTGGGGCGCTGCAGAATGGACATCCACCGACTCGCGAGAACAAGTTGGGGTTAGATTGTAAAGGCGCAGCGATCGACCAAGCGCGGTGGCGATCGCTTAGGGCGAGTGATTTGAACATTTCAGTTCTTCCATGAATGTTGACCCAATAGAACTATTTAGCAGAGATCGCGCCCACGTCCTTGCGATCCTATGCGTTCAGCAATCTGGCAGTACGCTGAAAGGAGGCCTGGATGAAACCTTGCACAATTTTTGTAGTGTTTTCGATCATCGCTGTGCTAGGCAGCACCGAGGTAAGGGCAGACGATGTTAGCTTGCCGCCGTTGCCGTTGGGCAACACGAGCTTCCTGGATGGTATCGTGATGCCGGGAGTGTTGTTTGAGTTACCGATACAACACTACCGTTCGAGTGATGCTACCGATCATCGTGGCAATACAGTACCAGGCCAGCAGAAAGTACATAGCACGACAGTGCTTCCACACCTTGCCTACATTAGCACCCATAAGATTTTAGGCGCCTATTACGGGGCCGAGCTCTTACTTCCCCTGGTTCATCTTGATCTCAATATTGGCGGTGGCCCCGATGGCTCGCGCACACGACAAGGAGACTTGGTTTTTAGTCCCATGCTCCTGCAGTGGGAGCCGATGGCATTGCTCGGTCGACCTTACTGGCAGCGTCTGAATCTAGTCATAACCGCCCCAACTGGTGACTATGACAGTGAGGCCAGTATTAACGTGGGCAGCAACCTCTGGGTGATCAGCCCTCACTACGCCTTTACCTGGGAACTGACAGATAAACTAGAAATCAGCGGCCGACTTCACTATGCCTGGTCTAGTCGTAATGAAGACCCGGCCGCACGTATGCAGGCGAGCAGCATTCAACCGGGAGAAGCGTTTCACAGCAATTTTGCTGTGTCTTATGCCGTATCCGAAGCCTGGCGGGTCGGTCTAGCGGGTTATCAATTACAGCAGATTTCCGCCGATCGAATCGATGGGCGACGCCAATCCGATTCAAAGGAACGGGTGTTGGGGCTTGGTCCGGGGGTGATGTATCGCTTTGGTAACCAGAATTTTTTCGCCAACTACTACGTTGAGCAAGGGGCCAGGAATCGCTCCGAAGGCAATCAACTTACGTTGCGTTACCTGCTCCCGTTCTGATTCGAGTACGCCTTTACGCTCTCTGCTCCTGTCGCTTTCACTGACCGAACTGGGTGGGGGAGACGCAAGTGCTACTCCGTTTGTCCTCGAAATCTGTGCTTCCCTGGGTAGCGTTTGGTACCGGGCGACCGACAGCTTTACCCAGTCTCCTCCTGCTGTTACTTCTTGAAATGTTCACAGAATGGAACGCTCAGATTCAATTTTGCGCCTGTCGAACTCCGGATTGTGGATCTAAGGTTATTCGCTATTGGCTTCAGGAGATCAGTGATGAAGAAGATTCTTGGTGTCTACACCAGTCCAAGACCCCACTGGGTTGGTGACGGATTCCCGGTTCGCACATTGTTTTCCTACGACAGTCTGGGCGAGCACATCAGCCCCTTCCTGTTGCTCGATTTTGCAGGTCCTCAGGACTTTCCGCCGACCACCGAGCGCCGTGGCGTTGGTGAGCACCCGCACCGGGGGTTCGAGACGGTGACTATCGTATACCGCGGCGAACTGGAGCACCGCGACTCTACAGGTGCCGGGGGACGGATCGGTCCCGGTGATGTGCAGTGGATGACGGCGGCTGCTGGCATCCTTCATGAAGAGTTTCATTCTGAGGCGTTTGCTCGCAACGGCGGCACCTTGGAAATGGTGCAGCTGTGGGTGAACTTACCCGCTCGGGACAAAATGTCAGCGCCTCGTTATCAGACCATTCTTGACCAATCGATACCCGTCATACCGCTGGCCAGTGGCGGCACGCTGCGATTGATTGCCGGGTCGTTCGAAAGCCATAGAGGACCTGCCAAGACGTTCACGTCGATCGATGTCTGGGATCTTCAGCTCAAGCGTGAAAAACCGGTTTCCTTGCCGTTGGTCGAGGGGCGTACCACGCTCATTGTCGTGCTGCAAGGCACGGTTTTAGTGAATGCCACTGAGTTGGTCAGAGAGGCACAGACCGTGCTCTTCGATCGAGCCGGTAATGAAATTCTGCTGGAAGCCAATAATGAAGCACGCGTCATGCTGCTTTGCGGTGAACCGCTGAATGAACCGATCGTGGGCTATGGCCCTTTCGTGATGAACAACGACGCCGAAATTCGCAAGGCTGTGGAGGACTTCCAGAGCGGAGAGTTCGGTCAAATGGGCAACTAATGGTCTGGTAGCAGACCCGTTCGACCTCCCTAAGTTTGACACATTCCCACAAAGGACTTGTGGACCAGCGGTTTCAACCGTCCTGGCTTGGACGCCTGTTATCTTAAAAGAGGAAACACGTATGAGTAACTTCAGCCAAGTCGCCAACTTCAACGGCCAAGTCCCGAAAATTGATCCTAACAACGCGGCCATGCTGTTGATCGACCATCAAAGCGGCTTGTTCCAAACCGTCAAAGATATGCCAATGACCACCCTGCGGGCCAACGCCATTACGCTGGCGAAAATCGCCACGCTGGCCAAGATTCCGGTGGTAACCACTGCTTCGGTACCACAAGGCCCGAACGGCCCTTTGATTCCGGAAATTCATGAAGCCGCTCCCCACGCCCAGTATGTGGCGCGTAAAGGTGAGATCAATGCCTGGGATAACCCCGAATTCGTCGCTGCTGTAGAGAAGACGGGACGTAAGCAGCTGATCATTGCTGGCACCATCACAAGCGTGTGCATGGCGTTCCCCAGTATCGCTGCAGTCAATGCCGGATACCAGGTGTTCGCGGTGATCGACGCCAGCGGCACCTATTCGAAGATGGCTCAGGAAATCACTCTAGCCCGAGTGGTACAGGCCGGCGTGGTGCCGATGGACACCGCCGCTGTGTGTTCCGAAGTCCAGCAGACCTGGAATCGTCCAGATGCTGCAAAGTGGGCAGAAGCCTACAGCGCTGTGTTCCCGCATTACCAATTATTGATTGAGAGCTACATGAAGGCTCAGGCCGTCGTGACCAATAGTGAGCAGTTGGATTCCCAGCGCAGCTGATTCACCCGATTCTTTGCCGCCAGGTATGTTCCCAACAATGAAGGAAATCGATCATGGCCTTTAAATACACTCGTTTGGACAAGAACAACGCCGCCGTGCTGCTGGTGGACCATCAAACCGGTTTGCTGTCGTTGGTACGTGACATTGATCCGGATAGGTTTAAGAACAACGTGCTGGCTGTGGCTGACCTGGCCAAATACTTCAAGCTCCCGACCATTCTCACCACCAGCTTTGAAACCGGACCCAACGGCCCACTGGTACCCGAACTTAAGACACAATTCCCGGATGCTCCGTACATCGCTCGCCCAGGCCAAATCAATGCTTGGGATAACGAGGACTTCGTGAACGCGGTGAAAGCGACCGGCAAGAAGCAGTTGATCATCGCAGGCGTTGTGACTGAAGTATGCGTGGCGTTCCCGGCACTGTCGGCGCTGGAGGAAGGTTTTGAAGTATTTGTGGTCACCGATGCTTCGGGGACATTCAACCCACTGACCCGCGATTCGGCCTGGGATCGCATGTCACAAGGAGGCGCTCAGTTGATGACCTGGTTCGGCCTCGCATGTGAATTGCATCGTGATTGGCGCAACGACATCGAAGGTTTGGGAACCTTGTTCTCCAATCATATCCCCGACTACCGTAACCTGATCACCAGCTATACCAAACTGACCTCCAGCTAACCCTTCGCCATGGAGCCCTGCTGCGCACAGGGCGCCTGATTCCGTCAGTGCTCAGCTGGGTGGCGCCTCGCTGCCACGGCTGAGCCGCTGCTTTTACCCTGCCCAGCAATGAGGTGGTCAGCACAGGTAAACTCATCATAAAAGGAGATCACCCATGGCCAATGCCCCCAAGATCAAAGTGCTGGGTATTTCCGGCAGTCTGCGCGAAGGTTCGTTCAATACTGCAGCGCTTCGAGAAGCCATGCGTCTGGCGCCAGACGGCCTCGAAATCGAGCTGGCGGATATCAGCCAAATCCCAATCTACAACGAAGACCTCTATGCAACCGGCTTCCCTGTGGCGGTGGAGCGCCTGCGCGAGCAGGTTCGCGCTGCCGATGCGCTACTAATTGCCACGCCCGAGTACAATTACTCGGTACCCGGGGTGCTAAAGAACGCCATCGACTGGGCTTCGCGTCCACCAGCGCAGCCCTTTGCCGGCAAACCTGTCGCCGTAATGGGCGCCAGCGCGGGTCGCTTTGGTACAGCCAGGGCCCAGTACCATTTGCGTCAGAGCATGGTCTTTTTGGATATGCGTCCGCTCAACCGACCCGAGTTGATGATCGCGACTGCCCAGCAAGTGTTTGGCGAGCAGGGCAATCTTATCGACGAGAAAACGCGTGGCTATTTGCGCGCATTGCTCGAAGGGTTGCTGGAGTGGACCCTGAGCCACCAGCGCGGTGCGGCCACGACGGAGACTGAACGATGAGTACCCATGAAACCCGTCACGAATTGTCATCCTCCTACGATTGTCCATTGAACGAAGGCGTTCGTAGCATCCAGCGCGTCGTACCCCGCGGCGCCGAAGTGGGCGGCGGGCTTTCGGTTAACCGTCTTCTGCCCTCGCAGCACCGGCGTATGGTGGGGGCGTGGTGTTTCCTCGATCACGCCGGTCCAGCGACGTTCAAAACGGGTGGCGGCCTGCGCGTCGGACCACATCCACATATTGGCCTGCAAACCTTCACGTGGATGATCGAGGGTGAAGTGCTTCACCGCGATAGCCTGGGTAATACCCAGACTATCCGCCCTGGTCAGGTAAACCTGATGACCGCCGGTTATGGCATTTCCCACACCGAAGAATCCTTGCCGGGTCAGCAGCACCTTCATGCCGTGCAGCTGTGGATTGCATTGCCAGCCGCCGTCTGTGAGTGCGCGCCGCAGTTCATCCACTATCCCGACTTACCCCATTGGCTCTCGGATGGATTCAATTTCACTTTGCTTGCCGGGCGTTTTGGACAGTATGAAGCCCCTACGGATGTTTACTCGTCGATCATCGGCCTGGATATAGCAGTGAACCAAGCTGGTGCAACGAAACTGAATCTAGATCCGACGTTTGAGTACGGCGTATTACCACTGGGAGGTGAATGGCGGATCAATGGCGAAACCTTCGCCGCGAATGAACTGGCCTACTTGGGGCGGGGATTGGAGTCGCTTGCGTTGGAGGCTTCGAACGATGCGCGGGCCATCGTGCTAGGCGGCGAACCTTTCGCCGAAGAGATCTTTCTCTGGTGGAATTTTGTGGGCCATAGCAAAGAGCAAATAGCACAAGCCCATCGAGCGTGGCTGGAGCACAGTGACCGGTTTGGTGAAGTCCTTGGTTTCGATGGCGCGCGTCTGACCGCGCCTGTACTTCCTTGGTAAATATGAGTGTACTCACCATGAATACAGGTGCTGTCGAGCGACATTTACTAGTGTTCTCGGTGGGCTGGAGCTTCCTGTCGGCACTACCGGCTCACGCTGACAACTCCATGGGACAGAGAGATAACATATTTACCGGCGTCAATGAGCGCCAGGCAGTCGAACTAACCCTTCCGCCCGGGTTGGTTAAAGGTGCTCGTCTGGACGCGCTGGTCAGGAATTACTACCTACAGCGCGACAACCATTCTGACTTGGTCACTCGCGACTTAGGTGAATGGGCGCAGGGCTTCCTGCTGTCATTTCGTTCAGGCTTTACCGATACACCGATCGGGCTAGGTGTCGATGCGCATGGCTTTCTTGGCCTAAAACTCGATGGTGGTGGTGGCAGCGGCGGCGCTGGTCTGTTGCCACTGGACTCGTCTGGAAAACCACATGACGAATTCTCCAGTGCTGGTGCGGCTCTCAAACTTCGGTACCTCGATACTCTGGTAAAGGTAGGCGACCAACTGGTAGAGAACCCCGTGATAGGTAGTGGAACAAGTCGCTTGTTTCCGCAAGGCTACCGGGGCGTTACGCTGAAAAACCATAGTATGGAAGGGCTCTGGCTGGATGCAGGCTTTGTGGAGTCCTCGCGCTTGCGCAATCAGAGTGGGCATAGCCATCTGGTCACCGCTTATGGCGCGCGTAACAAAGCAGGCATCGCGGCTGACCGCGAGAGCCCTCATATTGGCTGGCTTGGCGCAAGCTACATCCTATCGCAAGGGCTGCAGGTAACCGCTTATGGTGGGCAACTAGACGATATCTGGAACCAGTACTACCTGGGAATATCCGAAACTTTCCAAGCGAGCGGGCAACTCCTACTGAAACCTTACCTGCATTGGTTCAAAACGACCGATCAAGGCCGCAGCCAGTTGGGTAAAATTGATAACGACACTTACAGTGCCGGTATCGCCGCGACGGCCTATGGCCAGACTGTGACTCTCGGTTTGCAGAAGGTCGATGGCAGAACACCTTTCGATTACCTTACACAGGATGATCGAATCTTCCTCTATTTGAGCAACTCCCAGCAGTTTGCTGACTTCAATGGTCCCGGTGAGAAGTCCTGGCGAGTGCAATACGACACCAATCTCAGCGTGTTGGGCGCACCCTCGACGCAGCTGATCGTGTCTTATACACGGGGAGAAGCGGACTTGACGCGCGTGAACCCTAATAGCATCGGATATGGCTATATCTTCAATCCCGAAGGGGAAAATGCGAAACACTGGGAGCGTGATATCGCGCTGAAGTACCAGGTGCCCGACGGGCCGGCTAAGAATTTGTCGCTGACCTTGCGCTGGGCCGCTCACCGTGAAGGGGATGGCTATACCGCCCCAGGCAATACCCGCGGTAACTCCAGTGCTGATGAGTACCGACTGATTGTCGATTACCCAGTCAGTCTATTCTGATGAATAGTTGCATTCATCGCTTCCAGCTCACATGCCGCTGCCCCCTAAAGGGAACCTCCAAAAACCGGCTGCTCCCATTAAAATCTGAGTCCCCGAACCACAGGACTGCCAGCGCATGCTAAGCCTATTTGCCGACCAGGAACGCGAAGCGAAACTCGACAGCTTGGGTGATCCGCTGGCACTGCTGAACAAGCATGTCGACTTCCGTCTCATGGCCGAGGAGATCGACCGCTGGGTTCCTCGTCCGAGTCGCGCTAAAGGCGGTAGGCCTCCGTACCCGACAGAGCTCATGACGCGCCTGCTGGTCTTGCAGCAGTTGTTCAACCTGTCCGACGAGCAGATGGAGTTTCAACTACTCGACCGCATGAGCTTTCAGCGCTTTGCCGGGCTGAAGAACACCGCGCGTGTGCCGGATCGCAATACGATCTGGAATTTCCGTGAGCGGCTCGTTCAGGCCAAGGTCGAGCATCTGATTTTTGATGAAGTGCAGCGCCAATTGCAGCTAAACGGCTTCAACGCACGCGAAGGGCAGATCATCGATGCCAGCATCGTCCGCGCTCCAACCCAGCACAACACGGCTGAAGAACAGGAGGTCGTGAAGCAGCGAGCAGTGCCCGTCGAGTGGGAACCTGCCAAGCGCCGGCAAAAGGATGTCGAGGCGCGCTGGACGAAGAAGCACGGCAAATCATACTTCGGCTACAAGCTATCGGTCAGCGTGGATCGCCGACACAAACTGATCCGCAACGTGCGAGTGAGCGATGCCAGC
>RCUI01000580.1_pt1 | contig 11968 bp, 10 predicted proteins | sample 2166121 | NCBI WGS metagenome assembly RCUI01 (sample SAMN09932700, study PRJNA488358) | compost metagenome | feature: garden; material: soil; isolation source: compost soil in succinic acid-enriched culture | place: Germany: Experimental Botanical Garden Goettingen | collected 2016-01-27
GCACCGATATACCCTAACAGTACCGCACCAAGCAAGAGCGACAGACCATCGGCAGGCGGAACCCCGGCTAAGGAGAAATCACTGCCATATAGCCCGGAGAGCCCGATTACCGCATCATTCAGCCAATTCAGGCCAAATGCTAGCACCCCCCAGGCCAGTACTCCGGCACCCAGGCCGTACAGCGCGCCCATGTACAGGAAAGGCCGGCGTACATAGCTGTCGGTGCCACCGACCAGCTTGATCACTTCGATCTCGGTACGACGGTTCTCGATGTGCAGGCGAATTGTGTTACCAATTACCAAAAGCAGCGCCGAGACCAGCAAAACGGTCAACCCGAAGACAAAGCGGTCGCCCAATTTGAGAATGGCCGCCAGGCGTTCGACCCAGACCAGATCAAGTTGCGCCACATCCACCTTGGGCAGCTCCGCAAGGCGCTGGCGCAAGGCTTCAAGGGCCGGTTTGTCAACTTCTGCCGGAGTTACCACGACCACACCAGGTAACGGGTTCTCTGGCAGTTCACGGAGGGCATCCCCCAGGCCGGACTGTTGCTGGAACTCTTCCAGTGCTTGCTCGCGACTGACGTACTCGGCCTCGGCAACGCCCGGCAAGCCCTTTATCTGCTCGCGCAGGGCCTCACCGTCGCGACTGCTGGCATCAAGCTTGAGGTACAGGGAAATTTGCGCCGCACGCTGCCAGGAGCCACCCAGACGCTCTACGTTGCTCAGCAGCAACGACAGGCCCATCGGCAAGCTCAGTGCTACCGCCATTACCAAACAGGTGAAAAAGCTGCCGATTGGCTGCTTGCCCAGACGGCGCAAGCTGTCGAGCAGGCTCGAACGGTGGCTTTCCAGCCAGGCATGCAGCAGGGTGCGAAAATCCGGACCGTCGTCGTCATGATTGCTGCGTTTGTTCTTTTCCGGTTGAGGATCTGCGGCCTTGGGCGCTACTCGCTCGGAAACCTTGGGACTGCGTGTCGCACTCATTGCCCGGCCTCCCCGTCGCCGATCAAGCGGCCGCGCTGCAGGGTCAGCATGCGATGGCGCATGCGCGCAATCAGCGCCAGGTCGTGACTGGCGATCAGTACGCTGGTGCCCAGGCGGTTGATATCTTCAAATACACCCATAATCTCCGCGGCCAGGCGCGGGTCGAGGTTACCGGTGGGTTCGTCCGCCAACAGCAAGGCCGGACGGTGAACGATGGCGCGGGCGATACCGACTCGCTGTTGCTGGCCGGTGGACAGGTCGCCCGGGAACAGCTCGGCCTTGTCCGACAAGGCCACGCGCTCCAGCGCCGAATCGACCCGCTTGGCAATTTCGACCTTGGACAGGCCAAGGATCTGCAGTGGCAGGGCGACGTTGTTGAATACGGTGCGGTCGAACAACAACTGGTGGTTCTGGAACACGACGCCGATCTGGCGGCGCAGGAAGGGGATCTGCGCGGTGCTGATCTGCCCCAGGTCCTGCCCGGCCAACAGCAGCTTGCCGCTGGTCGGTCGCTCCATGGCCAGCAACAGGCGCAGCAAGGTGCTCTTGCCCGCGCCGGAATGGCCGGTGACGAACAGGAATTCGCCCCGACGCACCCGAAAACTCAACTCATGCAGGCCTACGTGGCCATTGGGGTAGCGCTTGGCGACCTGTTCGAATCGAATCATGGATGCTCCCGCTCGGCAAACAGTGCTTTCACGAAGGGTTCGGCTTCGAAGGTGCGCAGATCGTCGATACCTTCGCCCACGCCAATATAGCGGATCGGCAGGCCGAACTGCTTGGCCAGGGCGAAGATTACCCCGCCCTTGGCGGTGCCATCGAGCTTGGTCAGGGCAAGGCCGGTGAGTTCAACGCTCTGGTTGAAGTGCTTGGCCTGATTGATCGCGTTCTGTCCAGTACCGGCGTCCAGCACCAGCAGGACTTCGTGCGGCGCGTCAGCATCGAGCTTGCCGATGACCCGACGGACCTTCTTCAGCTCTTCCATCAGGTTGTCTTTGGTGTGCAGGCGACCAGCGGTATCGGCAATCAGCACATCGATGCCGCGCGCCTTGGCAGCCTGAACGGCGTCAAAGATCACCGACGCGGAGTCGGCGCCAGTGTGCTGGGCGATGACCGGGATCTGGTTACGCTCGCCCCAGACCTGCAGCTGCTCGACGGCAGCGGCACGGAAGGTATCACCGGCGGCGAGCATGACTTTCTTGCCTTCCAGCTGCAGCTTTTTCGCCAGTTTGCCGATGGTGGTGGTCTTGCCCGCGCCATTGACGCCAACGACGAGGATCACAAATGGTTTGTTCTGTGCCTGGATGCGCAACGGCTGTTCAACCGGCTTGAGCAGGTCTGCCAGTTCGCCTTGCAGGGACTTGTACAGCGCATCACTGTCGGCCAACTGCTTACGTGCGACCTTCTGGGTCAGGCTCTGGACAATCGCCGAAGTGGCTTCAACGCCAACATCAGCGGTCAGCAAGCGGGTCTCGATCTCGTCGAGCAAGTCGTCGTCGATGGCTTTTTTGCCCAGGAACAGGCTGGCCATGCCTTCGCCAATGCTGGCGCTGGTCTTGGACAGGCCTTGCTTGAGGCGGGCGAAGAAGCCACCTTTGCTCTCCTCGCTGCGGACCGGGGTAACTTCTTCGACAGGCGCAGGTTCGGCAATCGGTTCGACGGTGGCTACAGGCGCTACAGGCGCTACAGGCGCTACAGGCGCTACAGGCGCTACAGGCGCAGGCTCGGGCATTACCACCGGGGCGGCAACCGGTTCTGGTGCGACGAAAACCGGCTCAGGTGTCACCACAACCGGCTCAGGCTCAGGCTCAACAATCACAGGCGCAGGTTCGGCCTGGGCTGCCAGCACAGGCGCCGGACGTTCCGGGATTGGCGGTGGTGTGTGCGGCTCCAGGTCGGCTACCAGTGCTACCGGCTCTTCAGGAACAGGCAGAACCAACCCGACGGGCGGCATCTGCGGCACGGGGGCGGGGATGACCTGAACAGGTTCAGGTGCGGCAACCGCAGCCGGTGCAACGTCCACCGGAGCAACAGCGGCCGGCGCTTCGTTGATTAGCGCGGCAGGCTGCTCCGATTCAATCGGCTCAGGGGCTTGTGGCTGCTCGGCAACGGGTTGCTGGGGCTTTTTACGCAGCCAGCCGAACAGGCCTTTCTTTTCACCGGGCGCGGCCGGCGTCTTTTTGTCGTCGTTGGAACCAAACATGGAAGACGGCTATCTCAGGGTAGCGATGCGCCACTGCGGCGCCTCGAAAATTCTTTTAACGCAGAACAGACTACTTTTATTCCGGCTCGTTCATGCGCAGCATTTTGTCATCAAGCCTGCGGGCTAGATCCTCGACAGGCATGGTCGTCAGGCAACCGGATCAGTATCCTAGCACCTCCTAGCCCGCTGACGCTAAGACCACGCGGGCAGTCCTACAGGTTAAACAACGTATGAATGCTCTAGCCCGCCGCGCCGCTGGCCTGTTGCTCAGCACAGTTTGTCTGCCGTTCGCCGCCTTTGCCGCCGATCCGCAGCCCACCCACGAGTTCATTCTCGACAACGGCCTGAAAGTGGTCGTGCGCGAAGACCACCGCGCGCCAGTGGTGGTCTCGCAGATCTGGTACAAGGTCGGCTCCACCTATGAGTCCCCGGGCCAGACCGGCCTGTCCCATGCGCTGGAACACATGATGTTCAAGGGCAGCGAGAAGCTGGGCCCCGGCGAAGCTTCGCGCATCCTGCGTGACCTGGGCGCCGAAGAGAACGCCTTCACCAGCGACGATTACACCGCCTATTACCAGGTGCTGGCCCGCGACCGCCTGCCCGTCGCCCTTGAGCTAGAAGCCGACCGCATGGCCAGCCTGCGCCTGCCGCCCGACGAGTTCAGCCGCGAAATCGAGGTGATCAAGGAGGAGCGCCGCCTGCGCACCGATGACCAGCCCAGCGCCAAGGCTTTCGAGCTGTTCAGCGCCATGGCCTTCCCCGCCAGCAGCTACCGCACCCCGACCATCGGCTGGATGGCCGACCTGGACCGCATGAAGGTCGAGGAGCTGCGTCACTGGTACGAATCCTGGTATGCACCGAACAACGCCACGCTGGTGGTCGTTGGTGACGTCACCGCCGACGAGGTCAAGGGCCTTGCCCAGCGCTTCTTCGGTCCGATTGCCAAGCGTGCGATCCCACCAGCCAAGCTGCCATTGGAACTGGCCGAGCCGGGTCTGCGCGAAACCACCCTGCATGTACGCACCCAACTGCCGAGCCTTATCTACGGTTTCAACGTCCCGGGCCTGGCCACCGCCAAGGAACCGCGCACCGTGCATGCCCTGCGCCTGATCTCGGCCCTGCTGGACGGCGGCTACAGCGCTCGCCTGCCGAGCCGGCTGGAACGCGGCCAGGAGCTGGTCTCCGGCGCCTCGTCCAATTACAACCCGTTCACCCGCGGCGACAGCCTGTTCCTGATCTCGGCCACGCCGAACCAGCAGAAGAACAAGACTCTGGCCGATGTTGAAAGCGGTATCTGGAAGCTGCTCGACGAACTCAAGACCACCCCGCCTTCGGCTGAAGAGCTTGAGCGCGTGCGCGCCCAGGTCATCGCCGGGCTGGTCTACGATCGCGACTCGATCAGCAGCCAGGCCACTGCCATCGGCATGCTCGAGACCGTCGGTCTGTCGTGGAAGCTGATCGACAGCGAGCTCGACGAACTGAAAAGCGTGACCCCGGCCGACATCCAGAACGCTGCGCGCACCTATTTCACCCGTGAACGCCTGAGCGTTGCCCACGTACTGCCCGAGGAGACCGCTCATGAGTGATCGCAGCGCACCCCGCTACACCCTGATCGGCCTTGGCGTTTTAGGACTGGTTGGTGCATTGGCCTTCTTTCTGGCCAAGCCCGCGCAATCAGACAATGCCGCCCAGGCGTCCGCCAGCACTGCGGCCAAGCCGGTCAATACCCTGCAGACGCTGGCCGAGCTGGATGGCAAGGCACCCAGCCGCCGTCAGCTGAATATCCAGACGTGGAACACCGCCGAAGGCGCCCGCGTGCTGTTCGTCGAAGCCCGCGAGCTGCCGATGTTCGACTTGCGCCTGACCTTCGCCGCCGGCAGCAGCCAGGACGGTGACACTCCAGGCCTGGCCACATTAACCAATGCCATGCTTAACGAAGGCGTGGCCGGCAAGGACGTCACCGCCATCGCCGAAGGCTTCGAAGGCCTGGGCGCTGACTTTGGCAATGGCGCCTACCGCGACATGGCCGTGGCCACGCTTCGCAGCCTCAGTGCTGCCGACAAGCGTGAACCGGCACTGAAGCTGTTTGCCGAGGTGGTGGGCAAGCCTACCTTCCCGCAAGGTGCTCTGGACCGCATCAAAAACCAGATGCAGGCCGGTTTCGAATACCAGAAGCAGAACCCTGGCAAGCTGGCTGGCATCGCGTTGTTCGAACATCTGTACGGCAACCACCCTTACGCTCATCCAAGTGATGGCACTGCCAAGAGCATCCCGCCCATCACCCTGGAGCAACTGCGCACCTTCCATACCAAGGCCTATAGCGCTGGCAATGCCGTCATTGCCTTGGTCGGCGATCTGAGCCGCAGTGAAGCCGAAGCTGTTGCCGCGCAAGTTTCGGCAGCCCTGCCAAAAGGCCCTGCGCTGGCCAAGGTACCTCAGCCAACTGAGCCAAAGCCTGGCACCACGCACATCGACTTCCCGTCCAAGCAGACCCACCTGATGCTGGCCCAGCTGGGCATCGACCGTAATGATCCGGACTACGCGGCGCTGTCGCTGGGTAACCAGATCCTCGGTGGTGGCGCCTTTGGTACCCGCCTGATGAGTGAAGTGCGCGAGAAGCGTGGCCTGACCTACGGCGTATACTCGGTCTTCAGTCCGATGCAGGTCCGTGGCCCGTTCATGATCAACCTGCAAACCCGTGCCGAACTCAGCGAAGGCACGCTCAAGCTGGTCCAGGACATTCTCAGCGACTACCTCAAGACCGGCCCGAGTCAGCAGGAGCTGGATGATGCCAAGCGTGAACTGGCCGGCAGCTTCCCGCTGTCCAATGCCAGCAACGCCAGCATCGTTGGCCAACTGGGCGCCATCGGCTTCTACAACCTGCCGCTGACCTGGCTGGAAGATTACATGCAGCAATCCCAGGCCCTGACCACCGAACAGGTCAAGGCAGCCCTGAACAAGCACCTTGCCGCTGACAAGATGGTCATCGTCACGGCAGGTCCTAGCGTGCCGCAGCAACCGCTGCCGCCGCCCACTGACAAACCCGCCGAGCAACCGCTTGGCGTACCGGAGCATTAATGGCCAGTCCATCCGCAAAATCGGCCAAGCCACACAATGGCCAGGGCCAACTGCGCATCATCGCTGGCGAATGGCGCAGCCGTCGCCTGAGCTTCCCTGACGCGCCTGGCCTGCGTCCGACGCCGGACCGTGTGCGCGAAACCCTGTTCAACTGGCTCGCCCCGCATATTGAAGGCGCCAAAGTGCTCGATGCCTTTGCCGGCAGCGGCGCCCTGTATCTGGAGGCACTGTCTCGCGGTGCCGCCGAGGCGGTAGCGCTGGACAGCAACCCTGCCGCCATCGCCAGCCTGCGGCAGAATCTGGAGCTGCTGCGCTGCCCACGCGGCCAGTTGATCCAGAGTGACGCCCAGCGTTACCTGCAGGGTGACGCCAAGCTTGCCTTCGACCTGGTGTTCCTCGACCCACCGTTCCACCAGGACCTGCTGCCCACCACTTGCGCCCTGCTTGAAGAGCGCCAGTGGCTGGCGGCCAATGCCTGGATCTACACCGAAAGCGAAACCCCGCCTTCAACCCTGCAGCTGCCTGGCAACTGGCGCCTGCACCGGGAAAAGAAGGCCGGTCAGGTGTACTACGCACTCTGGCAACGCGGCTGATTCAAAGCACAAAGGCGCAACGGGCATTACACTTCAAGGCAACCGTTGCGCTTTTCTTCAAGAGATTCCTCCGATGTCTTCTGTCCCCCCCAGCCCCTTCAAACCTGCCCTGGGGCTGGGCAATCCACATATGCAAACGTTGTGGGGGCCACTGTGGCGCAAATCGGCCACATTGACCCGCCAACGCGAACGTTTGTGGCTGGCCGATGGCGACTTTCTCGACCTTGACTGGCATGGGCCGCACGAAGCGACCGCGCCGTTGGTGCTGGTGCTTCATGGCCTCACCGGGTCATCCAGCTCGCCTTATGTCCTTGGCTTGCAGCAAGCGCTGGCAGGCCGCAGCTGGGCCAGCGTGGCCCTGAACTGGCGCGGTTGTTCAGGCGAACCTAATCTGCTCCCGCGCAGCTACCATTCCGGGGCCAGCGAAGACCTTGCCGAGGCCATTGAGCACCTGCGCGCCAGTCGCCCTCAGGCCCCGCTCTACGCCGTGGGTTACTCGTTGGGCGGCAATGTACTGCTCAAGCACCTGGGCGAAGCAGGTTCGCGCAGCCAGTTGCAGGCCGCGGTGGCGGTATCGGTGCCCTTTCGCCTGGACCAGTGCGCCGATCGAATTGGCCTGGGCTTCTCGCGGGTTTACCAGGCTCATTTCATGCGCGCCATGCTTGCCTATGTGAAGGACAAGCAACGGCACTTTCAGCACCACGGTCACCATGAGGGCTTGGCGGCGCTGGAGCGTCTCGGACCACTGGAAAATCTGCGCACGTTCTGGGATTTCGATGGTCGGGTCACCGCGCCGCTGAATGGTTTTGCCGATGCCAAGGACTATTACCGGCGGGCGTCCAGCCGCTATTTTCTTGGCGAAAACCGCACGCCGACGCTGATTATCCACTCCAGCGATGATCCGTTCGTGTTCAGTCATAGCTTGCCGGCGGCCAATGAACTGCCGAAGCAGACCACCTTCGAGTTGCACACTCGCGGTGGTCATGTCGGCTTTGTCGAAGGCAGCCTGCGCAATCCTGGGTATTACCTGGAAAGGCGCATTCCGCAGTGGCTGGAAGGCGCCTGAGCCTTCGGCCAGCCTCACAGCCCCTCGATGCTGTAGCCGCCTGCGATCGACCGCGGGGCAGTCGCAACTCGTACACCTCGTTGGGTCTGACGAATCGCGGCGGCCTGATTTTACAGCCGTTTCACGCCCGATCGCAGCCTCACGGCAGCGGCTACGAGGGGCCAATCAAGGCAGCGAAACTCAGTCGCCCTTAGCCACCTGCCGCTGCGGATCGGTAATCCACTCGCTCCACGACCCCGCATACAGCTTGCCCAACGGATAACCCGCCAGTGCCAAGGCAAACAGGTTATGGCACGCCGTCACCCCTGAACCGCAATACGCCACCAACTGCTCAGGCGCACGCTTGCCCAGCTTCTCGGCAAAGCGCTTTTTCAGTTGATCAACCGGCAGGAAATGCCCTTCAGGCCCAAGGTTGTCGGTAAAGGCCGCACATTGCGCCCCCGGAATATGTCCGGCCACCGAGTCAATCGGCTCGACTTCTCCGCGAAAACGCGGGAGGCCGCGGGCATCGATCAAGGTCAGGTCGGGTTTACCCAACCGCTCGCTGAGCTGCGCAGCGTCAACTACCAGGCTAACGTCCGGCTCGCCGCTGAAGGTACCTTCACGCTTGGCCGGAGGGTCCAAGCTCAGCGGCAATCCGGCCGCATGCCAGGCTTTCAGGCCACCATCAAGAATCGCCACGCCGCTACGTTTGCCGAGCCAGGCCAATAACCACCAGGCGCGGGCGGCAAAGGCACCTGGGCCATCGTCATACAGAACAATGTCGCTGTCGTTGTCGATGCCCCAGGCACGCAGGCGCTCGACCAGCCGCTGCGGATCCGGCAACGGATGGCGGCCGGTCACCCCCTTGATAACCGGGCCGCTCAGGTCCCGCTCAAGGTCGGCAAAGTGCGCGCCTTCGATATGCCCTTCGGCATAACTACGCTGGCCATAATCGATGTCTTCCAAGGCAAAACGGCAATCCAGTATCACCAGCGCCGGCGCCTCCAGGCGTTCGGCCAATTGCTGGGCGGTGATCAGTTGCGCGAGGGGCATGACAATCTCCTGAACGATTGAACGGGTAGCGGCTGGGCGTTATTGCTCCAGCGCCTGATTGAGCGAAACGTAGAATTCCTGACACAAGGCATCCACCGCCGGGCGGGCCTGCGGTGTGACAAAACCGAGTTCCAGCACCAGTACCTGGTAAATGCCACGCTTGATCGCGTCTTCACTGAGGTGCGCAGTGTTCTCCCGAGTGGTGCACAGAAAACGCACCCAGGAGGTCAGCACGATCCAGGCATTGAGGGTCAACGACTCGATCTGCACAGCGTCCATTTGCACGATTCCGGCCTGAACAAAGCCACGATATATGGCCTGGGCCTGGATCAGGCAGCGTTGGGAAAAGCGCCGGTAGCGCGCCGCCATCTCCTTATCGCTGTCGAGCAGGTGCTCAAGATCGCGGTGCAGAAAGCGGTAGTTCCACATCGCCGCCAGCAGTTCCTTGAGGTAGTAACGCTTGTCGTCGACCGTCGAAGCTCGCCCTTGGGGCGGGCGCAGAAAGCTTTCCACCAGCTCTTCGTACTGGGTGAAGATGACGGCGATGATTTCCTGCTTATTGGCGAAGTGGTAGTACAAATTGCCCGGGGAAATTTCCATATGCGCGGCAATGTGATTGGTACTGACGCTGCGCTCGCCCTGCTGATTGAACAGCTCCAGGCTGTTTTGCACGATGCGCTCGCGGGTGTTGATACGCGGGGCCATGATCAGTTTCCGATGTCAGGCTCGAATGAATACACCCATCTTACGGTGTATCCGAATCAGGATGTACCTGCTTGTCCGACAAAAAACAGTCGCTAAGGGCTCGAATTAGAGTATAAGCTCTATAAAAACAACATGCCGTGGAGTTCCGTATGACCGCTGACGCTGCTCGCCTACTGCCTCCCTCCGCCCTTGACGACCTCGCTGTGCAGTTCAGTGCCCAACGTCAGGCATTCGCTGGCAACCCGATGCCATCTCTGGAGCAGCGCCGACAATGGCTCAAGACCCTGCGCGAACTATTGGTCGCACAGCAGCAAGCCTTGATCGCAGCCATCAACGAAGACTTCAGCGGTCGCAGCGCCGATGAAACCCGGCTGGCAGAATTGATGCCGAGCATTCAAGGTGTGCGCCATAGCGAACGGCACCTCAAGCAGTGGATGAAAGCGTCGCCACGTAAAGTGGGCCTGGCATTCCAGCCCGCCAGCGCCAAGGTGGTGTATCAACCGCTGGGCGTGATCGGCATCATCGTGCCCTGGAACTACCCGTTGTTTCTGGCCATGGGGCCTTTGACCGGGGCCCTGGCCGCCGGCAATCGGGTCATGCTCAAGCTCAGCGAAGCCACGCCGGCGACCGGCTTGCTGCTCAAGAAGTTGCTGGCATCGGTATTCCCGGAAGACCTGGTCAGCGTGACACTCGGTGAAGCGGACGTCGGCGAGGCCTTCTCGCGCCTGCCTTTCGATCATTTATTATTCACAGGCGCCACCAGCATCGGCCGCCATGTAATGCTCGCCGCAGCGCAGAATCTGACCCCAGTTACTCTTGAGCTGGGCGGCAAGTCTCCTGCCATCATCTCGAACACTGTGCCGTTGGTCGACGCCGCCGAACGTATCGCCTTCGGCAAGACCATGAACGCTGGCCAGACTTGCGTAGCACCCGATTACGTCTTGGTGCCGCGTGATCGCATGGATGACTTCGTCAGTGCCTACCGCACGGTTGTGCACGGGTTTTACCCGACCCTGGCAAACAACCCTGACTACAGTGCAATCATCAACCCTCGTCACCTGGCTCGTCTGGAAAGCTACCTGAGCGATGCCCGCGACAAGGGCGCGACGGTAATCAACCTGTATCCGCAAGAGCCGCGCCAGGGCCGACGCATGCCGCCTCATCTGCTCCTTCAGGTCAGCGATGAAATGCGCGTGATGCAGGATGAAATCTTCGGACCGCTGCTGCCTTTGGTGCCTTACGACCATCTTGATCAGGCCCTGCAATACATCAATCAGCGCCCTCGCCCACTGGCGCTTTACTACTTCGGCTACGACCGTGCCGAGCAGCAAAAGGTGTTGGAGCAAACCCACTCCGGTGGTGCCTGTCTCAACGACACCTTGCTGCATGTAGCCCAGGATGACCTGCCCTTCGGCGGTGTCGGCCCGTCGGGCATGGGCCACTACCATGGTCACGAAGGTTTCCTCACCTTCAGCAAGGCCAAGGCCGTTTTTGCCAAGCAGCGCTTCAACGCCGCGCGGCTGATCTACCCACCTTATGGCAAGTCGTTGCTCAAGCTGGTGTTCAAACTGTTCATTCGCTAACACACCGATCAGGCACAACAACAATGACCACAAGCCTGCCAACAACTGCAACCCTGAGCCGCCGCGGGCTGCTCAAATTCAGCCTCGGCGCCACGGCGTTTCTGGCCACCGCCGGGATCGGCGCCAGCCTCAGTGGCTGCACGGCGCAAACACCCGCCAGCGGTTTCATCACCTTGCGCCAGAGCGATCTGCCGATCCTCCACGCGCTGATTCCGGTGATTCTTGCTGGCACTGCGGCTGCCGACACCCGTGAGGCACTCCTGCATCGGCTGGACAACAAACTCGCCAGCCTGTCCCCGGCCATGCTCAAGCTGACCCGGCAATTGTTCGATGTACTCGCCTTGCCGGTGACCCGCGGCCCCTTGACAGGCATCTGGGGCAGCTGGGACAGCGCCAGCAATAAGCAGATTGCAGCCTTTCTGCGACGCTGGGAGAACAGCTCGCTCAATCTGTTGAACATGGGCCATGCCTCATTGCTGCAACTGCTGCAGATGGCCTGGTACGAAATGCCTGAATCCTGGGCCCAATGTGGCTACCCCGGACCACCCAAAGTCTGACCCGCCCCTAACAACAAGAGGCTGAAGATGCCCGTACCCGACCTGTTTCGCGAAGGACTGATCCGCGGCTGGAAAGCCCGTGACGCCTCGCGCCTGGACCAGGACCTGACCCTGGAAACCGATATCGCCATCATCGGCAGCGGCGCCGGTGGCGCCACCAGTGCC
>RCUI01000582.1_pt1 | contig 11913 bp, 11 predicted proteins | sample 2166121 | NCBI WGS metagenome assembly RCUI01 (sample SAMN09932700, study PRJNA488358) | compost metagenome | feature: garden; material: soil; isolation source: compost soil in succinic acid-enriched culture | place: Germany: Experimental Botanical Garden Goettingen | collected 2016-01-27
TCTTCGAGAAGGCGCGCAAAGAGCCGTACTTCAAGGAAACCCTGTTCGTCATCGTGGGTGACCACGGCTTTGGTAACCACCAGCAAGTGACCGAACTGGACCTGGGCCGCTTTAACGTACCGCTGCTGCTGATTGCCCCAGGCATTCAGGAGAAGTTCGGTGCGGTGAATCACACCGTCGGTACCCAGATCGACATCGTCCCGACCATCATGGGCCGTCTGGGTGGGGAAACCCGTCACCAGTGCTGGGGGCGTGACCTGCTTAACCTGCCGGCGGGTGATCAAGGCTTTGGCATGATCAAACCATCGGGCAGCGAGCAAGTGGTTGGCCTGATCAAGGGAGATCGCATCCTGATCGAGTCCAAGGACATGGCGCCACGCATGTACCGCTACGAGTTGGGCGCTAACTTCAAGGCCGAGCTGATCGAAAGCCCGGACCAGCAGGACCTGACCCACAAGCTTGAGTCGTTCATCCAGACTGCGACCAAGAGCTTGCTCGACAACACTGCGGGTGTAGTCCACGGAACGCCGGAGTAAGCAGTATTCCGTTGCTAAACAAAAGAGGCCCACTGGGCCTCTTTTTTTTGCAATGGCCAACGATCGCCGCAACTGAACATTCCCCCGTGGTGCAGGTCAACGGAAGGTAAGTCGATTCACTCTGCGTGTCTGAACTGAGGAGAATCTGATGAAAGCATGGGTCATTACCTTTGTTGATCAAAAAGGCGAACAAAACGTGCTGCCGTGCACCTGTGATCACCCACCCTCCATCGAGGAAGCGGCGCAGCATATTCGCGCCCACCTGTATCCGGTCATCAGTGAATTGGACCTCACCGACTATGAGGATCGCGCCTCAATGCCCACGGCCAAATGGCTCAAGGAACAGAACGGCGTCGAGATCACCGCGATTACCCCAGCGCCTTGAAACCGCCCATTGGCGCGCTGGGCAACTTGGCGCTACGCTGCAATCAAGTTCGGGCCGTTTTTTTGCAAGCGCCCGGGCTTGCCGATCCACGTCATGCATCAGCTCGAATTGCCCTCACACGTCTTGTGTGACGGGCAGGTGCGTTTTGCACTGAAAGTCTATCCATCGGTAGTTAGGAGGACGATTCATGAGCAGCCAATACGAGGACATCAGCAGCACGGTATTACGCCAGATGAAAGAGGGCGGCTTCAATTTTGCCCAGATTCATCCCATTGAGTTCTATGCAGTTTTTCCTGATGAGGCACGGGCACGACGGGCAGCGGGACAGTTTCGCGGGGAATCGCTCAGCGCCCAGGTGCATGAGCGTGATGATGGTGCCTGGCACCTTGAGTTAAGCAAAGTGATGTACGCCACCTACGGCGGTATCGGTGAGTTCGAGCAGGACTTCGAAGCCGTGATCGCGCCACTGGGCGGTGAAATCGAAGGCTGGGGCGTCAAACAGGAGCGCCCGCTGGCCTGAACAACGCCTCGCAATGAAGCGTTGATCACAGCGTAGTCGTAGCGGTTGCACGCATCTGGTGCGACCGCTCGTCTTTGAAAATACAACCGATTGAAATCAAAGGAATTATGCCGCTGGCACGGGGCTTGCGAAGGCTTAGGTGCTCGGGTGACAAGGAGTTCGGCATGATCCGCACCTTTTTTGATGAGATGTACAGCGCAGACGGCCAGGTCCGTGCGCATTACCGGGAGTTCGCCCGCTGGTTGGCCGACACCCCGCCGGAACTGCTGGCACAACGTCGGCGTGAAGCCGACCTGCTGTTCCATCGCGCCGGTATTACCTTCACCCTCTATGGCGACGAACAGGGCACTGAGCGCCTGATTCCCTTCGACACCATCCCTCGCAGTATTCCCGCCAGTGAATGGCGGGTGGTGGAACGTGGCTGTATTCAGCGGGTCAAGGCCCTGAACCTGTTTCTTGCTGACCTCTATCATGGCCAGCGCATCATTCGCGCCGGGATCATTCCGGCCGAGCAGGTGCTGGCTAACGAGCAGTACCAGTTGGCTATGCAGGGGCTCGACCTGCACCGCGATCTCTACGCGCATGTCTCGGGGGTCGATCTGGTGCGTGATGGTGACGGCAGCTATTACGTGCTCGAAGACAACCTGCGCACCCCCAGTGGCGTCAGTTACATGCTGGAAGACCGCAAGATGATGATGCGGCTGTTTCCCGAGCTGTTTGCTGCTCAGCGCATCGCACCGATCGACCACTACCCCAATCTGCTGCTCGACACCCTGAAAAGCGCCAGCCCGCTGGATGACCCCAGCGTTGTCGTGCTGACGCCGGGGCGCTTCAACAGTGCGTTCTTCGAACACGCCTTTCTGGCCCGGGAAATGGGCGTCGAACTGGTTGAGGGCGCTGACCTGTTCGTCCGTGATGAGCGGGTGTTCATGCGCACTACCGACGGGCCCAAGGCGGTTGATGTGATCTACCGGCGCCTGGACGACGCCTTCCTTGATCCGTTGGCGTTCAATCCCGAGTCGATGCTCGGCGTGCCCGGGCTGCTCTCGGCCTATCGCTGCGGCAACGTCGTGCTGGCCAATGCCATCGGCACCGGGGTGGCCGATGACAAGTCGATCTACCCCTATGTCACCGACATGATCCGCTTCTACCTCGATGAGGAACCCATCCTCAAGAATGTTCCCACCTGGCAGTGCCGCAAGCCGGAGGAACTGTCCCACGTGCTGGCGCATCTGCCGGAGCTGGTGGTCAAGGAAACCCAGGGCTCGGGGGGCTACGGCATGTTGGTCGGTCCGGCCGCGACCCGCGCTGAAATCGAGGCCTTCGCCGCGCGAATCAAAGCCCGTCCCGCGGCGTATATCGCCCAGCCAACCCTGTCACTGTCGACCTGCCCAACCTTTGTGGAAAACGGCATTGCGCCGCGCCACATTGATTTGCGCCCGTTCGTGCTGTCTGGCCGTGAAACCCGCGTGGTGCCAGGGGGGCTGACCCGGGTCGCATTGCGTGAGGGTTCGCTGGTGGTCAACTCGTCTCAGGGCGGCGGTACCAAGGACACCTGGGTGGTCGAGGATTAAGCCATGTTGAGTAGAACTGCCTCTGATTTGTACTGGATGTCACGCTACCTGGAACGGGCGGAAAACCTCGCGCGGATGCTCGATGTCAGTTATTCACTGTCCTTGATGCCTCAGGATGGTCGCGGCGATGGTCTGGATGAAATGGCCATGCCCCTGTTGATTACCGGCACTCTGGACGACTACCTGGAGCGCCACGGCCAGTTGCATGCCGAGCGCCTGCTGCACTTTTTCGCCCTCGATCCGGACAACCCGGCGAGCATCTACAGTTGTCTGGGCGCAGCACGGGCCAGTGCCCATGCGGTGCGCGGACGGATCACCGCCGACATGTGGGAAAACATCAACGCCACCTGGCTGGAGATCCGTGGCATCGCCGAGCAGGGGCTGGGCCGCTATGGGATGAGCCGCTTTTGTGAATGGATCAAGGAGCGCTCGCACCTGTTTCGTGGTGCCACCTACGGCACCATCATGCGCAACGATGCCTTCCGCTTTATCCGCCTGGGCACCTTTATCGAGCGTGCCGACAACACCCTGCGTCTGCTCGATGCTCGCTACGAAATGTTCGGTGAAGAGGCCGAGGCGGTCAGTGACAGTTCGGCCCGTGGTTACTACCAATGGAGCGCCTTGCTGCGGGCATTGTCCTCGTTCGAAGCCTACACCGAGCTCTATCGTGACGCGCCGGCTGCCCGCCATGTCGCCGAGTTGCTGTTGTTACGCGCCGACGTGCCGCGCTCATTGCGTGCCTGCACCGAGGAAATCGATCTGATTCTCGCCAGTCTGCCAGGCACTAACGGTCGTGCTGCCCAGCGCCTGGCCGCCGAGGTGGATGCACGGCTGCGCTACACCGGCATCGACGAGATCCTCGCCGAAGGCCTGCACCCTTGGCTTAACCACTACATCCCATTGGTCCGCCAACTGGGCAACGCCATCCACAGCGCTTACCTGGAGGCTGTATGAGACTGACGATTAGCCATGAAACCGCCTACCACTATGAAGACCAGGTGCGCACCAGCATTCAGTACCTGCGCTTGACGCCGCATGACAGCGAGCGTCAGCACATACTGGCGTGGCAGCTGGACCTGCCACGCCCAGTGCGTGCGCAACTGGACCCGTACGGCAATATCCTCCACGTATTGAGCCTGGAAGAGCCGCACTCGGATCTGGTGATCGGTGCGCGCGGTCTGGTCGACATCGATGAAAGCCGCGAAGCCGAGCACGAGGCGCAATCGTCGTTACCGTTCCTGCGTTTCACCCGCCTGACCGAGGCTGATGAAGCGCTGCGTACCTTTGCCAGCCAGCAATGCCGCAAGCGTCGTGATCGGTCAGCGTTGATTGATCTGATGAATGCGCTGAACCAGCGCATGCCCTACCGACCTGGCAGCACCGCAGTGGAAACCAGCGCTGCCCAGGCGTTTGCGGGGGGCGAGGGCGTGTGTCAGGACCACACCCATGCGTTTCTGGCCTGCACGCGCAGCCTTGGAGTGCCCGCGCGGTATGTTTCAGGCTACTTGTTTGACAGCCAAAGCCAGCAGATGGCCAGCCATGCCTGGGCCGAAGCCTGGCTGGATGGTGCGTGGTACAGCTTCGATGTGACCAATCAACTGGCCAAGCCGGAGCGGCACCTGAAGCTTGCCGTTGGCCTGGACTATCTGGACGCTTGCCCGGTGCGAGGCATGCGCCGAGGCGGTGGTTGCGAGCAGATGCACGCTAAAGTCGTGGTGTTGCCGAGCCTCGGCGCCCAGCAGCAGTGAGGGTCAGGGTTGTTTACGTGTGGCCATGTGCGCCAGGTAAGCAATCAATGCATCGAGTTGTGGCTCGCTGAGCACGGCACTGCTGAAGCCAGGCATTTTTGCCTGCGGCCATTGGCGCAGGCTCTGTGGATCACGAATGTAGCGACGTAAAAACGCCGCCTGGAAGTATTCGGTGGGATTGTGCGGCAGGTTCAGGTCCGGGCCGAACTGCGCATCGCCCGCGCCATTGAGGCGGTGGCAGGCCAGGCAGTTTTTCTGGAACAGGGCGAAGCCCAGATTGATCGGATCGTCCTTAGCCAGATCCGCTGCCGGGAGTAGCGCCGGGAAACGGGCGGCGACCGGCGCCAGGCGGCGAATGCTGGCAACCTGAAAGGGCCATTGTTCCGGGCTGATGCCGCTGGCTTGCGGATTGGTCCAGACCAGGTAAAACGGACCGGCACTGTGCTTGCCAGCGCCTAACGGCGGCCAGGGCTTGGCCGGGTCTTCGATAGCCAGCCACGCCCGTGCCGGACCGTCCTTGAGCAACGGCGCTGCGGGCATTTCGGCGGCAAAGCCGTCATCGGCAACCGCTTGCAGGTGATCGTCTGGCGATACGCCTGCAAGCAATGCTGCTAACGGCACCGCGCGGTAGTGCATGGTTTTCTTGTAGGAGACGTCGTTGTCGACCTGAATATCCTGCGCCTTAGGATGGGCGAGCAGTTCGGTGCTTTGCCAGTGGCGACTGGCGCCTCCCAGTTCCAGGGTCAGTTGCGCCGCCTGCAGGGGCAGGCAGAGCAGGGACAACAACAGGACAAGGCAATGGCGCACGGGCAATCTCCAGCGGTTCAGAGCTGGCAGAGTACCTGTGCAGGGCCATACAGGGCCATAGTGACGTTAGGCCCTGTACGAAAAGCCTTGATACTCGGTGATGCTGCGTTGAAAACAGCCTCGGAATGCTCATTTACAACCCGTAAACTCCGCTTCCTCGGTTGTTTTCGCCTTGCCTGACCTTCGTCTCAAAACTTTTCATACAGAGCCTAGCCGAACAAGCGTGAGAGGTTCGGCAGGATCAACAGCAATGTCGTGGCGAAGAGAATGAGCCCGGCTTGGCGTACTTTGGGTTGTTTGAACATGGCTGACCGCCTTTTTTGTTGTTATTCCTGAGTGCCCAGTGGCTTCCTTGTCGTCGATCCGGCAAACGGGTAACGCGGTTTGACGTCCAGACGCGAACCTTTGCTAATGGGTATACAACTAACCTTAGGGTCAACGTCAGTTATGTTTTAGAACGCTTTCGTATGTTTCTATTCATTACAGTGTTTTTTGGCTATGAGGCCAAGTGCCATCCAGCAACATTTCCCCTTGCTAGACGCTTGCGAGCATTCAGCGCCTGGACCCACTACAGGTGACCGTTCGTCAGTGCATCCTACTTGCTTGCAGGCCTTATTCGGGGCAGGCTCTAGGGGGCAATCCCGCCTTTTGTCGTTCAGGACTATTTTTATGTCGTTACGCATCTGCATCCTGGAAACCGACGTCCTGCGACCCGAGCTGATCGGGCAGTATCAGGGCTACGGACGGATGTTCGAGCAGTTGTTCACCCGGCAACCGATCGCCGCCGAGTTTGACGTATACAACGTGATGAACGGCGAATACCCCGCTGATGACCAGGTATTCGATGCCTACCTGGTGACTGGCAGCAAGGCCGACTCGTTCGGTAATGATCCATGGATTGAAAAGCTCAAGGCGTTTTTGCTGGATCATTATCAGCGCGGCGACAAGTTGCTGGGTGTATGTTTCGGCCACCAACTGCTGGCGCTGCTACTGGGCGGCAAGAGCGAGCGTTCGACACAGGGCTGGGGGGTGGGGACCCACCGCTATGTTATGAACGCCAAAGCACCGTGGATGAGCCCACAGGTCGAGGAGCTGACCTTGTTGATCAGTCACCAGGATCAGGTCACTCGATTGCCGGAAAACGCCACGGTGATTGCCTCGAGCGATTTCTGCCCGAATGCGGCCTACCACATCGGCGATCAGGTCTTGTGCTTCCAGGGGCACCCTGAATTCATTCACGATTATTCGCGGGCGCTGCTTGAACTGCGCCAGGACAACCTTGGCCAAGAGGTGTACCGCAAGGGCATCGACAGCCTGGCGCATGAGCACCAGGGCAGCACGGTTGCCGAATGGATGATGCGTTTCGTCGCACACAAACCCCAGGGCACCCCGACCTGAGGTTGCGGCTCAAAGCCAGCCCGAGCGTTTGAAGCTGGCATACAGCGCCGTGCAGCCCACGGCGATGCCGCCGAGCACGGCGAAGTAGCCGTAATGCCAGCTCAACTCCGGCATGTTCTGAAAGTTCATCCCGTAGATGCCCGCCACTGCGGTGGGAAACGCCAGGATCGCCGCCCAGGCGGCGAACTTGCGTTGCACGATGCTCTGGCGCGATGACTCCAGCAACATGCCGATTTCGATGGTCTGGCTGGCGATGTCACGGATCCCGGCGAGGTCTTCCATCTGCCGGGTCACGTGAATCTGCACATCGCGAAAGTACGGACGCATGTTCTTGTCGATAAAGGGGAAGGTCAGACGCTGCAGTTCTTCGCTGACCTCGACCATCGGCGCAACGTAGCGGCGCAGGCGCAGAATGTCGCGGCGCAGGCTGTGCAGGCGGCGGATGTCGTCTTCCTGGAGCGAGTTGCTCAGTACGCTTTGTTCCAGTTCTTCGATCTCGCCGTGGATGGCTTCGCCGATGGGTTGATAGTTTTCGGTGACGAAGTCGAGCAGGGCGTAGAGTACGAAGTCCTCGCCATGCTCCAGCAGCAGCGGCCGCGCTTCGCAGCGCTGGCGGACCAGGGCGTAGGACTTGGAGTGGCCATTGCGGCAGGTGATGATGTAGCCGTTGCCGGCGAAGATGTGGGTTTCGATGAACTCCAGTTTGCCCTCATGGCGCACCGGCGAATAAGTCACGATGAACAGCGCGTCGCCGAAGGTTTCCAGCTTCGGCCGGCTGTGTTTTTCCAGGGCATCTTCAATGGCCAGTTCATGCAGGTTGAACTGGCATTGCAGGTTGGCCAGCTCCTGGGCATTGGGCTCTTCCAGGCCGATCCAGACGAAGTGCCCGGGTTTACTGGCCCACTGACTGCCTTCGTCGATACTGATGTTGGTGACTTTTCTGCCGGCGCTGTACACCGCCGCCGCAACGACTCGTCCCATGGTGATTCGCTTCTTCTGATGACCGTGCCAGTAGCTTGGTCTGCCACACAGAATTGAGCAACCATTCAGGCCTGCTGCAGTTCGGTTTCCATCAGGTCGATGCAGCGCTGCATCTGTATCCGGCATTGTTCGGCCAGGGCCGGAACGTCCTGCTGGGTCAGGCCGCTGGTCGCAATGGGCGGCAGCGAGCGGATGATCACCTTGCTGCGGCGCCAGCTGTTCAGGCGCAGGCGCTGGGTATAACGGCTGACACACACGGGCACGATCGGTACACCGGCTTCGATCGCCATGTGGAAGGCGCCTTTCTTGAAGGGCGCCAACTGCTCTGCGGCGTTGCGTGTGCCTTCGGGGAACACCCAGATCGATGTGTCGTCTTCACGCAAGGTGCGCGTGGTGGTCTGCATGGCACGGCGAGCATGGTAGGAGTTGCCACGGTCAATCAGCACATTGCCGCCCAGCCAGAACAGCTGGCCGAACAGCGGTATCCATTTCAGGCTTTTTTTGCCGATGCATACAGTGCGTGGTGGGACCACGTGCCCCAGGACAAACAGGTCATGGTTGGACTGGTGGTTGGCAATGATCACGCAGCCAGGCGGCTGATCGAACAGCGGACCGACCTCGGCCTTGACCTCCAGGCGCATCAGCCAGGTGGCGGGCAGTCCGTACAGGCGGGCATAAATGCGGCTGTTATCCGGGTTGAAGGGCCGACACAGGCCGATCAATACACCGACAATACCGATCAGAACAAAATGCAGTCCCAACAGGAACATGCGTGTAAGAAAAAGCATCATACGACTCACATAGGCAAACGCGGCGCAGTGTACGGGTGTGCACTTGCGCGGGCAAACGCTCAATGCGGTCGTAGCGGCCTGATTGTGTAAGCAAACGCAATCAGGCCTTGGTAGGGGTCAGGCCAGGTGTTCCTGATCGCGGATGATCGCGTCGTCGAGGGCGTCGAGCAGCGCCTTGCGGACCTTGAGTTTGGTGTGCTTGTGCGCATTCATGTTGATCTTCTTCAACTGACGCGCAGCGGCCAACGCTGTTTCCTGCAGTTGTTCGACCGGTACAACCTTGTCGAGGAAACCGGCATCCACGGCGCTGACCGGGTCGAACATTTCGGCGTTGATCACCGAACGGTGGAAGGCTGAGCGGCGCAGGCGGTCACGGGCCAGCTCGATACCGGCGTGGTGCATGGTCATGCCGATCTGCACTTCGTTCAGGCCAATGCTGAACGGGCCTTCAACGCCGATGCGATAGTCGGCCGAGAGCAGCAGGAATGCACCTTTGGCCACCGCATGGCCAGGGCAGGCGACAATGATCGGAAACGGGTGAGCGAGCATGCGCCGGGCCAGGGTCGAGCCGGCCGTGACCAGGGCAACGGCCTCTTTTGGGCCTGCGGTCATTACCTTGAGGTCATAGCCGCCGGAAAGAATCCCTGGCTGGCCGGTGACAATTACCACGGCACGGTCCTGCGTGGCCTGATCGAGGGCGGTGTTGAAGGCAACAATGAGGTCTGGAGAGATAGCGTTGACCTTGCCGTTGTTCAAGGTCAGGGTCGCGATGCCGTCTTCGAGGTGGTAGGTAATCAGCTCACTCATGACACAGTTCCTAAAGGGAGAGTGGAGCAGACGTTACTCAGGCTGGGCAGTGAGGTAAAGCGCTGTGACTGACTGGCCGGTCAGCCTCGGGCGGCTTTTCCGTGCAAGTTGGGAGGGAAGGGGCAGGGGCTGCCGAAGCACTCCAGAGATTGGCGACTTTGCCCTGCGCCTCCGGCTTTTTTGGTGGACTGGCTTAAGCGCATGAAAATTCTGAAAAAAACCTTTGCCATCAGAACCTGTTTCGACTACATTAGCGCGCCTCGACAGGCTGAACAGCTTGAAGAGAAACGGTGAAGTGTCCGAGTGGCTGAAGGAGCACGCCTGGAAAGTGTGTATACAGGAAACTGTATCAAGGGTTCGAATCCCTTCTTCACCGCCACATTTAGAAAAGCCCCCGACCTGAAAAGGTCGGGGGCTTTTTGCATTTACAGTCCTGATATTTCCTGTAGGAGCGGATGAATCCGCTCCTGCAGTTTCGGCGATAAGCATTCAGAAACTCACAGACGCCGACACCCGCGCCGTCCTCGGCGCCCCCTGAAACAGATAACCATCTCCCAGATACTCGCCAGCATCGCGCCAGTAGCGTTTGTCGAAGACGTTGTCGACCATCAACCGCAGCACGGTGTCGTAGCCGCCGATTCTCGTGCTGTAACGGCTGCCCAGGTCGAACACCGCATAACTGCCCACCTCCACCGTGCCCGCCTGATTGGCATATTTGCTGGCGCTGTAGCGTGCGCCACCGAGCAGCGCCAGGCCGGGAATCGGCAGGCTGTAGTCCGCCTGCACGGCGGCGCGAAAATTCGGCACATTGATCGCCTGGTGGTCTTCATAGTCGGCTGTACCGCTGTTCTTCACCCGGGCGCGAATGGCGGCAGCGCTGGCATTGATCTGCAGACGCTCGCTCAGCCAGCCGCTGGCGCCCAGCTCAAGGCCGATATTCTTCTGCTGGCCTTGCTGCACATAAGTGAAATTGCCCACGCCGTCCGGCCGGGAGTACTGATAGGCCTGACGCAGCTGGAACAGGGCTGCGCTCAGGCTTAAGCGCTGCCAGTCGCGCTTGATGCCGAGTTCCAGCTGGTGTGACAGGGTGGGGGCGAGGATTTCGGCAGTGTTGCTGGCGAACCAGGGCGCGGTGCCACCGGACGAGATGCCTTTGCTGTAGCTGGTGTACACGGAGATATCCGGGCGCGGCTTGTAGATCAGCGCGGCGTTGGGCAGCAACTGATAGTCACGGGTATGGCGTCCCGGATCGCCCTGTTCATTAAAGGTCTTCTCGTCCAGGCGTACCAGGCGTGCACCGAGCACGGTCTGCCATTGCTCATTGAAGCTGATCCGGTCGTTGGCAAACAGCCCGTACTGACGGCTGTCCAGGCGGCGGGTGCTGTCGCCAACGGTTTTGTCAGACGGCGGCAATACCGGTGTCGGTTGGTAGATGTTGCCGCTGCCGATCATTTCGTTGAAGTAGGGACGCTGATCCAGCGTACGACGCTGGGCGCTGGCGCCAACCGTCAGGTCGTGGCCCAGGCCCATGGCCTCGAAACGTCCATTGAGCGCCGCCTGTGCTTCATCGGTGCGGCGGGTGTCGTCGGGGCTGCGGTAGTCATAGATGTCGTAGTCGCCTTCCGGGCTGAAGTGGTTCGGCACGCTGGAAGTGGCGCAGCTCGGGGCGCCATAGCAGCCCCAGGCGAATGAGCTGTAGTCATCGATCACCACCTTGCTGCGCGAGGCGCTGAGCGAACCGGTCCAGTTGTCGCTAAAGCGATAGTCGAAGCGCCCGCCCAGGTTCAGCGAGTCGATGGTCACAGGCTTGGCCCATTGCTGGTAGGCCAGGCGGTCGTGTGGGTCGATATCGTGGGGCAGGCTGCTGCTGCCGAGCAGTTGATAACCTGGCACCGAGCGCTGTTCGCGTTGCTGGTATTCGGCATCCAGTTGCAGCACGGCATCCGGGGTGATCTGCCAATCAAAGGCCAGGCTGGCGAAGTCGCGTTTGCCATCGGCGTGATCAACGTAGGAGCGGATGTCTTCATGGGCCAGGTTGGCGCGCACGCCGAACTGGCGCTCACTGCCGAACCAGCCACCGAGGTCGGTGGCGATGTAGCGCTCACCTTGCTCGTTGCTCGATAGCGTCACCGAGCGCACATCTTCCGGACGTTTGGTCACGTAGTTGATCAAGCCGCCAGGTTCGGCAACGCCACTCTGCAAGCCGGACAAGCCCTTGAGCAATTCGACCTGTTGTTTGTTCTCCAGTGCCACGTTCTGTTCGCCAGCAATGGTCTGGCCATTGATCTTGTAGCTGCTGGCGGCGTTGAGCTCGAAGCCACGCACGTTAACGTTTTCGTAGTAACCAATCGGCGCGTAGCTTTCGC
>RCUI01000583.1_pt1 | contig 11905 bp, 12 predicted proteins | sample 2166121 | NCBI WGS metagenome assembly RCUI01 (sample SAMN09932700, study PRJNA488358) | compost metagenome | feature: garden; material: soil; isolation source: compost soil in succinic acid-enriched culture | place: Germany: Experimental Botanical Garden Goettingen | collected 2016-01-27
TGATCGGCTCGACCCTGAGCGCCATGGAGTGGGTCAACCTCTATGCCCTGGCGGTCAACGAAGAGAACGCCGCCGGCGGGCGCATGGTCACCGCGCCGACCAATGGCGCGGCGGGGATCATTCCGGCGGTGCTGCACTATTACATGCGTTTTAGCGACGAAGTCAGCGAGGCCAATGTCGTCGACTTCTTCCTCGGTGCTGCAGCGGTGGGCATCCTGTGCAAGAAGAACGCTTCGATCTCCGGTGCCGAAGTCGGTTGCCAGGGTGAAGTCGGTTCAGCCTGTGCCATGGCTGCGGCCGGTCTTGCCGAAGTGCTCGGGGCCACCCCTGGGCAACTGGAAAACGCCGCCGAGATTGGTCTTGAGCACAACCTCGGGCTGACCTGCGACCCGGTCGGCGGGCTGGTGCAGGTGCCGTGCATCGAGCGCAATGCGATTGCCGCGGTCAAGGCGATCAATGCGGCGCAGATGGCCCTGCGCGGTGATGGCGAGCATTTCATCTCCCTCGACCGGGTGATCCGCACCATGCGCGATACCGGCGCCGACATGCACGACAAGTACAAGGAAACTTCGCGCGGTGGCCTGGCGGTCAGCGCCATTGAATGTTGAAACGTTGAGGTGGCCTGCGCCGTTTTCGTTCGCCCTTGGCCTGCGCGCTGCCTTTTGGCGCGCTGGCCCATCTCACCTCAAGTAACCCGCTGTTACCCCGGCGCCTGACGCCTTGGGTGACAGTTGCCCATGTCGTTTCTGGGCATCCTTCACACAAGTGCTACCGAATTGCTCACGCGTCCTACAGACCGGCACTAGGTCGGTCGTTTGCGTTTATAAGCGTGCCTGGGAACAAGGGCTGTATAGACGCTGCGCGACGTCGTTTTTGGGTTTTATTGAATGGCCATTCAATTTCAGGCATGGCAATTGCGTTGTGATTGGCAAAGCCCCTGCATCCGAATCGGGGCCGTGACAAAAAAGCCCGTGCCTGCCTGAGGCACAACCTGCATTGTGTGAGGAGATACCGCGATGACGTCGTACAACTCCGGGACCCCAACCCAGAACCGCACACCTCAATCCATCGGCTTCCTGCTGCTGGACAACTTCACTCTCATCTCCCTGGCTTCAGCAGTCGAACCGCTGCGCATGGCCAACCAGCTATCCGGCCGCGAGCTGTACCGCTGGAGTACCTTGAGCGTGGACGGTGGGCAGGTGTGGGCCAGCGACGGCTTGCAGATCACCCCGGATGCGGCCATGCACAAGGCGCCGGCCATGGACACCGTGATTGTCTGCGGCGGTATTGGTATTCAGCGCACCGTGACCCGTGAGCACGTGACCTGGCTGCAGAGCCAGGCCCGCCAGTCGCGGCGTCTGGGTGCGGTGTGCACCGGCAGCTGGGCACTGGCATGCGCCGGTTTGCTCGACGGTTTTGATTGCAGCGTGCACTGGGAATGCCTGGCGGCGATGCAGGAAGCCTTCCCGCGGGTGAGCATGAGTACCCGGCTGTTCACCCTCGACCGTAACCGCTTCACCAGCTCCGGTGGTACCGCGCCGCTGGACATGATGCTGCACCTGATCAGCCGTGATCATGGCCGCGAGCTGTCGGCGGCGATCTCCGAGATGTTCGTCTACGAGCGCATCCGCAACGAACAGGATCACCAGCGCGTGCCGCTCAAGCACATGCTTGGCACCAACCAGCCGAAGCTGCAGGAAATCGTCGCGCTGATGGAGGCCAACCTGGAAGAGCCGATCGATCTGGACGAACTTGCGGTTTATGTGGCGGTGTCGCGACGCCAGCTCGAGCGCCTGTTCCAGAAGTACCTGCACTGCTCGCCATCGCGCTACTACCTGAAGCTGCGCCTGATTCGCGCCCGGCAATTGCTCAAGCAGACGCCGATGTCGATCATCGAAGTGGCTTCGGTGTGCGGCTTTGTCTCTACGCCGCATTTCTCCAAGTGCTACCGCGAGTACTTCGGTATTCCGCCGCGTGACGAGCGTGTGGGCTCCAACACTGCGCAGCAGGTGGCGATGATGCCGATCCCGCAGGCGCTGGTGCTGTCGCCGCTGGCCGGGCCGATGTCGGCATTGAGCCAGGCGCGTAACGAGTCGACGTTTGCCAGTGTGAGGCTCTGATTCCGAGCTGAATCAATCGCTGGCAAGCCAGCTCCCACAGGTCCGGTGCATGCCGATCCTGTGGGAGCTGGCTTGCCAGCGATGGGGTCAGCCGCGATTGCTGTTGAACTGCGCCAACGCCGGCAACAGCTGCTTTTCGATGGCCTGGCGCACGGCGGGCAGAATGGTCGCATTGCCTCTGTACATCTGCTCGACCATGCCCTTTAACGCTTTGGCCCGGGGCTCATTCAAACCGCGCACTGCACAGTCGCAGGCCTGCTCGGCACTGGCATCTGTCGGCATCTCGAAACCCAGCGCGCGCAGCTGGCCCAGCAGGTCGTCCTGATCAATCAAATCCGCATGCATCATGGCTGTTGTCCTTGTTTGCAGGTGTGATCTTCTTCGATTCTGTGGGCGCCGAGGCACTGCGGCAAGGGCAGATTGTCGCAATGGCCGCTTTACCTAAGCACAGGTCGTTTTCGGGCAAATCGACGGGGAGGGGAGGCTGCACACTGGGGCCATGCACAGAAAAGGAAGGTTTGGTCACCCTCCGCTTGAAGCATGTTCATGCTCGCTCTTGGCCCCGGTTGCTTCACGGCTTGCCGGGGTTATTTTTTGCCTTTGGATCGGTGCTGGATTCATCGCTGGCAAGCCAGCTCCCACAGGGATCACCGCCGCTTCTGTGGGAGCTGGCTTGCCAGCGATAGGGCGATTACGTTGGCAACCCGATCACCCGGCCAACAAACTCGGCCGCCGGCAGATCAACCTGCTCATCCACGATCCCCTGCAACCGCTCCATCACCCCGGGCGCAAACGGCGCCGACCTTGGTCCCGCCAGGTCCACATGCAACAGCATCTGCTCACTGGCCGCCAACGCCTCGTCAAAGCCTTCGCGATGCAGGCTGTGATACAGGTGCAGGCGCTTGCGGTCGAAGCCGATGATCTGGGTCTGCACCCACACCTGGGTACCGAGCTTCACTTCGTGCAGGTAGTTGAGGTGGCACTCCAGGGTGAACAGCGAGTTGCCGCTGGCGCTGCGGTTGTCGCTGTCCAGGCCGATGCGATCCATGAAGGCGTCGGTGGCGTAGCTGAAGATCAGCAGGTAGAAGGCATCGCGCAGATGCCCGTTGTAGTCGACCCAGTCCGCCTGGACCGGGGTCTGGTAGGTGATCAATGCGGGCATCGCTGTACTCCGGTCAGTCGCTGAAGGCCATGCCGTGCTTGGCCTTGGTGGTTTTTACCGCATCCAGCACGGCCAGCAGGCAATCATCACGATAGCGCTCCAGCGAGCTGATGCTGCGTTCGCCCAGTTGTTCGCTGGTGCCCTCGACCACGGCGTCGATCAGCCCGTCGGTCAGTTGCGGTGCTGGCAGGTAAGTCCAGGGCAGTTGCAGCGCCGGGCCGAACTGGGCCATGAAGTGGCGCATGCCGGCATCGCCACCGGCCAGGGTGTAGGTGAGGAAGGTGCCCATGAACGACCAGCGCAAGCCGGCGCCAAAGCGAATGGCATCGTCGATCTCGCCGGTGGTCGCCACGCCGTCGTTGACCAGGTGCAGGGCCTCGCGCCACAGCGCTTCGAGCAGGCGGTCGGCAATAAAACCGGGGACTTCCTTGCGTACATGCAGCGGGCGCATGCCCAAGGCGGTATAGACCGTTTTCGCCGCCTCGATGGCTTCCGGCGCGGTCTTGTTGCTGCCGACGATTTCCACCAGCGGCAGCAGGTACACCGGGTTGAACGGGTGGCCGACCACGCAGCGCTCGGGATGGGTCGAGGACTCGTAGAATTCGCTGGGCAACAGCCCCGAAGTGCTGGAACCGATCAGCGCGTTGGGCTTGGCCGCAGCGCTGATCTTGCTGTGCAGGTCAAGCTTGAGGTCCAGGCGCTCGGGTGCGCTTTCCTGGATGAAATCGGCATCGCGCACGCATTCCTCGATAGTTGCCACAAAGCGCAGGCGCTCCTGTGATGCGCCGGGCGCCAGGCCCTGTTTCTCCAGGGCTGGCCAGGCGTTGGCGATACGCTTGCGCAAGGCCGCTTCGGCGCCGGGAGCCGGGTCCCAGGCTACCACGTCCAGGCCATGGGCCAGGGCGCGGGCCACCCAGCCGCTGCCGATTACGCCGCTGCCCAGGGCTGCAAAGGTCTTGATCTCGGTGATAAAGCTCATCGGTTTCTCCAGCAATCAGCGACGGGTCAGGTTCATTTTGGCGCGGCCTTCGGCAGGGGTGAGTACCCGTGCGCCGAGGCGGCTTAGAATCTCGCTGGCGCGCTCGACCAACTGGCCATTGCTGGCCAGCACGCCCTTGTCCAGGTACAGGTTGTCTTCCAGGCCGACCCGCACGTTGCCGCCCAGCAGCACCGCTTGTGCGGCCATCGGCATCTGCATGCGGCCGATGCCGAAGCCGGCCCAGGTCACGCCCGCTGGCAGGTTGTCGACCATGGCTTTCATGGTGGTGGTATCGGCCGGGGCGCCCCAGGGAATGCCCAGGCACAGCTGGAACAATGGGTCGTCGAGCAGGCCTTCCTTGATCATCTGTTTGGCAAACCACAGGTGACCGGTGTCGAAGATTTCCAGCTCGGCTTTGACCCCGAGTTCAGTGATGCGCTTGGCGCCAGCGCGTAGTTGCGCCGGGGTCGAGACGTAGATGCTGTTGCCGTCACCGAAGTTGAGGGTGCCGCAGTCCAGGGTGCAGATTTCCGGCAGCAGCGCCTCGACGTGGGCCAGGCGCTCCAGCGGGCCGATCAGGTCGGTGCCGGTACCAAATTCCAGTGGGGTCTCGCCCGGGCCGATCTCCAGGTCGCCGCCCATGCCGGCGGTGAGGTTGACGATGATGTCCACGTCGGCTTCGCGGATGCGTTCCATCACTTCGCGGTACAGCGCGACATCGCGGCTGAAACGCCCGGTTTGCGGGTCGCGGACATGGCAGTGGACCACGGTGGCACCGGCTTTGGCGGCTTCCACGGCGGCTGCGGCGATCTGTTTGGGAGTGACGGGGACCAGGTGGCTCTTGCTGGCGGTGTCGCCGGCGCCGGTCAGGGCGCAGGTGATGATGACGTCGTGGTTCATGTGCGGTTTCCTTCGGGCGAGTTGGGGCCGTCGCGGGGTAAGCCCGCTCCCACAGATGACCATTTCCTCTGTGGGAGCGGGCATGCCCCGCGATGGGGGTTGTCAGTTAGCGGTCAGTTGCAGGTTTTCGGCGGCCGGCCTGCCGTCAAACGTGGTCACCCCTTCAAGCCAGCGTTTCTGGTCTTGTGGATGATCCTTGAGCCACTGGCGGGCGGACTCCAGCGCGTCCTTGTGGTCAAGCAGCGGTTGCATCATGCGGCTCTCGTCTTCGGCGCTGAAGGTCAGGTTGCTCAGCAGCTGGTTGACGTTCGGGCAGCGCTCGGCGTAATCCGGGGCGGTAACGGTCCACACCGAGGCGCGGCCTTCGTCCGGGCCCAGGGCGCCCTCGCTGCCGCCGAGGTAGGCCATGTCGATGTTGACGTTCATCGGGTGCGGCGCCCAACCGAAGAACACCACCGCCTCCTTGCGCCGCACAGCGCGGTCGACGGCAGCGAGCATGCCGGCCTCGCTGGATTCGACCAACTGGAACTTGCCCAGGCCGAACTGGTTCTTGCTGATCATCGCCTTGATCTGGGTGTTGGCGCCGGAGCCGGGTTCGATGCCGTAGATCTTGCCGCCCAGCTCCTTCTCGAATTTGGCGATGTCGGCAAAGGTTTTCAGGCCCTTATCCGCCAGGTATTTGGGCACGGCGAGGGTGGCGCGGGCGTCATTGAGGCTCGGTTGCTCGAGTACTTTGACCTGTTTGGCGGTAATGAACGGCGTGATGGTCTGGGTCATGATCGGATTCCAGTAGCCGAGGAACATGTCCAGGCGGTTATCGCGGATACCGGCAAAGATGATCTGTTGCGAGGCACTGGTCTGCTTGGTCTTGTAGCCCAGGCCGTCGAGCAGGACCTGGGTCATGGCGCTGGTGGCCATGACATCGGTCCAGTTGACCACGCCGAGGCGTACGTTCTTGCAAACGGCCGGCTCTGCGGCCCATACGTTGGTGCTGAGGATTGCGGTACCGACGAGCGTCAGCAGGCTACGGCTGATCAATCTGTTCATGGTGGCTCCTCCAACGGCAGTTCTAATTGTTATAGGGGGCGGCCTCTGCGTGCCGTGCTGATCAAACTACGCGCACCGCAACGGGAAAATACGCACCCTGGCGACCAGCACTTGCACAGTGGCGACCTGCAGGGTATTAACCGCAGACCCGTGGCCGTCGAGTCGTTCGCTATGCCCCAGGATTTCTACTTTCTGTTGCTCCCCGGTTTTTCCGCGATCGGTTTTATTTCGGCGATCGAGCCGCTGCGGGTGGCCAACCGCTTTCGCGGCGGGCTGTACCGCTGGCAGGTGTTGAGCATAGAGGGCGGGGCGGTGCAGGCCAGCAATGGCATGTCGGTCAATGCCGATGGCGCGCTGCAGCCGCTCGCCAAGGGTGCAACCTTGCTGGTGGTGGCCGGGTTCGAGCCGTTGGGTAGCTTCACACCTGCGCTGCAGCACTGGCTGCGCAAGCTCGATCACGACGGTGTGGTGCTCGGCGGCATCGACACCGGTGCGGTAGTCCTGGCCGAGGCAGGCCTGCTCGACGGCCACCGGGTGACCCTGCATTGGGAGGCGCTGGAGGCCTTCAAGGAGTCGTACCCGCAGCTGCAGGCGACCCAGGAGTTGTTCGAGGTGGACCGGCGGCGTATCACTTCGGCCGGTGGCACCGCCTCCATCGACCTGATGCTCGACCTGGTCGCCCAGGCCCACGGCGCACCGCTGGCGATCCAGGTGTCGGAGCAGTTCGTGCTGGGCCGTATCCGCCCGCGCCAGGACCACCAGCGCATGCAGATCGCCTCACGCTACGGCATCAGCAACAAGAAACTGGTGCAGGTGATCGGCGAGATGGAGCGCAACACCGAGCAACCGCTCAATACCCTGGTGCTGGCCGAGTCGGTGCAGATCACCCGGCGCCAACTGGAGCGGTTGTTTCGCCTGTACCTGCACGACACCCCCAGTGGTTTCTACCTGCGCCTGCGCCTGGACAAGGCCCGGCAACTGCTGCGCCAGACCGACCTCAGCGTACTGGAGGTGAGCATCGCCTGCGGGTTCGAGTCATCGTCCTACTTCACCCGCTGCTACCGCGCGCGCTTTAACAGCTGCCCGCGCGATGATCGCGTCCAGGTTACCGCCAAACCCGCACTCAGCGTGCCTTGAGCAGCACCGCGCAGGCGCACTTGTAGGCTTCGTGCTGGTACTTGTTGAGCCCGGCGGGCAGCTCGATGGCGTGCTTCTTGGCCTGGGCGCTGACGGTTTGCGGCGACAGCAGCTGTACTTCGCAGCCGTCGAGCAACTGCAGGATGCCTTCGATCTTGAAGGTGGTCGGGCCGCCGGCGAATTCGCCTTTCTTGCTGCGCTTCTTGATCGCCAGGTGGGTAATGGCGTTGTCACTGAAGAATTGCCGCGCCTGGCGGGCGAAGGCCTTGACGTTGTCCGCCAGGTCATCGTCTTCCAGGGCGATCTTCTTGGTACCCAGGGCCAGGTGCGCCGGGGCGCCAGCTTCGAGGGTGGCGACCGCGAGCAGGGCTTCGCTGCCCTTGATTTCGATTCCGCAGACTTTCATTCATACCTCAGGACAGGGGTTATTGCAGGCCGAGCGATTGCAGGTACTCCGAGCGATCGTCGCTGCGCTGGGCCAGGCAGGTGTTCTGCGCGGTTTCGAAGGCTTTGCTGCCGGGCTTGACGTCAAAGGTCTCGACCTTGCAATCGGCATCGCGCAGTTGCTTCCAGATGGCTTCGGCGTCACGCAGGCGCTTGCTCAGGTCGGCGACCTTGGCGTCCTGGCCTTCGTACTGCTCGCCGATGCGTTGCAGCAGGTCATCGAAAGCGGCATTGAGTTCGCGTTCAGCGGTGGTGCGGCTGTATTGAGCGCATTCATAGCTTTGCTGGTCGGTTTCGACGTTGTCGCACGGGGTGCTTTCGTCGTCCTCGGCATAGGCGCCGAATGCCAGCAATACCAGGGCCAGCCCTACCATCGTTCTCATCTGCGACATCCTCCGGAAGCTTCGCGAACATGGGCGCCGATTCTCGCTCAGCGCCGCAGCAAAGAACAGGGTAGCCGTTGCACCTGTGAAAAAGCGTGCAGGCTGAGTGAACACTTATTCACAGACGTTTCATAAAGGCGCACATAAACTCGGCGTTTTGTCATTTATCCAGACTACCCTGTGGAAACGCCATGGAAAGCCCCGGACTGATCAAGGTACTGCTGGTCGAGGATGACCTGAAACTGGCTGGCCTGGTTGCGCACTTTCTGGCCGAACACGGCTTCGAGGTGCACTGCGTGCATCGTGGAGACCAGGCACTGGAGGCCTTTGTGCATTTCAAGCCCGCACTGGTGGTGCTCGACCTGATGCTTCCGGGCCTGAGCGGCCTGCAGGTGTGCCGGGCGATTCGCAGCCAGGCGGCCACCCCGATCGTGATCCTGACTGCCCGCGAGGACGACCTGGACCATATCCTTGGCCTTGAGTCCGGTGCCGATGACTATGTGATCAAGCCTATCAAGCCACCGGTGCTACTGGCGCGCCTGCGCGCCCTGCAGCGCCGCCAGGGCAGCGAGCCGCTTGGGCGCGACAGCTTGCGCTTCGGGAACTTGAGCATCGACCGGGCCAGTCGCGAAGCGCATCTGGGTGACGAACCGATCGAGTTGAGCACCATGGAGTTCGAACTGCTCTGGCTGCTGGCAAGTGCCGCCGGGCAGACCCTGTCGCGCGATGACATCCTCAATCGCCTGCGCGGCATTGCCTTTGACGGCTTCAACCGTAGCGTCGATGTCTATGTCAGCAAGCTGCGCGGCAAATTGCGCGACAACCCCCGCGAGCCGGTGTGCATCAAGACGGTGTGGGGCAAGGGTTACCTGTTCAATCCTTTTGCCTGGGAGCTGTAGATGCTGCGGTTGTTTCTCGGCTTGTTCATCACCCTGGTCATAGCCTTCGCCCTGGCAGTGCCGTCGATCAACACGTTTTTCGACTGGTACCTGAAAACCAGCGACGATGTTTACTATCGCGAGTCGATGCGCGGGCCGGCCTACAGCCTGGTGGAGCAACTGCGGCCATTGCCTGCCGCACAACGTCCGCAGCGCCTGAATGAGCTGCAGCCTCACTACGGGATGACTCTCAAGTTGGTCGAGGCCAGCCAGTTGCAACTGGGCCGGCAAGATCAGGCGTTACTGGCCGACGGGCAGATGCTGATTTCCGATGATGTCAGCCGCTTCATCATTCCCATCGATGATGGCAGCCAGTTGTTGAGCGTCAGTTTGCCGCCCGATTTACGCATGACCACAGCCTTTACCGTCAGTGCCTACGCCATGTTCGCCAGCTTGCTCGGCATTGCCGTGTTCTGCTGGGTCTGGCCGCACTGGCGCGACCTTGAGCGCTTGCGCCTGGCGGCCCAGCGTTTTGGTGACAATGACTTGCGTTCGCGCATCCATTTGTCGCGGCGCTCGAACATTCGTGAGCTGGCCGAGCATTTCAACCAGATGGCCGGGCGTATCGAAGGCCTGATCGCCAACCAGCGCGAGCTGACCAATGCCGTTTCCCATGAGCTGCGTACGCCGATTGCGCGGCTGACCTTCGAACTGGAACAGTTGCGCCGCCTGGCCGACCAGAGCGCCTGTGGCCCGCTGATCGACGATATGCATGCCGACCTGGGCGACCTGGAGGAGATGGTCTCCGAGCTGTTGACCTACGCCAGCCTTGAGCATGGTGCGGCGCAGATCAAACGCGAAACCATCCAGGCCGCCGACTGGATCGACAGCGTGCTTGGCAGCGTCGCCCTGGAAGCGGAAGCCGCTGGTGTAGCGCTGACGCTGAGTGTCTGTACGGTTGAAAACATTCGCATCGAGCCGCGGTTCATGGCGCGGGCGGTGATCAACCTGCTGCGTAATGCCATCCGCTACGCCGAGCGTGAAGTGCGGGTGAGCCTGGTACGCGAAGGCGACCTGTATCAGGTGTTTGTCGAAGACGACGGCCCGGGCGTGCCCTTGGTCGCCCGGGAGAAGATCTTCGAGCCGTTTACCCGCCTGGACACCAGCCGCGATCGCCGCACCGGTGGCTACGGTCTTGGCCTGGCGCTGGTCCGGCGAGTGTCGCAGTGGCACGAGGGCCACGCTCAAGTACGTGACTGCGCCGGTGGCGGCGCCCTGTTCGTGTTGAGCTGGCCGCACAACGAAGCCTGAGGTTCAGAGCCGCAGCGGCGGCAAGCTCGGCTGACAGTCGCGCGGGCAAGCCAGCTGGCTACCGTGGGCCTGCAGCATCAGGCGCAGGGCCTGGGTGGCCAGGTCGCTGACCAGCGCTTCGGCGGTATCGGCATTGGCCATCACCACCACTGCCAGTTTCGGCTCGGGCAGCACGCTCAGTTGCGCAGCAAAATCTCCGGTCGAACCGCTGTGTTGCCATTGCTGCAGTTGCGGCCCTATACGTGGATCACCGCAAGGGCCCAGGTACCAGGCCAGGCCAATCGGGCAATCGACGTCCGGCCCATTAGCGCGATTGTGCTGGCGGAACATCTGTTCGATCGACTGGCGATTGAGCACTTGCCGACCGTCGAAGCGCCCCTGGGCGAACAGCATTTGCACGAACTGGCCGACATCCCGAGGCGTGGTCCACAAGCCGCTAGCCGGCAGGTCGCGAATTTCCGGGTCCTTACTGCGCTGGCCCTGCAGGTAGCCGCGGGCGCGGTAGGGCTGCAGGCTGCTGGTGCCGATAAAACTTGAGTGCGCCATGCCCAGGGGTTTCAACAAGTGCTGCTGCAGGCGGGTTTCGAAGGGTTGCCCGCTGCTGCGCTCGATGGCGGCGCCGAGCAGGGTGAAGCCCAGGTTGGAATAGGCCATCTGCATGCCGGGGGGATGGTTAAGCCACAGCTCGCCGGCTTTTTGCGGCAGGTGCGTCAATGGATCAGCGCTGTGCAGGTTCGGCAAAAATTCGCTGGGTAGCCCAGCCTGGTGGCTGAGCAAACGGCGCAGGGTGATAGCCCGGTCAGCACTGCGGGCATCGGCATGAAAGCGCGAACGCACGCGAAACTCCGGCAGGGTCTGCGACAGCGGGGCATCCAGGTTCAGGCGCTGTTGTTCGACCAGTTGCAAAGTGGCGCTGGCGGTGAACAGCGTAGACAGCGAGCCGGCGCGGAACGCCGTGGCGGGGGTCACGGGTATTTGCAGCGCCTCGTCAGCCAGGCCGAAACCTTCGGCCCAGACCAGCGTCTGGCCGTCGATCAGCGCCAGGGACAGGCCCGGCACATGGTTCTTGCGCATCTGCTCGGGGATGCTCTGGCGCAACTGTTCGATCACCGCTTGATAGTCACCCTGGCGGATCGGCTGCAGGCTTGCGGGTGCCCGCTCGCTGCAGCCGGAGTTGACGAGCAGCAGGCTGAACAGAAAGGCAAGGCGAAGCATGGGGCACCTGGGCGCAATGGGGGGCAGTTCATGCTAGGGCAGAGGCGGTCGGCAATCTTTGAGCGGATTGTCGGAAAACTGTTAAAGACTGTGGCGCAGGCGGTCAAAGCAGCCCTTTGTCGCTCTTTGACGCTTTCGGCAATTCCCCTGTCGTTTTTGCATCTGGGCGACATTGCCCCTAGGCATATGCTGGCCCCAAAGCGCCGGCAGACGATTCGGCGCAGGTTTTACCAATAAAGGGGACAGCCTGATGAGCCCAGCCGAATTACACGCAGACAGCATCGTTATCGACGGGCTGATCATTGCCAAATGGAACCGCGAGCTGTTCG
>RCUI01000584.1_pt1 | contig 11884 bp, 11 predicted proteins | sample 2166121 | NCBI WGS metagenome assembly RCUI01 (sample SAMN09932700, study PRJNA488358) | compost metagenome | feature: garden; material: soil; isolation source: compost soil in succinic acid-enriched culture | place: Germany: Experimental Botanical Garden Goettingen | collected 2016-01-27
GCGCGGTGTAGACGTTCTCGGCCGCCTTGTTCATGGCGCGGAACGCCGACAGCGGGTACAGCACCAGCGAGACATCGACCGAGGCCAGCTCCTGGGTGGTGTACAGCGGCGTGGCACCGAATTCGGTAATGTTGGCCAGGATCGGCGCCTTCACGCGGTCGGCGAAGGTCTTGTACATGGCAAGTTCGGTGATCGCTTCCGGGAAGACCATGTCGGCACCGGCCTCGATGCACGCCGCAGCGCGATCCAGGGCCGCTTCCAGGCCTTCGACGGCCAGGGCATCGGTACGCGCCATGATCACGAAGCTGTCATCGGTACGCGCATCGACCGCAGCCTTGATGCGGTCGACCATCTCCTGCTGGGACACGATCTCTTTATTGGGACGGTGGCCGCAGCGCTTGGCGCCAACCTGGTCTTCGATGTGGATCGCCGCTGCGCCGAACTTGATCATCGACTTGACGGTACGGGCCACGTTGAACGCCGAGGAGCCAAAGCCGGTGTCGACATCCACCAGCAGCGGCAGGTCGCAGACATCGGTGATGCGGCGCACGTCGGTGAGCACGTCATCCAGGCCGGTGATGCCCAGGTCAGGCAGGCCCAGGGAGCCGGCAGCTACACCGCCACCCGACAGGTAGATGGCCTTGAAACCGGCACGCTTGGCCAGCAGCGCGTGGTTGGCATTGATCGCACCGACCACTTGCAACGGGTGCTCGGCGGCGACGGCATCACGAAAACGCTGGCCGGGACTGCTTTTCTGACTCATGACTCACCTCGTGGGCTGGTAGCGTCCAGATAATGACGCTCGATATTGCGTTTGGAAGCGCCGATGTGACGGCGCATCAAGAGCTCGGCCAGTTCACCGTCACGGTCGGCGATGGCATCGAGAATCCGGTGGTGTTCGGCGAACGCCTGGCGTGGCCGATTGGGGGTGGCGGAGAACTGGATGCGGTACATGCGCACCAGCTGATACAGCTCGCCACAGAGCATCTGCACCAGGGTGCGGTTACCGCTGCCCTGGATGATCCGGTAATGAAAGTCGTAGTCGCCTTCCTGCTGGTAGTAGCCAAGGCCTGCCTGGAAGGTGGCGTCACGCTCATGGGTATCGAGCACCCGTCGCAGCTCATCGATCTCGGCTACGCTCATACGCTCGGCAGCCAGGCGACAGGCCATGCCTTCAAGGGACTCACGAATTTCGTAGAGCTCGATCAGTTCGGCATGGTTGAGCGACACCACCCGCGCCCCGACATGCGGGATGCGCACCAGCAGGCGCTGGCCCTCAAGGCGGTGGATGGCCTCGCGCAGCGGCCCGCGGCTGATGCCGTAGGTGCGCGCCAGCTCAGGCTCGGAGATCTTGCTGCCGGGGGCGATCTCGCCCTTGACGATGGCCGCCTGGATACGCCGGAAGACGTTTTCAGAGAGGGTTTCTGAATCCTCTGCTACTGCGCCGGGGGCTTGGGCTGTGTCCAGCATATTGTCGACACCTCATAAATCAATGAGGCCAAAACTAGCCAAATCGAGCGGCATAGTCAAAGACAAAATCAATATTGTCGACAATCGTCTAAGAACGAACTTCACCTGCCGAGGTGTTGTCTGAGTGCAGCCGCTGGCGCCAGCACACCAGCGTGATAGAATGCCGCGCCCCACACAGGGCATGAATAGTGGGCTTGTCATCATTTTGTGGTGATGGCAGATAAACGAGGAAGCTTGCGCAGTACTGCCAGTGGCCTTGACCCGAACATCGCACAGCACCGCGCCAGGATTTATGAGACTTACGCCCCTCCCACTGTTGTTCAGCCTGTTCTTCCTGCCTGCCCTGAGCCAGGCCGCGGAAAAGACCGTGTACGGCCTTAATGAATATGCCCGCCTTGCCGATATCGACCTGGAGGTTGCCGCCAAGCTCGATACCGGGGCCAAGACCGCCTCGCTCAGCGCCCGCGACATCAAGCGCTTCAAGCGCAACGGCGAGTCCTGGGTGCGCTTCTACCTGGCAATTGACGCCGCCCACGCGCATCCGATAGAACGACCCCTGGCCCGCGTCAGCAAGATCAAGCGCCGCGCCGGCGATTACAACCCCGACGAAGGCAAGGCCTACACCGCCCGTCCAGTGATTGAAATGAACATCTGCATGGGGACGGCCAAACGCGTCATCGAAGTGAACCTCACCGACCGCAGCGCGTTCCAGTACCCGCTGCTGATCGGCTCGGAGGCACTCAAGCACTTCGATGCGCTGGTCGACCCAAGCCTTAAATACGCGGCCGGCAAACCTGCCTGCGCCCCTGACGCTCACACCGCAGAGTAATCCCGATGCGCTCTCTTACCCTTCATCTGAAAGTCCTGATCACCGTACTGGTGCTACTGGGCATCATTGTCACGGCCTATCAGATCTTCTTCCTCGGCATCCCGGTGACCGAAGACGAAACCGACGACCTGTGGAACATCGATGCCAAGGTCGAGTTCGTCGCCAACCCCAAGGACCCGGTCAAGGTACAGATGTTCGTGCCACCGCTGAGCCGTGACTATGTCAGCCTCAACGAGAGCTTCATCTCCAACAACTACGGGGTCAGCGTCAACCGCGTCGACGGCAACCGCAAGGTCACCTGGTCGGCCCGTCGCGCCAGCGGCAACCAGACCCTGTACTACCGCCTGGTCCTGACCAAGCGCTACAGCACCGAAAAAGCCAAGATCAAGGGCCCGACCTTCCGCGACAGCCTCGCCGTCGAAGGCCCGGAGAAGATCGCCGCCGAAGCCCTGATGGCGCCTATTCGCCAGCACTCGGCCGACGTCGAGACCTTTGTCAGCGAGACCATCAAGCGGGTCAACAACCTCAACGACGACAACGTCAAGCTGCTGCTGGCCGGCGACACCTCGTCGCTGAACAAGGCCAAGGTCATCGACCTGCTGCTGTCCATCGCCCACGTACCGGTGGAAAAGGTCCACACCATCCGCCTGGTCGCCGACCAGCCGCAAACCCCTGAACTGTGGCTGCGCAGCTTCAACGGCACCGACTGGCTGTACTTCAACCCGGATACCGGCGAACAGGGCCTGCCGACCGACCGCCTGCTGTGGTGGACCGGTGATGACAACCTGATCACCGTCGATGGCGGCAAGAAAGCCAACGTCAGCTTCAGCCTCAACAACAGCGAGATGAACGCCATCCGCCTGGCCAAGCTGACCGACGAGAACACCGACGCCGACTTCCTCGAATACTCGCTGTACGGCCTGCCGCTGCAGACCCAGCAGACCTTCATGATCATGGTGATGATCCCGATCGGCGTGCTGGTGATCCTGGTGCTGCGCAACCTGATCGGCCTGCAGACCCTGGGTACCTTCACCCCGGTACTGATCGCCCTGGCCTTCCGTGAAACCCAGCTGGGCTTCGGTATCATCCTGTTCACGGTGATTACCGCTCTCGGCCTGTCACTGCGCTCCTATCTTGAACACCTGAAGCTGCAGATGCTGCCGCGCCTGTCGGTGGTGCTGACCTTCGTCGTGGTGCTGATCGCCGCCATCAGCCTGTTCAGCCACAAGCTGGGCCTGGAGCGCGGCCTGTCGGTGGCACTGTTCCCGATGGTGATCCTGACCATGACCATCGAACGCCTGTCGATCACCTGGGAAGAACGTGGTGGTGGCCATGCAATGAAAGTCGCCATCGGCACCCTGTTCGCTGCCTCCCTGGCTCACCTGCTGATGAGCGTGCCGGAGCTGGTGTACTTTGTGTTCACCTTCCCGGCGGTACTGCTGATTCTGGTCGGCTTCATGCTGGCGATGGGTCGCTATCGCGGCTACCGCCTGACGGAGCTGGTGCGCTTCAAGGCTTTCGTGAAGGCTGACGCCTGATGATCGGACTCTGGAAAACATGGAAAGCCCTGGAGGCCCGGGGCATCATGGGTATCAACCGGCGCAATGCGGACTACGTCCTCAAGTACAACAAGCGCCACCTGTACCCGATCGTCGATGACAAGATCATCACCAAGGAGCGTGCCATCCAGGCCGGCATCCATGTGCCGGAAATGTACGGGATCATCTCCACCGAGAAAGAGATCGACAAACTCGGCGAGATCATCGGCCAGCGCAACGACTTCGTCGTCAAGCCTGCCCAGGGCGCCGGCGGTGACGGCATCCTGGTGGTCGCCGATCGCTTCGAAGACCGTTATCGCACGGTCTCGGGCAAGATCATCAGCCACGAGGAAATCGAGCACCAGATCTCCAGCATCCTCACCGGCCTGTACTCGCTGGGCGGCCACCGCGACCGTGCCCTGATCGAGTACCGGGTCACCCCCGACCAGATCTTCAAGAGCATCAGCTACGAAGGTGTGCCGGACATCCGCATCATCGTGCTGATGGGCTACCCGGTGATGGCCATGCTGCGCCTGCCGACCCGCCAGTCCGGCGGCAAGGCCAACCTGCACCAGGGCGCCATCGGCGTCGGTGTCGACCTGGCCACCGGCGTGACCCTGCGCGGCACCTGGCTGAACAACATCATCAGCAAGCACCCGGACACCACCAACGCGGTGGACGGCGTGCAACTGCCGAACTGGGACGGCTTCATGAAGCTGGCCGCCGGCTGCTACGAGCTGTGCGGGCTGGGTTACATCGGTGTCGACATGGTCCTGGACCAGGACAAGGGCCCGTTGATCCTCGAGCTCAACGCCCGTCCCGGCCTGAACATCCAGATTGCCAACGATTGCGGCCTGACCAAGCGTACCCACGCCATCGAGGCTCACCTGGAGCAACTGGCCAAGGACGGCAAACAGGAGACCGCCGAGGAGCGCGTGCGCTTCGCCCAGGCGCTGTTCGGTCACGTACCCTCCACCTGATGCAAACACCTTGTTCGCGTCAGCCCACAGCGGCTGACGTGGGCCAGGCGCTCAAGGTCGCAGTCAGCCCTAGGCGCATGTCCTGCACAGGACTACAATCGCCTCCCCGCATTCATAGCTGTTCACTTGCATGCCGACCTGTACGCTCCACCCCCTGCCTTACCTCGCCGATCCCGCGGCCTACTTTGCACGCATCCGCAAGGCGCCTGGCGCCGTGCTGCTCGACAGCGCCCGCCCGAGCGCCGAACGCGGCCGCTACGACCTGCTCAGTGCCTGGCCGGTGCAAAGCCTGGTGCCCGAGGCCGGGGAACGCGGTGAGGCCTACCTGCAGCGCCTGCGCGCGAGCCTCGAGCACCTGGGCCGCGCCGAACTACCCGAGACCGTCGAACTACCCTTTGCCGGCGGCTTGATCGGCTATCTGAGCTACGACTTCGGCCGTCGGCTTGAGCAATTGCCCGAGATTGCCGTCGACGACCTGGGCTTGGAAGACGCACACCTTGGCCTTTACGCCTGGGCACTGATCAGCGATCACAAGCGCACGCAGAGCCAGTTGGTGTTTCACCCAAGCCTGGCCGAGGCCGAGCGCCAGCGCCTGATTGCACTGTTTGAAGGCCCGGCGACGAACGAGCAAGCGCACTTTTCCCTGCAGGCGCCGATGCGCGGTGACATCAGCGCCGAGGACTATCGCCAGGCGTTCGACCGGGTGCAGCAGTACATCCATGCCGGCGACTGCTACCAGATCAACCTCACCCAGCGCTTTCGAGCCCCCTGCCAGGGCGATCCGTGGCATGCCTACCAGGCCCTGCGCCAGGCTTGCCCGACGCCTTATTCGGGCTTCCAGCTGCTGGCCGACGGCAGCGCCCTGTTGAGCTTCTCGCCGGAGCGTTTTATCCAGGTCAGTGCAGGCCAGGTGGAAACCCGGCCGATCAAGGGCACCCGGCCACGCAGCGCCGATACCGCAGAGGATGTCCGCAATGGCGCCGAACTGCTGGCCAGCAAAAAGGATCGCGCCGAGAACCTGATGATTGTCGACCTGCTGCGCAACGACCTGGGTCGCACCTGCGAGATCGGCTCGGTAAAAGTGCCGGAGCTGTTCAGCCTGGAGAGTTACCCCAATGTCCATCACCTGGTCAGCAGCGTCACTGGCCGGCTGGCCGCCGACAAGGACGCTCTGGACCTGATCGCCGGCAGCTTCCCCGGCGGCTCGATCACCGGCGCACCGAAAATTCGCGCCATGCAGATCATCGACGAACTGGAGCCCAGCCGTCGGGCGCTGTACTGCGGCTCGTTGCTGTATGTGGACGTGCGTGGCGAGATGGACAGCTCCATCGCCATTCGCAGTTTGCTGGTCAAAAATGGGCAGGTGTACTGCTGGGGCGGGGGGGCGGTGGTGGCCGACTCGGACTGGCAGGCGGAGTATGAAGAGTCGATTACCAAGGTGAAGGTGTTGCTCAGGACGTTGCAGTGGCTTTGAACGCATCGCGGGGCAAGCCCGCTCCTACTGGAGCCAGCTTGCCCCGCGAAAGGCCGCTACAAATTCAACGACCGGTTGGACGCCTTGATGAACTCTTTCTTCAACGCCTCGAAGTCATGCACCGCTGGAAACTGCGGGAACTCACGAATCACGTTCTCTGGCGCATGGAACAGGATCCCCGCATCGGCCTCGCCCAGCATGGTGGTGTCGTTGTACGAGTCACCAGCGGCAATTACCCGGTAGTACAGGCTCTTGAAGGCCAGCACCGACTGGCGCTTGGGGTCTTTCTGGCGCAGTTGGTAGCCCGTCACCCGATCGGTCTCGTCGGTGATCAGCCGATGACACAGCAAGGTCGGGAAACCCAGCTGGCGCATCAGCGGCTGGGAGAATTCGTAGAAGGTGTCGGAGAGGATCACCACCTGGAAGCGCTCGCGCAGCCAGTCGACGAATTCAATGGCGCCGTCGAGCGGCTTGAGCGTGGCGATGACCGCCTGGATGTCGGACAACTTCAGACCGTGCTCATCCAGAATACGCAGGCGCTGCTTCATCAGCACGTCGTAGTCGGGAATATCGCGGGTGGTGGCCCGTAGCGATTCGATTCCGGTTTTTTCCGCGAAGGCGATCCAGATTTCAGGGACCAATACGCCTTCCAGGTCGAGACAGGCAATTTCCACAGCACACTCCTCGAACAACGCCAAAAATGGGAAGCCGCACTCTACATGTGCGGCGTCTGCCCGAGCAATTTTTGTTAAGATCGAGCCATTACGAGCGCCAAGCGCCATTCAATGACCGGAAGCCGCCTGATGAGCCAACCCTTCGACGTCGCCGCCCTGGCCGCGACCTACGCCAACAAGTCCCCACAAGACATCCTCAAGCTCGCCTTCGAGCACTTTGGCGATGACCTGTGGATCTCTTTCAGCGGCGCCGAAGACGTGGTGCTGGTCGACATGGCCTGGAAGCTGAACAAGAACGTCAAGGTGTTCAGCCTCGACACCGGGCGCCTGCACCCGGAGACCTACCGCTTCATTGACCAGGTGCGCGAGCATTACAACCTGCCGATCGAGATCCTTTCCCCCGACCGCAGCAAGCTCGACCCCTTCGTCAAGGAGAAGGGCTTGTTCAGTTTCTACAAGGACGGCCACGGTGAATGCTGCGGCATTCGCAAGATAGAACCACTGCGACGCAAACTGAGCACTGTCAGCGCCTGGGCCACCGGCCAGCGCCGCGACCAGAGCCCGGGTACCCGCAGCCAGGTGGCCGCGCTGGAAATCGACGGCGCGTTTTCCACGCCCGAGCGCACACTGTACAAGTTCAACCCGCTGGCACAGATGAGCAGCGAGGAAGTCTGGGGCTACATCCGCATGCTCGAGCTACCGTACAACAGCCTGCACGAGCGCGGTTTCATCAGCATCGGCTGCGAGCCGTGCACCCGGCCAGTACTGCCGAACCAGCACGAACGTGAAGGCCGCTGGTGGTGGGAGGAATCGACCCAGAAGGAATGCGGGCTGCACGCCGGCAACCTGATCAGCAAGGGCTGATCGCCAGGCGCACAAAAACCGGCTTCGGCCGGTTTTTTAATGCCTGCGCAAAAGTGACTTGCGTGGAAACCCATGTGTATCGCTACACCAATACACATGGACGCCATGACCCTGCACATCGAGCCCAGCGCCCGCGATCCAATCTATCGCTAGATCGTCCAGATCACCCGCCTGATCAGCGCGGGCATTAAAAAACCGGCGCCAGGGCCGGTTCTTTTGTGGCAGCGATACCGTATCAGTGTACCGGCAGCTCGACGCCTTCGAACAACTCTTCAAGCTCTTGCTTGTTGTGGCACTGGATGGCCTTGGCCATCACCTCGCGGGTCAGGTGCGGGGCGAACTTCTCGATGAAGTCGCACATGAAGCCGCGCAAGAAGGTGCCGCGACGGAAACCGATCTTGGTCACGCTGGACTCGAACAGTTCGCTGGCATCGAGCACTACCAGGTCGCTGTCGAGCTTGGGATCGACGGCCATCTTGGCGACGATGCCGACACCCAGCCCCAGGCGTACATACGTCTTGATGACGTCGGCGTCGGCGGCGGTGAATACCACCTTCGGGGTCAGGCCGCGGTGGCTGAACGCTTCGTCAAGCTTGGAGCGACCGGTGAAACCGAACACATAGGTCACGATCGGGTACTCGGCCAGGGCTTCGAGGCTGAGCTTGGGCAACTTGGTCAGCGGGTGACCCTGGGGTACGACCACACAGCGGTTCCAGCGGTAGCACGGCATCATCACCAGGTCGCCGAACAGCTCCAGGGCTTCGGTGGCAATGGCAAAGTCGACGGTGCCATCAGCGGCCATTTCGGCGATCTGCATGGGCGAACCCTGATGCATGTGCAAGGCTACTTCCGGGTACTGCTTGATGAAGCTGCTGATCACCGGCGGCAGGGCGTAGCGCGCTTGGGTGTGGGTGGTAGCGATCGATAGGGTGCCCTTTTTCTCGTTGGAGAATTCCTGGGCAATCTGCTTGATGCTTTCGACTTTGCGCAGGATCTCGCCAGCCGTGGTGATGATACGTTCACCGGCCGGGGTCACGCGGGTCAGGTGCTTGCCGCTACGGGCGAAAACTTCAACGCCCAGCTCGTCCTCGAGCAGGCGGATCTGCTTACTGATGCCCGGCTGAGACGTATACAGGCTCTGCGCTGTCGCGGAGACGTTGAGGTCGTGGTGCGCCACTTCCCAGATGTAGCGCAATTGTTGAAGCTTCATAGGTATCCCTCAAATCTGCTGGGGCGTCACCGGCAGCAGCGACGATTTATAACTATATTAGTGGTTTGAAGAATAAATCTAGAACTATTTTGGCAGTCTAGTACTAATCCGCTTACAACGCCCCCTCAGGCCTTCCTACGCCCCAGGTGCTGCGCCAGAGGCACCATATAAACCGGTACTGGCGACAGTTGCAGCAGGCGCACCGCAGTACGGCCAATGGGAATATCGACACCCGCCCCCTGGCTGTGGCTGCCGAAGATCAGCAGGTCGACACTCAGGCGCTGGGCCTGCTCCAGAATCACCTGGGCCGGATCGCCTTGGCGTACGCGCACAGCTTTGATCAGAGCCAGATCGGCCTCCTCCCCCAATTCGTCACGAAAGTTTTCCAGCACCCGCTGCTCGATGTTGGCCATGACACTGTTGACACCCTGGCTGTGCAATTCATCGAGGGTGCGTTCGTCTAGGTAGCTTTGCAGCAGCGACTCGGCGAACTGCCCCATGGGTTCGACAGCGTGAATCACGTAGAGCTCTGCGTTGAAAGTTCGCGCCAGCGCCAGCGCGTGTTGCATGACAAAAGGCGCGTATACACCGAGGTCGGTGGCATAGAGCATGGAACGGATCATACGACCTCCTGAACTGCCGCCTGGGCAGAGCAAGCTTCAGCTTAGCAGCGCCCGGACAACGCGCCGTTCCGTCCAGCGCCGGGCGCAGAGGCCTCAGCCGAGGGTCGGTTCGTTGCTGATTCCATGGGGGACATGGCCGGTTGCCACAACGCTGCGCGCACGCTCGCAATGGCCTGCCTGGTCATCGAAAAACACATCGGCGGCAAAGGCTTCAAGGAACGCTGACTTGTCCAGACCGCCGAGAAACAACGATTCATCCAAACGGATATCCCACTCACGCAAGGTGCGAATTACCCGCTCATGAGCCGGCGCCGAACGGGCTGTCACCAGGGCTGTGCGGATCGGGCAGGCACCCTCGGGAAATTCCTTCTGCAACAGATTGAGCGCCGCCAGAAACGGCTTGAACGGCCCGCCCCGCAGCGGCTCGCGGGCCGATTGACGCTCGCTCGCCTGGAACGCCTCAAGGCCGCCCAACTGATAGACCCGCTCGGACTCATCGGAGAACAGCACCGCATCGCCGTCGAAAGCAATGCGCAGCTCATCATTGGCTGCGCGCTGAGCCCCGCCGGAAAGGATGGTCGCGGCGGCAAAACCGGCTTCCAGGGCGCTGCGCACATCATCGGCATCGGTGGACAGGAACAGATGGCAACCAAAGGCCGCCAGGTACGGGTAAGGGCTGCGTCCACCGACGAACGCTGCGCGGTAGATTCCCAGGCCATGATGCTCGATGGAGCTGAACACCCGCAGGCCTGTGTCGGCGCTGTTGCGCGATACCAGCACCACCTCGACCCGTGGTTGGCCGAGGTGGGCGTTGAGGCCAAGCAGCTTTTGCACCAGCGGGAAGGCATCACCCGGCGCCAGCACCTCGTCTTCGTGGTCAATCTGGTACTGACGGTAGGCTTCAACCCCTTGGGCCAGGTAGATACGATGACTGTCGCTGAGGTCGAACAAGGCCCGCGAGGAGATGGCGACGACGAGTTTGTCACCCAGGTTTTTGCTCATTCGTGGCTCCTTTGCGGGACCTCTGGCAGCGGCGGTGCGACGTCCCGACTTGCCCCGCGATTATCCTGGTCGATGAACGCCAGCGCCTGATACAACGCCTCGATGCGCGGCAAGCTGCACCCCGCCTCGCGCGCCCGGGCCAAGGGTTCTGCATAGATCACGTCCAGCTCAAGCGGACGCTGCCCAGTGAAGTCGTGATACATGCTTGGCCAGTAGTCGGGCATTTTTTCGGTCGCCGCGAATAAATGCTCAGCATAGCCTTCAGGCACTTCATGACCGCGCGAACGCGCGCCTTCGACTACCTCGGCCATCAGTGCCTGGATCAATGCCCGACTGTGCGGGTTGCTCATCAAGGCTGTGGTGTTGGCCCTGAGCAACACCGACAGGCCGTTGTAAGGCACGTTCCATACCAGCTTCTGCCAACGCGCCTGGGCAAGGTTGCCCATGGCCTGCGAATCGATACCGGCCGCGCGGAACAGGTCTGCCCCGGCCTCGGCAATATTCTGGCGCATCACCGCATCCACGGCAGGACCGCTGTGATAACCCAGATTCACCGCCCCCAGGGCCTGGTGACGGACAACCCCTGGCGCTTCGCGATTGACGCAGATATAGCACAGGCCTCCGAGCAGATGCAGGCTGGCGGGCAACAGCGGACGTAACTGCTCTTCAACGCCCAAGCCATTTTGCAGCAGCACCACTTTGCAATCGGCCGCAGCAGCCTTGGCAATCACCGGCGCAAGCTCGGCATTGCTGGTGGTTTTGGCACCCACCAGCAGCCAGTCGCAGGGCGGCATATCGGCAACGTCGGCGTAGGCCTGAACCGGCATCTGCAGGGTGCCATGCACGGCGCTTTCAACCCTTAACCCGTGGGTGTTGACTGTGTCAAATTCGCTGCGCAGCAGGAAATGAACGTCCAACCCGGACCTGGCCAGCATCAACCCATAAAAGCCGCCAATGGCGCCGGTTCCGATGATGCCGACTCGTGGACTGCTAGTGCTCATCCTGCTTCCCTCGATTGCTAAATTTTTGTTCAGTTTTTTGACACTTGAATCAACCGCTTTTCGAACGATCACTATACTTAGGCGAGCAAGGTCAAAAAATCGACACGGAGTCGAGCATGCGTGGATACCTGCCACACCCGGACGATGTTCCGGTCGAACTGGTCTTACGCCAGTCGCCCAGCCTGTTTCGCCAGCGCCTGCACACTATCAGCCTGGGCG
>RCUI01000586.1_pt1 | contig 11870 bp, 7 predicted proteins | sample 2166121 | NCBI WGS metagenome assembly RCUI01 (sample SAMN09932700, study PRJNA488358) | compost metagenome | feature: garden; material: soil; isolation source: compost soil in succinic acid-enriched culture | place: Germany: Experimental Botanical Garden Goettingen | collected 2016-01-27
GACCTCCAGCACGACCGAGCCTGACTGGGTGAACTTCAACGCATTGCTGACCAGGTTGGTCAGCACCTGCCGCAGCCGCACCGCATCGCCGACGACGTGGCGGCGCAGGCCCGGATCATAGTCCAACCGCAGCTCGACCTCCTTGCCCATGGCCAGGGGCGCCCACAAGGCGACGACGTCGCGAACCGCCTGCTCCAGGTCGAACGGCGCCGGCTCGATGGCCACCTCGCCGGACTCGATCCGGGCGACGTCGAGGATGTCCGACAGCAAACGTTCCAGGGTCACGCCGGACGAGCGGATCACGTCCACCAGTTCGCGGTCGCGTTCGGGCAGCTCGCGCCCCGCCAGGGCGTCGGCCATGGCCACCACCCCGTTGAGGGGGGTGCGGATCTCATGGCTCATATTGGCCAGAAACTCGCTCTTGGCCCGGTTCGCCGCCTCGGCGTGAAGCTGGGCCTTTTTCAGGCGGCGCGACTGCCGCCGCTGCCACAACAGGACGAGCAGCACGCAGAGGACGAAGACCAGGCTGATGCCCAGAATCCAGTTCTGGCCGCGGATCACGGCGCGTTGCAGCTCGGTGTTGGCCCGCGCCGTCTCCAGTTGGCGGCGTCGCTCGGCCAGTTGCTGCTGCATGTCGCCGGTCACCTGGTGAATGCCGGCGCTGAACCGGCGAGCCGCATGCAGATCGCGGCGGCGTTCATAGTCGCGCAGGACGGCGAACGCCTCCCTCAGACGGCCCGAGGCGAACAGGAGTTCCGCCTCGACCAGATGCTCCCTGGGGTCGACGATGCCGCCAGGGGCCAATTCGCGCAGCCGCGCCAGATCGCTGCGGGCGCCGGCCAGGTCGCCCAGCCGGGCCCGCGCCACGCCCCTGAGCGGCAGAATGTCGAGCGCCAGAAAGGCCTTGCCGTCGATCAGGGCCTCATAGGGCGCGAGGCAGTCCAGCACCCCGGGCGCATCCCGGCGCCCATCGGCCACGAAGGCGCACAGGGCGGCGTCATAGGCGCTCAGGCTCTCCAGATTCGCCCGCTTAGACAGGCGATGGTGGGCGGCGTAATAATGCTCGGCCTGCGCCAGGTCCCCCACCTGAAGCGCCATGCGGGTCAGATTGTAGAGACTGTCGAAGTCGGGACGCGGATAGTCGGGGTTGGAATCGTCGATCTCGAACCGACGGAAGGCATCGGCGGCGCCGGTCACGTCGCTCAGTTTCATCAGCCCCATGCCGGTCATTTCCCACACGCCGGCGCGGGCCGTGGGGGCGAAGGGATCGTCGACGGGAATTTCCGCCTCCACCGTGCTCAGCAGGCGCAACCCCTCGCCGATGCGGTCCTGATCCATCAGAGCCAGGGCGCTCAACCGGGCGGCGTGCGCCTTGACGAACCAGTCGCGCGCGGTCCGGGCCGTGCGATCCAGCTCGGACACCACGGCCATGTCGCCCTGGTCATAGCGGATGGTCAGGGCGTTCAGCCGGGCGATGCCCAGGTAGCGCTCGTCATCCTGGGCGCGCGCCTGTGCGGCAAGACGGTCGTTCCACAAGGTCGCCTTGTCGAAATCCCCCTGGTTCAGCACCGTCCAGGCGACATGATAGAGGCGATTGAGCCCCTCGCGGTCGCGACGTTCCAGCGCCTCCAGACCGAAGGCCTCCAGGGCCGCGAAATCGGTGCGGGCGGCCCGCGCCTCGACCGCTTGGGCCAGTTCCACCGCCTGCGGCGGCGCCGTTGGGGCCGCTGTCGCCGCTGAAGGCGACGTCGCCAGCATGGCGAGGGCGATGAGCGGGGCGCGAAGAAGGGACATGAGGCTTCCTGACGGCGTCCCTCAGACCCTAGACCGACGGAGGTTGAGCAAGACTTAGCGCCGTTCGCTCAAAATGCGACGCTTCGCGTCAGGTCGCGACGCCGAGATAGCGGCGGATCCAGTCGGCCAGCACGGCGCGATCATTGGGCTCGGACAGGCTGGCCTGGGCCTGATCGACCAGGGGGTCGGGAATGCGGCCGCGCCGTCCCTCGGTCAGGCTCGCGGCGAAGGCGGGCTCGAACTCCGGATGGCACTGGAAGCTGATGGCGTCCTGCCCCCAGGCCAGGCCGGCGTAGGGCGTGAAGGCGCTGGCGATCAGCACCCGCGCATCGGCCGGCGGCACGATGACCTGATCCTGGTGCGACGCCGGGATGGCGATCGAGGCCGCCGCCGGCTGCATCCAGGCTTCGTCGCCGAGGACGTCATAGCGATGCAGGCCTACGCCCCAGCCCTTGTCGGATTTCTCGACCCGGCCCCCGAAGGCCTGGGCCAGGATCTGGTGGCCGAAGCAGACGCCCACCAGACGGGTCTTGCCGCGCGCCGCCCTCAGCCAGTCGGACAGGGGCTCGATCCACGGCAGGTCTTCATAGACCCCCGCCGCCGAGCCGGTGACGATGGCCCCGGCGAAGGTCGCCGGATCCTCGGGCAGCTCGCCAGCCTGAACGTCGAACCGGCGGGTGGCGACGCCCTCTCCCAACAGGGCGCGAAACTGGGCCGTGTAGTCGCCAAAGGCCTCAGCCAGGCGGGCGGGCGGACGGCCGGTCTCGAGGATGGCGATGACGGTCATGAAATTCCACTCGGTCAACAGGGGTGAAAGGGAGCCTCTCGCCTTCGATTGCGGTAGAAGGAACGGGAAAGCAATGAGGCCAAAACGCCATGCCCTCCGATGTGAAGGACGCCGTGAACGACGGTCCCGTCGAGCTGATCAACGTCTTCAAGTGCGACGCGCGGCATCAGGACGAGCTCATGGAGCAGTTGCGGGCCCTGGTTCGCCTCCAGACCGCCCTGCCCGGCTTTGTCTCGGCGACCCTACATCGGGGCCTGAACGGCCGGGTCGCCGCCAATCACGCCGTCTGGGCCAGCGCCGACCACTGGAAGGCCATGACCCGCCATCCCGCGATCATCGCCGCCATGGGACCGATCCTGACCATCGCCACCTTCGAACCCCACCTCTACGAGCCGGGCGAAGTGATCAAGGCCTAGCCGGCGCGCCAGACTTCGGCGCGTCCTCCGGCGTCGCCGAGGGCTTGGACCGTCCAGCCGCAGATTTCGGCGGCGGCGGCCTCGGCCCCCGACGGCGGATTGACCACCGTCATGGCGCAGCCGTTCATCTTCATCGGATTGTTCAGCGGACGCAGGCGCGCCTCGGCGACCAGCACCCGCCCGACCCCGGCCTTCTCCAGCCGACGGATGAAGCCGTCGAAGGTCTCCAGGTCCTTGAGCGGCGTCCAGATCGCCACGCAGGCCGTCGGATCGGCGCGCAGCACGGCCGCCGCCGTCTGGGCCGAGCGCACATAGTCGTCAGGGCGCTCGAACGGCGGGTCGATCAGCACCAGGGGTGACTTGAGGCCGCGCGCCGCGCGCGCCGCCGCTTCATAACCGTCGCCCGCCTGGCCGGTCGCATTGGGCCAGGGCGCCAGAGCCTCCTGAAGCAGGGCTTCAACCGGCGGATTCAGCTCGAACCCCCGATAGGAATCCTCGGGCCGCAAGGCGCGGGCGACCAGCACCGGCGAGCCCGGGTAGAAGCGGACCCCGCCCCCGGGGTTCAGGGCCGCAACCTCGGCCGCCAGGGCTTCGATCAGGGGCGGCCGGGCCTCGGCCGTCATCAGCCGCGCCACGCCCGCCTCGGCCTCGCGCGAGCGCGTCGCGTCGCCCGACAGGTCGTAAAGGCCGGCGCCCGCATGGGTGTCCAGCACCGCGACCGGCCCCTTCTCCTGCCGCTCCTTCAACAGCCACAGCACCAGGGCGTGCTTGACCAGGTCGGCGAAGTTTCCGGCGTGAAAGCTGTGGCGATAATTCATGGCCGCTCGTCTCCCGGACCGGGCGCGGGGTCAAGGGGAAGGCGCGAAACGAACGTGAGAGGCGCGCGGCCCTCGGCTTTCTCCTCCCCATGCCATGGGGAGGCGGATCGGACGCGATAGCGGCCGAGACGGAGGGGCCGCATGGTTCCGCGGGCGTGGGCCCCTCCACCGCAGCGCGGCCCCCCTCCCCACAAGTGGGGAGGAAAGGCGCCGACCTGCTGCTCGCCGCTTCAGTCGGCCCAGTTCAGGACCACCTTGCCCGACTGGCCCGAGCGCATGGCTTCGAAGCCCTCGCGGTAATTCTCGTAGGACATCTGGTGGGTGATCAGCGGCTGCAGGTCCAGGCCGGCCTTGAGCAGGCCCAGCATCTTGCGCCAGGTGGTGAACATCTCGCGGCCATAGACGCCCTTGATGTTCAGGGCCTTCAGGATGATGCGGCCCCAGTCCGTTTCGGTCGGCTTGGCCGGAATGCCCAACAAGGCCAGGCCGCCGCCCATGATCAGGGTGTCGACGCACTGGTTGAAGGCGATGGGCGAGCCCGACATCTCCAGCGCCACGTCGAAGCCGACCTTCAGGCCCTGCTCCTTCATGACGTCGTGCAGGTCCTCGCGCATGGTGTTCACCGTGCGCACGCCCGGCGCGACCTTCTGGGCCAGCTCCAGCCGGTAGTCGTTGATGTCGGTCAGGACCACGGTCCGGGCGCCCGCGTGGCGCGCCACGGCGGCGGCCATGACGCCGATCGGCCCCGCGCCGGTGACCAGGACGTCCTCGCCCAGCAGGTCGAACTGCTGCGCCGTATGCACGGCGTTGCCGAACGGATCGAGGATGGAGCCGATCTCATAGGGGACGTCGTCCGGCAGCTCGATGACGTTGAAGGCCGGGGCCACGACGTATTCGGCGAAGCAGCCCTGGCGGTTGACGCCGATGCCGCGCGTGTCGGGGTCCAGGTGGAAGTGGCCGGCGCGGGCCGCCTCGGAGTTCAGGTCGATGACGTGGCCCTCGGCCGAGACGCGCTGGCCGACCTTGAGGCGACGATCCACGTCCTTGCCGATGGCGACGATCTCGCCGGCGAACTCATGGCCGGTGATCATGGGGACCGGCACGTTCTTCTGGGACCACTCGTCCCAGTTCCAGATGTGGATGTCGGTGCCGCACACGGCGGTGCGATGCACCTTGATCAGCACGTCCTCGTCGCCCGCGACGGGGATCGGCGCCTCGATCAGGTCCAGCCCCTCGGCCGGCTTCATCTTGGCCAGCGCCTTCATCATGTCAGCCATGTCGTTTCCTCATTCTTTTTGTCACCCCGGAGGCCCTCAGGGTCATCCGGGGCCGCCGGAAGCGCCGGCGTATGCTGCGGTCCCGGATAGCGGCTGCGCCGCTTCCGGGATGACGTCAGATGACGCCCAGTTCCTTGCCCGCCTGGGTGAAGGCGGCCACGGCGGCGTCGATCTGTTCGAAGGTATGGGCCGCCGACATCTGGGTGCGGATGCGGGCCTGGCCGCGCGGCACGACCGGGAAGCTGAAGCCGATGACATAGACGCCCAGCTCGAGCAGGCGCGCGGCCATGTCCTGGGCCAGCTTGGCGTCGCCCAGCATGACCGGAATGATCGGATGCTCGCCCGGCAGCAGGTCGAAGCCGGCCTGCGCCATCGCCGAGCGGAAGCGCGCGGCGTTGGCGAACAGTTGGGCGCGCAGGGCGTCGCCCTCCTCGCCCGAAGCGATGCGGATGGCCTCCAGCGACGAACCGCACACGGCGGGCGCCAGGGCGTTGGAGAAGAGGTAGGGCCGCGCGCGCTGCTTCAGCAGTTCCACCACGTTCGAGCGGGCGCAGATGAAGCCGCCCATGGCGCCGCCCAGGGCCTTGCCGAAGGTGCCCGTGACGAAGTCGACCTCGACGCCGCAATGGGCGAAGGAGCCCTTGCCCTTATCGCCCAGGAAGCCCGTCGCGTGGCAGTCGTCGACCATGATCAGGGCTTCATACTGATCGGCCAGGGCGCGGATCTGATCGATCTTGCCGATGTAGCCGTCCATCGAGAAGGCGCCGTCGGTGGCGATGATGATGTTGCGGACGCCGGCGGCGCGCGCCTCCTTCAGCTTGGCCTCCAGATCGGCCATGTCGGAGTTGGCGAAGCGGTAGCGCTGGGCCTTGGACAGGCGCACGCCGTCGATGATCGAGGCATGGTTCAGGCTGTCCGAGACAATGGCGTCCTCGGCTCCGAACAGCGGCTCGAAGATGCCGCCGTTGGCGTCGAAGGCGGCGGCGAACAGGATGGCGTCCTCAAAGCCGAGGTAGTCGGCGATGGCGCGCTCCAGCTCCTTGTGGATCTCCAGCGTGCCGCAGATGAAGCGCACGGAGGCCGTGCCCGCGCCCCACTTCTCCATCGCCTTGATCCCGGCCTGGGTCACGCGCTCGTCGCCGGCCAGGCCCAGGTAGTTGTTGGCGCAGAAGTTCAGCACGTCGCGGCCGTTGACGGAGATCACCGGCCCCTGGCGCGAGGCGATGACGCGCTCGGGCTTGGTCAAGCCCTGGGCGTCGATGTCGGCCAGTTCGGCGGAAACGCGATCGTAGAAGGCCATGGTCATGTTCTGGGTCATGTTTGCTCCGCTACGCTGAATTCGGGCAGGTTTGAACCCCTAGTTTGCGGCCGTCGAGGCAGGCTGAGCCGGGGCGTCGGCGACGGGCCGCAGGGGACTGACCTCAACCTGCCCGCCGCAGGGGGCGAAGGCCAGCGGCAGGGCGATCGCCGTCGCCGCTCCGGGCGCCGTCACGCGCACCGTCTTGGCCGAGGGGCAAGTCGTCTCGCCCTTGTCCTCATGGGGGATGACGGTCCAGGCCAAGTCGAACCAGGCGGCCTGCTGCGGGCGAATCTCCACCGGCGTCGGCGCGCGGCCCTGGGCGAGATAGCTCCCCGGCGCCTGAACCGCGCGAACGCTGGTCATCAGCTTGCCTTCGCCGTCCAGCAGGCTGACGGAAGGATAGCCGGTCACGGTGCAGGCCGCCGTCCCTGCGTTGCGCAACGCCAGGGTCGTGACGCGATGGCCCATGCCCGCGTCCCCGCCCTCGACCGCCAACCTCAGATCGGCGCTCGCGCAGGGCGCGCCGGAGGGCGGCGGGACCGCGGCGGCGACCGGGCGGCTGCACCGCTCGATGATCGCGCCGCCCGCCTGATCGTGCTGGTCCGCCCCCGGGGCGAGACGGCTCAGGGTCGCCTGCTCCTGCGCGCCGCGGCTGGCAGACCGCCATTCCAGCCCTTCACCGACGAAGCGCGCGCCGCTGGCCGAGGCGACGCTGGTCAGCACATGGTCGCGGCCGTCATAGGTCAGGCGCGCCGTCTGGGCGTCGGGATAGGCGACGGCGACGGTACGGCCGCTTTCGCAGGCATAGCCGATGGCGGCGGCTGGTTGATGGGGCGGCGCCTCGACTGGCGAGGTCGGCTGCTGCGCGTCTTCGCGCGAACAGGCGGCCGCCAGCAGGCCGAGGCAGGCGGTCAGGACGGTAACGGATCGTGACATGGAGCCCCCGAGGATCGCGGCCCTGCTGCAACGTCGGAGGGCCGCGAAAGGCTCCGCTTCAATAAAATCGCAGGAGGTCGTTGCGAAGTGATACACTATAACATATCAAACGTCCCGTCATTGTAACGGGGATGCGTGCCATGCGATTTCAAACCCTCCTGCTGAGCGCCGCCGGGGCGGCGGCCCTGTCCGGCCTGGCCCTGGCCGGCCCGGCCGTGGCCGAGGATGCGATCCAGACCCAGGCCGATCCGCACGACCACGCCACCGAGGTCGAGGAGGTCGTGGTGCGCGCCTTGCCGCTGGGCCGGGCGGGCGACGATGTCGGTTCGCACGTCGCCCTGTTGAGCGGCGACGATCTGGTGCATCGGCGCCAGTCGACCCTGGGCGACACCCTGAACAGCATTCCCGGCGTCAACTCCGACACCTTCGGCGGCGGGGCCAGCCGTCCGGTGGTGCGCGGCCAGACCTCGCCGCGCGTCAAGGTTCTGAGCGAGGGCGCCGGACTGATGGACGCCTCGGAGGTCTCTCCCGACCACGCCGTCTCGGGCGAGCCCCTGCTGCTGGAGGGCGTTGAAATCCTGCGCGGCCCGGCGGCCCTGCTCTACGGCGGCGGCGCCATCGGCGGGGCGGTGAACCTGCTGGACAAGAAGGTCCCCACCCGCGTCCCCGCGAACGGCGGCGAGGGCGTGGCCGAATACCGCCGCGGCTCGGTCGACAATGAGGAAGCCGGCGTGGTCGGCATGACGGTCGGCGCGGGAAACTTCGCCGTCCGCGTCGAGGCGGCCGCGCGCAAGACCGACGACTACAAGGTCCCTGGCTGGGACGAGCCGCGCCTGGACGGCTCCTACAACGAGACCTCGACCGCGACCCTGGGCGCCTCCTGGATCGGTTCGCGCGGCTATCTGGGCGCGGCCTATACGGAACAGACCAGCCGCTACGGCCTGTCGGGCCACACCCATGAATACGAGGGCTGCCACCCCCACGGCGATCACCTGCACTGCGGCGGTCATGACGATCATGACCACGACGATCATGGCGACCACGACGACGGCCACGACCATGACCACGACGATCACGGCGTGCCCGAGGTGCGGCTGAAGAGCCGCCGCGTCGATCTGCGCGGCGAACTGCGCGATCCCCTGCCCGGCATCGAGAACGTGCGCCTGCGCGCCGGCTACACCGACTATCGCCACGACGAGCTGGAGCACGGCGAAGTCTCCACCACCTTCACCAACGAAGGCTACGACGGCCGCCTCGAGGTGCAGCACAAGGAGGTGGCCGGGCTGCGCGGCGTCGTCGGCCTGCAGCTGAGCAAGAGCGACTTCGCCGCGATCGGCGAGGAGAGCTTCCTGGCCCCCAGCACCACCAAGAACACCGGCCTGTTCGTGATGGAAGAATACGAGATCGGCCTGTGGCATCTGGAAGGCGCCCTGCGTCAGGAATGGCAGGAGGCCTCGGCCCTGGGCCTGCCCGACGTCGAGCACAAGCCGTTTTCCGTCTCGGGCGCGGCGGTGTGGCACTTTACCCCCGGCTGGTCGGGCGCCCTGTCTCTGTCGCGCTCGCAGCGCGCGCCGTCGGCCCAGGAACTGTATGCCGACGGCGTCCACCTGGCGACCAACACCTATGAGATCGGCGACGCCGGCCTGGACGTCGAGACGGCCAATGCGGTCGAACTGACGCTGAGGAAGAATGAAGGCCCCCTGACCGGCTCGGTCAGCGCCTATCACTACGTCTATGACGACTACATCTTCGCCCGCACCCTGGACCAGTTCGAGGACTTCCGCCTGATCCAGTATAGCCAGGCGGACGCGACCTTCACCGGCATCGAGGGCGAGCTGACGCAAGCCTTCACGCCCTGGCTGTCGGGCACGGTGTTCGGCGACTATGTGCGCGGCGAACTGAAGGGCGCCGGCGGCGCCCTGCCGCGCATCCCGGCGGCGCGCGTGGGCGTGCGGCTGGAGGCCTTCCACGGCCCCTGGTCGGGCGACGTCGAATACGCCCGCACCTTCAAGCAGGCCGACATCGCCGCCTTCGAGACCGAGACGCCGGGCTATGACATGGTCAACGCCACCGTGGCCTATGACGTCGACCTGGGGCCGGTGCGCTCGCAGATCTTCCTGCGCGGGACCAATCTGCTGGACGAGACGGCGTTCAACCACGCCTCCTTCCTCGCCGACACGGCGCCGCTGCGGGGCCGCAACGTGACCGTGGGAATCCGCGCGCGCTTCTAGGGCGGTCGCCTCGACGGACATTGAGGGGGCGGAGTCCGACGGATTCCGCCCCCTCATGCGTTGGAGACCTGTCGGCTCGAACGGGACTGAGCGCCCTATTACAGGGGTTTAATCCAGGAGAGTGAAAGCGCCCTTTTTCGGCGCACATCGCTCTCTAACGAGTCGACATGTGTCGACGGGACAGGGCGTCGGCCGTGAGCCGTGCCTGTTCCGTGGTTGCCTTAGGACTCCTCATGTCGCCAGTCGCCTTGCTGCTCGCCCTCGCCTCCCTGTCCCCGACTGCGGAGACGCCCCCGACAGCGCCCGCGGCCGATCCCGCGCCTCAATCCGCTCCGACGACCCCGCAGGCTACGCCCGACGACGCCTATGACCTGGGCACGCTGGAGACGGTGACGACGGCGCGCCGCGGAGCGGCGCTCGGCGACTATGAGCCGGAGCTCGTCCTCGACGAGGAGCAGATCAAGGCCTACGGCGCCAGCAGCATCCAGGAACTGTTGACCCTGCTGGAGCCGGTGACGCGCAGCTCGCGCGGCGGCTCGCCGGTCTTCCTGGTCAACGGCCGACGCATCTCGGGCTTCCGCGAGATTCGCGGCATCCCGCCCGAAGCTATCGAGCGCACCGAGATCCTGCCGGAAGAGACCGCCCTCTCCTATGGCTACAGCGCGGACCAGCGGGTGGTGAACTTCGTGCTCAAGGCCGACTTCCGCTCCCTGACCATGCAGGCCAGCGCGCGCCGCCCCGACCAGGGCGGTCGCACCACGACCGATCTGGAAAGCAACGTCCTGCGCATCGCCGGCAAGCAGCGCTGGACGCTGGACCTGGACTATGAGCGCGACACCCCTCTGTTCGAGACCGAGCGCAACATCACCCGCGAGGAGCGCGCCCCTTACGACCTGATGGGCAATGTCACCGCCCCCGGCGGCGGCGAGATCGACCCCGCCCTGTCGGCCCTGCTGGGCCAGAGCGTGACGACCGCCTCGGTCGGCGCGGGCGCGGCGGGCGGCGCGAGCCTGTCCGACTTCGGCGTCGGGCCGCGCACCGACGATCTGACCGCCTATCGCACCCTGTCGCCCAAGCGGGAGAACAGCTCCATCTCCGGCTCGCTGGTGCGCGACCTCAACCAGACCATGTCGCTGACGCTGAGCGGCGAGTTGGAGGACACCGCCCGCTTTTCCTACCAGGGCTTGCCGGGCGTCAGCCTGACCCTGCCCTCGACCAGTCCTTATTCGCCGTTCGGCGACGACGTCCTGCTGCACCGCTATCTGGACGCCCCCGGCGCCCTGGGGCGAACGACGGACGTCCTGTCGGGCGAGATGGGCTTCCTGGTCGACGGCTTCCTCGGCGACTGGCGCTGGACGGTGAACGGCGGCCACGACCGCACCGAAACCAAGACCCGCACCGGCCGCGGCCTGGACTCCGCGGCGCTCCAGGCCGGCGTCATCGCCGGGACCGTCGACCCGTTCGACGACCTGGGCCAGCTGCCGACCAATCCGTTCGACACCGCCCGCTCCGTCTCCAGCAAATCCAGCCTCGAGGGCGTCATCAACGGCACGGCCTGGGAAGGGCCGGCCGGATCGCTGACCTCGACCTTCAAGCTCGGCTTCGACAGCCAGTCGCTGGAGTCCGAAAGCGTGCGCTCTGGCGTCTTCTCCGAACGCTCCCTGTCGCGCGATCGGGCCAGCGCCTCGGGCAACTTCAACCTGCCGATCGCCAGCCGCGACCGCGAGGTCCTGGGCGCCCTCGGCGACCTTTCGGCCAATCTGAACCTGGCCTATGAGGACCTGTCCGACTTCGGCGGGCTGTCGGCCTATACGGTCGGACTGAACTGGTCGCCGTGGGAGCCGGTCAACTTCACCGCCAGTTGGGCCGACGAGCAGAAGGCCCCGTCGATGTCGCAGTTGAACGACCCGACCATCTCGACCCCGAACGTGCCGGTCTACGACTTCGCCACGGGGCGGTCGGTGACCATCACGCGTATCGAAGGCGGCAACCTCAACCTGTCGGAAGAGACCAAGCGAACCCTGAAGCTGGGCGTCAACCTGACGCCGCTGAAGGACAAGGACCTGCGCTTCACGGCCAACTACACCCGGACCGAGACGGACGGCTCCATCGCCTCCTTCCCGACCATCACGCCCGAGCTGGAAGCCGCCCTGCCCGAGCGGTTCACCCGCGACCAGGACGGCAATCTGCTGTCGATCGACGCGCGGCCGCTCAACTTCCAGAAGGCCGAGCAGCAGGAAATCCGCTGGGGGCTGAACTTCTCGACCGCCTTCGGCAAGCCGGACCCGGCGGCCATGGCGCGCATGAACGC
>RCUI01000588.1_pt1 | contig 11844 bp, 8 predicted proteins | sample 2166121 | NCBI WGS metagenome assembly RCUI01 (sample SAMN09932700, study PRJNA488358) | compost metagenome | feature: garden; material: soil; isolation source: compost soil in succinic acid-enriched culture | place: Germany: Experimental Botanical Garden Goettingen | collected 2016-01-27
CCAGGCGCTGAAGATAAGGCGCTTCGGTGCCAAAGGCTACCGCTTCGGCGCGATGACCGGTAAGACGTTCGGCTACCCGCACCAGTTCCGCATCGGCGGCCTGCTCGAACGGCGGCACCTCGGGGAACAGCGGTGCATAGTCGATGCGCACCTGATGCTGTTCGGCCAGCGGCGCCAGTTTGTGGCGAATGGCGGCACGCAGCACTTCAGGGTCCATGCCCGGCAGCGGGCGCAGGTCGAATTCCAGGGCACACTGGCCGCAGATGCGGTTGGGGTTGTCGCCACCATGGATACAGCCGAAGTTCATTGTCGGCTGCGGCACGCTGAACTGCGCGTTGCTGAATTCCTTCTGCCATTGCCGGCGCAGGTTCATCAGTTCGCCCATCACCTGGTGCATGGCCTCCAGGGCGCTATGGCCCAGGCTCGGATCGGACGAGTGGCCGCTGCGCCCAAGGATGTCGATGCGCTCCATCATCACCCCCTTGTGCAGGCGGATCGGCTTGAGCCCGGTCGGCTCGCCGATCACCGCCGCACGGCCCAAGGGCCGCCCGGCCTCGGCCAGGGCGCGGGCGCCGGCCATCGAGCTTTCTTCGTCACAAGTGGCGAGAATCAGCAGCGGTTGCTTGAAGTCATGAGCCAGCAAGGGCTGCACGGCTTCGATGATCAGGGCGAAAAAGCCCTTCATGTCGCAACTGCCCAGGCCCACCCAGCGCCCGTCGACCTCGGTCAGCTTGAGCGGATCGGTCTGCCAAAGCTCGGGGTCGTAGGGCACGGTGTCGCTGTGCCCGGCCAGCACCAGCCCGCCCGGGCCGCTGCCGTAGCTTGCCAGCAGGTTGAACTTGCCCGGGCTGACCTGCTGGATATCGCAGGCAAAACCCAGGTCCCCCAGCCAGCCGGCCAGCAGGTCGATCACCGCACGGTTGGACTGATCCAGTGACGGCTGGGTGCAACTGACCGATGGCGCGGCGATCAGGGCGGCGAACTGCTCTTTGAGCGATGGCAACGGCATGCGCTTTCTCCTTGGGCGAAGCCCATCATAGGGCCATCCGGCACCGGGAATAAACCGCCGCGAGCCGACTCCTGTACACTGCACCCCCAAGACGCTCCCTGTCATTCGAGCCTGGATTACCCAGCAATGCATAAAGAAACCGAAATCAAACTGCGGGTCAGCCGCGAGACCCTCGCCGCCTTGCGCGAGCACCCATTGCTGAAGAAGCGCAACAAGTCCGGCTGGCAGCAGCGCGAGCTGCTGAACCAGTACTTCGATACCCCGGAGCGTGACCTGGCCGCGGCCAAGGTTGCCCTGCGCCTGCGCCGCGACGGTGACGTGGTCATCCAGACCCTCAAGACCCGCGGCCAGAGCGTCGCCGGCCTGTCCCAGCGCAACGAGTTCGAGTGGGAGTTGCCCAAGGCCAAGCTCGACCTGAAAAAACTCGACGCCGAGTGCTGGCCAGAGCAACTGGCTGATGTCGACAAAAAGACCATCAAGCCGCTGTTCACCACCGATTTCACTCGTGAATACGCCGAAATCGCCTGGGGCCGCGGCAAGGCCAAGGTGGTGATCGAAGCCGCACTGGACCTCGGCACCGTGGTCGCCGGCAAGCAGAAGGAAGAAATCTGCGAGCTGGAGCTGGAGCTGCGCGAAGGCGCCCCCGAAGCCCTGCTGGAACTGGCCGCCGAGCTGTCGGCAAAACTGCCGCTGATGCCCTGCGACATCAGCAAGGCCGAGCGCGGCTACCGCCTGCTCGACGCCGGCAGCTACGCCCTGAGCCTGCCTGGCGCCGAACTGAACGCCGAGATGACCCTCGACGACGCCTTCGCTGCGCTGGCCTGGCAGTTGCTCGGCAGCAGCCAGCGCCTGGCCGAACAGTACCGTTTCAATGGCCACTGGCGCCTGCTGCAGGACTGGGTGCAAGCCCTGGCCGAACTGCGCGCCCTGGCCAGCAGCCTGGGCCAGGCCGCGCCGCGCACCACCACCGCCGCCCTGCGCAGCAGCCTCGATGCCCTGCTGGAAGACTGGCGCCCACTGGTACTGGCCGGCAACGACGACGAAGACGTACGCCGTGCGGCCCCTGAGCAGTTCGCCGAAGAACTGCTGGACACCCGCTGGGGTCAGTTCTCCCTGGAAACCTCGCGCTGGCTGCTGGCCCGTGGCTGGACCGTCGAGCGCAACAAGCGCGGCGACCGCCAGGGCGCCGCACAGTTGGCCAACTGGCTGAACGTGCTGCTGGCCGAAGAAGCCAAGGCCCTCAACCTGCCGCTGTACCATCGCCAGCCGGAAGACCTGGCCGAGCAGTTGCCGCGGATCGAACGCCTGCTGGCCTGGCTGCACCACGCCCGTCAGGTGCTGGAGAGCCCGGACCTGGACCGCCTGTTCGGTGAACTGAACAAGCTGCACGAGCTGGCCAACCTGCCGATCAGCGACGAAGTGCTCGAAGCCCGCGTCCACCAGGCCATGGCGGTGTTCCAGAGTCGCGGCTGGAAGCATCTGCTGCGCAAGTAAGGCTCAAGGCAATACCGGCAGACTCGTCGTGGACTTGATTTCGGACAAGGCCACGGTCGAGTTGACCTCCTGGATCCCCGGCACCATCGACAGCTTTTCGAAGAAGAACCGTTCGTAGGCTTCGATGTCCGGGGTGACAATGCGCAGCAGAAAATCCACTGCGCCCATCAAGACATAACACTCCAGCACTTCCGGAAAGCCGCGGATCGCCTCGGTGAACTCGGTGAAGTTGGAGCGCCCGTGGGCGTTGAGTTTGACCTCGGCGAAAATCTGCGTGTTCAGGCCGATCTTCTTGCGGTCGAGCAGGGTTACCTGGGCGCGAATCACCCCCTCCTCTTTCAGGCGTTGTATGCGCCGCCAGCATGGCGATTGCGACAAGCCCACGCGCTCGGCGATCTGCGCGCTGGAGAGCGAGGCATCTTCCTGCAGCAAGGCCAGGATGCGCCGGTCATAGACGTCCAACTCGCTGTGCATGATTATTCCTCAAAAACGGATAGTGACGAATTGAGCTATTCAATAGCTGGCGATATCGCACGATCATAGAGAAGAAATACCCCGACCTGCATGTAAAAATTTCTCCACTTTCTGCGGAGAATCCCATGAGCGCTCTCGAACGGCTGGACAGCCCCCTTACGCCCTTGCGCAACGATGTCTGGGCCGCCAGCAACGTGCACAGCGATGTCTGCTACCAACTGCAGGTAGAAGCCGAGCCCGACAGCCTGTGCCGGCTGCTCAACCTGTTTGCCCTGCAATTTCTGGTGCCGCATCGGCTGAAGGTTGAGCAAGAGGATGATCTGCTCAACGTCGAGATCGGCATCAGCGGCCTGAGCTGGCACCGCGCCGAACTGATTGCACAAAAAATGCGCAACCTGATCTGCGTGACCGAGGTGCAATTGAGCGAGACCCGAAAAGCCTGGTAACCCTTGTACCCGTGGAAAGCCCGCCTCAGCGGCTAACCTTGCTCAGGCCACCACTGTCGGTGGCGCGGCAAGGAAGCCCGCACGCATGCACAACCTCAGCGAAGATCGCTGGCTTGACCTCGGCACCTTGCTTGACGAGCTGGTGGCCGATCAACGCATCAGCCCGGATGATCGCAACATCTGCCCTCCCGTGCAGCACGAGCAGCACCCACTCGAATGGATCGCCAGCCAACAGTTTGCCGACCTGGGCAATCCCGGCCAACGCCTGGACCTGGGTACCCTGTGCCAATGGCTGGCCAGGCAGGCTGGCCAGCCTTACCTGCATATCGATCCCCTGAAGATCGACCTTGCCCGGCTCACCGGCCTGATGTCCGCAGGGTTCGCCCGGCGCCATGGCATCCTCGCGCTGGCCGCCGATGCCAGCGGCGTCACCGTGGCCAGCGCACAACCTTATGTACGCGCCTGGGAAGCGGACCTGGCCCAGGTGCTGCAACGGCCGATCAAGCGCGTGCTGGCAAGCCCGGTGCAGATCCGCCAGCTCAGCCAGACGTTTTTCCAGGTCGCGCAATCGGTCAGTGGCGCCAGCCAGCAACAGTCAATGCCGACGGCCGCGGGCAATCTTGAGCAGTTGCTCGAACTGGGCAACCGGGGCCGCGAGGCGCAAGCCAACGATGCGCATATCGTCAGCATCGTCGACTGGCTATTGCAGTACGCCTTCGAACAGCGCGCCAGCGATATTCACCTCGAACCCCGGCGCGACCAGGGTCAGCTGCGCTTTCGTATCGACGGCGTGCTGCATCCGGTCTACCAGTTCCCGGGGCCGGTCACCCTGGCTGTGGTCAGCCGCCTGAAAAGCCTGGGGCGCATGAATGTCGCAGAAAAGCGCCGCCCCCAGGATGGCCGGATCAAGACCCGCCTGCCTGGCGGCGAAGAGGTCGAGCTGCGGTTGTCGACCCTGCCCACTACCTTCGGCGAAAAGTTGGTGCTGAGAGTCTTCGACCCGCAACTGCTGCAACAGGACTTTGCGCAACTGGGCCTCGGCGGAGCCGACCTCAGGCGCTGGCTGTCGATGCTTGACCATCGCCATGGCATCATCCTGGTCACCGGGCCCACCGGCTCGGGCAAGACCAGCACCCTTTACGCCAGCCTCAAGCACCTGGCCACCCCGCAGATCAACCTGTGCACCGTCGAAGACCCGATCGAGATGGTCGAGCCGGCCTTCAACCAGTTGCAGGTGCAACCAAGCATCGACCTGGATTTTGCCACCGGGACCCGCGCCCTGCTGCGCCAGGACCCGGATGTCATCATGATCGGCGAGATACGAGACCTGGAAACTGCCCAGGTGGCGATCCAGGCCGCCCTCACCGGGCACCTGGTGCTCTCGACCCTGCACACCAACGACGCCTGCAGCGCCATCACCCGCTTGCTGGAGCTGGGTATCGCGCCTTACCTGCTCAAGGCCAGCCTGATCGGGGTCATGGCCCAGCGCCTGGTGCGCACCCTGTGCAAGCACTGCAAGGCCGCGCCAGCGTCGCCGGGGCAGAGCCATCAAGCGGTGGGCTGTAGTGAATGCCGGCAGACCGGCTATCACGGACGTAGCGCGATCTACGAACTGCTGGGCATCAGTGATGCACTCAAAGCCCGAATCGAGCCCGACCTCGATCTGCTCGCCTTGCGCCGACTGGCGCTTGATGACGGCATGCTCAGCCTCAAGCACAGTGGCGCCGAGAAGGTTGCCGCAGGGCAGACAACCGAGGCCGAAGTGCTTCGCGTCATCGCCTGAAGCAGGCGCCAAACCTTTTATCTGGCCAGGGAACTAGATCCACATAAACCCAATCAAAGGCCCCAGTTCACCTCAGTTGGAGTCACCTTAATGCGTTTCAAGTTTGCAGTCGCAACCCTTGCCCTGCTCTCCCTGCCGGTTGGATCTGCCATGGCTGATACCTTCTGGCGCAACGTCATCTCTTCTGGCGCCACCACCGCGTCCTCTTACCTGACCTCCAAAGACCACAAGCTGGTCGTGGCTGCCCAGGATGATGCCGGCAGCTTTGTCGCCAGCGAAGGTGCGATTCGCGGCCCATACCTGGAAGCGGCGATGCAGAAAGTCCGCGCCGACAACCCGGGCCTGAAAGTCAGTGACATGGAACTGGCCAATGCGATCCTGGCCAAGAACGCGGTAGCCAGCGAGTAAGCGGCAACCCTTGTGGGAGCGGCGGTGCGACGCCTCGACTTGCCCCGCGAATGCGAAAAAGCCAGTCTGCACCGGCCTCATCGCGGGGCAAGCCCGCTCCTACCCGAAACAATTGCCTCAGCGGTAATCTTCCACCGGCACACAGGCACAGAACAGATTCCGGTCGCCATACACGTTGTCGACCCGGTTCACCGCCGGCCAGTACTTGTGCATCCGCGCATGGGCACTGGGCGCCACGCCCTGGGCAATGCTGTAGGGCCGCTCCCATACGCCCAGCACATCCTCAAGCGTATGCGGCGCATGCTTGAGCGGATTATCTTCTGCCGGCCAGTTACCCTCCTGCACTTCGCGGATCTCGGCACGAATGCTCAACATCGCCTCGACAAAGCGGTCCAGCTCGGCCTTGGACTCGCTCTCGGTCGGCTCGACCATCAAGGTCCCCGGCACCGGGAATGACATGGTCGGTGCGTGGAAGCCGTAATCCATCAGACGCTTGGCCACATCCTCCTCGGTGATCCCGGTCAGGGCTTTCAGCGGCCGCAGGTCGAGAATGCACTCATGCGCCACCCGTTCGTTGCGTCCGCGATAAAGCACCGGGAAGGCGCCGCCCAACTGCTCGGCCAGGTAGTTGGCCGAGAGGATCGCCACCTCGCTGGCATCGGCCAGCTGCGGGCCCATCATGGCAATGTACATCCAGCTGATCGGCAAGATGCTGGCGCTGCCCCAGGGCGCGGCGCTGACCGCTGTGTTCTGCGGGTCGGGGCCGGGTAGCGGGATTACCGGGTGGCTGGCGACAAAGGGCGCCAGATGCGCCCGCACGCCGATCGGGCCCATGCCCGGGCCGCCACCGCCGTGGGGGATGCAAAAGGTCTTGTGCAGGTTCATGTGCGAGACATCGGCACCGATATCCGCCGGTCGCGCCAGGCCGACCTGGGCATTGAGGTTGGCGCCGTCCATGTACACCTGGCCGCCGTGCTTGTGGATAACTTCGCAGATCTCGCTGATGCCCTCCTCGTAGACGCCGTGGGTCGATGGATAGGTGGCCATCAGGCACGACAGCTTCTCGCCGGCCGCCTGCGCCTTGGCCTTGAGGTCGGCCAGGTCGACGTTGCCGGCCTGGTCGCACTCGACGATCACCACCTGCATCCCGGCCATCTGCGCCGAGGCCGGGTTGGTGCCGTGGGCCGAAGCCGGGATCAGGCAGATATCGCGCTGCGGTTGATGGCGGCTGCGGTGATACTTGGCAATCGCCATCAACCCGGCGTACTCGCCCTGGGCCCCGGAGTTGGGCTGCATGCAGATGGCATCGAAGCCGGTGATTGCGCACAACCAGCGTTCCAGCTCGTCGATCATCGCCTTGTAACCCTGCACCTGCGCGGCTGGCGCAAAGGGGTGCAACAGGGCAAAGCCGGGCCAGGTGATCGGGATCATCTCGCTGCTGGCGTTGAGTTTCATGGTGCACGAGCCCAGCGGGATCATCGACTGGTTCAGTGCCAGGTCCTTGTTCTCCAGCTGCTTGAGGTAGCGCAGCATCTCGGTTTCGCTGTGGTGCAGGTTGAACACCGGGTGACGGAGAAAGTCCGAGCGCCGCACCAGTGCTGGCGGAATGCCTTCGGGCTGCGCCAGAGCATCCAGCGCGGCGATATCCAGCCCGTGGTCGGCGCCGAGGAAGATATCGAACAGGCGCATGACCGTGCTTTCGTCACAGGTCTCGTCGAGGCTCACGCCCAGTTGCCCGCGGCCAAGAATCCGCAAGTTGACCTGCACCGCCTCGGCGCTTTCGATGATTGCCGTCTGGCTGCCACCGACCTCCAGGGTCAGGGTGTCGAAGAAGTGTTCATTGAGGCGCTTGATGCCCTTGCTCTCCAGGCCCGCAGCAAGCACGAAGGTCAGCGCATGCACGCGCTGGGCGATGCGCTGCAAGCCTTCCGGGCCGTGGTACACCGCATAGAACGCGGCGATGTTGGCCAGCAGTACCTGGGCAGTGCAGATGTTGGAGTTGGCCTTCTCGCGGCGGATATGCTGCTCGCGGGTCTGCAGGGCCATGCGCAACGCGACGTTGCCGCGGGCATCCTTGGACACACCGATGATGCGCCCGGGCATGGCCCGCTTGAACGCGTCTCGACAGGCAAAGTAGGCGGCATGCGGACCGCCATAGCCCATCGGCACGCCAAAGCGCTGGGACGTGCCCAATACCACGTCGGCGCCCTGCTCACCCGGTGGGGTCAACATCAACAGGCTGAGCAAGTCGGCGGCTACGCAGGCCAAGGCGTGCTGGTTATGCAGTTGCGCGATCAACGGCCGCAGGTCGCGGATCTCGCCGTGGGTGTCGGGGTACTGCAGCAAAGCCCCGAATACCTGGTAACTACCGAGGTTATCCACAGCATCGACGACCAGTTCGAAGCCGAAACCTTCGGCGCGGGTCTTCAGCACCGAGAGGGTCTGTGGATGGCAGTGCTGATCGGCAAAGAACACGTTGCTTTTCGACTTGGCCATGCGTTTGGCCAGGGCCATGGCTTCAGCGGCCGCAGTGGCTTCATCGAGCAAGGAGGCGTTAGCCAGGTCCAGGCCGGTGAGGTCGATGATCATCTGCTGGAAATTCAGCAAGGCTTCCAGGCGGCCCTGGGCAATTTCCGGCTGATAAGGCGTGTAGGCGGTGTACCAACCCGGGTTTTCCAGGACGTTGCGCAGGATGACGTTCGGCGTGACGGTACCGTGATAGCCCATGCCGATCAAGCTGGTCCATACCTGATTCTGCTCGGCATAGCCCCTGAGCTTGTTCAGGGCAGCCTGTTCATCCAGGGCGGGGGGCAGGTCCAGCGGCCGGTTCAGACGAATGCCCGGCGGCACGGTCTGCTCGATCAGCTCGCGGCGGGTGCCCAGGCTAAGGGCCTGGAGCATCTCCTGCTGCTCCGGGGCATCAGGGCCCAGGTGGCGACGCAGGAACGGATTGGGGTCGTGCAGTTGGCTCAGGGACGGCGACTGGGACATAGCGGCTCTCTCTTCCTAGACCAAGCCCCGACCAGTCGAGGCATATTGAGTCTAGGAAGAGATTGCCGCTTTGTGTGAAAACTATTCGCCGATGGCGGCTTGGTAACCGGCGGCGTCGAGCAGTTTGTCCAGCTCGGCCTTGTCGCTTGGCTTGAGCTTGAAGATCCAGCTGCCATACGGATCGCTGTTCAGCGACTCAGGGCTGTCGGCCAGCGCTTCGTTGACCGCGATCACTTCACCGCTGACCGGTGCGTAGATGTCCGAAGCGGCCTTGACCGACTCGACCACGCCGGCTGCATCGCCTGCGGCGAAGACCTTGCCGACTTCCGCCAGTTCAACGAACACCACGTCACCCAGGGCTTCCTGAGCGTGGTCGCTAATACCGACGGTCACCGTGCCGTCGGCTTCCAGTTTGGCCCACTCGTGGCTTTCGGCAAAACGCAGGTCGGCGGGGATATTGCTCATCTTGTTGTCCTCGATAGGGTCAGCGGTAAGCCCGCCAGAATAGGTTCAGATCAGAATCTTGCCATGGCGCACGAAGGTCGGCTTGACCACCCGCACCGGGTACCACTTGCCGCGAATCTCCACCTCGGCACGATCGGCGGTTGCCATCGGCACCCGCGCCAGCGCAATCGATTTGCTCAGCGTAGGAGAGAAACTACCACTGGTGATCTCCCCTTCGCCAATCCCGGCGACACGGACCACCTGGTGGGCGCGTAAAACCCCGCGTTCTTCGAGCACCAGGCCGACCAGTTTCTGCTCGACGCCATGCTCGATTTCTTCCAACAAGCCTTTACGGCCGATGAAATCGCGCGCTGCCGGCTCCCAGGCGACGCTCCAGCCCAGGTTCGAAGTCAGCGGCGTATGGGCTTCGTCGATGTCCTGGCCATAAAGGTTCATGCCGGCTTCCAGGCGCAGGGTGTCGCGCGCACCAAGGCCGCTCGGGGCAATGCCGGCGCCGACCAGGTCGTTGAAAAATGCCGGGGCCTGGACAGCGGGGAAGATGATTTCCAGGCCATCCTCACCGGTGTAACCGGTGCGGGCGATAAACCAGTCGCCGTCGGCCAGGCCTTCGAAAGGTTTCAGTTCACGGATCAACGCGGCGCGTGCGGCAGTCACCAGTTCAGCGACCTTTTCCCGTGCGTCCGGGCCCTGGATGGCCAGGATGGCCAGTTCCGGGCGTTCGCTGAGTTCGACTTCGAAACCGATCTTGCGCGCCTGCAGCCAGGCCATGTCCTTGTCGCGGGTCGAAGCGTTGACCACCAGGCGGTAACCGTCTTCACAACGGTAGACGATCATATCGTCGATGACTCCGCCCTGCTCGTTGAGCATGGTGCTGTACAGGGCCTTGCCGGGAGCGCCAAGGCGGTCGACATCGTTGGCCAGCACATGCTGCAGCCAAGAGCGGGCCTGGACGCCACGGATATCGATCACGGTCATGTGGGATACATCGAATACGCCGCAGGCCTGGCGCACCTGATGGTGCTCCTCGACCTGCGAACCATAATGCAGAGGCATATCCCAACCGCCAAAATCGACCATCTTGGCGCCAAGGGCCAAGTGCAGGTCATAAAGAGGCGTACGCTGTCCCATGGGTTTCTCCTTCCGGGCGTGGCGAGGCTACGGCTGGCAGCGTTGCAGCTACCCGGCCTGTAGGACCGGCCGCAGCGAATGCCGCGCATTGTAGCTGCAAGGAGGCAGGCTTACACCCTCAGCGCGTTTGACCCGGGTGCTGGGCCGAACGTCGAATCAGCCCGATGACCGGCAACAGGCCGACTAACACGAGGGTCAAGGCCGGCAGCGACGCTCGCGACCATTCGCCTTCGCTGGTCATTTCGAACACCCGTACTGCCAGAGTGTCCCAGCCAAACGGGCGCATCAGCAGGGTCGCCGGCATCTCCTTGAGCACGTCGACGAACACCAGCAGCGCTGCACTCATTGCACCGGGCACCAGCAAGGGTAGATACACCTTGAAAAACAATCTCGGACCGCTGACGCCCAGGCTGCGGGACGCTTCCGGCAAAGAAGGACGAATCCGCCCCAGGCTGTTTTCCAATGGCCCGTAGGCCACTGCAATAAAACGCACCAGGTAAGCCAGTAACAAAGCCGACAGGCTACCGAGCAGCAACGGCTTGCCGGCGCCACCCAGCCAGTTGGAGAGCGGCACCACCAACTGATTATCGAGGTAACTGAAGGCCAGCATGATCGACACCGCCAGCACCGAACCGGGCAAGGCATAGCCCAGGTTGGCAAGACCGACACCCGCGCGGATGCCCGGCGTCGGTGCCTGGCGCCGGGCAAACGCCAGCACCAGGGCGACACACACGGTAATCAGCGCCGCCATGGCGCCCAGGTAGAGGGTATGCAGGATCAGGCCGGCATAGCGCTCGTCGAGGTCAAAGCGGCCGCGCTGCCAGAACCACACCATCAGTTGCAGCATCGGCACCACGAAGGCACAGGCAAACACCAGCAGGCACCAGCTGCTGGCAGCCAGCGCCTTGAATCCACGCAAGTGATACAACGCCTTGCCCCGCGGCCGTTCGTTGCTGCTGCGCACCGCGCCACGGGCACGCCGCTCGCCGTACAGCACCAGCATCACCGCCAGCAACAGCAGGCTGGCCAGCTGGGCGGCGCTGGAGAGGCTGAAGAAGCCGTACCAGGTCTTGTAGATGGCGGTGGTGAAGGTGTCGAAATTGAACACTGACACTGCGCCGAAATCCGCCAGGGTCTCCATCAACGCCAGCGCCACCCCGGCACCGATCGCCGGCCGCGCCATGGGCATGGCGACCCGCCAGAATGCCTGCAGCGGCGAAAGTCCCAGTACCCGTGCCGCTTCCATCAGGCCTTTGCCCTGGGCCAGGAAGGCGTTACGGGCCAGCAGGTAAACGTACGGGTAGAACACCAGCACCAGCACGGTGATCACCCCGCCGGTGGAGCGCACCCGCGGCAGGTGCATGGGCCCGAACCACTCGCGCAACAGGGTTTGCACCGGCCCGGCGAAATCCAGCAGGCCGACGAACACGAACGCCAGCACATAGGCCGGAATTGCGAAGGGCAGCATCAGGGCCCAGTCGAGCCAGCGCCGCCCGGGAAACTCGCACAGGCTGGTCAGCCAGGCCAGGCTCACCCCCAGCACCGTCACGCCGACGCCGACACCGAGGATCAGCGTCAGGGTGTTGCCCAGCAGGCGGCTCATCTGGGTATCGAGCAGGTGCGACCAGATCTGCATGTCGACCGAC